>Ga0210043_1000962_pt1 | contig 27636 bp, 30 predicted proteins | sample CryGeymet201501t_FD_183990 | JGI IMG/M metagenome (GOLD analysis project Ga0210043, IMG submission 183990) | Groundwater microbial communities from Crystal Geyser aquifers in Utah, USA - Crystal Geyser metaG 2015-01t (SPAdes) (version 2) | ecosystem: Environmental > Aquatic > Deep subsurface >... | reverse complement strand
CCGAACACGTCGTCGCTGCCGAACGTCGACCAGCCGAACATCAGGATGTCCAGCGTCTCGCCGTCCGGCCCCTCGGCCGTCAGCGACCGGCCCGCCGTCGACAGCCGGCCGGTCTGGTACGCCTTCAGCAGTTCGTCGACCAGCTCGAACCCGCGCGTCGTCTCGCGCCGCACCACCACGCCGGCGTCCGGCCCACGGCGCTGCACCAGCCGCCGGTTCGCCTCGCGGGTAATCTCGTCGTGCTGGCTCACGGCTCGCTCCAAGTCCCGGCCGGATGATCCGCGACCCGGCGCGTCCAGACACCGCCGTCGTAGTAGCCGAACTCGATCTGCGCCGTCGGCCGCTCGTAGAGATAAGGTGGGTAGGCGACCAGCGACGGGAGGGCGAGGCTCCCGCCGAGCCATTGCTGGCCCGCACCCGGCCGGTACCAGACCCGGTAGACGCCGTCGGTCGGGTGGTGCCCGCAGAGCAGGTCGAGCCCGCCCCGCGACCTCCAGCCCACCATCCGCGTCAGTCCGGCGGCCGCCGCGCCGAGCGCCTGCGACGCCGTCTGCGACCAGTCCCGCGCCGCCACGCCCGCGCTGACGAAGCTCCGTAGCGTGCCGGCGTCGAGCGCGACGATCTCCCACCGCCCGTCGCCGCCCCGGAACACGACCGCCTGCGCACCGCCCGAGACGCTGGCGACCGGGTCCGTGTCGCCGTCGGCGTCCACCGCCACAAGCTGGCCGCCCGAGAGCCGCACGCCGCACATCAACCCGTCGGGCTGGTCGGCCGACAGCGCGATCAGCTCCGTCTCGTCCCGCAGCGCCGCGACCTGCGGGTCGGCCTCGCCGCCGCCGACGGCCGCGAACGAGTGGCCCAGATCGTCGGTCACCTCGGCCGCGATGCGCGCCTGCCGCACGACGAACCGGTCGCCCGCGGCCGCGCCCAGCGGCGGCCGGGTGAACGTCCCGGTCGAGCCGATCAGGATCACCGGCGTCCAGTCCTCGCCGTGACCCGCGCGGCGATGCACCCGCGACTGGCCTGCCTCGGTGCGCACCAGGTACTCGGTCCCGCTCGCCAGCCGCGTGACGTTGTCGCCGAACCGGCCCGCGCCGCGCCGTGCCGTCCAGTGGCCGATGCTCGCGTCGGTCGAATAGCCGGTCTCGGGATCGGCCGTGCCGTAGAGCGGGTCGCCTTCCGGCGCATCGTTCGTGAGTGTGCAGTAGCCCGAATGCTCGTCGCTCGAACTCCCGCCGCCGACGTCGAAATACGTGTAGTAGTCGGCCACGAGGTGGACCTGCGCCTCCGGCGCCGCCGGCGTCTCCGTCTCCTCGTCACCGCTGAACCAGGTGCCCGCCCACGCCCGCGTCACCGCCTCGAAGAGATGGTTGTGCGCCCGGCCCGTGGTCTGCCGCGTCACACCGCCGCCGTAGGTCGCGACGAAGGACAGCCAATGCTCCGCCCGCCACGGCCGCCAGGCGTTCCAGTCGATCTCGGTGACCTGGTGCCCGTCCCAATGTTCGCTCGGGATCTGGTAGCTCTGCCCGGCGAAGCTGATCAACCCGCCCTCGCCGACGGTCACCTGGTTCGAGCCGTTGCCCAGCGGGTCGCTCGACCCGGCGCTCCACTCCTTGACCGGCGACGACCCGCCGTAGCTCGCCCAGATGCGGAACAACCCGCGGCTCTCCCACGCCGGCGGGTTCGTCCCCGACGCCCAGTACGGCTCGAAGCTGTCGAACCGCCACTCGCCCCACTCCAGCAGAATCTCGTCGTCGACGGCGCAGCCGTAGGCGACGATGCTGAGCGTGACGGTCGTCGGCCCCTCCAGCGTCAGCGCGATCACCGACGCCAGCGCCGCCCCGTCGCCGTTCCGGCGCTCCGAGTTCGAGTGCTCGACCGTTTCTCCGAGCAGCGGCCCCATGCACGCCGCGTTGGTGCCGATCGCGTCCAGGCCGATGTCGGCGCCGGTCAACTCGAAGCGGAGCAGGTCGCTCATAGCACCGCCTCCGCCTCATAGCTCGACAGCCCCGCCGGCGCGTCCTTGACCCACTCCGTCTCCATCGAAAGCAGCCGCCACGTCCCCCGCCCGTCGATCGTCACCAGCGCGCCGGGCAGCAGCGTGTCGACGTACATCGCCTCGAACTTCGCGAAGATCCGCAGCTTCCTGACCCGCTCGAAAACCTGCCGGCAGACCCAGTTGACGACCTCCTGCCGCATCAGCGCCGGGTCGATGATCACCAGCCGGCGAAACTCCCCGACGTAGTTCGGGTTGATCGTCCCGATCAGGTCCAGCGTCGGGCGATTGATGCTGTCCCAGTCCGTCGCGAAGCTCAATAGCGGGCGCTTCGCCTTGTCGTAGCCGAGCACGAAGACCTCGTTGGCGAAGCCCTCCTCGGACAGCGCCTCCTCCCAGCTCGCCCGCAGAACGCGCGGGTAGTCGGACGTGCCGGCCAGGATGTCGGCCAGCTCGGTCTGCGGCGTCGACCAGTGGAACGTCACGCCCGAATGCGCCGTCGGCAGCGGCTCGGCGTAGAACAGCCCGTCCGGCCGGAACCGCAGCACGTCGCCGGCGCCGAACTGATCGCGCAGGTACGTCAGGATGTCCGCGATGCTCTGCTCGTTTCGGAACTCCAACCCCTCGTCGCCGTCGTCGTCCGGCTCGGGCAGCCGGTACCCGCCGGCGTAGATCACCGCCTCGGAGGCGTCCAGACCGGCCCGCAGCGCCACGTCGCGGTAAGCCTCCGCCAACAGCTTGCCGCCGTACGTCTCCGAGCCGGTCCACTTCTGCGTCGCGAACGCCTTCCACCGCGTCCGGGCGCTGAAGCTCAGCCGTTCCAGCGTCCGCGACGGGAAGCCCAGCGTCGGCCGGTCGGTCAGGAACGCCGCGCGCAACACGCCGCGGGGCTTCCACGCGCCCAACATGTTGGCCTGCACGTAGGGACTGACGCTGCCCCGCAGCGCGATCAGGTCGAAATCGAGCCGGCCGTCCTGGTCCGCCAGCGACAGCTTCTCGGTCACCCGCTGCACCGCGATCCCGTCGATCGCCGCCAGGTCCTGCGCCGCCGCGCCATCCGAGCCGGTCAACGGCGGGAACCAGACCCGCGTCGAGGTCACGTACAGATTCGGGCTGGTGTCCGAGGTCAGCGTCGCGTCGACCTGGTACCGAAAGTCCTCGTACGGCGCGTCGCCGAGACTGCTGCCGTCGCCGTCCAGCACGGTGATCGTCGGCTCCGCCGGCGGCTCTTCCTCACCAGTCACGTTCGGCGCGATCCAGCGGAACGACGCCTCGGGCTCCTGCGTGCTGGTTTCCGGCATCCGGATCGCCGCGTGCTGAAAGCTGAGCGTCGTATCGTGTCGTTCCGGCGCGAGGAACACCGCGACGTGCCCCGTCGATTCGATGCTGACTTTCGCCGCTTGCAGCGCGAACTTCGGTGACCGGTCGCCCGCGGCCTCGTCGAACGCCAGGATGCCGGTCTCCCGCACCGCGTCCCCGAGCCGCCGCACCGCCACCGCCGTGCCGATGTTGTAGACGTACAGCGTGTGGAACCGGCCGAACCACTCCTCCTGGGGCCAGAAGCTCTGGAACCCGATCGTCTCGGCGGCCTCGCCATCACCACGCAGCAGCTCGGCCACGCCGTCTGACAGCTTCAGCGTGAACCCGCCGCCGAACTTGACCCGGATCTCCCGCGCTTGTCCTGAGCCTGTCGAAGGGGCCTGCCAGATCAGAAACGAGAAGAAGAAGCCGTGACCTGCCGCCAGCTCCGTCGCCGACGTGGCCGTGAACTCCCCCTCGGCCGTATGGATCGGCCACCGCTTCGTCGTCGTCGGCACCGTGCCGTAGACGTAGTCCGCCACGGGATCGCCCGACAGGCTCCAATTCAGCGGGTCCTCGGCGCTCCAGGTGACCTTCGGGCAGGCGAACCCTGTCAGCGGATCGATGCTATGCGCGGCGCCGGAAAGGTCGTCCTTCACGTCGCCCGGCTTGTGCTGAATGCCGAACCCGCGCTCGAAAACCACGTTGCGCGGCACCTTGAGCCAGAGCTGATGGGCGGGCATCAGGAATCCTCGATCAGCCGCGCGGTCTCCAGCGCCTCGCGCCGCAGCCGCTCGTCCACCGCTCCGGCGATGATCCGCGGCTGCTGCGAGCGCCCGTTGCGGATCGCGTACGCCACCGGATCGTCGTCGCCCTGTCCTGAGCCTGCCGAAGGGCCGCCGGTGCGCCGAGCCTGCTGCAGGATGTCGGAGATGCGGCCCATATCGCCGCCGATCACCGCCTCCTTGAGCGCGTCTTTGCCAGCCTTGCTGCCCTCCATCTGCTCCCGGAGGACCTCGTTCCGGATGCGCTCGGCCTCGACCACCTGGCCCTGCCTGGCCAGCTCCGCGGCGTGCCGGAGCTGCAGGCCCTGCTGCTTCTTCTCCAGCGCCGCCTGCGTCTGCGCCGAGGCCCCCTGGATCTTCGCCCGCTCGGCCATGATGTCCGCCAGCGTTGCGGCGTCGCCACTCTTCTGCAGCCGCGCCTCCTTCGCCTGTTTCTCCGCCTCCTCCCGCTGCCGGCGCTTCTCCTCGCGGATCGCCCGCTGCTTCGCGATCTCGTCGTCGAGCAGCTGGCTGCGCTCCCGCTCGGTCTCAAGCTGCGTGCGCTCTAGCTCCGTCGTGTCGCCGGTGATCGCGGCCAGCGCCCGGGCGGTTTCCTCGCGCGCGGCCCAGAACGCCTCGTGGGCCGCAATAACCTCCTGGAACGCTTGGCTTTGCTGGCCCTGACCGGCCAGCGAACGGCCTTGCTCGGCTTGCCAGATCCCGGCCTCGGCCCGGACCATCTTGCCCGCGCCTTCGCGCTGAATCTTATCGATCTGCGCCTGGCGCTGTTCCTCGGCTGCCTTCTTGGCTTCGTCCGCGGCCTGCTTCGCCGCTTCGCTGGCTTCCTGCTGCGCCTTCGCGGCCGACTCCGCCCGCTCCGCCTGCAACTGCAGGCTGGCCGCGCCGCCTTGCAGCCCCGCGATGTCGTCTTCGAGCCGTTTCTTCTGCGCTTCAAGCCCAGCGGTGTCACCACCGGCTGCGCCGCTCTTCGGCCGGAAGCCGACCCAGCCGGACGGTAGCTTGCTCTGACTGCCCTGGTTCTGGAACGTCGATCCTGCGTTCGGGGCCCCGGCCACCTTGCCCTGATCCGTGACCATCATCGCGTGCCAGCCGGCGTCGCCGCTGAACGCACCGACGCCCGACTTGTACGGCTTCGCGACGTAATCGCCGGGCCGCAGCGCCGCGCCGGGAGACAGCCGTTGGAAGCGGTCAGGATGCTCCAGCATCGCCTTGCTGGCCTGCGTCGTGACGGTGTATACCTGGCTCAGCACGCCGGCCTCTTTGTAGATCGTGCTGACCGCTTCGGCGCATTGAAGCTGCTTCTTGTTGAACACCCGGCCGGACTCGACCGCGTCGCCGGCGATCCGCGCCGCGGCCTGGGTCTTGTTGGTCTGCTCCGCAGCGGCCGCACCGCCGGCCTTGATGATCCGGAGCTGTGCGTCGACCGCCGCGAGCTGTTCCTGCTTCGCCTTCAGCAGCTTCTCGTCGGCCTCGGCCTGCAGCTCCGCCGCCGTCTTCTGCTTCTTCGCGGCGGCCGAACCGCCGCCCGACTTCCCGTCGCCGCCGAGGCCGGACAACGCCTTCTCTAAGTCGGCAGGCAGCCTCCCCTGACCAGCCTTTGCATCCTCCCGCTGCTTCTTCAGCGCGGCTCGCTCGGCGGCGCTCAACAAAGTGGGCTCGGCGAACTTACGTTGCTCGTAATCCTCCCGCTGCAGCGCCCCCTGGGTCCACTTCGGCAGCGCGGCGCGTTCGCGCTCCTCCCGTGCCTGGCGCTCGGCCGCTGTGGCGCTGGGGTGATGGATATCGAAGGCCCGCATCTTGCTGTCGAGCAGGGCCTCGCCATAGACAGTCTTCCAGCGGTCCAGACCGGTCGGCAGTTGAGCGGAGTCGACCGAAAGCCGCTTCAAGGCATCAGCGGTGAGGTACCCCTGCGCCTCCATCTCGCGGAGCTTGTCGTTGTAGTCGTCCATCCCCTGAAGCGCCCGGTTGTTGGCCCGGTCCACCTCGTTGATCATATATACCAGGCCGCTCGCGGCGATCGCCACAGCCCCGAACTTCGCCGCGTTCAGCGCGGTGTTCAACCGGCCTTGAGAGGCCGCCGCCGCGTCGGTGTGCGTTCTGAGAATCGCGAGATTGGCCCGGTACGCGACGACGGCCGCATTGACCTTGAAGTAGGCTCCGCCGGCGACCAGCAACACCGACGTCGCGGCGGCGGTCGTCCGTCCAAAGCGAGCCGTGCCGCTGTCCGCGTCGCCTAGCTTCTTGACCAGGCCGCTGGCTGCATTGGCCACGCCGATCACCGCCGGCGCCAGCTCGTTCCCGAACACGGTGGCGGAAGTCTGGGCCGTGCTGATCAGCGCGTCGATCGCCCCGTGCAGCCCTTCCTGCTGCCGCGTCGCGCTCTCCACCGACGCGCCCGCCCGGCTGACCATCTTCTCGTACTTGTCGACCCCCGCCGCGCCCTCGTCCATCAGCGCCGAAGCGACCCGGTAAGCGTCGTTGCCGAAGATCTGCTTCAGGGCGGCCGTGCGGTTGGCTTCCGACAGCCCGCCCAGCTTCGTCTTCAGCTCTTCGGCGATCGTCGACATGCTCTTGAACTTGCCAGCGCCGTCCGCCAGCTCGAGGTTGTGGGCCTTCATCGCGTCTTTGGCCTGGTCGCTGTTTCCGGACAGCGACAGCATGAAGGTCTTGTAGGCCGTGCCGGCGTCCGACCCGCGCATCATGTGGTCGGCCATCAGCGCCAGCGTGCCGATCGTCTCGTGCATCGGCCGGCGCAGATCCTGCGCCGCGCCGCCGCCCATCCGCAGCGCAGCGCTCAGCTCGCCGAAGTTCGTAGCCGAGCCGCTGGCGGCCGCGGAAATGGCGTCCATCGCCGACAGCGACTGGTCCGCCTGGAGGCGGAAGGTCTTCAGGACATCGATCATCAACTCCGCGGACTCGACCATCTCGGTCCCGCCCACGATCGCCCCCGCCGCCGCGCCTTCCGCCGCGCCGCCCACGATCTGCGCCGGCGTCAGTCCGCCGGTCGCCAGCGCCGCCTGGCCCCGCCCGACATCCGCCGCCGACAGCGCCGTGAAGCGGTTGTCGTTGCCGAGATCGAGCGCGTTCTTACGCAGCGCCTTCATCTCGTCGGAACTCGCCCGGGTCCGGGCCGAGACCAGCCCCATCGCCCGGGACAGCGACATCGACTCCTTGACCGCGAAGCCCATCGCGCCGATGCCCACCGCGCCGACGCGGATCAGTGAGGTGCCGAGTTTGTCCACCTCGGCGGTCAGCGCCCGGGCGTGCTCCTTCGCCGCGCTCATATTGGCGAGTTTCTGGTTCAGCGCGCCGACGCCGCCGGCCGCGTCACGGGCCGCGCCGACCAGCTCACGGTGCGACGCCGCCAGCTCCGACGCCGAGCCCCGCGCCTTGCTCTGTGCCGCGGCCAGGGCGTCGACCCGCGCCGCCGCGGGGTTGATCCCCGCCGCGAGCTGCGAGCCGCTCTGCCGCATTTTGTCGAGCGCCGCGGAGGTGTCCCGCAAGCCCTTGACGGCTTGCGAGCTGTCGACGTCGATCAGCAGGCCGACCTTCTCCGCCATGTCTCACCTACCCGGTGCTGCTCGCGTTGCCGGTGTCAGATAGCACCAGGGCCGCCCTCGCGGGCGGCCCTGGCTCAGGAGCGGGATGGACCCAGCTTGCTGGGTCGGTTCCGTGTTGCTTGCGCAACCTGTTCAACGCAACTCGTACCCGTGCATCTTCGCCACGGCCGCGTTCGACAACGGCGGCCAGAGGCCTAACCGCCGATCTTCGCGATAGGCTCCGAAGGCTTGTTCGTATCGGACGTGGAGCTCGCAGGGGAATCGTCCGAGCCGGTGGACGCACCAGAGCCGGAAGGTCTGCCACTCGGCGGCGTGGCCGACGGCTGCCATCCGGCGAAGACGCTCCCACCGGGCAAGTTTCCCAGTTCGGCCCACACATCGTTGCGGTAGCCGAGCAGCGCGTCCACGTACGTCAGCAGTCGCGTCCGGTTCCCCGGCGCCACCTCCCGCCAACGCTGCCACGATCCGGACGGATGGAGCGGCTTGGCGTCGGGCTCCGGGCCGAGCCGGCACGCTTCGCAGAGCTCCAGCCCCTGGAACAGATCGACGTCGATCCGCGCTTCGTCGCCGGAGCCGACCTTCGCGGCCTCGGTGATGTCATCGAGCGTGTCCGTGTGCAACCGATGCACCCAGATGCCACCGGGCACCGGCGCGAACGCATCGTCCACAAACACCGCTGTGTGCCCGTCGTTGTACGACCGCAGCGCGGCCGGATCGACAACCGCCAGCTTCTGCTCCTGATGCATCCGCGTCTCCTGTGTTCTGGATGATTGCGGGTTGCGCGCTAGAACGGCCGCACGCAATCCGCAACCTGCAACTCGCAACCCGTAACCGCCGTTAGGTGAACGTGATCGTGCCCGAGCTGGAGAACGTACCATTCTCCATCGCGGCGCCCTTGCCGGGCAGGGTGATCGTGACCTGGTCCACGTTGAACAGCCCGTTGCAGATCTCGCCGGCGCTGTCCTGGAAGCTGAGGTACACCGCTTCCTTGTCCTCGAACGCCTTCTTGATCGAGGTGATGAACTTCTTCGTCGCATTCACGAACTTGTTGACGGTGATCTTGCCCTGGCCGACGGTCACCTTCTCAACCACGTAGTCGTCGTCGTTGGCCGTCAGTTCGACCTTCTGGCTGCTCAGATCGAGGTTGCAGCCCTCCATGTCCGAGGCCGCATAGACGTCGGAAGTGCCGGACGTGCTGCCAATGAACACCTTCGCGTTCTGCCCGGTCAGTCGATCAGTCGGTGATGTGCCCATCGCATTCCTCCACGATCACGTCCGTCTCACGGTAGCAACCGGAGCCCACCAGGTGCTCCGGCACGATTTGCGGCTCACGGGTCACCCGCAGGTGCGTCTGGCTGTCCATCCAGCCCCGCTCCGCCAGCTTCGAGCCGGGCTTGATGAACACGCGGCAATGCCCCGGCGGGATCGGCTCGGATGCGGTCTCCGGGGCTGTCTCGGATGCGGTCTCCGGGGCAGGCACAAGGCCAGCCCCTACATCGTCACTCCGCTTCGCCATCGTCAGCCTCCCGTAGGGGCTGGCCTTGTGCCTGCCCCGTCTCCGCCGCGTGCGCATGCCACGCTGCCTGCCGCCGGTGCCAATCCGCACGCTGCACGTACCGCAGGTCCGCCGGCGGCTCCATCCAGTGCGTCACCCGCACCGACGGCGCGAAATGCGGCTGCAGCCCGGCCGCCCGGAGCTGCGCGCAGAAGGGCTCATCCTCGCCCTCGGCCGCGATCTGCGACGCCGGCACCGACAGATACCCGCGGCCGTCATCGAAACATCCGCGATCGAGCAGCACGCAGGCGCCGGTCAGATCGCACGGCCGCACGCCCGGCGTGTCCGGATGCTCCCACGCGAAGAAATCGTGTTCGAGGTAGCGCCGCCCCTCGCCGTTGTCCCGCCAGTGCATCACATTCGTGTGGTGGTACGGCGCCCCCGCGTGATTCCGGAGCACCGCCGCCAACATCGCCGCCTGGTGCTGCTCCGAGAGCGCCACCAATCGGCTCAGCGTGTCCGACGCGGTCTGGACGTCGCTGTCCACGCTGAAAAACTTCTGCTCGTCCCGCGCCAGGCCGATCCACGCCTGGCGCGCCTTCGCGAACGCGGAGTAGTCCCTGGCGTCGTCGACGCTGCGGAGGTTGTTGTCCGCCAGCGTCCCGAAATCTTGCCGCGCGATGACCACCCGCCCGAAGCCCTCGCGCTTCGCCAGGTCGCCCCACCAGCGGCACGCCTCGAAGGTCCCGTCCTGGCTGTCGTTGACCAGGATCGCCAGCGTCAGGAGGTGCCGCGGATAGTCGGCATCGAGCAGCCCGCCGAGCCACAGCGGAATGCTCCACTCCCGGTCCCGCACCGGCCCTCCCGCCATGACCTTCGGCATGGCCTCAGCTTGCTGAGGCAGTTTCGACTCCACCGCTTCGCTCCTGTTGTTTCCGCCCCGCCCGTAGCGTCTGTCACGTCGCCGCCGCACCCTCCAAACGCAACCGGCGGCGTCTAGCTAAGCTAGACGAGCATCACATCACGTCGCCCCAGTCCCTGAAGCCCGAGACCTCGAACACCACGCCGACGAACCGGGTCAGTGACCGTCCCGGCGGCGGGCCTGGCAACAGCCGCTGCGGACGCACCGTGTAGCCCCACGAATCGCTCGCCGCCTCGATCGCCGCCACCGCGTGGGGCACCGCGTCGGCGATCGTCTCCATCAGCTCCGTCTTGCTCCCCGCACCGAAGGTCAACACCAGCAGCACGTAGACGGAAAAGTCGCTCCCGTCGGCCGTCCGGACCTCGATGTCGACATCCTCCGGCTCGATCCAGTCCCACCAGCCGAACGGGAAGTCGACCTCCGGCACGTCGTCCGGCTCGTAGTCGAACCAGTGCTGCAGCTCGGGCAGACCCTCGTCCACCCACCGCGCGTTGATCACGCCCTCCGCCGCCTGGAACCAGTCGACGATTTCGGCCAGATAGCTGAGCTTCGCCATGTCGTACCCAGGCCGCGCAGGCGGCCTTCGCTCTTGCCAGCCAGGCGTTCACGCCTCGGCCCACGCCTCGCCACATCGTCACCACTGCTTGTCCCGCACCTTACCGGTCACGTCGCCGAAGTGCCCCACCGGCGCCGCGGTCGTCGCCCCGGCCGCGATCCCGTCGCCGATCCCGCCGGCCAGGATCCCGGCGACCAGCGCGTCGGCCTGCTTGCGCCAGACCTGGCTCTGCCGCGTGTTGGCCTGCTCGTCCTTGCCCGGCGGGTACCGCACGTCGTAGACGTCGGCCCGCACCCGCAGTCGGGTGATCTGCCCGCACAACGCGTACAGGTCCGGGCTCTTCGTCTCGTTGACCGGCGTCAGCACCACGCCCGCGAGCTGCCCGTCCAGCGCCGCCGACCAGTCGCCGAGCCAGCTCTCCACCGTGGCCGTCAGCGGCTCGTGCCGCGTCGGGTCCCACTGCGCGGAGGGAAACGACTGCTGGATCTCGGCGACGGTCGCGTACATCGTCTCTCCGCCTCACCCGGTTGCAGGTTGCGGGTTGCGGGTTGCGGACGCGGCGGGCCGTTGCCGTTCGCAACCCGCAGCCACTAACCCGCAACCCGTGACTAGTTGTCCACCAGCGCGGCGCGCCGCCAGTTGCCCGGGCCGAACTGCCCGAACGCCTTGACCTCGAGCAGCTTGTCGCCGCTCCGCTCGGGATGATCCTCGAAACTGGTGGTCGCGCCCAGCAGCTCCGTCCAGAGCAGCGCCTGCAGCTCGCCGCCGGTCTCGAACGCGGCCCAGTCCACCGCGCTATCGGCCCAGTCGGGGTTGATGATCACGGTCTTGATCTCGCCGGACCAGTCGGCGTCGCCCTCGGCCTGATTGCCCCGGGTGACCACCCGGAAGCTGTTGATCAGCGTCGGGTTCGGCGGGATCACCACCGTGTCGATCGCCGGGCTGCCGATTGCGTTGCCGCGGTCGTCGGTGAACACGGCCTTCGTCGCCTGCACCTTCGCCAGGTCGGTGGCAATGTTGGCCGCCGAGGTGCCCGCGCCGGAGATGATGTTGCTCTGGCTCTGCTTCCCGTCCTTGTGGGTCGCGCTGAACAGCGGCTTGCCGTCGTAGCCGGTATAGCTGCCGTAGTTGCTGACCACGTCCCGCAGGTTGTCCGCCGCCCAGGCCGCCGCCGCCACCGCCATCTCCCCGACGCTCGGCAACAGCGTCCCGACCTTGCCGGTGATCAGGAAGATCTCGGCGATCGGCAGCGACATGTAGAACTTCTCGTTGCTCAGGCTGTGGGTGTAGAGGCTGATGTCGCTGCGGACATCCTCACCCTTCTGCCGCTTCATCCGGGGCGTGCCGCCCGGCCAGGCAAAGTTCTCCGTCAGATCGTCCGACGGGATCTTCTTCCCGAGCTGCAGCCAGATCGGGTCCGGCTGCGCCTTGTAGATCTGGCCGAAGTAGCTGTTCAGCTTCTGGAACGCTACCGCGGCCTCGCGCTCGCTCGCCATCGCATGCTCCTCACATCGTCGTACGGGCTGGCCTGGAGCCTGTCCTGAGCCCCGTCGAAGGGCCTGCCCCGGTCCCGCCGCCGTGGTCGCCCCGGGGCGGGGACGAGCCCCGCCCCTACGGGCGCCTTATCACGGGTCGATCAACACGCCCTGGGCCTTCAGCGCCGTCACGACGGCCGCCAGCGTGGTCCGCAGCGCCCGCACGTCGTCGCCGATCTTCTCGGCCTCGGCCTGGGCCAGCAGGTCGGCCGCGTGGATGGCCCGCACGTCGTCGCCGATCTTCTCGGTCTCGGCCTGGGCCAACAGCATCGCGGCGTGAACGTCCCGCACGTCGTCGCCGATCTTCTCGGCTTCGGCGGCCAACGCGGCCAGGTCCGCGGCCGCCGCCGCCGCCGTGCCGTCGGTGCTGGTCAGGGCGCCCGGAACAGCCGCCGCCGCCGTGCCGTCGGTGCTGGTCAGGGCACCGGGGACCGCCGTTGCGGCCGTGTTGTTGGTGCTCGTGGCCGCGGCCGGATCGGCCACTTCCTGCGCCACCACGAACAGCCGCGCCCGCCGCTGATCGACCCACACCTCCGTGGTCGACTTGAACTCGGTGATCTGTCCGACCTTGACCAGGTTCGTCACGCCGGCGGCCAGCGCCACCGTCGCGTCGTCCTCGATAAAGACGTCCTGACCGACATCGGTCTGGGCGAAGCCCACGCCGGTGCAGAGCAGCTCGTCCGTGGTGTTCACCAGGACGGTCATGTCGCCGTCGCTGCCGTCGGTGTTGTCCGCCGGTTCCTCGGCGAACCCGGCATACTCGTCGCCCGCGGTGTCCGCGGCCGGGACGGCGTAACCCGCCCGGACGTTGACGTGGGCGCCCTTGAAGATCTCCACCCCGCCCTTGACCGGGATCGCCACCCGCCCGGTCTTGCGGTACTCGATCAGTGCGTTCTCGGTCAGCGCCGCCATGTCGTGCTCTCCCTGGAGCCAGCTTGCTGGCTCGGTCCCATCGCCTGCTGCATGGTCTCGTCATCGATCCCGTGCGTCTCGGCGAACTTCTGCATCTCGGGGTCCGCGGCCGCCGGCTTCGGCTTCAGCCGGTCCAGCCCAACCTCGCCTTCGAGGTACGCGTGCAGCCCGCTCAGCGCCTCACCGAACCGCTGCGCCAGGGCGGGGTCAACGTCGTGGATGTCCGCAGCCAAGTCGGCAAGCGCCTCGCGCCCGGCCGGTGCCAACCGATGCTCGCCGAACTTCAGCCCGGCGACGCGCTCGCTGAACTGGAGCCGGGTCTGGGCCCGGCGCTGCTCGGCGAACTCCTGCCGCTCCTGCGCCAGCGCCGTCTCGCGCTCCGCCAGCGCCGCCTCCCGCTCGGCGAACTGCTGCGGGCCCGCCTCGCCGAACTCCAGCTTCTCGCGCGGAACCAGGACCTCGACGACCTGCTCCTCGGTCTCGTCGCCGTCGGCGGGATCGCCCTCGGCCTGTACGGGCTGGGCTTGTCCCTGCCCTGGGGCGGCCTCTTCGGGGGCAGGCACAAGGCCGGCCCCTACGGCGCCTTCCTCGACCGCTTCCGCGGGGATGGTCGCCTCGACCGTCTCGTCAGCCATGATGTCGCTCTCCTCTCCCCTCTCCGCCTGCGGGGAGGGGCCGGGGGTGGGGTTGTGCCCGACGACGATCACCGTCGGGTGCGGGTCTTCGCGATAGTGCTGCACGGTCGCCGGCGGCAGGCTCCGGAACTCCGGGCGCATGACCAGCGAGAAGCCGTCGAAAACGTTGCGGTGGGTCAGGCCGGTGACCGGGTCGGTCCAGGTCGGCCAGAGGTTCGGCGAGATGAACGGGAACGTCTGCTCGACGATCGCGCCGACGCCGGTCGGCGTGTACTCGCCTTCGGCCCATAGCCCGTCCGGCTCTTCAAAGACGCGGTAGACCCACCCGCCGGCGCCGCGGCTCTCATCGTGGTCGATCTCGACCGGCGCGGCCCCGTGGTAGGTCTTCACGCCGGCCCGGAAGTTGGCGGCGTATTCGGCGATGTCGGCTTGGTCGATGTCGACCGGGCCGTAGACCGGGTGGTTCTCGTGGTGGATCGGCACGACCAACTGCCGGAACCGGCCGGCGCTGGGCTGCGCGGCCTGGACGGCGATCTGAGCTGTGTCGGGCACCACCACATGAGTCCCCTGGTGCCCCAACGCCGAAGGGCGCGGCAGCACCATACGGTACCGCCGCGCCCTTCGCGCAGCTCAGCAAACCACGGGTCAGTCTAGCACCGGGGATCTTGGGGTGTCAAGGGGGTGCTACGGGGCAGGCACAAGGCCGGCCCGTACGGGCGCCCCTTGTGGGCGCCCTCCTCCCCGCCACAGCTTCAAGCCTTGCCCTCCGCCGCCGCCTTGATCCGGTCCCGGAACGCCTTCACCCACCGGCTCTTCTGCTTCACCGTCAGGCTCGCGAACGCCCGCCGTGGCAGCCGCTTCCGCGGCCGCGTCGATTGGTGGAACAGCGCGTAGGGGCTCTCGACGGTCAGGCTCAGGCTGGTCGGCGTGATCACCGTCGCCGGACCCGTCGCGGCCGCGCGGAGATCGCCGCTGCGCTGCAGGATCTTCGTGCCGGGAAAGTGCTTCTCTTTCCAGGCCGCGTACCCCTTCTTCAGCGGCAGCCAGGCCGGGATCGCGTTACCTTCCTCGTCGGTGCCGGCCTCGTGGGCGCCTTCGCTGTCGAACCTCTTCGCCATCGTGGCCGACCAGTCGGCGGCGATCGTCTTCCAGACCGGCGTCCAGTCGGTCACCGAGCCGAGCATGCCGTGGATCTTCCGCGACAGCTCCCGGTCGCCGTCGATGTCGAAGCTCATGTGGAACGTGCCGGACGTGTTCATGCGCTGCCCATCCGCTCCCGCATCGCGTCACGGAACTTCAGCTCGGCCTCGATCGCGGCCGGGTCGGCGTCCGGCAAAGGCTCGAACCGCAAGCCGCCGTCGCCGGCGACGGGCGCCTGATGGTCGTCGAGGCTCTTCCAGATCGCGTCGGGAATGCCGGCGGGAAACGCCGCGCAGACCCTGTCCTGCCCGGCGTAGTGGCGGCAACGGAAGCAGATTGGCGATGGACCGATCATTTCACCCTACCGAACGAAGGCGCGGAGCGTAGAGTTCCCTCAGAATGGCTTTCTCACCTCGTACCGCAGCTTTTCCCGCAGCCCGTTGACATACGGCGCCCAGGTGTCCCGCGGCATGGTGTGCATCACGGTGAAGCCCTCGGCAAAGCCCTCGGTCGGCGACGTCGCTGCGTAGCCGCCGATGCCCTGCGCAGGATGCTGCTCGGTGATGTGCTGCGACACGTCCGCCCAGAGATTCGGCCGCTTCTGCTGCAGCCAGAGCCGGTAAGCCTCACCGAACTCGTGCGCGATCACCGCCTCGTGCGGGTCGGCTGGGTAGCGGCCGGCTGTGACGTCCCGCGCCCACGCCTGCCGGAGCCAGTCGGGGTCCTTCCACCAACCGCCGTTCAGGCTCATGACGCGCGTCTGCTCGTTCAGCGCGCCGAAGCCGAGCGGGTTGCGGGTCGCGCCGAACTCCTCGTAGCTGAGCACCTGCAGCCGCGGGATCGAGGCCTCGACGTCGCGGTAGAGCCGGCCCAGCTCGTCCAGCTTGGCCAGCCCGGCCCGCACGCTCTCCAACTCGCCTTTGGCCAGGTCGAACGTCATATGCGGGAACCGCTGCACCGCCCAGGCCTCCATCTCGGAGATCGTCTCGGCCTTCTTCAGCGTCTTCAGCTTCAGGGTCTCGAACTTCGGACCCGTCGTCGTCACCCCGGACTGCTTCACGCTGCTGTCCAGCCCGTCCAGCTCGTACCGCGGCCGGCGCCATTCCACCGTCCCCGGCTCGCCCGCCTTGCCGCGCCGGAAGGTGAAGTCCCTGCCCGTCGGGCCGGAGGGGACCTTCAGCGCGGTGTACTTATCGGGATTGGTGACGAAGTGACCGTGGCTCTCGATCAGGTCGCGCATCTCCTCCGACTGGGCGTCCGCCGGCGTGAACCAGTCCACCGCGCCGACCTCGTCGTCGCCGACCCCGGTCCAGATGCAGTCGCAGTTGATGTGCAGCGGCGGGGTGAACCGCCTCGCGTCGTCGCTGTCCGCCCGAAAGACTTTGCCGTCCAGCGCGAGGCAGAGCGGGCAGGTGTCGCCCACGGCGCTGAACGCGACGCGCTCGGTGCCGGAGCCGCTGGCCACCGCCAGGCGGGTCTCCTGCTGCGTCTCGGTGACCAGCACCTGCCCGGCCATCCGCAGCGCCAGCTCCAGGTCTTCGGCGAACATCAGCAACCCTGTCCTGAGCCTGTCGAAGGGCGCAGCTCGGGCGGCACGCCGAAGGCGTCGTAGACGGCCGCGGCGACGGCGATCTCGCGGAGTTCCCGCTCGATGAGCACGTCGTTGACGATCGCGGTGACCGTGGCGAAGCCATCATCGATCGGGATGCCGTCGTCGATCGGGATGATCGTACAGGGGCAATTCGCGTGCTCGGGACCGGGCTCGATCGGGACGTGCGGCCGGATCGGCCTCAGCACCGGCTGGAACTCGGCGCGCTTGCGCCTCAGCCATTCAGATCGCGTCATGCGTCGTCTCCGTTCACGTCGATCGAGAACTGCAGCCCGAAGAGCCGCGCCCGTTCACCACGCAGCCACCGCCGGATCGTCGTGACGGAGATGGTCACGTCGCCCTCGATCACCGCCGGCGGGGCCTCAACCTTCTCAGGGTCGTCGTCGCCAGTGACACGGTTTGCGCTCCGGTTGCGCCAGGCCGCGCAGGCCTGTCCTGAGCTTGTCGAACGGGCGGCCTTAGCTCTTCCCAGCCGGCCGTTCACGGCTCGGCCCTGGGCGCCCCATTGACCCCGTCCACTGCCGTCTTCGCCTCAGCCCGCAGATCGTTCCGCAGCCGCACGTCCACCGCTTTCGCGAACGCCGACGCGAGCTGCCCCAGCGGCTCGCCCCGCAGCGCGGCGCCGACCACCGCGAACCGGGTGCTCTCAGCCAGGTGAGCCGCGACATTTCGGCCCTTTGCGACCTCGGCGGCCGCCGGCGCCGGGTCCTGTAGGGGCGCTGCTTGCTGCGCCCCTGTCTCCTCGGCATACCGCAGCGCCGCCTGCACCCGCACGCCGGCGACGAACCTGGCGATGCCCGTCGCGAGGTCATCGACCAGCGCCCGGTTCGGCGCGATCTCGGCCAGCCGCGCATCGATCGACTCCCCCTCTCCGCCTGCGGAGAGGGGGCCGGGGGGTGAGGTCTGGGCGAGGTCGACCTGGCGCAACAGATTGCTGAGCAGCGCCTCGAGACGCGGCGTCATCTCTGCCTGCCACTCATCCCGCGCGGCCGCTCCGTCCGCCTTCACCCGTGACACGGCGGTCTGCACGTCGGCCTCGGCGAAGCTGTGGCGGTCGTTGCCGTTCCTGTTCCCTGGCATCGGCGCCCCTTCCCGCCGGCTATCCCCATCCGGCAGCCGCAAGCCCTCGCGCATCGCCTGCTGGCGCTCCTCCGGGTCCTCGGGCAACAGCTCCTTGCCGTCGGCCACCGCGCCGATGAACCGGCCGGCCTGCTCCTGGTTCTGATGCGAGCCGAAGACGTCGCGGATCGGCTGGAACTCCAGCTCGGGGTACGCCTTCTCGTCCAGCTCGCGGCCCGCGTTGTAGTCGCAGTGCCGCCGGATCAGGTGGCGGTTGAAGACCCCGGCGATCATGTCCGCCAGGGCGGACCAGGCCATGATCGAGAAGTCCATCAGGTCGCCACCCAGCTCCGTGGTGCCGGTGCGGGTCGAGCCGAGCTGCATGAAGCTCGACAGGCCGGCCCGCAGAAAACACCCCTCGTGCCACTGGATGTAGTCCAAAAACCCGATCTGGTCGTCGCCACCGAGCTTCACGCCGTTGACCAGGTCCCAGCCGTAGGGCATCACCAGCCCGGACGCCTCGTGACGGCGGATCGCCGACAACAGGGAGCGGAACCCCTCCAGGTCCTTCAGCTTGGCGTCCTTCGGCGCCTTACCGATCGGCACGCCGACCATGCTGTGGTCGAGCCCGATGTCGGCGAACCCGCAGAGCATGTTGATGCTCTCGTAGTTCCGATACGCCGGCCGCAGAATGCTCCGGCCGTGGTACTGCCGCCGGCGCAGGCGGTACGGGAACAGCAACATTTTCTCGATCGGGATCAGAATCTCGATCTCGTCGCCTGTCTCCGGGTCGAGACCCTTCTGCAGCACGGCCTCCAGCCCGCCGTCGGGCGCCGGGAGGTACTCTTCGATGCTCGCCGGATCGCGGTCCGCCAGGCGCCGGACCAGCAGACCTTCGTCCGTCTCTTTCCAAACGATCTCGAACGGGGCCTGGCCGTAGAGCGCCGACCCGCACGCGTTGTAGAGTGTCTCGCGCCAGGTCGTGGACATGCCTTTCGTGCCGAACAGGCTGGTCTCGACCTGCCCGCGCAGCTTCGCGTCACCGCCCTTCAGCGTCGTCTCGGCCGAGAGGATCGGCAGCGTCACGCATAGCTCGATGACGGCCGCCTGGCTGCTCGCCAGGAGCATTTCGTCAACCTTTTCGAACCACGCCCGCCCGGCCAGCTCCGCGTTGTAGCTCGGCACCGAGACGCCGTTCTCCACCGTCCCGCCGGGGATGCCGACCTCTTGGGTCAACACCGCGTTGGACAGCCGGGTCACCATCTCGCCGAACGACCGCATGGCCTGTCCTGAGCCCTGTCGAAGGGCGCGCGCGATACGCTGGACTGGCCCGCCCTGGTTCCGGCTATTCGTGCGCGCCATCAGCGACCTCCCAACAACCGTTTCAACAGCCCCGGACGCCCGATATTCGTGTCCCGCACGAGGTACTGTTCGAGGTCTTGCTCAAAGCTGTCCGAGATCTCCGACCCGTCCGGCTCGCCCTCGGCCGCCCGGATCGCCATCGCGAGCGCCATCACGCCGTCGTCGTGATAGCCCTGCGGCGCCGAATAGGTCGGGTTGCCGTGGCTGGTCACGCCCCGCTCGTAGCTCAGTAGCTCGTTGACCAGCACGCCGCCCAGCGGATCGGTGCTCGGCCAGATCTCCACGCGGTGGAACTCGAACGCGGCCGCCGCCTGCATCACCAACGGGCCCTTCGACGCCCCGCTCGTGTCGAACAGCTCGACCTCGATGCTGTACTTGCTCTGCATCCAGGAGCAGTACACCGCCCCGAAACTGTTCGCCTCGGCCAGCGTCCGGCGCGGCCGGAAGTGGAGCAGGATCGCCGCCAGGCGGTCGATCTGTTCCTCGTCGGAGATCCGCCCCCAGCGGTCCATCCACACCAGCCGCAAGTCGTTGTTGGGCAGCTTCATCAGCACGATCGGGAAGGTGTAGTCAGCGCCCGACCGCGCGAAGTCGATGCCCATGAAATAGTCGGCGCCGGCGATCAGCCGCGGCATGCCCTTCTTGTCGACCTGGCGCTCCGCCAGCTCCGCGAGCTGGACGTCACGGAACACGGCCCCGACGTTGTCGGTGAACTCGGCGCCGATCTCCTGGCGGAACACGGCCTCCGGCATCTCGTTCCGCATCTCGTCGATCTGTTCGTCGATGTCGGGCAGGGTCGGGTTGATCCAGGTCGGCATCTGCCAGGTGCGGTAGGCGGCATCCTTCGGATCGTCCGACATCCCCCGCAGCGCGTAGCGGTAGAACCAGCCGCTCCGGCCCTTCGGGGTCGAAATCGCCAGCAGCCAGCCTTTGCAGTCCAGCAGCATCGGGAGCAGCACGTTCTGCACCGGATAGTCCGGCACCATCGCGGCCTCCTCGATGATGATCCCGCACAGCCCGGCGCCGGCACCGCGCAGGTTGTCGGCCTGGTCGAGACTGCCGACCACCACCCGGCCGCCGCCCTTCAGCTCGAGGACCAGGTCGCCTTCATGGACCTTCCGGAACCGGGGCTCCAGGTTGTTGACCAGGTAGGCCCACACGCCCAGCTTTGCCGTCTTGTAGGTCGGCGCGGCCAGAATGACGGTCGCTTCCGCCGCGTTCGCCTCGTCGACGGCTTCGTGGCTGGCCAGGAACGACTTCCCGAACCGCCGGCCGCAGGCGACGATCCGCCGGCGGTGCAGGTCCTTGACAATCTCCTGCTGCGCCGGGTACAGGTCGAACTTCCACTCGACCTGCCGCGCGGCCTCGCGCGTGGCCCGGACGCGGCTGAAGACTGCGGCGTCCAGCTCAGGCATCGGGCGGGCCTCCAGGGGCGCAGCTTGCTGCGCCGGTTGAAGGGGCCTTGCCCTTGAACACCGCCAGCAACGCCTTCAGCTTCTCGGGATCGGCCAGCAGCGGCTCCAGGTCCGGGTAGTGCGCTCGGACCCAGGCCGCGAATTTGGCCTCGTAGTCGATCTGCGCCTCTTCCTCCCGTAGCGTGGCCAGCCGCGCCTCGACCTTCTTCAGCGCCGCGTCCGCCTCGATACCCTCGGCTCGGAGCAGGACCGCCGCCACGGACGCCTGCGAGCTGGCCAGCGGCGCCGCCGCCTTCGCGTTGTCCGCCTCGCTGAGAAGTTGCCCAGTCTTCGCCAACGCCAGCTTGAGGTAGCCGACCGCCATCTCGCCTTCGTCCATACCGGCGAAGTGTTCGAGCATCACCAGGTGGCCGGTCATGCTCTCGATCGCGTCCTGCAGGCTCGGGTTGAGATGCTTGGTCTTGTGCCGGCTGATCTGCGCTTGGGTGATGCTCAAGCCGGTCCGGCACTCCAACTCGGCGGCCATCTGGGCTTGCGTCAGGGGGCGCTCACCATCCTCCATGCCGGTCAACTGGCGCGTCAGCCAGGCGTAATCCTCCGGGCTGTCATAGCGCAGACGGCACAGCTCGCACCGCGGCTGCCAGTGCGGCGTCGGCAGCAGCGGATTCTGGTACAGCGATCTGAGCAGGCTGGCCATCGGCTACTCCAGCCAGCCCGCGACGTCGGGATGCCACCGGAAGCGGTTCAGCGCCCCGACCATCTCCGTGTCACCCGCCGCCTCGGCGTAGCACTCCCCGAGCAGCTCCAGGGGCGACGGCGCGGCGCGCTCGATCGCCGGGTCCGGCAGCCGAACCACCAGGTCGAACTTCACGCTGGCCAGCGGCCGGAAGCCGACCGCGCCGTGGGTTCGGCCCACCGCTGTCGTGCTGTTCTCCGCGACGCGGTTCGCCTCCACCCGGATCATCACGTGGCCGAACGGATCGGAGCCGCCGGTGCGGTACAGGATGTCGCCGAGCCGGGTATCGCCCACATGGCTGGTCCGGAGCACCTCGACGCCCTCGGGCAACCCGCGGGACATCTCGCCGCCCCGGAACGCCCGCTCGAACGCCAGCCCGGCCGCCCGCGCCGACGGCTTCCAGAGCCACGTGTCCCAACGCGACCCATACAACGCCTGGACCGTCAGGCGTACCCACATCTGGCACATCTTGCCCTGCTGCGGCCCGATCCCGTCCGCCGCGCGCCGCGTCGCCAGCGTTGCCAAACTGCGATTCATAACTACCTCCAGCGCCACAAAACGTAGGCGTAGGCCAGCGCCACCAGCACCGGCAGCAACCGCGACCGCCGCAGCGTCGCCACGGGTACCACCATGTCACTCCTCAACAGTCGGCGCGGCGCCACTACCGTCCGCCACCGTCGGGGCGCTGCCAACGGCGCGGGCAACGTCCGCCGCCGCCGCGGCCTCCGGCGGCGTCAACGCGTTCAGCCGCTCCATCCGGTCATCAGGGAAGATCGGCAGCTTCATGTGGGCCAGCTTCGCGATCACCTCCAGGTGTCGCAGCGTCCCCCGTGCGTGTCCGCTGGTGCCCCACAACAGCACCCACAAGACCGTCATGTGCCGGGTGCCGAGGATCATGTCCACGGCGCCGGCCAGGCAGATCAGCAGGAACGTCATGCCGAACCGCAATCCGGCCCGGTGCCAGGTGTCGCCGGGGTAGACCTCCACGCCGTACCGCTGTCGCAGAGCGGCGTTGCACTCCTCCTGAGCGTCCATGATGGCGGCGGGCAGAATCCGCACGTCGGTCGGCAGCTCCAGCCCCAGCGCCGCCATTTTCCGTCGCGCCGCCTTCTGCATCCACGACGCCGACAGCGCCTCGATCACCAGCAGCGGTCCGAGCGTATACGCCGCGATCCGCAGCAGGTTCGGCGCGCCGTTCCAGTACTGCGTCAGCGCCACGCCGAGTGCGCTGGCCACCGCCAGCACCCAGTTCTTCCAGATCGCCCCGATCGCCGACCAGGTCATCGCGAACTCCCGGTTGCGGGTTAATGGTTGCGGGTTGCCAACGGCCGTTCTAACCTGCAACCCGCAACCTGCAACCAACGGCTAGATCCCGATCCGCCGGGACAGCTCCTGGCGGGCCGCCGCCGGGCCGAAGGCCACCACCATCGGCGAGCCGACGGGCTGGTTGGCCTCGCTGGCGTAACCGCAAATCTTGCCGTCGATCTCGGCGACCACCAGGGCCAGCACGATGGTCAGACGGAAGAACAGGATCTTCTTCTCGAACAACACCTGCTTGACGGTCACCACGTCGGGATACGCCCGCCCCGCCACATCGCCCCAGGTCATCGGCATGTCGATCCTCCCGTAGGGGCGCTGCCAACGGCGCGCCCTGACCGCCACGAGGGCCGCCGGCCCAAAACGACGAAGGGCGCGGCAGCACCTTACGGTACCGCCGCGCCCTTCGCGCAGCACGCCCTCAGCCTAGCCTAGTCGCCGCCGGTCGTCAAGGCATGTCCTGAGCCAGTCGAAGGGCCACTCGCGCCGCCGCTTCCAGCGTGTCCAGATCGCCCGGGGCGATCGCGTCCACTTCCACCGTCCGCGGCACGGTGATCGCCGTCCGGCCGACCGTCACCGCGCCCTTCCGCTTCGCCAGATAATGCACCTGCTGCGGCGTCACCTCGAACCCGAGCCGGGCCGATAGCTGCTCGGCAACCTGCCGCAGCGTCAGGCCGCCCTCGATCGCCGCCCGCTCACCACCCGCCCGACCCATGCCAACCTCCCAGCCCGCAGCTCGCTGCGGAAGTTCCGCGCAACACGCGAATACCAGGAGCAGGGCCAACAACACCAGCATGTCGGCCCGCTCCGTTGTCATCCCTCGTCCCCGCTGACGTACTCTTCCAGCCACTCCACGATCGCGTCGGTCTGCTCCGGCGTCACGTCGTTCAGGCTCGCCACGCCGTACCGCTCGTGGACCACCGCCGCCAGTTCGTCACGGGACAGGTGGAACCGCGGCGCCGCCCGGCGAACGTAGGCCTGGGCCAGCTTCACATGCGGCGGCTGGCCTTCCTCGTCCTTGTCCGGGTACGCGAACCGGATCGCCGCCCGAGCCGCCCGGCGCTGCGCCCGGTCCTCCACGTCGATGTCCTCGGCCGCCGGCAGCGGCTCCGTGACCCGCGCGTCGCCCAACCGCGCCGTCCCGGTGCGCTTGATCACCACGCCGTCGGCCCGCACCAGAATCGCTCGGGCTCGCACACCCGCGGGCAGCGGCCCCAGCGCCGGCGCGTCGCCCAGCACCTCCGTCTCGATCTCCTTCGCGCCCAGCCCATACGCCCGCGCCAACATGTCCTTGAGGCCCTCGTAGTCCTCGTCGAAATAGCCCGTCTGTGCCATCCTCGTCTCCTGTACTCAGGCCGCGCAGGCGGCCTTTGCCCTATCCAGCCGGCCGTTCACGGCTCGGCTCCGCCTCCGTCAGCCCCGATCGCCTCCAGCACGCCCTCCAACCAAGCCTGCTCCGACGCGATCTCTTCCGGCGTCATCGTGTAATCGAGGCTCATCTGCCCCGAAGTCCGCTCGCCCGCCCGGCCGGCGAAGATCCGCATCCGCCGCCCCAGGCTCCGTATCCGCCGCGCCAGTTCCCGGCACTGCGCCAGCCGTTCCTCGGCCGTCGTCGCGAGGTAATACCCGCAGCCGCTGTCCCCGCAGATCGGCAGCCCGTCGATCACCACCAGCTCCGCAATCGCCTCCCGCACCGTCCGCCCCGGCCACCGCCCGATGTCGACCCGGGCGCAGAGCTGCGCCAGCGTCATGGCCTGCTCCCGGCCCTGGCAGCGGGTCGTGAACAGACCTGCCAGGGCCACGCGCAACGGTTCGGGGGTGTGGTGCTCAAGGGCGGGCATGGGCTACTCGCCGTCCTCGTCTTCGTCGTCCTCGGGCGGTCCGAGGTGCGCGCGCAACATCGCCAAGAGCCGCCCAGCTTCGTCGAGGGTCAGTTTCAGTTGGACAGCGGCCGACAGCGCCAACGCCAGTTGATGCCCAGGCCAGGTGGCCGCGTAGGCCACGTCCATCCTGTCTACCGCTTCGGCCAGTTCGGCCAGCAGATCGTCAATCGCTTCCTCGGGCAAACTCAGGGCAATGTATAGATCTGCCCCCTCTACGGCCCACTGCTCCCATTGCTCGTCCGTCACCATGTCGCTCTCCAATCCCCCCTCTCCGCGTGCGGAGAGGGGGCTAGGGGGTGAGGTCTACGCCGCCCGCGCACTCAGCGTCTTCAGCACCCGCCGCGCGTCGTCAGCCGTCGCGTCCGTGGTCGGCCGTTGCCGCACCAGGCTCCGCATCCGCTCGCTTTCGACCATCCCCCACACCGTGTTCCAGCCGTAGCTCGCCCGCTGGTCCACCACCCGCGGGTCCGGCGCGCCCCAGCCAGCGCGGTGGGCCTCGCTGATCCAGTCGGCGCAGAACTCGCCGCCCAGCGCCTTGTGCAGCTCCGCTTCGTCCACCTTCGGCATGTCGAACCGGTACCGCAGCCGCGCCGACAGCGCGTCGTCGGGCGCCATCGTCGCCTGCAGCCCCAGGCTGCCCACCACCACCAGGTTGCCCAACAGGTCGATCGCGTGGCGCAGGTACGCCAGGCTGCTCGGACGCAGGTGCTCGGCGTGGTCCAGCACCAGCATCTGCTCGGTCTGCTCCAGCCGCATCGCCACCTGCCGCGCCAGGTCCGCCGCGCCGTCGGACCGGCCGACGACCACGCCCAGCCCCCACGCGATGCAGCCCCAGAACCCGCGGCCGCTGTTCGCGTACGGCTCCAGCCGCACCGTCGCCAGTCGCGTCGCCAGCGCCTCATCGCGCGCCGGCGCGCGGTCGACCGCCTCGCTCTTGCCCCAGCCGTTCTGCCCGCAGACCACCACCAGCCGCCCCATCGACGGCGCGGCGCGTAACACGCCGGTCACCTGCCGCAGTCCCTCGGTCTCGAAAACTCGCATGTCTCTCCTCACTTCCAGAGGCCTAAGCCCTCGTCGTTGTCAGGCCGCGCGCTCTCCCGCTCCGTGCTCGCCATCACAAACCCCGCCAGTGCCTCCGCCGCTACCGTGTCCGGCTCTTGCGTCAGCCGCCGTTTGCCCGGCCGTGGGTGCAGCTCCGCCACCGCGGCCAGCGCCGGCTTGGGCGGCGCCATGACCTGCTCGACGTCCACCTGGACCGTGCGACCGGGCTTGATCGCCTCCTCGGCCTCGCGCAGACCCACGTCCGCCGCCGCCGCCGCCTCGTCGCTGATCAAGCCGTGCTCCGCCAGCGACGCGACCCGTTGCCGCGTCCGCTTCAGGTCCTTCACGCGCTCCCGGCCCGCCTTGTGGGCCCGCGCGACGTGCTTCACCGTCTCGTTGTCGCCGACGAACACGTCCGGCAACGGCTCCGCGATGCACACCAGTTGGTCGGTCTCCGGGAGCACGACCCAGAGCGCGCCGGTCCAGCCGTCGAGATAGCGGACCTCCATCTCGCAGCCGCCGAAGTCGGCCAGCCGGGGATGGGTGTACGCGCGGTGGTTCCAGATGATGTGGCCCTCGCCGCTCACCTGCCGGGTGTCCTTGTGCATGAAGGCCCAGCCCAGCTCCGCGCGGCTCGGCACGTCCCGCAGCGCGGGCTTCGTCATCTCCCGCTGCCAGCGGACCAGCCGGCTCGCCCGATCATCCGACCCGTGGCGCTTGCAGGGTTGTCGGATGAACTGCGGCAACCACCGGCGGTGCAGGTCGTTCAGCTCTCCGAGGGTCAACAACTCGGCCGGCTTGGCCTCGCCGTCGTGGACCAGGCGCAACGCCAGCGGCTGGTTCTCCTCCTTGCCGTCGCTGCCGCAGTAGCCCGGCAGCCCGGCCTCGAACTCGTCCAGCAGAATGTGGTGCCAGCCCTCGATCAGCCCGTGGTGCGTCGGCTCGCCCCCCGCCGACTTCTTACCGTGCAGCTTGATGCCCAGCGACTCGGTCGAGCCCAGCGCCCACTTCGACCAGTGCTGCCGGCCCTTGTCCCACCAGATCCCCTCGGGCACGCCGCACATCGGCAAGTCGTACGCCGGGTCGGGGTAGATGCTGTCGATCAGCGCCGCCTCCACCGTCGCGGTGTCGTAGGCGCGGTAGTAGCCGCCGCCCATCGGGCAGCCGCTCTTGACGTCCATGAAGGTGAACTTGTAGGGCCGGTACTCCCGCCACGTCAGGATCTCCCCGGTCTCCTTGTCGATCTCGTCCGGCTCCCTCACGAACACGTCGGCCGTCCGCTGGTCCGCGATCCAGACCTGGTTGCTGTACTTCGCCTGCAGCCTGTGCTTGCTGGTCGAGGACCGCTTCGCTTCCTTGTCCGTCATGCCGTGCCGCTCGTCAACCTCCCGGCGCCACTTCTGCATCGTCGCGTAATGCCGCGGCGTCAGACCTCGCGGCGCGCACCAGTCCTCCACGAAGATCGGCAGCAGCCGCGCGGTCCTCAGCGGCTGATAGTCCGGGTGTTGGCAGTACCACTGCCACTTGATCTTCATCGCCGCGGTGTCGTCACCGCCCCGGGGCTGCCCCGCGTCTTTGCGCTCCTTGCGCGCCGCGGCCTTCTCGCCCCATTTCAGATACGCGGTGAAGCGGTTCGAGACGTTCGACACGCCGCAGCCGAACTCGGCCGCGATCGCCTCCTTCATCCGCATCCGCTCGGGACCCGGCTCGGCCGCGATGATCCGCCGGAACGCGTCTTCCCAAGCCGCCTGCTGCTTGGCGGCTTCCGGCCCCTGCCGTTTCTGTCGCTCCATCGCGCTCTCCCGTAGGGGCACGGCCTGCCGTGCCCCTACGACCTGTCCGTGCTAGGAGGGCAGGACGATCAGCCCTCGCTTGTCGAGCTTCCGGCGCCTCGCCTCGGCCACCAGCTCGTGGTAGGCGCTGCTCGCCGCGATATGCGCCGGGGCGAACTGGTGCAGCGCCTCGACCAACTGTTCGTCGCTCAGCTCCTTCGCCACCGCGTGGAGCACCCGCGACCGATCCCGGAACTCGCCCCACTCCAGCGGCAGCTCGCCCTGGTACATCGGCTTGTCGAGTAGCGGGGAGCGGTCCAACGGATCGTCGTCGCGCGGACCCTCCGGCGGCGCCGCCTCCGCGCCGCCGGCCTCGACCTTCTTCAGCTCCGCTTCGACCGCCGCCCGCACCTGCGCTGTGGTCATCTGCGTCACCGTCCGCGACCGCACCAGCGACCGATCCAGATCGTCCCGCACCAGGTGCTCCCGGAGCAGCTCGCCGTGCCACACAAAACTGCGCCAGAACATCTCGGGCAGCTTCGAGATCTCGTAGGCCGCGTAGTTGGGCAGGTCGCACTGCACCCCGTAGCAGACCTGCGCCGCGGCC
>Ga0210043_1000961_pt1 | contig 27647 bp, 28 predicted proteins | sample CryGeymet201501t_FD_183990 | JGI IMG/M metagenome (GOLD analysis project Ga0210043, IMG submission 183990) | Groundwater microbial communities from Crystal Geyser aquifers in Utah, USA - Crystal Geyser metaG 2015-01t (SPAdes) (version 2) | ecosystem: Environmental > Aquatic > Deep subsurface >... | reverse complement strand
CAGCTTTTCCATATCCAATGTAAAGCACCCAATGCTTTGGAGCGCCAATCTTGGCCCCATTAACTTCAACTAAGACTGGAAGCTTGCGAACATAGACATACCAAGCAACAGTTGGGTTCCAATAGTTATAATTTCTCCAAACAAAATGAGCATTAATAAAAGCTCTATCAATCATTTTCCATAAAATTAAAGCACCACTAAAACCACCAACAAATTTCATTCGATCATTCACTTGGTCTGGGGTTAAATTTAAACCAATAACTCTATTGATCCACATGGTTAGGGCTGTAATAGTACAGCCATGACTTCCAATTGTGTAATTGGAATTACCAAGCTTTTTATTGCGCCATTTAGCATCTCTTTGAGAAAAAATTGTGTGGTTCATATTTACCTCCTATTTAAGTTATAACACATTCTAAATAGAAATTCCACTATTTAACACCAGTTATCTTTTCCCAGACAAACTTAGAGATAAAGCCAGAGAAAACACTAAAAACAGCTAAAATACCAAAAGCTTTATCCTGATTGGATTCTAGCTTTTCTACCTTAGTCTCGGTTTTTTCCATACGCTTATCCCACTTAGCATCAAGGCTATTAACTGCGTTATAAATATCTCGTAGTGTTGGCGAATCTTGACTCATAGTTTTAGATCATTAAATATATATGTAATAATATATTTACAATCATTAAAAGAATCAAAAAATAAACAGCATTAGAAAACCTTCTCACAATTTTGATGTTGTCTTGAATTAAAGTGTCAGACTTTAACTCAATTTTGATGAGTCTTTTGTAAATTTTTTCTGTTGTTATTTGTTTTGGCATAATATAAAAATTAGTGTCTAAAACTTCCTCCTATTGAACAAAATCCATCTCTAGCAATTACAGCTCCAAGATAAATAGTTAGTTTGTTTGTATTTTCTGTATAACAAGCTCTTGGTAAAAAATTTGCCTGAACTAATGTTTCTCCACCAAATGAAGCTGAAATAGTTATATGAGAAATAGTCCTTGGTGGAGAAAAAGAAATATATTGTCTATTACTACTTCCCTTTACAACAGAAGCTTTTATATTGAATGAAACAGTTCTTTCATTTATTTGATATTGTGCTTCGTCAACTGTTAAAGATGTTGGATTGACAGATCCACCACCATAAGAAATGGCTGGAGCCCAAGAAAGCCATCTTGATGTAAAACATTGTCGTTGAATCAAATTGATGTTTGTAAAAGTAGGAACTGTCCAAGTATAACCTGCTCCAGTGCTTAAAGTGGCTGCAAATCTTCCGATATTTACATAATTGTCTCCAGCAGCAGCATTGGTAGTTGTTGAAATTGCTCCATAATCTCCAGATGTGGGGGTTGTACTAAATTGAGAATAAATCCCAACATTTGGACTCAAACAAACTCCAATAACGACTCCGTCTGTGGTGTTATAACCTAAATAAACAAAATAATCTCTTTCAATTGCAGCAAAATCACTTGTTCCAGAACCAAACCAATTAGTACCAGCATTAAGGGAAACCGACAAAGCACTTGTAATTGATCTAATTGTATCTCCAATTCTCACATAAACTGGATTTGAAGCACTCGGATCGTTGCCATCCATGCCTTTAATTGCGACTGTAAGGTTGTTTGAAGCTACCGAAGGTACAATCTTACCATTGATTAAAAATCCATCTGGAGAATTATTTCTTAAATCCACATAACTTTTTGGGGTTAATCCACCAATTGATTGAAGAATAAAGTTGGTTCCATCATAAACAAGAATAACAATCGAGCCCGCTGGAATTTGAGCGCTTTCTGGATCAGCTCCTTCTGGGGTTTTGATGTCTTTAGCTCCAAGGCCATTCACATTAAGAGTACACGGACCAGTGTTTGCGGTGTTTGCCTTAAAATTAACCACCATGCCATTGAAGTAAGCACTTGGCGCTGGATCCAGGGTTATAACATAAGTGTCGCTAGCTTCCGCATCTTCTCCATATCTTGGAATTTCGTTGACACCAACTAGTGGATTTTCAACTGGACCAATTAAAAGTTTTAAAGAGGTAATGGTTGTTGGAACTGTACCGCCAGAAATATCAATGTCCGTGTTTCCACCGCCATAAGCAGCAGCCACAACTTTACATTTTACAGTCCCATTGATAAGTAAAACTCTACCAACAGGATAATAAGCGGTGCGGTCATATCCAGCAATTCTTAAGGTATCAGCATCAACTTTGGTAATGGTTAAGCCAGCATCCTCAGAAAGCCATCCATTTTCAAGGGCTTCAACAACCTTGTCCCAATGTTGGGCCGTAAAAGTTTGTTTGTAAGTAGAGTTAGCCTGGTGCTCTACACCAACGCCGCCATTATCAACGCCACGCTCAATAGTGACAACGCTACCAGAAACATCAACTGCTCTAACTTTTTCTCTATTATCGTCACTATCTGGCTCGATCATAAAGTAAGTTGGTAGCTCAGCTGCATCTGGTGGATTAGAAAAAGTGGCCGTGGTGGCTGAATCAGTCAGAAGAACCGATAGAGTTCCGCTTAGTCTTGGTTCAGATTGTGGTAAGAGTTTTCGGTTTGCCATAATTCAATTGAATAATTTTTACACTCTAGTGTCAATGCTAGATGATTAATTCATCCCTTTCGTGGTCAACATCCTCGTACTCAAATAAACCAGACATGGTTTGAATAATGCAGTGATTAAATTGATTGCCTTGAACAACAATTTGATGATAAATAGAGTAGGCTTCAAATTCAAGATTCTTTTTAAGAATACTCAAAGCATCTGGCACCGAGTCAATTCCAACGCCTTCATCGAACATAGCCTCATCAAACATGTATTCGTCAATACCGCCGCCCACATTGAAAGTGACATTTGGCTCATCAACAAGCGTTGAGCCATCTTTGTAGGTGTAGAACTTCAAAGCACCTCTAGGGTTCTTGAGTTTGGTTTTTGTAGAGTAGTAGTATTTTAAAATGGTGTCTTCGCCGCCATCAACACGCTTAACTCTTAATGACGATCTAATTGAAGTGCCATCATCATCGTAGGTATTGTCAACCAAGAGCTGCATAATACGGCCATCATCCATAGCGCCAAAAAGCTTTTGTTGGCCAGTATCTTGATCCCAAACTAAAAACCTCTTGTAAGATTGATTTGTCCACTTTCCTAAAAAGGCAGTATATCTGCGATCATAAGGGTAAGCAATGTCGCCGTTGCAGAGAATAAATTTTTGGTCATAGAAAGCACTAAATAAACTGTCCATATCTGATTTATCGAGTGAATCAAGCTTATTTTGTATTCTATTTGAAATGCTAGTAACTCTGACCACATTTAGTTGGTTTGGCTCATAACCGATAATTCTAAATTGGCCATCAGAACCTAAGAACAAAATGTCCTTTTCCATTCTCCAGACTGTATCTGGTGAAGAGGTGCCATATTGAGGGATAACGGCAGTTAGTGTTGGACCACCATCGCTGCCAAAAACAAACTTCCAGATAGAGTTTTCCTTGAAAATAAACAAAAAGTCTTCAAAACCAATCATGGCGGTTACTCGCTCACCATCACCACGACCAGGCTTCACCCATCCACCATTGTGTGAGGGACTAAAGCTTTCCCAATTGCTACCAGTTCCACCATAGAAAACTGTATCTGGTTCTTGTAGGTTGCCAGCAATAAAGAGTGAGTTGGCGTATTTAGCGTAAATGTTGCCCTTAACGCCGCCAGTGGTGTTGAAAGTAGGTGCTTCGTAGATAAGCGACTGTACCTCAGCGCCATTATCAACATAAGTCATGGTTGCGCCAGCTGATTGTTGATCTAGGAATGAAAGTAGAGTCATTGTGCCGCCATTAATGGCACGATAAATGTTGTAGCCAAGAACATTAGCATCGGTTTTTCTGTCAAAAACCACACTAAAATAGTTTGTAGCATCTAGGGTGCCTGGACCATATTCTTGAATTGTGTTTGAAATTTCAGTCTCACCAACATCAGTTGTGACAGTAATGCCATATTCATAAATATCAGTGGCCCCAGATCCAGTTAGAGTAACACTATTAAGCGTTGCGGCGGTGACAGCATCCCAGCGGGTGACAGCATCACCATCTGTTTTAGCCATGTAGTCAATTGCATTGCCAAAGTAAAAATAACCACGAAGCAAAATACCACGCATTTTGGCGGTGGTGTCCCAAGTTTTTGTATTATCAATTTCGGTAACTGTGCCACTAGCGCTAACCTTATACATTCTGCCGTCATACATGGTCAGCATGATATTGGTGCTGCTGATTGGATCTTTATAAACTCCCCAGCCATTAAATTTTGTAGCACCAACAACTTCACTAAATTGTCTGCTACCACGCCTTGGCATACGAACAGAAGATTTACCAACTAACTCGATATTTTCGCCATCGTAAAATTCTTGGTCTTTAATCTCATTATCCTCAGCAAATGAGTTCTCGCCATAACGCCAGCCGTCATACTTCCAAGATCTAAGTCTTGGATCTTGTCCTGAGAGTTGAGAGTAAAATCCTTGTCCGCCACTATTCTGCATGACTTCATTGAATAATTTTTGGAAAGAAAACGCAAGTTAGTAATTGTATGTGCGCCTGACACCCCTGTAAGTCAGAATTGTTGGTACATTTTGAGGTAAGTCTTTAATTTTGTGCTGAGCATCTTGAAGCACCACTTCGTCAATTTCCTCTTTATATTGAAGCAAAGCATTTCTTTCGTCAGCTCTCTGGCGTTTGCCGCCGTGCACATAGGACTTCATCAAGAGAGTAATTGGCCCAAGCATATCTTCTGGGATCGAAACATCAAGAGTAGTGTTGTAAGCAGAAGCATTGGTGTGTTTTGGAACATACCAAACAACAATATCCTCATCACCAACAATGGTTGCGGTAAAACCAATGGTTTTTCCATCTGGTTTTAAATAAAATCTGTCGCCAGTAGTGTTGAGTCTTCGGTCATAGTCGATTGGTGTCATCTTTTCACCAGCCAAGTAAACCTCAAAAATCCCCCATTGAGGATTGAAGTTAGTAAATTCAGAAGTTAGATCGTAGGTTTGGGTTGCAGCAACTAGAGTTAATTGGCCACCAATCTTATTCCAGCTCCATTTTTTAACTCTTTTTACACGCCTAGCAGCACGATTAAAATAGCGCACCCTTTTGGTACTAGTATCAAGAGTACTTTCGTTAAGAAGATCGCTTAATTCTTGTAGAAAATCATTGGGCGTAGTAATCATAAACCCATTAGATAATTTTTAGAAAGAAAATGCAACTACCCTTAGTTTTGATCAACGTTCTTGTGTTTAGCTCTCATGTGGGCCTTCAAACCAGCTAAGCTTTGAGCTTTGTAAGAACAAACAGGGCAAGAATTAGTGACAGTTTCAAGAGCTTCTTTATCTGCTTCTTGAATTGCCTTTGCTGAATCAGATAGCTCTTCAACTTTTTCTTGGTCAATTGATCTAAAATCTAGACCATATCTTGGGGCTTTTTTAAGTAGCGCAATCATTTCTTGATCTTGGGTACTAAATCTGCCATCCTCAAACTTGGCACACAAGCCATCTTCACGATGGCGACCACCAAAGCCATCATGCATGGTTCGAGCTGGTTTTAACCAGATACGATATTTTTTGAATTTAGAGATAAATTCTGCCATAGTTATTTTACCAATTCGTATAATTCCTCATCGCTTAAGTTCTCTAGGAACTTTCTAAAGCTTGGGATACCTTTTAATGGTTGCTCAGAAACAACACTTGCCTCAGAAGAAGAGAGGGTGTTTAAAAATTTTTGATAAACTGGATTCACAATTTTGGTTTCAACTTCATCAGAGACTACCTCTGGTTTTACATCGTTGGGGGTTTGTGGAACCTTATCAGCTGTTTTTTTACTGCCTTTTTTTGCCATATCAGAGACTACCTCTGGTTTTACATCGTTGGGGGTTTGTGGAACCTTATCAGCTGTTTTTTTACTGCCTTTTTTTGCCATAATTGTTCTCCTTTGTTGTTTATAGTATTGCATAACTAAAACACATTTGTCAATAGAACCAAAAAGGGGATGTTGTTTAGACATCCCCTTGAGGTTACATTATGTGATTTAGGCTGAGTAACTAGTCACCCCGTAGAGGTAACCATGTCTGTTCTCAAGAGCTAACCAGAAGCCTAGCTCTGACAAGTATTCATCAACGATCTCGTCAGCATCAGGGGCTTGGATACTCTTGCGAAGCTTGGTGTCACGGCTCTTTCCATTACCATTCAGGTAGCGGTAACCGACCAACTCCATGTCAACTGCGAAGCCATAGCCATTGAAGGTTGTGTTCTCAGAGAACATCTTCTCGACTACGAAATCCAGCTCACCATGAATAGAGAGGTATTTGGTGACAGCAATGCCGTATGTCTTGTCTTTAGGGAACATCTGCAAAGCAGATTTGGCCCAAGAGTTGACACCGCTAGCGATAAGAGGACTCAAGAAGCCCATTTTCTTATCTCCGCCAGCAGCAAAGATGTCTTCAACCCAACCTTCAAATTCAGCTTCGGTTAAAGTGCCAGAAGCATTGGTGACATTGGTTGACAAGAAACTTCTCAAACCACCAGTCGTTCTGATTGGTTGAGCGCCAGTTAAGTCTTCTTTAGCTTCACCAAAGATAAATGATCTCTCAATATCTTTCATGTGAATTTGAAGATGTTCTTTTCTTAATTGGGCCATGTCGTCAGCCTCACCATATTCTTCGGTGGAATCAAGAGTTCCAGTTACATCAAATGGCTCACGCAAAATTTGAGTGTAGTTAGTTCTCTTGGTTTTTTGACTGGACAAAGCAGTTCTCTTGCTTGCACCTTCTGCGTTGGAATTACCTAAGATGACCAAAACGGCATCGTCAGCAATTGTAGTAGCGGAAGTTGAACCATAACCACGGGAAACAGTTAAAGTATTTGTGGTGACAACAGTCACACGCAAATGCTCACCAGAGGTTACATTCATTAAGACATCACCAGCTCTAAATTTGGTACCATCATCAACAATCACATTGGTATCACCAGCGGTGTAACCAGTAGAATAGTTGACAGCATCAAATTTGGAAGGCTGTGCTTTATCGAACCATCTAAATTCTGGATCAATAACGCCCTTTTTATTTAATTTTCTAGCAAAAAACGCCAAGATAGCATAATCTGGATCAATCAGAAAAAGCTTATCAGAATGGTCGTATTTGCGAACACCAGTACCAACGCTGTTGGTTCCTCGTGCTCCACTTACTAATGACATAAAGGTATCCTTTCTTTAAATAGGACAGTTAATACTGGCTTTTATTAGACACCAGGCAAGGCAATGGCCTCAACATTGACAAATGTCAAGGTTTGTTGTCTAGTGATAGTATGACCAAAAAAACAAAGACAATGATTTTAATGGCTGAGTTCGGCAAAACACCATCGGAAATAGGTAGAAAGTTACATGTCACTCGCCAAAGAGTTTCAGAAGTTTTAAAAAATTATTACGAATCACCAGTTGGCAAAAGATATGTTTACTACACAATGAAAAGATATTTTTGTGAGGTTTGTGGCCAACCAAGAGAGATGGTTATTTCTTTTGACGGGATTGTTTTAGATGTTTGTACTAATTGCGCCGACACAATTATGAAGGGGAAAAAGAGATATTATCAAAATAGGTTTGATTGGAGCATCCATTACCCAGAATGTATCGAGTGTCATTCAACAAGATACCCTCATATTGGTAAGGGAAGGTGTAGACTTTGTTATCCAAAATACAGAAAACTTAAGAGAAAAGACTTTTTGACTTAACTCTCATCATGGCATCAATGTCTGGATCAGAACTATCTTGAGTACCTGGGATTCCACCATTCATCACAACGCCACCCTTCATTGTTTCAACTGGATCAAGCTCTTCTTTGTTTTGGTTTTGTTCTCGTTTTCCGACAAGTTTAATTAAAAGTTTTTCATAATCTTCATAAGCCATTCGTGGCAAGGTTTTACCCTCTTTAGCCATTTGCTCGGCTAGCTTTGCCCTCTTAAGATTTTCGCCTTGAAGCAAAGAATCAAAAGACTCTTCAATGTCTTTGTCTTCTTTTAATCTTGGAAAGTTTTCAACTAGCTTGTTGTAAATACCAGAGGCATATTCAGTTGCCTCTTTTTCTTGTTGGCCAGCGCTTTGCTCTTCTGTCATGGCAGTATTTAAAACCCCATACAAAGCAGCTGAAAGTGGACCAGCAATTAAGCTTTTTTGAAAAGCCATAACAGTGTTGCCAATTAATTGCTTGCCATAAGCATCTAAATCAATCGAGCCATCATCAAGAACATAATCTTTTGCCTTTGGCATTGGCACATCAACTAATGGGAATTTGTTTGCAATCGCAACAGCTTGCTTTAATTTTTCGTTACCTTCACCCCTAGCAACTGCTTCAATTTGCTCAGCAGTTTTTTCAACAGACTTAGCATTATCTGTGGGAACTTCTTTTTTACTATCATCTTCTGGGGGTACAACTGGTTGTTTATCTGTGTCATCAGCTGGAGTTTCCTGTTTTTTGCTATCTTCTCCAGATCCATCAGCATTTTCTACATCTGTGGGCTTGGATTCTCCACTGTTATTATCAGTTTCCACTGGTTTATCTTCAATTTTTTCATCGGCTCCTGTCTCATCCGTTAGGATGTCGTTACGAAGAGGCTCGAGTACATCGGTACCAGCATCTTCATCTACCATTGTTTGCATGAATTGTGGAACATCTTGTGGCATAAGTATTTATATAATGATACAACTACAATAATTTTGTCAAGATTGGAAACGCTTTGTATTGTCGTGAACTAAAGGGCTCCACCTAACCCAAGGGGCTTTCATATTTTCACGATGATAAACAATACCCTCTCTTAAATCCCAGAGATGTGGCGGGTGCATCCTAACGCCGTGAGTAAAAGCATCTGTATGGACAGTGCACTCAGCCATTCTAAGATCCATGTTAGTTAAAACAAAGCGACATTTTTTAGCTTCTTTTTGAGTTAAATGAAAAGCTTGGGTTTCTTCTACCTTCTCAACTTGTCCTAAAGCCTCAGCTCTACCCCAAGTATCTTTGATAAGAGGATTGTGTCTACTAGTAATTCCCTTGATTGGCCTCATTTTCTTTCTTTCTGGCTGCTTTTTCAGCCTCCAACTTTCTATCATACGCCAACTCTTGAATTGCAGCCATAACTGTTAAACGAGTATCTTCAATCATCTCAAGTCTACCAATTTGTTTTCCCCTGTAAAATTCATCACTAAGTCCTGCCTCGCCATTTGCTTCAAGATTTTTGCGCTCTGGATGTCTTAACTTGTACAAAGAATCAGCCTCTACTACTGACCAGAGAGAAACGAGATGTTTATATCCTGGGTGTTTGGAAACTAAAGCGATTTGAGAGTTTCGAGATCTTCGATTTTCTTTTTCTTGTTGAAGCTCTGCATCTTTCTTTGTTCGTAGGGTGTATTTTTGTAATAATTGTCCCATTGCTGGCGGCTCATAGTGGGCATCCCAAAGTCGTTTGACTTGGCCTTCAATACCTGCTCTGGTGTCGCTTCGTCTATGTTTAGTCTCCAATGTGGGATCTGGTTCGTTTGAAATTCTACTTGCTTGCCATCGTTTTTCTCTCCAGTATCCCGACAATGCACGCATTGGTAAGGATAGCAATTTGGCGAAGCGTAGTAGTCGTTCTTTGATTGACATTTTTTGCATACAAAAACCTTGTGTTCTAAACCCTCACAAATAGGACAGAACTCAGATATTTTCCATCTGCCTTCTGACAACTTTTTAATTCCTGAGACTTTTTCGATTCTTGTTGGGTGATTATAGCAATACTGCATACCATACTATTTATAGTACGAGATAACTCAAATAAAATCAAGTGTTAGGCTGGAACTTCCATTGGTGGAGCAGATGTCTCAGCAGCCATTATTTGATCAAGAGGTGGAACTTGATTAGAGATTCTATCTGATTGCACTATTGGTTGAGTAACACCCCCGCCCATCAAAGCATCAGCTGCGGCACTAGCGCCGTCTGCTTGAACTCCTGGCTGAGCTGGATTCTTAGTTGCTTTCAAACGATTTTCTCTGATCGCTCTAACCCAATAATAAGCATCGTGAATGCCATATTTTTGCAAATAAAGCAATAAAAACTTCTCATAAACTTCTGGCGGCACATTTTGGAATGGTCCTTTGCCAGAAACAAACCTATCAGCAACAGCATTTAACTTCATTGCCTCAGCCTGTTCATCAATAACTCTTGAAGAGTTTGGAATCACTTTAATATCCATGAAGCCTTTAATTTGCTTCAATTCTCCAGCACTCAAGGTTTTTTCATCAACCGCTTCGATTTCACCAGCCATACGGCGGATACGATCTTTATTGATAAATTGTCTGCTCATCTCAAGCATAAAGTAACCAAGAGCCTTAAGAGTTAGTTTCTCAAACAATCTTGACTTAACAATGAATCTTGCGTTTGCCATTTCTTGGACCAATCTAAGACCACCATAAGTTCGGCCAGCCAATGTTTCACCCTCAGATCCTTTGACATAATCATTGACACCAGTAACACGCTGAACAATGCCAATTAGCTCTTCTGCTTCTTTGTAAGCAGTGCCAGTGACATCTTTGCCGCTAACCATTTTAACTGCACGATCAATGTCGCCAACGGCTGTCACCGAATTTGGAACTGGCACGAACTGATCGCCTCCAGTAAACTTCGGATTGTAGAGCCAGTAGTTAAGCATGGATTGAAGCAAGTTATCAAAGCGCATGTTGAGCACATCAGTAATGCCATCTTCAAGTTTTCTGATAGCATCAATTTCACCCCAAGCAAAATAGCTATGAGGCATGACCACATCGGCACCAAAAATAAATGGATCAACCATCACATCGTAAGGATTTCTGATTCCATTGTCGCCAGTCAAATTATATTTTTCGTTGACAAAAACTGCGACTCTATCGCCAGTCCACATCTTATCAACTAAGAGTAAAGGAATTTTATTGTCGTCAGTTGAAGTCGCTAGCGGATGGACCGCATTGCTAAACAGATTTTGGTAATCTTGTAAAAAGTCTTTACCAATTTCTGAGGTAAAGCCAGATTTGCCACCCTTAACTAAATCGGCAATATCATTCATTATGGCTCTGTCGTATCCAAAAATGGTTGACTCATCAGACAATTCTTCAAAGGTCATGTATTCACGCTCAATCTTGTAGCGCATACGACCAGGCATATCGAAAGCTAAATCACCAAAGAAGTGAAAAAATGGAATGTGACGAATATCAAAGTCATCTAGGAATGGGGTATCAATTAATTTTTTGCTCCACTTAACTTGTCCTCTGCCGCCCTCTTTTTTAATTTTCTCTGCTAGACCTAAAACTTTCTTAATATCTGCATCATCCTTAATTCCCAATTCCTCTAGGTTAGCTAAATAAGAAATGCGCTTGCGGGCTTCTCTGCGCCAAAAAGGTCTGCCAACAAAGTTTCCAGTAATCAAACCTTCTTTAACCATCTTGTAAAGTTTTAAATAAATTGGCTCTCCAAGCATTTCAAGCTTAGGATTTTCATAAGCCATCTCAATTGCCATCTTGCTTGTTGGTTCAAACGGCGCATCGTCTGGTTCAACAGCAATGGTTGTAAATTCTGGATCACGGCCAATGTAGCGAGGCAAAACTGTTTCAACAATCTCGTAAGAGATTGGCACTGTCATGTTTGATTGATATGGATAATCTTCCTCACTAATGCCACCAACATCTAAGCGGCCCAAGTAATGTTTATAGTTATCCATTCCTCTTTGCCAGTTAGGCTCAGAAATGTTTCTCGAGCTTCTTAGGCGATTTTGGAAAAGTGTTAAATTGTCAGACATAAGTTATTTTAATTGAATAATTTTTAAGTGCCTCTGTCAATCTATCTTCTGAAAACACGATAGTGTGGACCAAAGCTTTTTTTTCTCTTCTTTTTAGTCTCTGGCATTTTCTCCATATTCTCGTAATTATCTAGTAACCAAAGAGCTGTGGCAACAGTCTTAATTCTTTGGCCATCGCCAAAAGACATTGTAAGCTTATTACCTTCAACACTAATTAGCTCGCCCATCTCTTTTACTAATTGCTCATCTGGTAATTCAATGTGGAGCCCATCAACCATATTTTTAAAGTAATCAATTGCTAGGGGTAGGGTTTTATCACTTATTTCAAAGCCCTCTTCGTAGGTTGGCAAATTATCATCTCCTGGTTGCATGGTAAGTAAATTTGGATAATTACGATTGCTAAGCTCAAGTAAAATTGCATTGCCCTCAGAATGTTTATCAATAACTATTTGAGCGTTGTTAAAAAATCTGCCAGCTTTCTCAAGCAGAGTTGCAAACATAATGCTTGATATGTCACCCTCAATCTTACCAACTAATTGATTGGTTTCTTTTTGGAAAATATAAGCAACAGATCTGTCGTGTCTGGTAGCCATAATCATAAATGGCTCATTACTTTCAATAAACGGCTGCTTCATTCTCACTTCCCTAAAAACATAAAGCAGGGAATTGTAGGCTAATTTAAAAACTGGCGGCTGATAACCAAGTAGCACAACTCGATGCGCTGCTCTGATGTGTTTCATTTGCTCAACCAAGCTTGTCGTTGCAAAAAATCCACGATTATCTCTTAGCTTTTTGTCAAAATCTTTTAGAACATCTAAAGCAAACCAAGAGGCCATTAAAATATCGCCAGCGTGTTGATCGTATGAGTAGGTCCCCATCTCGTTTAAAAGCTGCTTAACTTTATTGTAATAATCTTTGTTGCCTCTCGAGCCTGGAATAACCACACGCTCTTGCTCAAGCAACATTGAAATGTGGGCTAAACCAGTTTCTTCATTAAACTTTTTAGCCGATGTGGTATGAAAACCCTCAACAGGAATGTCGAGTCCAAGTTCTTGGCGCATCATGTCCTGAAACGCCACACTCTCAACTCTCACTTTTACTGGCTTGAAATTATAGTAAGCATCTAAAACACGCTGTTTCGTTTCATCAGGCGACCAGCGCCCATGATCAATCCACAAAAGCACACGATCTCTTTTTTCGGTCAAACCCCAGACAGCAATTGCTGATTCATCAGCACTGCTTTTTTTGGATATTGCAAGGTCCAAGCCAATGGCAATCACCAGATGACCAAAGCCGTTTTTAAAATCTGGCTTCATGTTGTCGTAGTTTGTGAGTAGTGATTTTTGAGCACCACGATCAAGAGCTTTCTTGAGGTAAGTATCTTTAAAGACTTTTTCCTCTTCGCTAGTTGGCTCATTAAGATACTGGCGCAAAAATGACGACATGCTCATGTTGCCGCCTCTTTTTTTTGCCATCAACTTTTTAAAATCCCACTTGTCTGGCCAAAGGGTACCACCCTTGAGCGCCGTGTAAAGTTTGTAGCGATTGAGAATATCTTCGGAAAAAATATCTTGTGCTTTCTGAGCGTATGGCCACTCAAGAATGTTGTAGGGAATGTAGCGAACCTGTTTATCTCTTTCGTAGCGGGCATCGTAAATCAAGCCTTTTAGCTTCATGCGGATGTCAAATTCTGATTCTTGCCAGAGGGTATCGTAAATATCGCCCCTATACCAAGCAGTTCCAGCGATGATTAATCTGCCGTCATCCTCAAGAATTGGAATTAAAACATTTTCAAACCACTCACGAGTTTTATTTCTCGAGGTTTTAGTTCTGGCCGAGTCCATATCAATCAGATCGTCAATGATAATGATGTCTGCACGGCGAGAAATAATTTTGCCACCAACACCAACCGCCACAACAGTTGGATCTTTTTCCATAGTCTCACGCTTAACGATAATGGCTTTTTCACCCCACTTCTTTTTGTCTTGAAATTGTGGAACCAAGTATTCAAAATCCTCAATCAATTTTTGATTGTTCTCGAGGTGGTTCATAATTGCACGATTGAAAGAAAGCGCAATCTCTTCGTTGGCCGAAACAATCATAATACGAATGTTTGGATTTCGATAAATTTCCCAGAGTGGATAATTGATTGTAAAACATTGACTCTTAGCGTGGAAACGAGGGGCAAGAGCTAGAATGTTTTTATTGATTCTTGTTGGGACCGAGCCCTTAGTTTCTGGCGCAACTACTTTGCCCTCAAGCGTAAACTCATTCATCGTGAGTTTATTATTTTTCATCACCACTTTATTTTCTAAAATGTCGTAAAAAAGCTTGTGGTGCCAGTTAATTGGCAACTTACCTGGATTGTATTTTTGGACAAATTCTTGAAGACCTGGTACTTGCATTGACTAAATAATAGCACGCATGTTATAGTTATGATAGATGTCAAATACTCCTCATGTTTTAGTCTCAATGCCCTCGACTGGAAGCCCAAGTTTTAAGACACTCCAATCGCTTGTAGCGATGGCAGCAAAGCACAAATATAAGCAATCATACCAATTCATCGAAACTTTAATTCATAGAGCCAGAAATAAAGCCGTTGTTGATGCGGTCCAATTAGGTTGCACCCATCTAATGTTTATTGATGACGACATGACTTTTCCTGCCGATGCTGTTGATTGCTTAGTTGATAGGCACCTTCCCGTAGTTGGCGGACTTTGTTTTGCCAGAAAAGAAAAGCAAGTAAATAGACCAGTCATTAAAAAAATTGATGGCGATTTAATGAGCGATGTAAGCCTTGAAGACATCCCAACTTTTGACGAACCATTTAAAGTTGATGGCACGGGTACAGGGTTTTTGCTAATCGACATGAATGTTTTTAAAACTCTCGAACCACCATTCTTTTATTATGGCGATCCAAAAGATTTTGGACTTAAAGAAATGCCATTTCCAGAGCATGATTTGTCTGAGGATGTTACCTTCATGCTTAATTTAAGAAAAGCAGGGATTGATGTTTTTATTGATCCAACTTTTGAGGTAGGCCATGTAGGCGAAAAAACTTATAAAAAAGAAGAATATGGTCAAAGGTCAGTTCACCCAGATCCAAAAAAGCATACTATGATAATTAAAAACGCAATTGAAGTAGAAAAAGATGTGACTGCTGGAAAAGTTGCAATTTTTGTCCCAACAGTTGATAGACCAGAGAAGGTCGAGAGGCTACTTAAAAGTCTTGAAGAATCAACCCCCAGAGAAGATTATCAGGTTTATGTGATGACTAAAAACCAAGATACCTTGGCCGTTGCTAAAAAATATGGCGCAACCAGTGTCCTTGATGTAAACGATGACATCCGCTGCGCCACCCGCATGAATTATCTTTTAAAACACACTAAAGAGCCATTTATTTTTACTGGATCTGATGACATTATTTTTAGAAAAGACTGGATATACGAAGCAAAACAATTCATTGCTAAAGGATACAAGATAATCTCGGTCAATGATAGATTTAATCCAAACGGCACCAACTTTTTGGTTGAGAGAAAATACATTGAAGAGCACTCTGGCTGTCTTGATGTTAAGGGCGTTCTCTTTTATCCAGGCTACCAACACAATTTTTGTGATACCGAGCTAATCGCTAGCGCCAAAAAAAGAAATGTTTTTGCTTACGCTGTTAAAAGTATTGTCGAGCACGAGCACTGGCTAAACCATAAAAGGCAGCTTGATCACTCAGACATGTGGGCCAGAGCTAGGTTTGAGATTGATAAAAAAACCTTTGAGGAAAGAAGCAAATTATGGAAAAGCTAACAAGCTACCCAGCCATCTTTAAATTTTACTTGACCGAGAGCCAAAGGGTTATAAATATGCATAAAGACAGGATTAAGCTTGTCTTAAAAACCGATCTCTATAACGAAGAAAAAGGTACGCCAATCAAAGGTGGAATCATGGGAAACCTCAGAGCTTGTAGTGTTCTTGGAATTGAATATCAAGAAGAAAGAGTCAATGCTGCTAAAAGAGCTTTGCCAGAATTTGAGAAATCAATGGCTCTTGGCGACATTAGAAAACTATATTATCCAAACGAATTTTTTGACATTGTGCTTGATCTATCAACCATTGATCACATAAAAACTAAAGAACTCCCCGTAGCGCTTAAGCAGTACCATCGGGTGCTAAACCCTGGCGGCTACATTCTTCTTGTGGCTTGGACCGATAAAATTACTTTGCAAGAAGATGCTTGGAATCCAAACAATCAATACTTTTTTAAGAGAAAAACCTTAAATGAGGCATTTAAAGACTTGTTTGAGATCATCGAGTATGATGAAATTTTTGATCTAGTAGTTGATCCCCAAAAGAAATTAGTCAGATACATAGGGAGAAAAATATGAGTTGGGAATATCTTTTAGATAATCAATTAGATTTTAGAGTTGCGGCAGCGATTCCCTATATTTATCCGCTATACAGAGAAACCCATGTGTTTGATCTAAATTGTGGCCACGCACCACTGCTTAAATACCTTCCAAAATTGGTCCAATATGCTGGCAACGATATTTTGAAAGAGAGATTGCCAAAAAATAACAAAACAAGCACCTTCCACGCTATGACTGACGAAGAAGTAGCAAACGATGCTCACTCAAGAATAGATGTTTTGTGTTGCTTTGGGATTGGCGGCTATGAATTGACTAAAGAAAGCCAGGAAAGCCCGACAGTTACAGACAGCTTGATAAAAATCATGGACTCAAAGAAACCTAAACTTGTGGTCCTTGAGGCAATTGAGGAATTTGAAAGTATCCTAGAGAGGATCAAAGAAAAAACGAACTATTTAACTGTTCAAAAAATTTACATGCAAGCCGAAAAGCCCGAGATGCTAAGTAGAATCTCAAAACGCTTACTCTGGATCTTGAGGCCACAAGCTATTGACATAGGGTAGATAAAATTATTTCATTAAGGTATGCAAAAACTAACCCCAATCGTACCTAGACGACTCTCCATATTAATTGATGAAAGCTCTATTGCCGCCTCTGGCGTGCTCACTAGCAACAACAGTCAGGTGACCAACAACAAAAAGGTGACACTTGGTTTGCTAGAATATGTCTTTAAAACAACCTTGACTGGCGCTGCTTACGAGGTAGAGATTGGTGCCGATGCTGATGGTACCTTAACCAATCTGGCCTCTTTAATCAACTCTGGCCGTGCCTCTGTTGCCGCCGCAACCGATCTCACTTCAAACAACACTAATGTGACTGCTGGAAAAGTAGTTGTTCTTGGTGCTAAAACCTACGAATTTGTTGCTGCTCTAACCGAAGCTATTGCCACTGGTATTCTAACTAGTGACGAAACAAACCCTGCTGCTTTGGACACTGTTACTTTAGGCGATAAAGTCTACACTTTTGTAACCGCCTTCTCATCCCATGTAGCTAATGAAATTATGATTGGCTCTACTGCCGACATTACTCTTGGAAACTTAGCAGCTGCCATTAATGGTGACTCTGGTAGAGGTGAAAAATACTCGGTCCCAACTGAGGCTCAAACACTCATTACCTCATCTGCCGTAGCAAGTCACGCAATCACCATTTCTTACCATGAGGTTGGTGTGGGAGGTAACGCCTTTGTTAAGGCTGAATCTGGTGCACATCTCGATTGGGATGGTACGGGTGGCTTCTTAACTGGCGGTTTAGATTCTGTGGCCAATAAAGTTTTAATTGGCGCTGATGCCGATGGCTCTCTGGCTAACTTAAAAGCTGCTATCAACGGCGATGCTGGATCTGGCACCACTTACTCAAGCGCCACTGTGGCAAGTACGGAAGTGGAAGCTGGTGACATCACTACCCATGTTCTAGCTATTACCGCAGTTGATGCGGGAATTGCAGGAAATGCTTTAGACTCTACAACTGACGAAGTAACCCTTAGCTTCACTGGTGCGGTCCTAGCTGGCGGTGTTGATGCAACACCTGCAAACACTCAGGTGAGCTCAAGCACTGTGGCTGCTCACGCCTTAACTATCACTGCCAGAACTGCTGGTGCTGCTGGAAACGCTATTGCTAAATCAACTGACGAAACAACCCTTGATTGGGATGGCGCTGGAGCAGTCCTCACTGGTGGAGGCTCTACTGTTGGTACTTCCGAGCCAATTGGCAAAGGTGGCGGTGTGATGCGTAGCATTGCCGCAATCGTGCCTCAGCTGACTGGTACACCTACCATGACCATTTCGATTATGAACGAGAATGACGAGGCCATCTATACCTCTGGAAATATCAATGAGAATGTGCTGACAAGAACTGCCTTAGAGCAATTATTGTCCGAAACCGATTACTTCAAATTGACAATGAGTACAGTAGTTGAGGAAACATTACCAATTATCCTAGAATTAAGGTAAACTTTTATGAACTTAATCGACATGGGGGTAACCCCAAAACAACATCATGAATGCTTAGCAAGTTCAGATTGCGATTGTGGTGAGGAAGAGAAAAAGCCTCATTACCCAACACTTAATCTTGACTCCGAGAACCTACCCGATATTGAAAAATATAATGTCGGCGACACCATCATGATTACCTTTAAGGCAAAAATCATTGGTAAAAACACCGAGAGCTATTATGGTGACGGAACCCATATTGAAATGAAGCTGCTCAAAGGAGCCTGTAAAGGTGCGGGAATAATGCAAGAAAAAGACGATGACGAAGATGCTACAATAGCTTCAAAGAAAGATGTCATGGAAGACATCATGGACCAGGACAATCAAGAGGATGATTAGTCCCTAACCCATCTGGATAACGGGAAGCCAGTATAAACAAACCGAGTTAGGCAAAAAGATGCGGTGATGAAGGGGACCGATAAACCCTAGCTTTTCGCACTAAAAGCACACCCTCTCTAGCAGCTATGCTCTGACTAGTTTTGGACAGTTAGTAAGCTTAAAAGACCTGAGAGACATCAGATAAAGTCTTTGATAACACTCCAGCATTATTTAAACTGTCGTGCAATAATCAAGCTTAAAAAAGCTTGATATATTCGCACTTAATTTCATCTTCGTAAATCATATCCCATAATGTTATTTATTTTTTTACACGCGTATCGGAGGGGCTTACTATATATGAGTTCCAAAGTTGACGATGGTATTCCTGTCCAGCCCCCAGTCACCACGAGTGGTGACAATGGGGGGGATATAAAAATGAGAGAATAGGGGTAGTGGTAACAAAAGGTAACTAGACAAGATGTCAATGGGGAAATGAAAAGGATTGGTTTATCAATGGGAATAGCCAAGCCATCCCTATCTACCAACTAGACCTACTACAATAAGGAAACACCATAGGACCTTACCAGTTATTGCAACAAAAAAGCTAGCTGTTACGCTAGCTCTCTTGTTCGCTAAGGCTCAGCACCTTAGCCCACTCTTACCGCTTGTTAATCTTCTCCGCTTAAGTCTCTAAGTTTATCCTCAAACCTTTTGACTAGATCAGCAATCTTATCTCCATCCATAGGCTCGCCGTACTTTGTAGTAAATGACACACACAATACTTCTGCAAACCATTCGACTAATAACTCTATTGACATTGTATTTTCCTTTCTGCTAATAACCTTTTATCTTGGCTTGTTTTCCAACCAGACATCAAATAATCGCCATCACTTGCAACTTGGTAATGATTAGGGATGATGTTGCCAAACATCTTTTGAGCAACACTGTCATGATCTCTTTTGGTTATCAAGTAGGCTTGATAGAGATTGTTTGCTTTGACATGTTGGCTTCGGTAGCCTTTAGTTAAGTAAAATGTATATTCTGGCATTGTTTAAACCTTTCTATTTGATACTAAATAATAATGTTATGAGGCAGAGAAAGAAGAGATATATATAAGCTCTGGCCTCTAGTTGTTTATCTTTTCTCATGCTCTCCTTCCTTGATGTCTGCTTCGTGGATTGTGTACTCACAATCTAAGCACTCCATGTGATTCTCTCCATCCCCTGCTAGCTCTCCACCACACAAGGGGCAAAAGAGTTCATTGTCTTTGTTAATTGGCTGTTGCATTGTTATTCGTAGCATGTTGTTATTGTGAATGTCGTGGGCTACTTCCATGACTTCGCCGTTAAGTCTGATCAGCTCTCGGTAGTCATTGTCTGACATGTGATAGCCGTTTTTAACCTGTCTTACTAACTTATACCAATCATTTAGAATTTGTTTTGTCATAGTTATTTACTTTCTATAATATAAAAGTTTGATAGTTTATTCCCTCCGCCATAAGTTACCTTGTAGCCTAGAGCCTGCATGATTGTCTTCATACTTGAAAACCCACAAGCACCATCAACATAGCTTCTTGTATTCTTGCTTGATCTCTTTTGATACTTATTGGTCTTGTCGTTGTAATGAGTTAGACCATAGTAACCAGTTGGCTTGTCATTGCTTCCACTATTAGCGGTTAGATGTTTAATACCTTCTGCAATCTCAGGCCGTGCCATCATCCAATTAGAAAATGCTTTGCCCTCTCTGTCATAGCCACAACCGCCAGCGGTTAAGCCTTTGAGCAAAAAGCCATCTCTATAAACTAGGCAACCTCCGCCAGTATAACTATCGTAATGTCTAAATTCTAATCTTGCGTACATATTTTTACTTTCTTTAGCTTAGTTAAAAGCTAATTGATATTTATTATTGTTTTCTCTTTCAGTCTCAAGCTCTTTTCGGGCTTGATACTCGGCTCGTCTTATTTCTTTTAACTCTTCTTTGCTTGCTTCCTCATCTGCTAGCCAAGCAGTGGGATCTTGATAAGTGTTGAAGTCTTTATACATAGGCGTTTAGCCCTAGAGTCTCGGCTATTTGCTTGATTCTCTTATTGGCTTCCTTTCTTGATTTTGTAATTGATAATATGTGCGTGCTGTTGCCATAGGTTAGCCCGATATGGTAGCAACCAGCGGATAAATACATGATAATTTTAGTCATATAGATAAAATCCTTTTTGTTCTTGGCCTAAATAAAAGCACTTAACATAATGCTTTGATCTAGCTTTCTTTATAATAGAGAAACGGCCACGACTATCACGACCTAAGCTGACAAGCTTTGTCTTTCGTTTTCTTTCAAGTCTGGCGGATGAAGCAAACACTATATAGAGCAGTGTCATTGTGATTGCTATTGAAGCATAAAACATTTGTGCATCCTTTCATTTGTACATTTAATAATAGATATAGTATGCCTCACTGTTTAGAGTTTGTCAAATAAACAACAATAAAAAATGGTGGATGTATACGCCGAATGTTTTGCACCGAATGGTAGTTAGCTCACCCGCAGGCCAGATACTTTGGGGACCTTGATGCGTGGCATGCTTGGTGCTTTACGACTAGCCAACCTCACACCTTTACGCTTGGGTGGGGTAATTTCTGACGGCTCAAAATCCTCAGTCTCTTTTGGTTTGCTAAACTTAATCGCTTTAGCTTTTGGTAGTTTAAGCGTGACACTCTTTGGCTTAGCTTTTGATTTAGATCCTGCTGTTAGCTTAGAGCTTGGTAGGTTTGTTAGGTCAACTGTTGGTAGTGCTGCGGTGTCTAGCTTAGGCAAAATTACCTGAGTAAGTGGATTAATTTGTTCAACAGGGCTGTCGGTTTTTGTTTCAAGTAATTCATTTACTTTATTAGTTAGGTCAGCTCTCTTTGTTTCAAGATCTTCAAGAAGTGATGATCTAGCACCTTCCGATAACCTTGGATCTTGTAGTTGTTTCTTGGTCCAAGATTGCCAGTTAGAGTATTCACGCTGGGCGGCTGAGATACTTTTTGATAACTGATCAGCGCTGCCGTGTAGTATGGTGATGCCTGCCATGCGCAAGGTTTCATCCAAAGGATCACGAAGCTTACCTCTAGCTGGTTGGCCTGTTAAGGATTTATATGTGTCTGCTAATTGAAAGACGATGTTTGGTACTGGTGCCACACCCTGCACAATATGCTCGGCACTTGTCTGATTGCCTGGAGTGTTTAGCTCATTGCCGAATGAATCAACGCCTTTGACTGCATCAGCAATGCTACTAAGTGGACCACCCACATTACTAAATGGACCTAAGAAGAAACGAGCAATGCTCTCTGGCTCCATGTCGCCAGGCAATGCATAGAGTCTACCCATGTCAAAGTAGTCAAACTCTTTCTTAGTTTCGTCATAGCCTAGTGTAATTACAAATGGATTATTGCGAGCATAGTCTGGCTTTTGCATCTCTGATTGCTCGGCGAGTGCTGGGTTGCTAGCCTTCCAAGCAAGATTGTAGGCCATAGGAACTAGGTAGAGCGGTGCAAAGCGCCAAGGTTTACTAACAGCAGTCTCTATAATCATCTTTGGAAACTGAGCCGTAAATGACACAAATGGCACGAGAGCATTACCCCATGCAGATTGCTTGAGAGTCCTCACCCATTTAGGTAGGACCGCATAGTTGAGATGGTATTTATCCGCAAACTTCATAGCATCCACCACATCGTAGCCATGATCAATCTTATTTAAGAAGGTCGCATATTTATTATAGCCATCAATGTATGAATAGAATTGTCCAAGCTTCTCTGGTTTGTCGGCAAACTTGCTTAAAGTTTCAGCAAACTTCTTGCCAAAAACCTTTGGGTTCATGTCGGCGTACAACTCTTTAGCAGAGTTAAGAATCTCTATATCAACAAAGCCAGATTGTGAGCCACCCAAATCAACGAATTGTTTTAGTGTGTCGCTTGTGACATTTCCTTTTGGTAATTGATCAAAGAGCTCAGAGGCTTTAGTAAAGTATTTCCAGTTGGCTGGACTGAATGGTGAATTGCCAGCCAAAGTTTGCATCGTTGTCATACCAGTCATAAAGTTAATACCCCAAGTGCTTGGGTTAAGAATTGTTTTGGCAAACTTCCAAGCCGAGCCGTAAGCATTGATTGCATTACTGATTGTGTCAGTTGTATTTTGGATCTGTTCTTTGTCTGCAAATAATTCTTTGGCCACATCCTCACGCACATACTTGCCTGCGAGTGGTCCATAACCTTTGTCGTTTGGAACGGCAGCAAAGCCATCCTTTAAGACAGTGCTAAAAAGATCTGGTCTATCAGCCACAACACTCTCAAGCTTAAGATCTTTGTATGAGTTAAGCAGATTGTAAACAGTGCGCTCAACTACCGCATCACCTTGAGTGACGAGGCCACGCATCTCTTTAACTTGTCTACCTAAATCAGCAATCGCAGCATCATCACCACCTAAAGCTTTCTTAACAATGTCGTCAGCTGGTGCCGCCAACCTTCTTGTTACTTCCTCTGGGTGCCCGTTTTGTAGCGCCATTAAGTAGCCGTTACCCCATTCATAATCAGATAGTTTCTTTTTAGCTGTGGAAAAATTGATTCTGGTTTCCTCAATCGCAAATGGATTGAGCGCCGCAGTTGTGAAGTCAGTAGCATCTTTGTTATAAAAAGTTCTGACATATTTGTTTAGGTTCTCTGCAAACTTCTCTGGTTGTACAAGACGAAGCTTGGCTGCTTGCTCTGGAGAAATCTTACCAGCCTCAAGTAAACTCTCTAGTTCTTTCTCATGCATCAAAACATAGCTTGCAATCTCACTGTGCACACTTTTAAATACTTGCTCGAGTTGTGTTGCATTGGCCGCAATGTCTTTGCCAAGTGGTTGTGAGGTTACACCCTCTACTGCATTGGCTAGCTCACCCGCATAGTTACTGCGAAGTAGTGCCCCTGCTTCTTCTTGATTAATCTCACGACCTAAAATCTCTTGTGCCTCTACCAGAGCATCTGAGTAAATGCGCTTGGATCTTTCAACAAAACCAATCTTTGCTCTCTCGATTGCCTTGGCATCAATGTCTAGCGCCTGATCACCGAAGCGGTACTTACCTAAGCTATGGAAGAAATCTTGAACTGGATCAGCAATAGCCCTGTAAGCTGGGACCTTGTTTAAAGCATCACCGATGTTAGCACTCACTGACTCAAGCACGCCCTTCTCTTGAAGTGGTTGTTTAAAATCCTCAATTACTTTAGTTGCGTTCTCTGCTTGGACCTGTGCGTTCTTTAGAATATCCTCATTGCCAAACTCTTTTGCTTTACTAGCCACTACATCGAGAAATGGTTGGGGTTTTTCCACAACCTTTTGCACAACTGTATCAACATCTTTAACACCTAGCTCAGTCAAAGCTTGGAGCCTATGAGCGCCGTCTAAAACATTGCCAGCCTCGTCAAGTACGATTGGATTGATTCTATCCCCTGCCTCAACCGCTGCCTTCACCATATCAACTTGCGTTCTATCAATATCGGCTTCGTTCCAATACTCTGGCATTTTAATATCAGACAAAGCCTTACGCTTGCCAGCCTTAGCATTGTCTAGGCTTTTAGCAAATAGCTTTGAATCAACAAAGCGTGGCTCAACTACTTTGGGAACCTCTTCAACAATCTTTGGAACCGATAGCTTAACGCCCTTTAGTTTCTGAGTGACTGGCTCAACCACTGGCTCCACTGCTTTCTTGATTGTTTCAAAACTACTATCAATGTTAGCAATCAAAATATCGCCATTCTTTTGCAACACAAAGTTCGTGCCCTCAATTACTTTGCCAGCATTTAAATCTTTCTCTAATTTCTTTGATAAGCCAAGATCTTTTAAGGCAGTCTTCACTTCTTCCCAAGGTAACCTGGCACCCTGTCTTGCACCACTTGTTAAGTTAAGACTTGGTACATTGAGTCCATCCTTTAAGAAGCTTGCTAAATCTTCGCCAGTTTCAATAGCAACTTTCTTTGCAAGATCTATTCCACCTTCTTTGGCTATCTTTTCTGCGCCTTCTTTAACAATCTTCTTTGCAGCGCTGCCACTTGGTAAGTCTAGGGCAACATTAGCCATACCCAAGAACACACCTGTTGGTGTAGCAATTCTTTCTGGTATACCAATCTTTTTCTCCCAATCAATAACATCTCTGGTTTCTTGCTGATAGCTTTTAACAGGATCTTTGCCAAAGATTAGTCGGCCAGCTCTATTGTTGGTATCTAATTGTGTAATTACTTTTCCCTTATTTGGTCCAGCAATTGGAGCAAGCCCAGCGTTCTCAGCTAAACTTGTGATAGTTTTTCCAACGGGCCTAGTGATGATTGGTCTAACTGTCCAGTCAAGAACAGTGTCACCAACCTTGGCCGTTGCACTTGGTAACTCACGCAAGAAATCCCTGGTCCTCACACCATCTGGGCTTGGTTGCCAAAACTTCTGCCATGCTTGGCTGGCGCTATCAACACCTTGCTTAATTGTATTGGTAAGATCAACCTGTTTAGGTTGTGGAATGTTGATCGGAGTGGGAGCTGGCGCTGGAACTGGTGCGCCAATTTCTTCTTCGTCTTTCTTTTTTCTAAAGAATGATTTAATTGAATTTAACAATGCCATAAAAACATTGAATAATTTTTGGCCACACAAGTCAATGGAAAGCTAATTAAACATGCCTTTAAGCGTAGAAAGTAAGCCACCAGATTCTTCTGATTGTGGGGTACTTGCACCAACTGGAGTTAAACCAGCGGCACCTCTTGCTTCATTTAGTTTGGTAGCATCGTAAGGTCTTGCGACTGGTAAGCCAGTGACAGGATCTTTGTCGCCACCACCCAAGTTACCATAAACATTTTGAGTTAAGGTATCAAAGCCACCAACTGTCATTTGGATGTAGTCATCCTCACCATTTGGAAGTTTGCCGTGAATAACATATTGAGTGTTGCCATTAGCATCTTTAACCACCTCTGGTTGATAGCCACCTTTAGTGACAAGATCGTAGGATTCTTTAGCAAGATCACGATACTTAGCAATGGTGTCGGCAGCGTTTTGAGACTTGCCTTGAGCAGCCAAAGAGACAGCGTTTTTATATTGCACTTGGGTTTGGAGCATCCAAGAATCAAGAGCAAATTGCTTTTCATTAATTGATTGCTCAGTTTGAATCTTTAATTGGTTGCCTTGAGAAATAGCAGATCTGATGTCGTTTAGTTTTTTAGTTAAAGATTGATTCTCTTGAGCTTGAAGCTTTTGCACTTCTTGTCTGGTCCAGGTATCAATGTCTTCCATCTGTTGTCTAGCCTGCTCTTCTAAGTTAGCCTTTTCTCTAGTATAGAATTTGTTTGTTTCAATAACAGCTTCGCCAAAATCTGCAACAGCAGAGACAGATTGTTTGGACAGGGTTCTTAAGCCTCGGTTAAAGTCCATCATCACATCGCCCTCTTGAGCAGCGCTGAACGAACTATCTTGAGTACCACGAGCACGAGCAATGCGCTGAACATTCAAACTCATGTCACGCCAGTTGCGGGCCAGAGTTTCAGTAGTATCAGCGACTTCACCTAAAAACCCTTCTTTTTCTTTTTCAATCTTTTTGGTTTCGGTTTCTTCTTTATCTGTAAGTTCTGACAAACCCATCTCTTTTTCTTTGGCCACACGACCACGCTGAGTTTCACCAACTCTGCCAACCTCTTCACGCTGTACGCCAAGAGCTTGTTTGACAGTATTGTATTCACGATCAGCATTTTCGGTAGCAACACGCTCAATCTCAGCAGCCAAGTCACCAGCACTACCCCTAGACTTGTCGCCGTAACGAGTCATTAGATCTTGAAGATCTTTGTCAGTTAAGAAATCAGAAGCCCCAGAATCACGAGCAATGTTGCGAACATCATCGCCAGTCATCTTGTCGCCACCATTGTCACCACCGCTAGTATAGGTACCAGTCCCACCAGTTTCGGCCAAGATGGTACGACCAGTTTTCATGGTGCCATTAACATTAATGAGAGCATCTAAGTTGTTTGGATCAACATTGTATTGACCAATCACTTCCTTTTGACCAGGCATATCTTGAGCAGCAGCAGAAGCAAAACCAGCACGCTGTTGAGCAGCTGCCTCAACCTTAGCTTTCTCTTCTGGAGTTGTAGCTTTAGCAGCCTGAGCATAACCACCAGCACTTTCAGCAGCGGCAGTTGCGCCACCCTCACCATAAGCTTGAGCTTGAGGTAATGGATTTTTTAAGAACTGACCAACTTGGTCTGTAACTTTAGCAACTTTTCCACCAACAGTAGGATTCACATTTGAAATAGTGGTCAGTATTCTGCCACCAGTATTTGCTATGCCTTGTTTGATTGTGTCTGAGATATTTGCCATACACCTATGAAATAATTTTTAAGAACTGATGTCAATAGCTTTAACTTTGTTGTAGTCTTGACAAACTTCAAACACTTTTCTATGATTAAGGGGTGATCTACCTACTTGATAAGTTCGATCTTGACCTTATTAGTTGGGAGGCTCAACCAGGAGAATACCTACAACTTGATCTGTTTGAGACAAGTGAAAACAAAGTTAAGGGGTGGATTGAGAATGAGCGAACCCGAACTATTATTGATAAGAGAGAAGTAACAAACCTGCTATCTATAAAAGCAAAGGTCCAAATGGCCAAGGTTGAAAAGGTTATATTAAAAAAGTACGATAAAATTATTGTCTGGACACCAGAAGGAAAATACAGGGTGTTTAGAGTAAGAGGAATCAATGCAGCTATTTGAAATGTTAGAACAATACCTTGAGGTGTATGACCAAATACACCAGAATCGTGACAAGATGCGGGACCTGGCAAGCAGGAACCAAAAAAGTCGCAGGCTTTTGCGTGCCTTGCAAAATGATATGCGAGAGCAGATCATTGAAAAAACTAAAAAAGAAACTCTTTACAGACTTTGTTTAAAAAAGTACGGCAAGATTGACAAGCATTTTCACACACTTTATACATTATTTGCTGATGTGCTCGGCGCACCAGAGAAAGGCCAAAATGGCTAAAAGTCTTAACAAAGTAATGATCATTGGGAATGTCACAAAAGACATTGAGCTTCGATACACTCAAGCTG
>Ga0210043_1000960_pt1 | contig 27689 bp, 30 predicted proteins | sample CryGeymet201501t_FD_183990 | JGI IMG/M metagenome (GOLD analysis project Ga0210043, IMG submission 183990) | Groundwater microbial communities from Crystal Geyser aquifers in Utah, USA - Crystal Geyser metaG 2015-01t (SPAdes) (version 2) | ecosystem: Environmental > Aquatic > Deep subsurface >... | reverse complement strand
CCGCCTCCGCCTCCGTCGCCCCCGCCGCCCCCGCCGCCCCCGCCGGCCGAAGGCCCTGATCTGGACCGGATGACCGCAAAGGAGCTGATCGCGACCGCGGAGGACTACCGGCTCCAGGGCTACGAGATCGATCTCTCCAAGGCACGCACCAAGAACGAGATCAAGGCCACCATCGCCGCAGTGATCTTCGAGAACGACGCCACGGGCGTCGAAGGGGTCTGAGCTGTGCAGGGAGCACGTGGCGACGACGTCGGCGACTACTTCGATCGAGGGCTCGGTCCCACGCGCGCTGTCACTGTGGGGTCGGCTGCGTCGACGCACAACACCGACGCAGAGGGCGCGCTCGCTCCGGGCAGTTACCTCGTCTATGCCACGAGCCCCGGCGGCTCCGACGTGGTGTGGGTGAAGTTCATCCCCTACGTGGTGGGGGAGACACCTACCGCCATGCTCGCGGCGGTTCCTGCCACTCCGCTCCTCGCTGGGGTGCAGCCCTTCGAGGTCCATATCCGCCCCGGCCACAACGACCGCGTCGTCGTCCGGGCGACGGGAGGGACCGCGGTGCTCTATCTGACGCAGCGCAGCCGCATCCGCAAGTTGTAGCCAGGCGGCGCATGTCGCACTTCCCGATCACGGCGAGCGAGAATCGGAACTTCAACACCGAGGCCAAGGGCACGGTGATCAAGATCTCGATCGTTGACAACGACATCGCCGACGTCGTCGTCGCTGGCTTCAATCGACTGGTCGTGGAGCGCTCCACCAACGGTGGGCTCACATGGGCTACGGCGTCAGTCCCGAGCGAACAACCTGCGCTCGTCCCGACGCAGATCGCCTACGAGTGGCGCGACCGATCGGGTGATAGTAGCTACCAGTACCGAGTCCGCTACCGCAACTCGACCACGGATGACTTGACGGACCCGAGCGACGCCATCGAGGGTGTAGGGCTCGCGATCAGGAACATCCTGACGGTGCCCGAGCTGAAGGCCCGCTACTTGTTTGGGCTCGACTTGACGAACGACGCCGGAGAGACGCTTACCGACGACGTGTTCGAGCACTACATCATGTCGGCGATCCGTTGGCTGGAGCATCAGATCGACATCTCGATCCTGCCCACGCAGTTCATCGAGAAGCACGACTACTACGTCCAGGACTTCGCCGCGTTCCAGTTCATTCAGCTTGACCAGTACCCCGTGATCGAGGTCAGCGAGTTCCGCGTTCAGTATCCGTCGGGCCAGAACATCATCCAGTTCCCCCCCGAGTGGTTCCGTGTGAATGCGGCCGAAGGGCATGTGCAGATCATTCCGACGGCGGGCACGTTGTCGGAGATTCTGATCGGTCAAGGTGGGTCCTTCCTGCCGGCGATCTACACGGGCTTGCAGCACTTGCCGCAGCTCTTCGAGATCACCTACACGGCTGGGTTCGAGGACGGGAAGATCCCGCGCAACATCATCGACGTGATCGGCATGTTCGCATCGCTCGGCCCATTCAATATCTTCGGCGACTTGATCGCGGGCGCAGGTATCGCGACAATCTCTCTTTCGCTCGATGGGCTGTCGCAGAATATCGGGACCACGTCGTCGGCCACGAACGCCGGGTACGGAAGTCGGATCATTCAGTACCTCAAGCAGATCAAGGAGCAGATCCCCATGCTCAGGCGCTACTACAAGCGGGTCGGCGGGATGGTGGTCGTGTGAGACCTCCGGCTCCCGCCACGCTGCCGAGCCGTAGCGTCGAGATCCCCTCGGCGGAGGTACCTCGACTCCCCGGGGGCGTCGACGGCCCCGCCGTACCCACGGGCGCGGAGCTGCCCACCAAGAGCAAGACGCGCGCTGATTTTCGCGAGAGCGAGTTCCGCCGCGTCATCGCCCAGCACGGCAAGTACGTGACGTGGCGCAAGGCATTGATGTGCGCGTGTCTGACGGAGACCACCACACAAGCGGCGATCAACTGCACGATCTGCGATGGGTCGGGCTTCCACTACGTCGACCCGATGCTCGTTCAGGCGCACATGGTGCAGTTCGACAAGAGCACTCGGATCTTCGAGAAGTTCTCCATGTGGCTCGATGGTAAGTGCTCCATCACGATGCTACCCGAGCATCGGATCGGGTTCCGTGACTCGATCGAGATGCGGGACTCGATCATCGCCTTCAACGAGATCCTGGTGAAGGGCAATCGGCGGGGGATCCGCAGCGCGCTACCCGCGCGCACCGACACGGCCCGCTACCGCATCGTGAACGTGACGCGGATCGCGGCCTACTTGAACGGCGCTCCGCTGTTCTTGGACGACGCGTACTACCGGATCACGGACAACGGCTGGATCGAGTGGACGGCGGCTGGCGCAGCGGCCGTACCCGACGGGACGCGGATCAGCATCCGATACGAGTTCCACCCCGTGTGGATCATCCAGAGCTTCCCCCACGGGCTCCGCGACGACACCAGCGGGCGCAAGTCCCCCAAGGGCGTCGACCGGATCATCGCGCACCCGATCCAGGGCGCCGCGTTCCTCGACTTCTTGCTCGACGCCAACCTCCCCGCGGAGACGGTCGCGCCCGTCACGGGGGCCCCATGAGCATCGTCAGGATCGACCTGAGCAAGCTCACCGGAGCGCTCGCGGGCGCGCTGCCCCACAAAGCGGACACACAGCGCGTGTTGCAGGGCATTGGCGCCGCGGCCGTGCAGAAGTGGAAGCGCTTAGCGCAAACGGAGTTGACGTCGTCTTCACGAGACTACGCCGCAGGGATCCAGGTCTTCTACGAGGGGAACAGCGCGTTCGTCGAGCTGGTCGGGACCCTGCCCAACCTGATCGAAAACGGTTTTCCGGGCGGCGACATGCGCGATTGGATGCTCAAGTCGCCCAAGGCCAAGCGCGGCAAGAACGGGCGCTACCTCGTCATCCCCTTCCGGCATGGCACTCCGGGCACGGGGGGGCGTAACGTCGGGACAGCGATGCCCGCTGCCATCCATGACGTCGCGAAAGTGCTGGGCGCCACGCTGAGCCGCCCGGGGGTGGGTGGCAGAGACGGCAAGACCGCGTGGGGTGAACGGCTACACGCCGGGCTCTCGATGGGCAAGACCGCGCGCAAGATCCTCTTGCGCAAAGAGAAGTCCTGGCACGCGTCCTCGATCTACACGGGCATGGTGCGCAAGGAGAAGACCTACGAGCGCGCGACGCAGTCCTCCTACCAGACCTTCCGCACCATCTCTGAGCGCGTGATCCGCGGCGAGAAGGACGAGCAGGGCAAGGCGACGCAGCACTGGTATCACCCCGGGGTTGCTGCACGTAGGTTCGCTCCCAAGGTGCAGAAGCACGTCGAAAAGCTGGCCATGGGGATCCTCACCCAAGCTCTGCGGGGTCGGTGATGGGGCGCAAGGACAGAGTCGAAGCGAAGAACCCGGGCGCGTCCTATGGCGCGACCATCGAGGACTTCTTTGACGGCCCCGAGCTGGCCGAGGCGCGCACGAGCGGCGTGATGGTCGAGCGCATCCTCCTCGCTGTGCTGAAGTCCGAGATGGCGCGGCTCGCCGACCCCGTGAACGTGGCGGAGACGACGCGCTTCTTTCGGCACATCTTCGATCCGCTGGCGGGCGCCGAAGAGCGCGCCGAGTACGTGGCCAACTTCCAGCGCCGGTCGCCAGCCGTGGTGCTTGGCTACCCCCGCACCGTGGTCGACTTGCCGATCCTGTCGATCACTCTCGGCGAGGAAAGTGAGAGCGAACCGAGCTACCTCGGGGACTACATCGGCGAGTCACTGCCCGAGGAGAAGGACCCTTACGCTGAATATGTGGGTGCGCACTTTCAGCAAACATTCAACATTTTCTGTTACGCGGAGCACCCCGTTGTGTGCGCGTACCTCTACCACTTCACCAAGCTGATCCTCCTGTCGGCCAAGCCGTTCATGCTACAGGCTGGCATCGTTGACCCCCGCCTTTCTGGGGGTGATCTGGCTCCTGACGAAGGCTACACGCCCGAAAACGTCTTCGTGCGCGTGGTTCGCTTGAGCTGCCAGAGCTTGTCTTCGATGCCACTATTGAAGCTTGATCCGGTGGGGTTCCGCATCACGGGGATCTTCATGGACGACGTTCAAGTTGACGGGGTTCAAGGTGGCGTCACCCCGTACGCCGAGGGTTCCGATGAGTGAGCATGGACGGAAAATAGGCATTGTGATACGACGGATCAACAACCGTGCGCCGCCCCCGCAAGATCGAGGACTCACCCATGCCTGACCCCGAGGATTCGATGCCCGAGGTCCCCCCGCAGGTCCCCCCGCAGGTCCCCCCGCAGGTCCCCCCGCAGGTCCCCCCGCAGGCCCTCCCCGATCGGCGCCTCAAGTTGACGGCGGTGCAGCACTTCCGCGGCAACGCGTCGCCGCTCGCCGCGGCCTTCTTGCACTGTGAGTGCCTCGCGCCTCGCACGCGCAAGCTCGCCGCCGAGGAATGGGACGCGGAGTTTCAGCTCTTCAAGACGAGGGAGCGTTAGCCATGGCCAGCAGCATTTTCTTTGGCGGGCGCCGGATCAACGTCCCCCAAGCAGTGAGCATCATCGACGCTAGCGAGCTGGCGGGGGTCAGTCAGTCAGCCGTCGGGATCGTGGCGCTCCTCGGCACGGCCGAGGGCGGTAAGCCGCTCAGCGTCGACTCGACCTACTCGGACTACACGCGGCCTGGGAAGATGATGGCCACGTATCGATCGGGGGATCTGCGGGTCGCGGGCCAGTTCTGTTTCGAGCCCAGCCTCGACGACGCGGTCCCCGGCGGCGCACAGCGCATCGTGGCCGTCAAGGTCAATCCGGCCGTGCAAGCCTCGTTGACGCTCCCCGACGGAGCGGCAGCGGACTCGGTGGACATCACCGCGCGGGACTGGGGCCTGTTCACGAACCAGATCAACGTCACGGTCGCGGCGGGCACCGTCCAGGGCAAGAAGATCACCGTGATCTTCGAGACCGAGACCGAGGTCTTCGACGACGTCGGCGGGGACACGATCCTCGACTTGCTCTACACGCCCGGGACCGAGGGCTACGGGACGGCGCTCGCGACGAAGACCGCGTCGCTGCTGTCGGTCGCGGCGACGAAGGCGGAGACGGGCCTCGTGGCCGAGCGGACGGCGGACATCGCGGCGCCGGGCACGTTGGAGTACCTGTCGAGTGACGCCGGGGACACGACGCAGACCGTAACGGTCTATGGGCTGAGTGGCACGACGCCGGTCAGCGAGACCGTCACCCTGAACGGTACGACCGTTGTGGCTGGTACGCAGAGCTTCTCGAAGGTGCTCGGCGTCGTGAAGAGCGCGGCGACCCTCGGCACGGTCACCGTGCGCTCGACGTTCCCCACGACCTTGTTCTCGCTCACGGCGGGTGTGCTCACGCGCGGCGTCGTGCTGCTCACGAACATGCCGGCGGCGAGCGTCTTGACCGTGTCCATCGACACGAACGCGGCCGTCGACGTGGCGGTGTGGGGGCGCTCGGCGACGGGCGCGGCCATTGCCAACCGCTTCGACATGACCAACGGGGCGTCCGTTCCCGTGGTCGGCGCGACGGTGTTCGGCGGGCTCGACGTGCTGGCGCTCGGCGACGTGGCTGGCGCGCGGACGGTCACCGTGTCGGTGACGGCGATCAGCGCCTCTCTGAGCCTCTACAACACCGTTCAGAAGCTCGTCGACTACCTCAACTCTCGCGACGGCATCACGGCCACCGCGAGCGTCAGCAACCCGACCACCTACGACCCCGCCGACCTGGACGCCGTCACGGGGCAGACCATCATGGGCGCGGCCTACGACTTCCTCGGCGACTTGCAGGCGTTCGTCGACGCGCTGAACGCTGGCAGCGCCTACGTGTCCGTGGAGGTCGCCTCGAGCGCCACGGCGGCGCCGGCCAACACATCGGGCGCCATCTTCCTCACGGGCGGGACCGAGGGCACGGTCACGGCCGACGAATGGCTCCAGGCGTTCGACCTGTTGCGCGCGCGGCGCGTGAACACGATCGTCCCCCTCACGCGGGACCCGGCGATCCATGCGCTCCTCGCGCTCCATCTCGTGTGGCGGGCCGGGCGCGGGCGCTCGGAGGCGAACGGCTACGTCGGGATCGGCACGGCCGGCGGCGCGGGTGAGACCAAGACCAACATCAAGTCGCAGATCCGTACGCTCGCCACGCGGCACATCTCGGCGATTTCGGAGGAGTGCAAGCGCTCCAACCCCGACACGCTCACCGAGGAGTGGTTCCCGCCGTACATCTACGCGGCGATTGCGGCGGGCATGCAGGCGGGCTCACCGATCGGCGAGCCGCTCACCCACAAGCGCCCCTTCGTGTCGGACACCCGCCGCGACTCCTCGTGGACCGTCCAAGATGACGACGAGGAGATGATCGACGCGGGGCTGATGTTTTCGGAGATGGTCGACCGCGTGGGCGTGCGCTGGGTGCGCTCCATCACCACGCACCTGGCCGACGACAACAAGGTGTTCTGCGAGATGTCCGCGAACGAGTCCGCGAACACCGCGGTGTTCGAGTTCCGGCGCGCGCTCGAACAGAGGGTCGGACACCGAGGGCTCGCGGGCTCGGCCGCGTCCATCAAGGGCCTCGCGGCCGACGTGCTCAACCAGCTCACGGGCCCCGAGGGCGTGGCGGTCGCGTGGCGGAATCTCAGCGTCGAGCAGATCGGCGACGTGTTCCCGGTGAGCGTGGAGATCGCCCCGACCCTCCCGATCAACTGGATCCCGATCACTGTCCACCTGGTGGCGATTCGACAGGCGGCGTGATCCCATTCGAGACTTGAACGATGCTAACCGAAGCTAACAACGTTGCTCGATTCCTGCCCAAGCGGGGGTTTCACGTCGATCCGAAGATCGGCGCCAGCGCTCCCGTGACAGCAGGCTGTAACCGCCTGGGCGGCGGCCATAGCTCTCAGGTTCTCCGCGGCATTCTTGTCGCGGTCGTGCTCGGCACCACATGCGTCGCAGGTCCAACGGCGCTCGCCGAGCGAGAGGTCGGCATAGACGACGCCGCACCCGGAGCACGTCTTGCTGCTCGGATACCAGCGGTCGGCAACGACGACCGCGCTTCCTACGAGAGGGGCCTTGTACGCGAGTTGCCGGCTGACCTCCGACATCGCTGCGTCCATCACGGACTTGGCGAGCCTCCTGTTCTTCGTCATGCCGACAACGTTCAGATCCTCGATGCCAATCCAGCGAAACCGCTTGACCAAGCTCGTGGTGAGCTTGTGCGTCACATCCCGTCGAATGTTGGCAATGCGCTCGTGGAGCCTCTGGATCTGCGCCTTGGTCTTGTGCCAGTTCTTGCCTCCTCGTGTGCGCCGCGACAGCTCTTTGTTAAGCCGTCGCAGCTTGGTTTCGTGTGCTCGCAGAGCACGAGGCGCCTCGATCCGCTCTCCGGTGGAGAGCACGGCGAGATCGACGATACCGAGGTCTACACCGACCACTGCTTGGGTTTCGCAGCGATGGGGGTAGGACCAACGGGATTCGTCGACCTCGACCTGGAGAGAGACGTACCAATATCCTGCGCGCTTCGTGAAGCGTGCGGAAAGCACCTTGCCCGGAAAGCGGAGCGCTTCCCGTGTGCGTACCCAACCGAGCTTGGGGATCTTGATCTTTTTGCCGTCGAAGTGAAGCGCACGGCCCTCGATCGCGAAGCTAGGGGTGCTCCGCTTCCTCGACTTGAAGCGCGGGTAGCCGGGTTTCTGCCCGAACTTCACCCGGTGGAAGAAGTTGGTGAAGGCCGCGCCGAGGTCAGAGAGAGCTTTGTTGGTGATCGCCCACGGCAGTTCGGTCATCCAGGGGAACTCGACAGACTTGACGGAGTTCAACTCGCCGTTGATTTTCTGCCAGGATGGTTTCTCGCCGGCCGCGTGTTGCTCCTGCCAGCGCGCCAAGCCCCAGTTGAACGTGAAGCGCGCTGTCCCCGCGCAGCGCTCCAACCACGATGCCTGGACGTTGTTCGGGTCGAGCCGGATCCGATGAGCGAGGATCAAATGCCCATTTCCTTGCGGACGAGGCGTCGGAGCAACTCGGAGATCGATACGTCAAGGCGCTTTGCTTCCAACCGAAGCCACGCCAAGAGCGGTGGGTCGAGGTGGATCTTGATGCCCTGGACTGGCTGTCGCTTCTTTGGAGCCGGCACGGTCATCAACATAGCCGGGTCCAACAATGGCGTCAAACGGCAACTGATGCGGTCTTTGGTTAGCTGCCCGAAACCGTGTACGATCATTGGCGAACATGAAGTTCGTCGGAGGGCTTAACTCCCATGGCCGGTAGAGGGCTCGTCCTGAGCGGTGCGCGTGCTCGATTCACCATAGACGGTGTACGAGTGATGTACGCGACGAACGTAAGCTACTCCGAGGAGATCCAGCAGGACCCCGTCGAGGTGCTGGATCAGCTCGAAGTCGCGGAGCACGTCGCGACCGCGTACCGCGTCACGCTCAGCGCGCAGTTCGTGCGGGTGATCACCAACCCGATCAAGAACCGCGACGGCGTCGTGCTCTTCCCCCGCCTCGAAGACATCCTCCGACACCCCGAGATGACGGCGACGGTCGAGGACTCGGTCACCGGAACGATCGTCGCCACGATCCAGCGCGTGCGCCCGTCGCGTTACACGCAGAACATAGGCGCGCGTGGCATCGTCCTCCAGGACGTGGAGTTCGTCGCGATCCGCATCATGGACGAAAGCGAGATCGTCTAGCCATGAGCCTCATCGACCCGCGCAAGGCGCTCGCCGATCTTGGAGAGAAGAAGTCCGAGGACGGCGAGCAAGGGCTCGCCCCGATCACCAAGATCCACCTCGACGTCGAGGGGACGCGGGGCAAGCGCTACAAGCACACCTTCACCTTCAAGGTCCCGACCCTCGGGGATCAGGTGAAGATCGCGCAGCTCAAGGCGAACTACCTGCCGATGGGTGCGGCAGCGGACCCCAACGGGTTCGCGATCGTCGAGCAAGTCAGCTTCCTGACCGTCACGATCGACCCGAAGTCGCTGCCGGACTGGTGGGACGTGTGGAACCTCTACGACGCGACGCCGATCTCGGCGCTGTACAAGGAGGTCACCGCGTATGAGCGTCGATTTCACGGCGGCGCGGCGGCGCGAGATCTCGATCACGGCGGCGAAGGAGTGGCTCCAAAGGCCGGACAAGACGGCGGCGGAGACGACTCGGAGGGCGATGCTTCTGTGGGCGAGGAAGCATCGGCTCCCGCTCAACGACGCAAGACTCTTGCGTCTTCGGCTGGACGAGGTGCTTGACCACGTCGTTCAGCTCGAAGCCGCGGAGAGCATCGACGCGGAGCACATCGCCGACCTGCGTGAGCGTTTTCGTGCCGAGAGACTAGGTGGTGGTGTCGAGCCGGAGGTGCGCATCAACCGCGGCGAGGACGCCAAGGCGATCGCCGACACCCCCCACTTGACGGGCGACCTCGAATGGGACGCGATGGAGCTGGCGGCGACGGCCCCTGACCGGGATCTCTGATGAGCGATACGCGCCACAAGACGGTGATCGAAGTAGCGGTCGACGATCGACAGATCGTCGGGTTGTCTCGGACGCTGGAGCGCGCCTTCGACGACCGCTCGCTCGATCGCTTCGAGAAGGCGCTCGACCGCATCGCCGCCAAGATGGAGGGGCTCGGGAAGGCAGGGGGCGCAGGCGCCGCGCTTGGTGGCGGGCTTAGCCCTGCCGGGCGAGGAGGGGCACGGGAAGGGGGCGCGCTGGCCCAAGAGATGCGCCTCTTGCGCGAGGAGCTGAAGCGCTCCAACGAGATGTCTCGTCGCGCGGGGGGTGGAGGGGGCGGGAGCCGCGGCACAAGCTCGAACACCATCGCCGGTGGCATGTTCAAGTTCCACATGCTCCAGCAGTTGATGGGTATGGGCCCCGGCATGCTCGGAGGTAGCGCGACCGCGTCGGCGCTCGGATCGATCCCATACATCGGCGGGACCCTCGGCGCAGCAGCGCAGACGAGCGTGCGCCTATACAACGAGTACGCGCAGCAGCAGATGGCGCAGGCCGGCGTGTTCGGCGGCACGGGCGTCGGGCCCGGCATGGACGCGCTCGTGCGACAGGGCGTTGGCGCCTTCGGCCTCGCACCCGGCGCGGTGCCCGGGATGGTCGCGCAGTTTGGCGGCACGAGCGGGCTCACCGGGGACCGACTCAGCGGTGCGTTCGGGACGCAGCTCGCGTTGTCGCAGCTCCTCGGCGTCAACAACGCGGGCTCCATGATCGGCGCGGCCGAGATGAGCGGAGGGCGCGTGGACGACCCCGCCGCGTTGATGCAAGAGGCGGTCGGCGCGGGGCTCTTGGCGGGGATCCGGGAGTCACGGCTCGATCAGCACATGCAGCAGATGGCGTCGTTCACCGAGGACGCGCGGACGCGCGGCATCCCCTTGGCGCCGGGGAGCGTGATGGCGCTGTTCACGGCGTTCCGCGGAAGCGGCGCGTCTTTCGCAGGGGAGGCGGGAAGTCGCTTTGCGGGCAACTTCGGCCAGGGCATGGCGAGCGCCGGACGCGGACGCGGGTTCGCGCAAGGGTTAGCCCTCCGCGCCGCCGGTTTCGGCTCCGGGGCGTCCTACCAGGAGTCCTTGGAGCGCCTCGAAGCGCGGGACCCCGAGACCATGCGAGCGTTTGTGGAATCGCTGCGCGGCATGGCCGGTGACTCCGACACAGGTGCGTACCTGATGCGGTCCGCGATGGAGGGCCTCGGCGTCGACATGAGCGCCGTGCAGAGCCGCGAGCTGTTCGAGAACGGGATGGTGGTCGATGGGGCAGAGGGAGCGCGTGCCCGCACAGCAGAGACGCTACGCGGGCGGCGCGCTACAGCGGGGGGGATCTTCGGAGCAGGTGCGTTTTCGGGGGGCATGGCCCTCCAGAGGCAGGCAATCGGGTCGACGCAGGCTGAGAGCGCGCAGGCGATCCAGAACCTCGACTTGCGGATCATGGGCGCGGGGCTCCAGGCGCTCAGCCCGGTCATCAGCGCTTTGGTAGGAGCGCTCGATCGACTCACTACAGCATTCACAGAGGGGGGGTTTAGTCGACTGGCTACGGAAGCGCTGGCGATCGCCCTAGAGCCACTAGGGTTGCAGACGGACACATCGGGCAATCAAATGACGACAGGGGACGTTCTCGTCCGCGCGGGAAATGTAGCTCAGTGGGCGCTCAATACCGGAGCGGCCGAAGTGCTCGAAGCGGTGGGGGCAGAAGGGCTAGCCCGCCGGTCGCGAGAGGCGGCGGAGCAAGCCACAGAATACGAGGCGAGACGAGAACAAGATCGGAGTGCACTCCCTGGACTAGCCCCCGCGCTCGCAGGGCCGATTACTCCAGGGGCCCTAGTCCCCGTTCCCACTGGAGATGAGGTCTCCTCGAACCTCCGCATCGCGGCGGAGGCAACCAACCGCGCTGCCGATGAGATCGACCGTCGAGGCAACTTCCAAGTCGGTGACATCACGATCGAGTGAGCAATGGCGCGAAGCACGTACGAGCCATCGGCGACGCACACCCGAGTCCGACTGGAGTTCCACTCGTTCAACGACGGGTTCTCCGGGGTGGTCGAGGGCTACGATCCGGGTTTCGGTCGAATCGTCTCATGCAGCACGACCAAGCAGTTCGGTGACGCCGCCGGCAGTTTCACCATCGTCGTCAAGAAGCCTTCCGAGGAGCACGTAACGGCCGGCATCGCCACGCCCGGAACGGGCACGGCTCAGAGCTGGACGCGTTTGTGGGACGACCCCGAGGGGACGTGGGTCTTCATCCAGTGGATCTGCGACGGCGAGCCTATCGACGGCATGCTCGGGATCCTCGACTCCGTGTCAGAGAGCGTGACTCGGCAGGGGCTTGGGGAGCGCGCGGAGATCTACACTCTCACGGGGCGCGACGTCGGCAAGGTGCTGGAGCAGACCGTTGCGTTCGTCAACGTTTACGACATCGGCGCGGCCGTCGGGATCGCCGGCATCTACCAGCGCGGCTCGGGGAGCATCAGCGGCCCTCCGGGACGGTTCGTCGAAGCGTTGCTCGACATCTGGATCGGCAACTACTCGCTCACCCAGCCGTGGCGTCTACCCCCCGGGCTCGGCGGCGGGAGCTTTTACGATCTCCTGCGGCAGCGCATCTCGTGCAAGAGCGAGGAGCACGACGGATTCGACTCCTACCCGGCCTTGATCGCTCCCGACCAGGATGGGAAGAACCTGTGGTCGATGCTTCAAGAGGTATGCAACGGGATGATGAACGAGCTGTGGATCGATCTCGGTCCTCCCCCCAGCGACAGCCGCGCGTTGCACACCGGGCTCGTGCCCACGGTTACCCTCCGGCGCAAACCGTTCAAGACCCACGGCGATCACATGCACTGGGATCAACTCATCACCCACACGTTGGATCTGGGCGACGTGGCCGGTCGGCAGATCGCCAAGGGTGGACCGGCGCACCGTTTCAACTACTGGCTCCTTGACGTAGCGGGGCGACAAGGTGTCGAGCTGCAAGCTGTCTTACAGCAACACGGTGCTCAGAATGGCCGCCCCGGCTCGATCCCGATCTGGAACCTCGCCAGTATCGAGAAGCACGGGTTGCGCAAGTGGCAGCAGTCCACCCCGTACATGCTCTTGGCATCAAGAGAGCGCGGGACGAACTTCGCGCGGCTCGCCGGCAACTGGCTCCGGCGTTTGCATGACTGGTACGTGATCGCTCCGATGCAGTTGAGTGGCACGGTGCAGACGACGCGCGTCATGCCGGAGATCCGAATCGGGCATCGCGTACGGGAGATCCGACGTGACGGCGTCGTCATGTACTATGTCGAGGGCGTGGCCAACAACTACGCATACTCGAAAGGGGGGCAAACCACGTTGACGCTGACACGCGGCGAGTACGAAGGCGAAGAGCTGCTCAATCGCGTCTACAGCGAGATGGCCCGACAGCCCGTCACCGTCATCCGCACGACCGACAGCGAGCTGCTCTCGGAGGACTTCGACACGATGGTGTCGCAGATCGCCGGGGGGGAGGTCGGGTTCAGCACGACGTCGATCACCGACGAGGGCTTGGAGGGCGTCGACCTCTTCGAGGTTGATCCCGCGCGAGCCTCGGAGGACACCGGCGACGTTGACATGGACTTCATGGCCGACGAGCCGGTCGACATGGACTTCACCGATCAGCCGTCCCCTTCCGAAGAGGACGCAGCGCGCGCATATCGAGGCGAGCAGGAGCAAACGATCCAGATGGAGCCTTTCGTCTTTGAGAGCGACAACGTGACCTTCGATCAAGAAGCGCTCGAAACGGGCGAGCCTATCCCAGTCGACCCCGATCTCTCGTTCCCTGACGACGACGACCCGATCGGGGGGCTACCGTGAGTCGCAGCCGCTTCAAGACCACGCGTAGCAGCGCGGGCGGGGTGTACCAGGCCGGGCTTGACGTGCGGACGCGCGGGGAGCCACGTCCCTTCGAGACCACGCGCGGCCCCTATAGAGGCGTGGTGATCGAGACGTACGTCACGGGGAGCGAGAACCGGAGCGAGAGCGCGTTCTCCGTCGAGGCCGACGTCGTGCTCGTGCGCAGCGGCGCTCGACTTAGCCGGGTGCCTGTCCTGTCGAGGTGGGGTGTCAACGACGCGGCCCCGTGGGTCCCCCGTAAGACGACTCGTACGTTGTCGGGCGACCCACTGAACGTCGACGGTACCATCACGCGGCGAGGTCGCTTCGTCGAGCTGGCGTCGGTGCTCAGCGATCTCGACGGGGACGTGGTCCTCGTGGACTACATCGAGGGCGACTTCCGCTTCCCTGTGGTCACGGGTGCCTACCCGCACCCCCACTCGCACAGGGAGGTGATCGAGGGCGACGGTTGGGCCGAGGCCGAGGGTGGTTCCGAGCGAGGCACGCCGCACGACAAGGAGAGTTTCTTTCGCTTTGCCGGCGCGGAGGTGCGCATCAACAGCGCGGGCGACGTGCTCCTTGACACCGTAGGTGCGACGTCGGACCGCGTCGACGAGGACCCCGCTGAGGGCCAAGGCCAAGTGCGGATCCGCGTGAAAAGCTCCAAGCGCCTCACCGTCGAGATGGATGGCACGGACGTGCTCGAAGTTTGGAAGGACGCGGGGCAGGTTCGGATCGATCTCGGGGAGGACGCTACGCAACGCCTCGTACTGGGGGACGACAACAAGGGGGCGTTCGACAACTTCAGAACGGCACTCACTACTTGGGTCGCTCTCGTGAAGACCGGGATTGAAGCCGGTGGGGGCACGCTCGTCAACACGGCGTTCGAGATGGCCATCACACAGCTCGGTGTGGACATGGGCAACGCGCTGTCTGACCTCGTCAAGGCGAAGAAGTGACTCGCAGGGCGGACTGCGGTAGGCTTCCCCCGTGCCCTCAGATCTCGGACGTGCGCTCGCCGACCCGGGAAGGACCACGATTCAGGTCCCCGGCAGTTCCGACGCGCCCGAGTCCGATCTCGTGACGGGCTTCGCCAATGGGTTCGTGTTCGAGCTGCTCGACATCCGGGAGTCACAACCTCTACAAGTTCACGCCCTTGTGCTCAACCCCCAGCGCTATGAGTTGACCGAGCCACACTCGTCCACGCTCACTCCAACCGAGGACAACACGGTCGTCGACGAGAGCGTCGGCATCATCCAGCGGACGGTCATGATCGAGGGTACGTTCGGCGTTCGCAAGCGTGCGGCACGCGCCTTCGAGGGGGCGCAAGGTGGCGGTCGTGAGCTGACTGGAGCCGAGCACTTCAAGGGCTTGCGCAACATGTTCCGACGCTACTCCCTATTGAAGCAGAGCGCGGACGCGGCGGCCTACATTCGATTGATTCTGCATGTTCTGCGAGATGACGATCATCTCATCCTGGCGCAGCCGGTGTTCACGACCCCCCGCGACGTGAAGTCGACGCGAATGCACTACCAGTACCGGATCACGGCGCAGGCCATCGGCGACGCGGCGGAGATCTCTCGCCTCCGACGGCGTGCGGCGCGCTCGGGGTCGGACATGCTGACGGAGGGGATGCGCGGGCTCTCCAACGCGTTCCACGACGCGCGTGCGAGTTTTGCGGAGGTCAACAAGTTCATCGGCTTGATCCGCGGCAAGATCGGAAACATCAACGCCGTCATGGTCAACGTCGGCCAGTTCATCAACGCCGTGGGCAACGCGATCGGGAACGTGGGCGCGCTCATTCAGTACCCGATCCAACTCGCCGCAACCGTGGTCGTGCAGGTGGCAGACGCCGCCGATTTCCTTGCAGAGTCTGTCGTGGATGCTGCGCTCGGGCCCGAGGCCGAGGCTGCGCGGAGCCTGCGACGCATCGAGGAGGCCATCGATCGCATCGTGGCCTTCCCAGAGCGGTTTGAGGCGCTCAGCCCGGCGCAGACCTTGGGGGCGTACCGGGGTGAGAACACGCTCACAGAGCGCGATATGGCCGACGGCACGGCTGGCGCGACAGACGGCTCTCGGACGCGCGTGGCGTACGGCTCGGAGGGCTCGGCGGGTTTCGACACATCGGACTATCGTGGCTCGGTCTCGCTGCGCTTGACGCGAGGCGACACCTTGGAGGGCCTCGCTTCGCGGTACGGCGTGCCGATGGAGTTGATCATCCTGATCAACGACTTGAGCGCCCCCTACTTCCACCCTGGCGGAGGACCGGGGCTGCTCTCGCCGGGCGATGAGATCTTGATACCGACGCGCGAGTTGTCGGGTGCGACGGGGCTCCACTCAACCAGCAGCTACTTCTCGATCGGCGACGCGCTCTACGGCGTCGACTTGGCCATCGACATGGATCGGCTGCGCACAGAAGGCGTGCTCGATCTCCGCGACCCCGTGAGCGAACGCGCAGGTGACGCAGACCTCGTGCATGGGCTAGCCAACGTAGTCCAAGGGGCGGCGATCACCATCTACACCGAACGCGGGTCGACGGCGTTTCTCCCCCAGGTGGGGGTCAACCGCAACATTGGCCGCAAGGGCACGATCGAGCACGTCATGTTGACGTCGCTCAACCTGCGCGAGGCCATCCTCGCGGACAGTCGGATCGAAGGGATCGCGGAGTCTGCGGTCGTGCTTGACGGCGACGTGTTGACCCAGGAGATCACGCCAATCGTAACGGGGCGGCGACGTGGAACAACGCTCGTGCTACCCTTCGGGCGGAGTAGCGGGGTGTAATGCCGGTTTTTCGCCCTCGAACCCGGGTCGAGATCCTCCGCAGCATGGCGGCGCGTGTGGTAGCGCGCTCGGCCCTCGCGCGCCTCGAAGACAACTCAGCTGTGCGGCACATCTTGGCCGCGGCGGCGAACGAGCTTGCCGAGGTGTACTTTCAGCTCGCGCGCCTCCGACAGCTCTTCTCGATCGATACGGCGACGGGCTCTGATCTCGATCTACGCGCCGCCGAGATCCAGCCGGGGTCCATCTCGCGCAGGGCCGCGGGCTACGCGTCGGGCGACGTGGTGTTCTCGCGCGTGACCACGGTCGGGACCGTGACCATCCCCGCGGGTACCATCGTGGCCGCCGAGGACGCCGAGGGCCTGATCCGCTACCGCACGACGGTCTCGGGATCCATCACGCCGGGCAATACGTTGTCGGGAGCGGTGGGCGTGGTTGCTCTCGACGCGGGTGTGCGGGGCAACGTCGCGAGCGACGAAATCCGGCGCTTCGTGACGCGCGTGGCGGGCGTCACGGGGGTGACGAACGGAACGGCCTTTGACAACGGCGCCGACCGTGAATCCGACCGTGATTTCCGAGCACGGCTCAAGGCGTACGTGCGCTCGCTCGCGCGTGGGACGGTCGCAGCGTGCGAGGGGTTCGCGCGCAACGTCCGCCTCGCCGATGGGCGGAGAGTGCTCTTTGCCAGGATCGTTGAGTCCGCGACCCCCGCCGGGTACGCGGAGTTGTACATCGACGATGGGACCGGCAGCGTCGACGAATACAGCTCGGGCTACCTCACTACCCCCGACGTGGTGCTCGCATCAGCCGTAGGTGGCGAGACTCGTGTGTTCACGACCGAGAGGCCCGTTCGTGACGACGGGTCGTTCGTGCTGAGCGTCAATGCAGTCCCCCTAGTGCGCAACACTGACTACTACTTGAACGCCGCCACGGGCCAAGTAGATCTTGTCGTCGCCCTGTCGGCGAGCGACGTCGTGCGCGCTGAGTATCGGTACTTCATCGGGCTCATCCAGCAGACGCAGAAGGTCATCGACGGGGACCCCGACGACCGGATCTCTTACCCCGGAGTACGCCCCGTAGGAGTCATCGTCTACGTGCGCGCCCCGGCGGCGATCTTCCAGAGTGTCGAGGCCGCAATTGCAGTCGCCAACGGGTTCGACGTCGACGACGTCTCGGCCGAGTGCGTGCGGGTGATCCAGAGCTACATCAACACGCTGGACATCGGAGCGCACGTGATCGGGGCTGAGATCATCGAGCGCGCCATGGGCGTGCCCGGGATGGCGAACTTCCGGTTCCTGGCACTTTCGGGCTCGATACCCCCCGTCGCCGATGGGCTGATCCTCCCCTACCAAGTCGCGCGCATCGCGGCAGCTTCGATCACGCTCACGTGAGGATGTTCCGATGGCAGCCCTAATCGTATTCAATGACGGAACCCCCCACACCGGAACGGTGGATGGGGGGAGCCTTACGGAGATCACGCTCAGCAACTTCGACAACACAGGCGTGCTTGGCTGGGCGTGGACGATCATCTACCGCCCCATTGGGTCGGGGGCCGTGCTGTCGAGCGCGACATCGCCCACGCCAACGTTCACGCCGGACGTGCGCGGTACGTACCTAGTTCGTCTTTTCACGTACACGGACGTCGGCCGCACCATTCTCGACAACGCAGACGAGCAGTGCTATGCGATTCGCCTCAGTGGTGTGTTCGACTGGCGGATCCCCGCAGCGCAGGAGAAGGCGCAGTTCGACGCCGATGCAGGGTGGGCACTAGCGGTAGAAGATCTCATCCGCGATGTGCACCTTGCCCTCATCAAAAATAACCTGTTGACGGAGGTCATTCCGCCCGGGGTGGGCAACGATAACACCGAGAACTACTCACGGGGATCGATCTGGATCGACCACTTTGCAGAAGAGGTGTACGTAGCAACGAACGTTGCAACGGGTGCGGCTATCTGGCAGCGATGGCTTCGGCTCTCAGCTATTGCGCCCGCCAACGTCACCAAGGCCGCGGCAGCGGCGGGGACCGGGTTCGAGGCGGCGCGTGAGGACCACAAGCACGACGTCTTGACCGACTCCGCAGCCGCCATCGCGGGCCGCGCCGTGAGCGCCGAGGGCACGTCGAGCGCGCTCGCCAGGGCGGATCACGTGCACCAGATCGCGCTCGCGGTCACGGTCGCGAGTGCGACGCCGCACACCCTCGCGGCCGAGACGTGCGTGCTCGTCGTCGACACGTCGGTCTCGATCGACGTGCAGCTCCCCGCGCCGTCGAACGTGGGGGCGCTGATTCCTGTGCTGATCATCGACCGCGAGAACAACGCGTCGCTGAAGCCGATTTCCCTCCTCCGCGCCGCGGCCGAAGAGATCGACGGCGTCGCCGCGACGAGGGTGCTCGACGTTGACGGCGGGCGCTGGTGGCTTTGGACCAACGGAACCGACTGGTTCACGGCGGCCTGCTTGCCCGTCGACGTCGCAAAGCTCGCGGGAATCGAAGCGGGCGCGGATGTGACCGACGCAACGAACGTTGCAGCCGCCGGCGCGGTGATGGCCAGCGACAACGCGATCCTCGACGCGGACTTCGCCGGCGTGGCGCTGGGGCGGCTCACTCGGACCGGAGCGGGCGCGTATGCGGTGATCAAAGACTACCTGGTCGGCGCAGTGTCTGCGCCGACTGTGACTGACGACTCCGCGGCCGGGTACCAGCGCGGATCGATCTGGATCGACCACTTCGCCGAGGAGGTGTACGTCGCCACGGACGTTGCTGCGGGGGCGGCGGTCTGGCAGCGGTGGATTCGGCTCTCCGACTTCACGCCTGTCGCCGTCGTAGGGCTCGGGGACAGTGGCACGGGGGCCGGTGCAGCGCGATCCGATCACGTGCACCCGGCCATTGCGACGATCGAGACGGAGTCCGGCACCGCGCGCAACATGGCTGCCGCAGACGCCGGCAAAGTGATCCGCTGTACTGCCGCGACCACGGTCACGATCACGGTGCCCGCAGCGCTCACGCCGGGCGTGACCGTGGAGTACGTCCAGGAGGGCGCGGGCCAGGTCCAGGTCGTGGGGAGCGGCGTCACGCTACGCCTCGGCGCGACGTTCAATCCGTACACGGCCGAGCAGTGGTCAAGTCTCGTTGTCACCGTCCTCGACACCGACGAAGCGCTCGTGCGCGGGGATCTGGCGGCGGTCTGATGCTGCGACGCGCAGGAGCAGCGGCGATGCTAGGGGCACGGCGACCGCGACAGCCGCTCCTCGACTACGCGACCGCGACCTTCGCGCGCGCGTCCGAGGCGGCGTCGTACGACCTGCGCACCGAGCTGTGGGGCGCGGCGTGGTACGGGACCGACGTCCCCGCGATCCTGCCCGACGGGGCGATCCGCATCGAGGGCTCGCGCACGAACAAGGTCATCAACTCGGGGCAGGGCGGCACGGGCGGGGCGGCGACACTGACAAGCAACGTCGCCGACGGTCCGGATGGAAGTGTGCTCACGGCCGATCGGATCACCTCGATCGGGACGGTGATCAACGATCGTTGGCGCTACCACGACAAGGGCGGCTCGATCCCTGCGTCGATCTTCTCGTGCTTCGTGAAGGCCGGGACGCAGGGATCGTTCTGCGACATCGACACCGGGACCACGGTGAACGGCGACCCGCGCACGCCGATCCCCGTCGCTTGGTCACGGCTGGTGAATTCGGTTACGTCGACCTCCCGCTATCTGTCGGTCTGCCTGGGGTACCACGACGGCACGCAGACCGGCGCGATCGGTGACAACCTCCTGTGCTGGGGGTGGGAGACGCAGGAGGGCACGTTCACCTCCTCCCCGATCCGTACCGCCGGCGCGGAGGGCACGCGCGCCGTGGATATCTGCTCGTTCGCTGCCGGCTCGGCACTCGATGCTGACGCGTGGTCTGTGGACGTGTGGCCCGAGATGATCCACACGATCCTGGCTGCACTCGCGTACGACCCGTCGATCTACCTCCGGGACGCGACGCACCACCTCGCCATCTCGCGCGGCGGCGGCGCCCCGAAGATGCAGCTCACCGTGGGCGGGGTCGTCGTCGCGCTCTCCTCCGCGCTCACGTGGAGCGCACACCAGAAACTGACGGTGACGATCGACTGGGACGCGCGGACGATGACCGTGGCGGGCGCGACGACGGGCGACGGCACGACGGCGATCACGGGCGTGGGCACGTGGGCGGACGCCACGGGCACGGTGCTCCGTGTCGGCAGCTCGGACGCTGCCGGAGCCACGCCGCTCTTCGGGTGCCTCAGCCGGCCGGTGCGGGCATGATCGACGACGCGAGGATGGTGAGATGAGCGAGGAGGAGATCGGGCTCCTGCGCAGCGACATCCGCGAGCTGGCGGTTACGATCGACTCGCTCGACCGCGCGGTGCGCGGCGACGAGGACGACCCGGGCGGGCTGCTCGCTCAGAGCCGAGACCACGAGGTGCGCTTGACGGCGCACGACCGGCGCGCGTGGGCGATCCGGTGGTTTGGATCTCCGCTGCTCGCGGCGCTCGCGTCGGTCTGCGTGTGGGGCGGTACGCAATTGTGGGAGGTCTACGTCGAGCGCAGCGCGGAGGTGCGCGGCAACACGGTCGCGGTAGCCGTGATCAAGGAACGCATCGACGGGATCAGCGACGAGATCGAGACGAACCAAGGCGAGATCCTGCGGGCGATCCGCAGAGAAGGGGAGCGATGAGCTACAGCAACAATGGGCACGACTGCACGCACCCGGCAGCGACCGAGTCTCAGACTCGGTACGAGATGGGCCAGCGGGTGCGTGTCCGCACGATCACGAGCGAGATGGAGGCGGTCATCGTCGGCGAGCCGGAGAGGGGTGGCGCCCATTGGACCGAGCGCCCCGACTCATGGTACGCCGACACGCTGGGCGCCGACTCGACTCTCCCCGACGAGCAGCCGATCCGGCGGCGCATCCTCGGGAGGGTCGGTCCGTGACCGAGACTGATCTCCCGCTGCCTGCAGAGTGGCTCGCGGCGCTGCACGCGTGGGCGCCGTACGCGCTCGCCGCGCTCATCGCGGCGACGGCGCTCGTGCATGCGCTGCTCCCGGTCGCGCGCGCCGTCGAACACTGGGCGCAGTCGACTCCGGCCCGCTGGGACGACGGGCCAGCGCATCGGCTCGTCGAGGCGCTCGAGTGGGCCGCGTCGGCGAGCGCGCTCGTGCTCTCGCTCGTGCCGCGCATCACGGTCGGGCGGCCGCTGGATCGCTGATCGGAGCCGCCCGCTGAGGCCCAGCGACCGTTGCCCCCCCTCGATCGCGGTGCTCTCGGCGGGCGGCTCCGATCCGTGCCGTCGCCGCGGTCGACGCTATCGGTCGCGGTGCACGCCCGGTGTGTGCTAGCATGCCTCCATGCTCCGCAGCCACCGCGCACTCCTCCTCTCCGTGATCGTCGTCGGCTCTGCGGCGGGCTGCGGAGCCTCTGCGATCTCGGTGCACGCTCGTGCCGCGCTCGCCACGGCGCACGTTCACCGCGCGGCCGTGACCATCGTCGAGACAGCGCGCGCGGAGTCGCTCGACCGCGTCGAGGCCGCGCACCCCGTAGATCCAGATCACGACGAGGCCGTGCTCGCCGAGTCCGCGCGCTGGCGCCCCGCGCTCGAGGCGCTCGATGCCGTCGCCGTGGCGATCCGCGCGTGGGTCGACGCGCTCGACCTGGCCCGCATCGCCGAGGTCGGCGACGTCGGCCTAGCGGAGCTGCTCCCGCTCGGGGCCCGAGTGCTCGCGCTCCTGGCCCGCGTGGCGGCGCTCGCTCGCTCGCTCGGCGCCGAGGTGCCCGAGGTGCCCGCGTGGCTCACGGGGCTGCTGGGGGGAGCCGGATGACGCAGCTCACGCCGAGCCCCTGCCACCTCGACCTCGTCGAGCGGCCGCAGGCGACGCCACGCGAGCACGACCGGGCGGCCGTCGTGGCGTACCTGCGACGGCTGGCGAGGGAGGAGCGGCTGCGAATCCCCCACTGGTGTGGGGCCGAGTCCACCGCGCTCCGACTCTCCACGCGCGCAGCCGCTCTCGATGAGGCGGCGCGGGGGATCGAGGAAGGAAGGCACTTGTGATCGAAGCGCTCGGAAAGGTGCTCGTGCTGGCCGCGTCCGCGCTCGCGGCGGAGCGAGCGCGCGCGGACGCGGCGGGCCGCGCCGAGATCGATCGGCTGCTCGCCGAGGCGCGCTCGCTGCTCGACGCGGGCGCAATCGCGCGCGAGGTCGCGGACGTCGCCGAGAGGATCGACCGCGGGTGACCTGGGGCCTCGGACCCTGGGGCCTCGGACCCTGGGGGGGCAGTACCCCTCCTGGCACACCGGGGCTCCTCGACGCGTCCCCATACATTGTCGAGCGCCGTGGAGGGACGGTGATCCGTATCGTGGGCTCAGGGTTCACCGACACCATGGTCGTCACGGTGCGACAGATGGACACACACATCGGCAACGGCTACATCTTTGATCCTCGCCACGACGTGCGCTCGACAGCGGCTTTCGTGGGAATGCCGACGCTGCCCGACGGCGTGTATGATCTACGCGTGGCCACCGACAGCGGCACCGTCGACCTGTTCAGCGCGATCGAAGCGCGACTCCACGCCGACCAGTTCCGTGTTCTCACGAACCGCAACCGCTGGGCGCCCGCGTGGGCGGTCGGCGCCCGTGTGCTGAGCGGTTAGATGGGGCTTCTCTCCGCCATCCTCGACGCTGTGTTCGGGGAGATCGACCAAGCGGGCGGGCGGGCTGCAGCTCGGCTCACCGCGCCGCTGACGGTCTCGGAGACGGGCACCATGAGCGTGGACAGTACGCTGCGTTTTGGTGAGGACGTCGACGGCGCGGCCGTCGCACGGCTCTTGATCAACGGGGAGATCATCACGGCCACGGGGCGTACGGCCGTTGCCCCCTTCACGTTCACGGGCCTTACACGGGGGGTTGATGGCACAGTCGCGATCGGGCACCCCACGGGGGGCATCATCTTAGATCTGGCGCGGAACAGCTCCGCAGTCGACCACGTGCGACGTGGGCTCTTCGTCGACACCGCGCAAGGCGCAGACCTCGATGTCATCGGACGTAACCTCGGGCTCTACAAGTGCCCGGGGGTCGATCAAGAGACGTGGCGTCGCTTGATCAAGGTCTTGGCCTACCTGCCGAAGAACACGATCGATGCGTTCGAGCGAGTTCTCGAAGCGCTCGTCCCTGGGGGCTACGACATCTTGGAGATGTTGATCACGGACCCTTATACGCTATTCGTGGCGGTCGAAGTCACGCTCGTTACCGGCGACCCGGAAGGCGTGCGCGGGCGGTTCTTCCTCACGGGGGGGCATGTAGAGCTGACAACGCAGCTTGACGAGGTCGACGTGTTCTACAACGGGGCCCCGGTCCAGCTACGCACGGTCAACGGCGTCTACATGGACACCCTCTCGGCGCGTCGGGGGGCTCGCACGGGGACCAACTTCTTTGCGGGAGGTGGCTCGTTCACGCCGGGCGCCAACACGATCACGCTCGGGTCGAGTCCCGGCGCGATCGGCACGTCCATGGTCATCGACTACACGGGCTATGGGGCCGATGACACGATCGCGTACCATCATCTCGCCGTCGACGAGACCGTGCGGAATGTGAACGACTACCCCCCCTATCTATACGACCCGCTGCGTGCTGTGCGCTGCGTGCTGGATCAGATTCGCCCCGTCGGGACGCGCATAGACGTCTCCACGAGGGTGTGAAAGGCTGCCGCAATGCGCATTGTTCATTGGACATCCCAAGAGCGTGTTGATCTCCCCGACCAAGAGGCTCTAAGCTTCCTCCCCCTCGGCGAGTTCCGTCGAACGTTGCGCGCCGTGGTCCTCGGCGCCGAGCAGAACCGGATTTTGCGCGGGTTCGCCGCCGAGGCCGAGTCACCGGCTAGCTCGCGAATCGTCGTCAAGCTCGACAACGGGGGCGGGGTCCTGTCCGCTGCGCTCGGGGCGGAGAATCTCGGAGCTACTATCTCGCACGGCGCCTTGGTCGGCGACATGGACGACGACGCGAACCTCGAAGGGAACGCGGAGCAAACTCTTGACTTCACGGGGCAGCCGCCCGCCACGTACCGTGTGCAAATGCGCTTCACCTACGTAGATGGAGCCGCGGACAATCGAGCTTTCTGGGACAGCGTCCTCGACTCGGAGTCCATCACGAACGTCCCCACCCGCCATTTACCAGGTTTCGAGTTGCGGCTTAGCGGCGCAGCGTCCGACGAGTGGATCGACCTGGCTGACGTGGTGTGGGGAGGCTCCACGATCACTGCCGGCAACATCACCGACGTACGCACCTTCGCATTCGAGGGCTCGGCCCCCTACGATGCAGCAACGCAAGCAGCGCTCGGCAACGAGTTCAGCCGCTCGGCGATTCGCGCGGCCGTGGGCGTCAACGCGATCTACCCCGTACTACGCGCTCTAGCTCGCCAGATCGCGGACATCAAAGGGCAGAGCGAATCGTTCACTTTCGACTGGTACAGCCGCGTCTACGGGCCGACGGATGCACTTGATGCTCTCCCGGAAGAGCAGACCCGCAGCTTGCGCACCGTAGACACGGTGGTGTTCACAGTCGGCGATGGTGCGAGCACGTTCGGCGACTTCAACGGGTCTACAGGTTTGGAGTTGTGCCTTCAGCACATCGAGGACATGGGCGCGAACACACCCAACTCGATCGAGATCGTCTGCAAGTCTCGTAAGACGGGCACGCCAGCACCCTATGTATGGCCCGTCACGACTGCGCACACGATCAATGCATCTTGTGATCGCCTACTAATCGATTTCCAAGGGAACGCAATCACCGCTTCTCATCCGATCGGCACGGCGGCGATCTTGATGAGCACTGTAGGGGACACAGAAGCGGTGCTAGAGATCCGCAACTTGGTCATGGCTGCAGCTCCGACGAACAACGCCGTGATGTTCCAAGCTAAGACGGTTCACCTCTCCAACAGCACCGTGCTCGGCGACATCTCCGCAACCGCAGAGCCCGCTATTCTGTGTGGGCCGGGCTCCACGATTCGAGCGTGTGAGATCCTTGGCGGCATTGAAATTCTCACGGGCGGTGCGTATGGCGCGAATGACTACTACAACCTTCCTGTCCTTGTGGAGTCGTCGTTTGCCTATTGGCTAGTCGCTAATGATCGGCTGATCGGAGAGAAGAGCACTCCAGTACACATCCGTGATTGTCAGTTCAAAGGGCTGCACGCGACAGGCTATGGGCAAAGCGCTGTAGTCAACTTCAACAACAACGCCGGTTGCTCTGTCGAGAACTCGCTCGTCACTTGGATCGCATCAGTAACGGGAGTAGAGCTAGCAGCCGCTAACTCCATGCAGCCGACTCGTTGTCGAATCGTCGGTTGCGATTTCGTTCATTCATCGACTGGCACATTTACCTCGAAGCATGCAATCAAGGCCGCCACGTGCTCGATGCTTACTATCGAGGCGTGCAACTTCGATCTCGTCAATGCGCTTGGTGGGGGCGTCCATTTACTGGACACGAATCAAGCTGCTATCCGCGACTCGTTCTTCCACGGCAACGGAGTGGCGGGGCGGACCGCTACTGACCTAGCGATTCTCTTTGAAGCGACGACGCTGAACGAAGACACGTCTATTCTGGGCTGCACTTTCGAGGGCTTCAACTCAGGTATCGCGAATGGGCGTTGCATCGGCTACACCGGGGTGGCGGCGATCGTCGAGTTGAAGATCGCCGAGTGCATGTTCAAGGGTAACGGGGGGTACTGCCTCCAGCTCGACTCTGCATCCACCGTTACGCGCGTCACATTGAGCAACAACATCGTCCGCTCGACGGTGGCGTTGGAGTACGGGTTCAACATCGCGTACGCGACCAACGTGACAATCACCGGAAATATCCTCACCTTCACCGCAGGCTCCGTGACGGGCATCATGGCCGATGGGGTGACGGGAGGAGTTGCGTCAGGCAACCGACTCGACGGCTGCACTATCTCTGCGACGGCGGCCGTGCTTTGGGGCTACTTCGGTGGTACCGGGCCAACGAACCTGAACTACATCTCCTGACGGGGCTCCAGGGGCTTCTGGGCGAACGCGTGTACCGCCCAGAACGCCTCAAAGGGTTCGGCCGGCGTCGTCGAGGGACGGGTCCCAGGGCTCTTGAGGGGCCACACGGCCCGCGTACGCCGTGAAGAGTACGAACGCACGTCCGTCGTGCGGGCCACACACGACCGTGACCACCATCGTGGGCTCGGGCATGCGCGCGGGCGCGAGCCGGGAGGGTCCCGCGCGACCGGGACGCACGCCGAAGGCGATCGCATCACCGTCGGTGGTCTCGACGAGCGCTGGACGGTTCGAGGGCGGGGGTCTGACAGACCTATCGCTTCATCGCGGACTTCAACTCCTGTGTTCCATCGGCCGTCAGGAAGAAGCGGCGCATGGGGCCCGTCGGGCCACGCTCGGCCTTCTCCCCGAGCCAGCCCTGCGCATGGCAGCGCAAGACGCGCGAGCGCGCACTGGACGTCTTCAAGACGAACTTCTTGGCCACGTCGCTGATCAGGGCGCCTTTGTCGCCCTTCGCCGCGAAGAACTTGAGGGTGTCGAACTGTGCTGCTCGCATGGGATCCTCCGGGTTGAGATGTAGGAGCAGTAGCAGTTGAGCAATAGAAGATCAACGCGGCGGGTCGAGCTTGCGCGCAAGCTTGCGAAGCACGGCCGCACCAAGCTTGCGCATGAGGATGCGCACTCCGGGGTCTTCTTCTTCGGCGGCCTCTGTGACGCTGATCGGTGGAAGCTGTAGTGGCGGAGGGACGGGGGCTTGTAGTTCCTCATCCCAGACCTTCCCGATGCCGCTGTAGGCGTCTTCGGGCTCGGGTACGACGCCGATCAGGGAGTGCCTAGTTGGTGGTCGTCGAACTGGCACGACGAACGCTTTCCATCTCCTGCCGCAGCCACCCCCGCAAGTCGTCCATCGCAACTCGCCGGAAGGTTTCGGCGACGAAGGTGTGGTGCTTCTTGGCCTCGAAGTACACGAGGTAGAGGGCATTCTCGAAGACCCCCACCTCGTCGGCCGTCGTCGGCAAGTGCCCCACGCGCCCGAGCCCGAGAGCCATCGCGTACGCCTGGATCTGCGCGACTACGACGTTCACGTAGGGGCTGTGTGGGTGTAGATCGCAATGGACGCGCTCGCCGTCGAACCAGAGAGGACATTGGGGTACGTTGACGTGTAGCCCGGCTTCTCCAAAGACCAAGGAGAACCTGCCGAGGGGCAGCGCGCGCTCGACGACGTCGAGGAGTCCAGGGAGGGTCTTGTTCACACACTCCGTGATGCCCCCCTTGGGCTCGGCAAGGGGTGGCGGTGGATCGGGGAAGTCGGTCATCATCGCGCTCGCTCTGCGGCCGAAATGGCGCGGTCGAGGCACCATCGCACCTTCTTGAGATCCTCGACGAGCTTCGCAGGATCTTTCTTGCCGGTGCGCGCGATCCCTAAGAGGGGCATCCACGAGGGGCGGTCGCCGAAGTTGTGCTCGACCCAGGGGGCTTGCTCTGCTTGGAGCTGGGCGAACGAAAACGTCACGAGTGCCACTCCTTCTCGACCCCCAGGCGATCCGCCCA
>Ga0210043_1000958_pt1 | contig 27695 bp, 21 predicted proteins | sample CryGeymet201501t_FD_183990 | JGI IMG/M metagenome (GOLD analysis project Ga0210043, IMG submission 183990) | Groundwater microbial communities from Crystal Geyser aquifers in Utah, USA - Crystal Geyser metaG 2015-01t (SPAdes) (version 2) | ecosystem: Environmental > Aquatic > Deep subsurface >... | reverse complement strand
TTTCCGCAGGAATAAAAAAAGTAGGTTCCTGGCGAGGTCCGTTGCCAGGGTTTTGCGAGCAAAACCCGAAGGAAACGAGAATCCGATAGGATTCGAGTGGAGACGTCGCCAGGCTTTTTTTATTTCCGCAGGAATAAAAAAAGTAGGTTCCTGGCGAGGTCCGTTGCCAGGGTTTTGCGAGCAAAACCCGAAGGAAACGAGAATCCGATAGGATTCGAGTGGAGACGTCGCCAGGCTTTTTTTATTTCCAAATGGGGATAAAAAAAGCCTGGGAACCCGGTGCCCGCAAGTATTTTGCTAGACGAGGATCGGGTCAAATTTTGCAAGAAAAATGCTTATTTCTGAAAAAAGAATAGTATTCCGAGCACAAGAATACACTATCTAAGATTGAGAGAAACTCTATTCTATGATACGGTCTCATGCCATGGCAAAATCTAAACTAAAACCCTCACTTGCAGAAATCGCTACTCACTCGGGCGTGTCCGCCGCTACTGTATCTCGAATACTGAACCACTCCGGTACGGTTTCGAGGGATCTTGTCGAGCGGGTAAATCAATCTTTAGTTGCCCTTGGTTTTGAACACGTCACCAAAGGATACGTTGCCGCTATTTGTCCTATGGCCGGGATAGTTACGCCAAAAATGGAAGGTATAATAACCGAAGCCGAGAGACTAGGATATACAATCGTCATTCTCTATATTACTGGTTCGACCGAGATTAACCAGCGAAGTTTGCAATTGTTTAAGATACTGAACTTTCAGGCAGTTATCATTCTTACGGAGACTATCAAACCAGAAGATTTGCGAAATCAATATCAACTTGGAAATGTGCCGATTGTGGTGGTAAATCACCGCGTAGAACTTGCGACGGTACACTGCATAGATATTGACCGGGTTGTTGGAATGTACAAAGCGGTAAAGCACCTCATGAGTCTTGGGCATCGGAAGTTTGCCTACCTGTCTGCACCCTTGGAAACCCGTGTTTCACTCGATAGAAAAAAGGGCATTGACCAAGCGATGGAGGAAAACGGGCTGACTTACATTTTCCGACAATCCGACGCATCCGCTGAAACCGGATTTCAGATGACCACTTCGGTGATGAAAGACCCGGGACATGAATTACCTACTGCAATAGTGACTTTTGACGATCAGGTAGCTGTAGGTAGTCTCGAGGCCCTGAAAGCAATGGGGTTGAGAGTCCCAGAAGATGTCTCGGTCATTGGCTTTGATGATCAATTCATTACTCGCCACACATCTCCTCCGTTGACCACGGTTCACCAGCCGTGGGTCAATATGGGAAAACTTGCTATGGCAAAAGTTGACTCTGTACTGTCGGGAAGGGATTTACACGAGGGTGGATTAACTGTACTTGAATGTCCACTAATTGTCCGAGAATCGACTGGTCCAGCCCCAAAATCCTAACCTCCTAGGGTCGAGGTTTCTGACTTCGAGGAACAAATGTGTTTTCGGGTTCAAACCAATAACCTGGCTCTAAAGTCACTGTGTGTTCGAAGGGCGTAATCAGAGGAATAGTCACCCTCCAGCCAGTAGAAACAAGTGCCCCTCGCATTTGATGGGTTCTGTGAGCCGATGTACCGGGTCCGATACGCAGAGCGTATTGCCCAATTCTAAGAGTACCATATCCGTCCTGGAGAATGACGTTGCCACCACTTTCAGGGTCAAGATATATAAGTGCATTATCGGTATGCCACATCTGAGGAACATCAAAACACAATTCGATTTGCCCAAGAACTCCTGGTATGCCTCCCGTAGAACTCAGGTCAAGTTGGATGTAGTCTTTCTCACTGGTAAGGTCGAGTTGAAGTCCAAATTGGGGTAGAGAATTCACCGGACGCAGGGCTTTTGCTTCATGGATTTCACTAAATGGAACAGGACGGTTGAGAGGTTGGTAGTATCCGACCTGTTGAAGCTCAGATGGGGGCAAGGTTGCACGAATACCGCCTGGAATGTTTGCTAAGGTCTTGGCCTCGAATCGGAAAATGCCAAAATATGTGCCTGCAATCCGGAGCGAGCGTAAATGGATTGGTCCCCAAACCAAGTCTAAAAGGTCGTGGTCGTTTCTACTGAGGGTCAGGGCCATTTCACCGTCTCTGATGCGATAAAGTCCGGAATCGGGCAAGAGTTTGCGAAGCGATGGCTGGGCTTCCAGATTAATCCCGTTCGCAAGCCTCGATGCCTTAGTCTGTCGGAGTTCTGGAAATCTAATAAAAGGAAAAATGAGCCAAGGTGAAGGATTTTCGAACTTCGTTCGTTCCGCGATCATTTCAGCGTATTGTGCCCATTCTACATTTCCATCTAGGTGACCCATAATTGCAAAGATATCGGCTAGCTCCTGGGGCACAACGGCTTTTCCCTTATCTTGCCGGGATGACATTGAAGTAACCACGGTTCCATCTGGCTGGAAAAACGTTGTTACAAAGTCTAGGCTTTTTCTTACGGGCTGAAGAAGTTCGGGTTTTGACAGTTTCTCGGCCATAATTATCAAAGACCGATTTGTTACAGCTGTATATATTCCGGTGCTGCGTTCCGAGTACTCACCGTCATCGTTTATGTCAATTCCTTCATTAAGGATTTGGCCAATGTACTCGGAGTAATCAAGTTGACTATTGAGGGATTGGGCGTAAGCCAAAGCCGAACAAATTACCCATCGATGATTTGGGGTGTGGAATCCACCGTGGTTTATCCCCTTAGAGCTTCGGGTGATATACGCTAAAAGTCGCTGTCGAATGCTTTCGGCCCCAGGGAGGTCGTTGTAAAGGTGGGTAAGTTCTACGATCGGCGCTAATAGTTGGACCGTGAAAGCGGTATCCGGTGGCGATTGCCAGTTTGTGGACTCAAGATCGATTAGGCCCGAATCTTTAACGAGTCTGAATTGAAAGTCAAGAGCACTCTCGATTATCTCCAGAAGACTGGGCTTCCCCCTATACTGTGAGAGAGGATCAAAATAACAATGGGACCCAATGGCGATGAAAAGAGCATTTGACCCATGGGTTCCTGACGGAAAACCTTCGGAGCTCACGAAAGCGCCTGAGTTGTCTCTGCTCGAATGGTTCAGAAGCATTCTTTCCAAAGCCTTCTCGAATCGAGGTATTAAATCGTCGGCTGACATCATAATAACGAGGAAGTATAGGCATTAAATCCACTGTGTCAATCTCAAATTCGATTTCGGGTTATTCTTTGCAAAAAAAAAGTAAATCTTGCAAAGAAAAGTTTGACAACCAGAAATAACCGTGGTGAAATGAGTCATACAGATTTAAGGAGGCCATTATGCGAAAATGGTTACGTTTCGAGTTTTTAGTTTTCAGCGTTTTTCTTTTAATTCCTTTTCTCGCTTTTTCTGGTGGAAGTCAGGGAGCGGCTCCGGCCGGGTCCGACGCACCGGATTCAATGGCGACGATTGAATTAGAAGCTCCTGAACTGGCCCAACAAGTAAGGGCTGGTAACCTTCCACCCCTAAGCCAGCGATTGCCCATGAATCCATACGTTCAAGATGTAGTAGAATCTACGGGAAAATACGGTGGAACTCTTCGGCGAGTCTTTACCGGAACAGCCGATAGAATTGGACTTGGAAACCCTACCCATGAGTTTCTTGTACGTCTGGACTTCACGGGGACCAAGGTTGAACCCAACGTGGCGGAAAGTTGGGAAATCTCCGCAGATTCAAGAACGTATACCTTTCAACTTCGCGAGGGTATGAAATGGTCTGACGGTTCGCCCTTCGTGAGTGACGACATCATCTTCTTTTGGGATAACGTGATTACGAACCGTGAGGTGTTTTATGACGGAGATATTCCTAATTGGTATGTTTCCCCTATATCGCGAACGCCAGTTACCTTTACCAAAATTAACGATTACCGTTTTCAGATGACTTTTGCGGATCCGTATCCCAACTTCCTTTTTAACTTGGCGTCAAACTATAGCTTGATGTTCCATCACGTAGGGCACCTTAAATCTATTTTACCAAGTTTTATCGGTGAAACGGCTGCACTCGCCCTTGCTGAGAAAGAGGGGTTTTCCGGAGTAAAAGATATGCTTACCTGGAAAATCAAATATCCTTACATGTGGCCAGAGATTCCTAGTATTCGGGCCTGGATTGCTGTAAACAGTCCCCGCGAGCAACGCTATGTGTGGAATCGAAATCCCTACTACTGGAAAGTCGATGTGGAAGGTCGTCAACTACCTTATATTGGCGAAGTAGTGCACTCCTTTGTGCAAGATCGGGAAGTTGCTAACCTCCAAGCACTAACAGGCCAAGTAGATTTTCAGAATCGGCATATGAATGGCGATAACCTGACGACATTTATCGAAAATCAGGATAGAGAAAACTATCGGATAGTCCTCACACTTCCTGGTATACCCGGTGATACTGTGGGACTAGCCTTTAACCAAACGGGTAAAGACGAGGTGTTGAATACCCTTTTTAGAAATCGTGATTTCCGAATCGGGGTTTCCTATGCGATGGATCGGGATGAAATGATTCAAATATTGTTGGGCGGTCTAGGTAAGCCCTTGCAGGTGGCCTCACCCCAGCTGTTCCCCTTCTACGATGCATCGTTAGATACCCTTCATACACAGTTCGATCCCGAGCGTGCGTCCGAATACTTTGACAGAGCGGGCTTGCGATGGAACGCAGACCGAACAGTCCGGCTTCGAGAAGACGGAGCTCCTCTCCAGATTGTATTTGAAGTTTTAGATGCCGATGCTCCCTTGGCGGAATTGGTTGTCCAGAACCTCAATCGAGTAGGAATTCAAGCAACCGCACGGGTATTAGAGCGAAATCTCTTTGATGTTCGCAAAAATTCGTACGAGTTCCAAATGTCCACTGAGCGCTGGCCTGGTAACCCATTTACTGCTCCCTACATTGTTGCACCCTTTGGGCGTTTCTCACCTGTCTGGGGACAATACGGTGCCTGGGTCGATTCCCAAGGCCAAGAAGGGGTTGAGCCAACCGGAGACGCTGCAAAAATTGCACCTGCCTGGAAAGCTGTTGAAGGTGCTCGTACAGAAGCAGAGCGTATGGCTCGTCTACAAGAATTTTACAACTTGCAACGAGACAACCTCTGGATCGTTGGGCTCTATTCTATCAATCGTCCGGGGTACTTTGTTGTGAACGATGCCTTGCGAAATGTTCCTGACGGAGCTATTGCAGCGAATTTCATGCGAACTCCTAACAATCTTTGGCCTTGGCAGTTTTATTTCGAGTAAGGCATACTTGCTTTTAAGTCGAATCGGCCCTGTCCATCCTAAAGGATGGGCAGGGTACTTATTCTAGGAAAAACAGATGTTCAACTATGTTCTGAAGCGAGTACTCATACTATTTCCAATCCTTATCATTGTTTCTTTTATTACATTTTTTATAATCCAGTTGCCCCCAGGTGATTTTGCGACCACTTTTGCAGCAGAAATAGCAGCAGAAGGCAGTCAAATAACTGCGGCACAAATGGCAAAAATCCGGGAAGATCTTGGACTAGATCAGCCAATTGCTACCCGCTATTGGAAGTGGATAACCGGGATAGTTCTTCGTGGCGACTTTGGTTACTCCTTTACTTGGAAAGCGAGCATTAGGGATTTAATTGGCGAGCGCCTTTTACTAACCTTCGTAATGACCGGTTCAACTCTTCTTTTCACCTACTTAGTAGCTATACCAATTGGAATATATTCGGCTACCCATCAGTACAAGCCCAGTGACTACATTGCGTCTTTTCTAGGGTTCATTGGGCTCGCAACTCCCAATTTTCTTTTGGCCCTGGTTATCATGTTTTCGGCGTATCGGTGGTTCGGCCTCTCGGTCGGTGGGCTTTTTTCACCCGAGTATGTCGACGCAGCGATGAGTTTTGACAAATTGATCGATTTTTTGAAGCATCTCCTTGTGCCCATCATCGTAATCGGTACCGCGTCAATCGCTGGTCTCATGCGGGTTGTGAGAGCGAATCTTCTCGACGAGTTAGACAAACAGTACGTGGTAACTGCTCGTTCTAAAGGTGTCGATGAACGAAAGCTCTTGGTTAAGTATCCCATTCGGGCGGCGATGAATCCGGTGGTGAGTACGATCGGGTACATTTTGCCTGAGCTCTTTTCTGGTTCGGCCGTGACAGCGATTGTATTGAATTTGCCGACAGTAGGGACGTTACTCATGGGTTCGCTTCTTTCACAAGATATGTATCTGGCCGGGAGTCTTTTGTTGATTCTAGCTTTTCTTACGATAATCGGCACCCTGATTTCGGACATTTTACTCGCGTGGCTCGATCCGAGAATCCGGCTCGAGGGAAAGGCAAGCAGATGAAGCGAGTACTTCAAAGTAAAGACGAACTGTTCGTAAACCGTACGAGAGCTGAAGATGAAGATTACTATATGGCTTCCCAGTGGCAGCTCATGGGACGTAAGTTCCGAAAGCATAGGCTTGCTCAGGTGAGTTCGGTGGTTCTTGGGATTTTTTATCTGGTTGCCATTTTTGCGGAATTCCTTGCTCCCTACGATTTGACAAGTTATAACCGGAATTATGTCTTTGCGCCTCCACAGAACGTGCATTTTTGGAGCGACGATGGATTCTCGCTACGGCCCTTTGTATATGGGCTTGAATCATCGGTAAATCCACAGACTTTCAGGCAAACTTACGTCGAGAATCCCGAAGAAAAGTTCTTCCTCCGGTTTTTCACCCAGGGGATTCCATACAAGTTCTGGGGGCTCTTTGAAACAGATGTTCATCTGTTCGGGGTAGAAGAGGGCGGCGTAATTTTTATTCTCGGGACCGATAGCATGGGTCGAGACTTGTTGTCTCGAATTATCTACGGGGCTCGGATTTCTTTGTCCATCGGTCTGGTAGGTGTTTTCTTAAGCATCTTTCTCGGAATACTCCTTGGTGGACTTTCAGGATACTACGGAGGTCTTGTCGACAATATTATTCAAAGACTGATCGAAATTCTTAGGTCGTTTCCGACAGTTCCCCTGTGGATGTCTTTGGCTGCAGCCCTTCCGCCACATATGCCGCCACTTCAAGTTTACTTTGGCATAACCGTTATTTTGAGCCTTGTTGGTTGGACAGGAATTGCGCGGACGGTTCGGGGAAAGTTTATCTCTTTGCGAGAAGAGGATTTTGTTATGGCCGCAAAAATTGCCGGTTGTACCGATAGTCGGATTATTCGGACCCATTTGGTGCCTGGTTTTATGAGTCATCTGATAGTTAGTTTGACTCTGGCGATACCGGGGATGATTCTGAGCGAAACGACCTTGAGCTTTCTCGGGCTTGGTTTGCGTTCGCCGGTTACCAGCTGGGGTGTGCTGCTACGCGAAGCCCAAAACGTTCATTCCGTTGTTTCGCACCCTTGGTTGATGACGCCGGTTCTGTTCGTAATCATAACAGTACTCATGTTCAATTTTTTAGGAGATGGGTTGCGTGATGCAGCAGATCCCTACAAGTAGGAAAGACATATGAATGAACAACAAGAGATCCTCCTGCAGGTAAACAACCTCAAAGTACATTTCGAAACCGACGATGGTACGCTGAAAGCCGTCGATGGAGTAAGTTTTACCTTACAAAAAGGGGAAGTTCTCGGCCTTGTCGGTGAGTCGGGATGTGGAAAAAGTGTCACGGCCCAAAGTATTTTGGGGTTGACTCCCTCAATTGGAAAAGTTTCTGGGGAAATTAATTTCTTCGGCGCGAAACCTGTGGATATGGTAAAGCTTAATACCCGGGGTCACGAAATTAACGGCATCCGAGGCAAAGAGATTTCGATGATTTTCCAAGAGCCGATGACCTCTTTTTCTCCTTTTTATACGATAGGAAATCAAATAATCGAAACCGTTTTACTGCACACCGATAGAGATCCTCAGGCTGCCCGGACATGGACCATCGACTTGTTGCGGAAGGTAGGGATAGCGAACCCCGAGAAAAGAGTCGACTCTTATCCCCATGAAATGTCTGGGGGCATGAGGCAAAGGGCAATGATCGCTATGGCCCTCGCATGTAACCCTTCACTTGTAATCGCCGATGAACCTACGACATCTCTCGACGTTACTATCCAGGGGCAAGTTCTTCGGCTCATGAACAAACTTAAGACCGAGACCGGTGCATCGATTTTATTCATTACCCATGACTTGGCGGTAGTAGCGCAAATGTGTGACACCGTCGCAGTTATGTATTTGGGTAAAATCGTTGAATATGCCCCGGTTCGAACAATCTACAAGGCAGCAAATCATCCCTATACCCTGGGACTCTATAACTCGATACCCAAGTTGGGGGCAAGGGCAAAGAACCCATTAAGCCCGATACCCGGAACCGTTCCAGTTCCTATCAATTTGCCAAAACGTTGTGGATTTATGGATCGTTGTCCGTGGGCAGAGAAGGGTGTCTGTGACAGCGGTATACCTCCTTTAGAAGAGATTAATCCTGGCCATTTTGTACGGTGTTTTAGAGCGGAAGTCGTGCGCGAGTCGATTGCAAAGGGAATGAGTAATGAGTGAACATCGAACAATTTTACAAGTTAAGAACCTCAAAAAGTACTTTCCCATTAAAGCCGGCTTTTTTAGTAAGACCGTAGGAAATGTGAAAGCAGTGGAAGACGTAAGTTTTTCCCTGTCGGCCGGCGAGACTTTGGGTCTTGTTGGAGAGTCGGGCTGTGGGAAATCAACGGTAGGGCGATGTATCGTCAGAGGTATTGATCCGACCGCTGGGAACGTCCTTTTTAACACTCGGGAAGGAACCGAAGTGGATCTGGCGACCATGGAAAGTAAGACGCTAAGGGGGCTGCGAAAAGATTTTCAAATGATCTTCCAGGATCCAAATTCGTCCTTAGACCCGAGAATGACCGTGTACGACATTATTTCTGAGCCCTTATTAGTCAACGGCTTCGCTGGTCGTGGAAGTTCAGAACTCGATGCCCGAGTGATAGAACTAGCAGAAATGGTCCACCTGAATATTTCTCACCTCAAAAGATACCCCCATGCGTTTTCTGGTGGCCAAAGGCAGCGCATTGGAATTGCTCGGGCCTTGGCGACAAATCCCCAGTTGGTAATAGCCGACGAATCAGTTTCCGCCCTTGATGTTTCGGTTCAGGCTCAAATAATCAACTTGTTAAAAGATTTGCAGGAAAAACTCAACCTAGGGTTTTTGTTTATTGCCCACGATTTGAGCGTTGTGCAACATATCTCTGACAAGGTAGCGGTAATGTACTTGGGGCTTATCGTAGAAACTGCTCCCACCGAAGAGTTATTCTTCACTCCAAAGCACCCTTACACAGAAGCCCTATTGTCGTCAGTACCAAAACCTGATCCCGACGACAAAGGGGAAGCTATGGTGCTGGCGGGAGAAGTGCCTAACCCCGCATTCCCTCCAGAAGGATGTTACTTTCATCCTCGGTGCAAATATGCGACCGACATCTGTAAAACATTGCGCCCCCAACTCAAGGAGATATCTCCCGGTCACGAGGTGGCTTGTCACCATGCAGAGACTCTTCTGCTGAAAGGCGTAAACCAATGACCTACCTCGCCGAGGATTTTGGAGCCAAGGCAGATGGGATTACCGACAATACCGAAGCGCTCCAGCAAGCCCTCAACCTTTGCAGTGAGGCCGGTGGGGGTATCGTGCTCCTAGGACGGGGTACCTATATTTCTGGTACGTTACAAATAAAGAGTAACACCGAGTTGCGTATAGAGAAAGGTGCGGTTCTTGAGGCCATCTTCGAACCTTCGGCGTATCCCGAGATATCGCTCATGCTGTCACAAGACGGCTGCAACGAAACTACTCAGCCCGAGCAAAAGGGGTACTCATTCCTCTATTCTTTTCAAGCTCATGAAATCCGTCTTTCTGGGGAAGGTATCGTGTACGTAGGGGGCGAGCGATTTAGAGACTTGTCAGTCCGACCCTTTCTTCTTCGAGTGATCGAATGTTCCCGGGTCAGTGTCGAAGGGCTCTCTTTTCTCCAGTCGGCTTCGTGGTGTTTCCATATTCATCGGAGTGAGAAAGTAAAGGTAGAGGGATTAAAAATTCGGTCTGAGGGAATTCGGAATGGCGATGGTATCGATATCGACAGTAGTTCGGACGTAGAAATTTTGAATTGCGATATACAAACCTGCGACGATGCGATTTGTCTAAAAACTACTACGGAAAAGTCGTGTACTCAGATCCGTGTACGGGATTGTGTTCTAGAGAGTAGTTGTTCGGCGTTCAAAATTGGGACAGAGACTGTCGGCGATTTTTCCAATATCGAAGTTTCTCACTGTTCAATTCTCGGAAGCGGTGTTGTCGCCATCAAAATTACTGCGGTAGATGGAGGTTCGGTTCGAAACGTATCGTTTTCCGATCTTTCGGTTCGTAATGCGACCGGACCAATATTTCTTGCAACCGGCGATCGACGGCGAAACTACATGTATGAATCGACTTCGTCTCGCCGGAGCACGATCGAGAATGTTACTTTTCGACGGATCGAAATTGAGACTACTCGCTATCTTCGTTACGAGAGTGGAAAGCCCGTCTATGATAGTGGTCAGGGGATAGTAGTTTCCGGTGCGCCGAAACAGGAAATTTCAAATATTTTTTTCGAAGAAATGAAAGTTTCATTTTGGGGGGGTATTGAGCATAAGGAAATACTACAGAAAAAAATCCCCTATCTGACAAATGAATACCCTGAGTGCCATAAACTCGGGGTCCTGCCATCGTATGGCTATTATTTCCAATATGCTAAAAATATTCAGATTATAAACTGCAAAGAGAGACTATTGAATACGGACGTACGTCCGTTAATGAATAAGGGTCCTGGTACAACCTTGGGACTACAAACCATATCCCTGGAGGAATGATGAAAAAGGCTTTAATCGTGCAAGGCGGGTGGGACGGCCACGAGCCAGTAAAAGTCTCTGAACTCTTTAAGAGAGTTCTGGAGCAAGAGGAATTCGAAGTCGAAGTGTCCGATACACTTGACGCATTTTTGGATGTAAATGCGTTAAAAGCACTCGATCTTATAATTCCAATATGGACGATGGGGGAAATTTCCAACGAACAAATGAATCCCATAATCGAAGCTGTTGCTTCAGGGGTAGGAATAGCCGGTTGCCACGGGGGAATGTGCGACGCTTTTCGAGAAAATGTGAAATGGCAGTTTTTGACCGGCGGTCAATGGGTATCTCACCCAGGTGGCGATGGGACTGAATACGTGGTGAATATTAAAAGCTGTTCCAGCCCGATAGTTGAAGGAATCAGCGATTTTGTCGTGAAAAGCGAGCAGTATTACGTACATATCGATCCAGCGATCGAAGTGCTCGCCACTACTCGTTTCCCTACAGTGACCTGGTTTCACTCATCGAATGGGGTTGTTGATGTACCGGTCGTTTGGACGAAGCGTTGGGGGCATGGCCGGGTTTTTTATAACTCCCTGGGACATCAGGCGAATATTTTCGATGAACCGAAGGCTTTGGAACTTATGCGGCGAGGATTCTTATGGTCAGCCGAAGGAAAATCGCTTGCCGTGAAGAACGGTGTTTCCTCGGAAGTTTTTACCAATACTTCTAAAATGTTTTAAAGCCTGAACCAGGAGACGGATAAAATGAAGAAAATAAAAGCTGGAATTATTGGGTGTGGGAATATCAGTGGTATTTATCTGAAGAACCTATCCCAGATGTTTGATGCCATAGATGTAGTGGCAGTCGCTGACGTCATAAAGGAAAAAGCTGAGGAAAAAGCAGCCGAATTTAATATTCCCAATATCTACACGGTGAAAGAGCTTTTGGCAGATCCTGAAATTGATATTGTAATCAACCTTACGATCCCAAAGGCCCATACCGAAGTGAGTCTTGCAGCTCTCGAAGCAGGGAAACACGTGTACCTGGAAAAACCCCTCGCAATTACTCGTGAGGACGGTAGAAAAGTACTAAAATTGGCCGAAGAAAAGGGCTTGCGTATTGGTTGCGCACCGGATACGTTTTTGGGTGGAGGTATACAAACCTGTCGCAAATTGATCGATGACGGCTGGATTGGAACCCCGATCGCGGCGACGGCATTTATGTTCAACCATGGTCACGAGCGTTGGCATCCGGACCCAGAGTTTTACTATCAGAAGGGGGGCGGGCCAATGTTCGATATGGGACCCTACTATGTTACGGCCCTCATTTCTCTTCTGGGACCGGTGAGAAGGGTGACCGGTTCAACAAGAATCACCTTTCCTCAGCGGACTATTGGTAGTGAACCAAAAAGAGGACAAAAAATTACCGTAGAAGTTCCGACCCACATAGCCGGAGTCATGGATTTTGAGAATGGAGCAATAGGCACTATTATTACGAGTTTTGATGTATGGAAGTCTCAGTGTCCGAATATCGAAATTTACGGTAGCGAAGGTACTATAAGCGTTCCGAATCCCAACAAGTTTGAAGGCCCTGTACTGGTGCGGAGACATGACCATACTGAATGGAAGGAGATTCCGCTGACCCACGGACACAGTGAAAATAGTCGGGGTGTCGGGGTTACCGACATGGCCCACGCTATGCTTTTGGGAAAGAAACACCGGGCGAATGGTGAACTTGCGTATCACGTACTTGATGTAATGCATAGCTTCCACGATTCGTCCGACAAAGGAATGCACTGGACCCCAGAGAGTACGTGTGAAAGGCCATCAGCCATGCCTTACGACTTTCCGACTAGGTTCTTTGATTAAGTTTTGAGGTAACTAAGACTCGTTACCGAAGCACATCTATCCGGCTCGCATGAAATTGGAGTCGGATAGTTTCGTTCCTCACCCGGTCAAAACACTTACCTCAACGTCCAAAGTCTGGGTTCCTCCACCGAGTACTACACCCCGAAGAGGGGTTATATCGCCGTAGTCACGACCCCATCCCAGAGTAATATGGTTATGGGTTACCATGATTCCGTTTGTCGGGTCCATATCGACCCAACCCAGATCCTGGCAGTAAACCGAAATCCAGGCATGGGAGGCATCGGCACCGAGGACTTTTTCTTTGCCTGGGGGAGGTAGGGTGTTGAGGTATCCACTAACGTAGCGGGCGGGAATACCCAAAGAGCGAAGAATCGCTAGAGTAGCGTGGGCATAATCCTGGCAAACACCTCGCTTGGTGCAAAAAAAATCCTCGACGGGGGTATGAATTGTCGTTACCTCGGTGTCATAAACACAATCGGCAAATATTCGCTCACAAATCTCCCTGGCAACTTCTAAGGGAGATTTGCTAGGGTTGAGGGATAATCGACCGTACTCGAAAAAAACGGGTGATACAGGAACAAAAGGTGATGGACCGAGAAAAGGATCGGGCACCGATTGTTGTCCGTCGCCCCGGGGCTCGGATGGGGTTTGGGATTCGGTGACGTCTACCCTGCTGGTCACCGTAAGGGTAAGGGATTTGTGGGGCTTTTCGAAGGAGAAGGATTTCCAGGTATTTCCGAAATAGTCGACCCGCTCCCGGGAGTACTCAGGCGAGGGATCGAGACTCCATTGGACCGAGTTTGGAGTTTGAAATACCGTTCGTCGAGGCTCAAGGCTCGCATCGTTTTGTGAAAGGGCCGCGGGGGTCTCGTAGGAGTAGCGGGTGGTGTGAATAATTCGGTAGTTCACTCTGTCGGGTCCTTGTAACGAAGTTGGATAGACTCGGCGGATTCGATCTTTGCCAGGTAGGATTCGTGGATTGACTGGGAAATCTGGTCGATTTTCCCAAGGAAGAAGGTGAAAAGTTCGAAGAGCTCTTTGGTGTTGACCGTGCTGGGATCCATAAGCCGAAGCTTGGTCGAGACTTCGAGCAAGATTTTTTCCTCTGATGAGCTGTAGGTTCTTTGGGATTTCCTCGGTAGGTTGCCGATATGGGAGGTAAGTTGAAGGATTTGAAATCCCAGAGAGCGAGGGTTTGACTCGTCTAGTAACAGAAGGTCGATTACAGGACCCAGGGACGGAGTGAGTCGATAACGGCTACGGTACGTAAGGCCCGAATCAAAAATATCCAAAAGGAGTTGGAGACTTTGGGAATTGAGATTTTGGTGTTCATCCCAGGAAGTTGGATGCTGAAAAACCGAATCCAGAGTGCGAATAATCCACTCGGCCCGCTCCAGGCGTCGGCCCATATCCAAGAAAATCCAACCCGATGTCCGAGTCATATTTTCCATGGTAAGCCCGTTGAGGGCGGCGATGGTCAGGCTAAGTTCTTCCAAACCCTTGGAAATATCTTGAGGTGTCGAGGGTATACGCCAGTTTCGTAATCCCCCTAGAATTCGATGACTCTCAATAGACAGTCTATCTAAGAGGTTTCCACTAATTCGATTAATCTCGTCGATGGTAAGCGAAAGCCTCCAGGTTGAAGGATCCTTGGATAGGGCCAAGGTCGGGCGTGGTTTGACCCCGTCGGCCGGAAGCTGAATCGCCTGGCTATCGATGAGGACCCCGGTCAAAAGGGATTCCCATTCCTGATCCCGATCCGCACCGCCGGTTACCCCAAGTTGACGCCAATATTCTATGAGGCGGGCATCCAGCCAAGCCCTTTCAATGTATCGACCTAGCCAGTGAAGATCATCAGCCACGCGGCTAGGCATCTCACCTGCCCTCATGATATTCGATGCCGATTCACCCCGGGGTAGAAGGCTAATTTGAGGCACCGCCGTTGACTCAAGAAACCAGACGTCCTTTTGCAATCGGTAAGTGGATTCGATAGGTTCGGCAATGCCCCCGGGCATGATCTCCCAGGATGAAGAAAATTGGGCGGCGAAAAAACTTAAACGGGTACTATAGTTCTCCCAGCCCCGAGGGGTCCAGAAAGGTTGGGTATCCTTTTGACCAAAATCGTTGATCGGTCGAGGCAGGAGGGAAAGCTCTTCTCCTATTAAGTAAGTTGAACACTGGGGTACGAGGTGAAGAAGCTCTGGTCTTTCGAGAATACCCGAGCCAGGAGTATTTAAAATCACAATTCGGCCATCCCGGACGGCCTGCATAATGCCGGCGACCCCGGTGATTCCTCCAGGGTTTCCGTGGAGAGGGTCCACCGACGGATCGGTGACCCAGCGTAACAGTACGTCTACGGGCTCGAGGCCGCCGAGAGTTTTCAGATATACGCTACCCGACCGAACAGTCAGATCTCGGCTTTCTACCAGGGGGTAGCCGAAATATCGGGCCAGGTAGACAGGTTCGAAATATCCGGGATCTTTGGGGCCGAGAGTCCAGACCATTATCGAGGGAGACTCTTTGTGGGTCCGGGTAGATTTGTACCACTGCTCCTTAAGATTCCGAAAAAAAGGAGCGAGTCGGGCTAAGTTGTCCGGTTTGAGGGAGGCAAGAAAGCTCTTACTGTGGACAATACGGTTTTCCAGGGCGAAGCCCAATCCTCTAGGAACCTCGGTTCCCAGGCCCACCAGTTGCCATTGGCCCTGGTCTCTGACCATATCGAAACGGAGGATACTTAGGCTAGGCGCAGATGGCAGAATAGCACCGACGTTGGCGGGTTCAAATTTTAGAGTATCCCAGAGTAACCCTCCGGGTAGGTACCCATTGCGAACCAGGCTCTGACGACCGAAGAGGTCCCCAAGAACCAGGGGAAGAAGTCGGCACCATTGAAGGACACTTCGTCGCAGGAAAGCTATTTCGTTGGAATCCAAGATCCAGGGCAGGGGATCGATAGATTTTTCTAGGTCTCGTGACTCACTCCATCCCCGGTACAGGTCCATTTCCTGGATAAGAGACTTTGATTGTTGGATGCCCTGGTTGAGCTCGTTGGCTGATTGGGAGAAAAAATCACCCAGGACCGCGTCTTTAGAGAGAACGTTCATCGATCGTTTTTAATGTCCTCGTATCTAAAGTGTGCGGGAATTCGGGAGAAATGACAAGCTGGGGAAAGACCTCCAGGGGGCCCGGGGTGTGCCCCTGGGCATGGAACCGGGCTGACCGACGGGCCTCGGCTTCGAACTCGTTCACCGGCGGGTTTTCGTAATTTCGACCCGCTGGATGGGCGGAGAAATAGGTACAACCGGCGACGATCGATCCGCTGGTCCGATCAAATAGGTCAACGGTTATCCTTTCTTGGGGTTCGATTGTGGGGTGCAGACTAGCGGGTAACATGGCGGCCTTGATCCGAACCCCGGCGACGTATCGGCCAGGGTCGATTTCTGTCAGGGGTATGAATGCACCTTGGCATACCAGGGCGTACCGGCTCGGATCGAATTGCCGAGCCAGAACCTGGATCCGAATCAAGCTTGAATCGACATAACGAACCGTACCTCCGGCACCCCCTTCCTCGCCCAGAACTGGCCAGGGTTCTAAAGCAGTCCGCAATTCAACGTGAATATCGCCGTACTCGAAAGTACCGATGGGAGGAAAACGGAAATCCCAGTGGGCCCGAAAGGGCTCCTGGGGCAGGGGAAGTCCAGCCTGGGAAAGATCGTCTAATACTGTCTGAAAGTCGCTATCCAAGAACTCGGGCAACATCCATCGATCTTTCAGCTGATTCTCCCATCGAATCAATGGTTTTTCAAAAGGTTGTTCCAAAAACCAGAGGGTAAGGGCCCGAAGGAGGAGACTTTGACTGAGAGCTGTGTCTCGGTGGACAGACATTTCAAAAGCTCTGAACTCCACGAGTCCAAGACGGCCAGAGGGGCGATCAGGGGAATAGAGCTTGTCGATGCACATTTCGGTCCGGTGAGTGTTCCCCGTACCGTCGACCAAAAGATTGCGGAAAATTCGATCCGAAAGCCAAGGGGCAATTTCTGGGGCGTCGGCGACCTCTTGAAAGGCCAACTCCAGGTCTTGATGGACTCCGGGATTTGACTCGTCGACCCTGGGAGCTTGACTGGTGGCTCCGATGAAAAGACCTGCGAAGGCGTAGCTAAGACTTGGATGATGATTCAGATAGGTGATCCAGCTCCGCAGGAGGTCCGGTCGGCGTAGGAAGGGACTTTCAGCCGGGGTAGGACCCCCGAGGACCCAATGACATCCACCACCGGTTCCGGTCTCTTGGCCCCCGACTAAGTACTTAACCGTCGACAAACCTACGGACCGAGCTTCTTCCCAAAGGTCGGAAATGAGCGTACTCCATTGGGTCCAGGTACCTGCCGGGGGTAAATTAACCTCGATTACTCCGGGGTCCGGAGTAATCTGGAAACCCTGGATATTTGGATCGTAGGGGGGGGTGTAGCCCTCGAGGATGACCGGATACCCACAGATTTCCGCGGTTTTTTCTATTTCCTCGGCCAAGGCAAACCAGTCCTCGCTGGTCCGCATGGGGGGGAAAAAGACGTACAGGTTTCCTTCTCGGGCTTGGATCGTGAGGGCCGTGCGCACAACCCAAGCCGCGGACTCTCCCGGTACCAGCTGAGGGTCTTTTATCGGGAGGGCTTGCTCAACAATTTCCTGCACTTTGTTCTCTGGAAGGGGTGTTTCGGCGGCAATTGGTTGAACCCAGGGTTTGGGTTGGACCGATCTGGGTGGTTTTCGGGGAGAAAATCCCCCAGGGGCAAAGGGCCCGAAGGCGTCTTGGGGGTACCACTGGGCGTCCTCGCCTTCGGCCGCCCAGGGCAGGCTGTCGAGGGGGAGGCGAAGGCCCACGGGACTGTCGCCGGGTATCAAAACCAAACGGCCCGCCCGGGTTGGCCAGGGACCACTTTTCCAGCTGCCTTTTTGTAGGGGGAGAACAAAGCCTGTGGGGGTGTCTAGTCCGTGGCTCAGAGCCCGGGTCAGGCGCATGCGTTCTTCGGTAATCGCCAGGCGAGGGTCTCCGGGTTCCATATTCGGGGGTAGATTCCGTTCCTGAATCATAAAATAGAGGGGATCCTCGTAGGCCTCGAGGATAAAATCGGGGTTCACACCCAGGACACCGGTGAGGGTTATCATAAAATGCCGGGCCTCTTCGTGGCCGAATCCTAAATTTGTGCCCTGGTCGGCCAGGAGGGCGGGGTTTTTCCACAGTGTTTTACCTGCTGTGCTCCACCAACAACTGAGGCTCCAGCGAGGGAGGGACTCGCCAGGGTACCACTTGCCCTGGGCGGTGTGGATGAGGCCCCCGGCTGCCCAACGGCTCTTGAGACCCTTCATAAGATTACGGGCGTAGGTGAGTTTTCTTTCTCCCATGGCCTCGGTGGTCCATTCGGGGTCTTCGCGGTGGTTTTCTGCTACGAAGGTAGGTTCCCCACCGATGGTCAAGGCAAAACCGAGGGCCTTGAGCCTCTCATCGACCCGTTGGCCGGTGCTATGCAGGAGTGTGAGTTCGCCGGGGGTTACTATCGGTTTTTCTGCCCGAGGAGGGTCTTGGAGTCGTTTGACTACCATCGAATGGGAAAACCAGGATTCGCAAGGCTCCAAAGCTCCCTCTACCGGTGCGGCCGAACCCGGGTGGGGAGTACCGGCCAGGGGAATGTGACCTTCGCCAGCCAGGAGACCGGAGGTAGGATCCAATCCGATCCATCCACCTCCAGGTATGTAAACCTCGGCCCAGGCGTGGAGGTCGGTAAAGTCCTCTTTTGGGCCGATGGGGCCCTCGATAGGTTTTCGGTCCGGGACTAACTGAATCAAATATCCCGAGACAAATCGAGCTGGAAAGCCGAGATTCCGTAGGGTTTCGACCAAAAGTAAAGTCGAGTCTCGACACGATCCCCGGCCGATGCGCAACGTCTCCTCGGGGCTCTGGGTATTTTGTTCTAAGCGAATGTTATAGCCGATTTTCTGGGCTACATGTTGATTTATGCCGACCAAGACGTCGATTGTTCGACCCTTTGATAGAGGGAGAGAAGATAGAAACTCTCGCAGAAGGGGGCCCGGGTTAGCTGGACTCAGGTAAGGCGCTAGATCCTTCTTCATTTGATCGTTTAGGGAGAAAGGCCAGGTTTCGCATTCGGGTTCGAGGAAGAAGTCGAAGGGGTTGAAAACTTCTAGGGTCGCCACCACATCCACATAGATGAAGAAATGGTCTACTTTTTGGGGAAAGAGTATCCGGGCCAGAAAGTTTCCATAAGGATCTTGAATCCAGTTCAGGAAATGGGGCTCGGGTTCAACCCAAAAGGAGTAGGAAAGGATGGGTGTTCGCGAATGAGGCGCCGGCCTGAGCCTGACCAGCTGGGGACCCAGGGTTATCGGCCGGTCGTAGGAATAGAGGGAGCTATGACTGAGCTTGACTGTTTGACCCATCGAAAGCTCCTTTCTCGGTAGTGTGTTTATGGGGATCGAAAAATTCCTGGTAAAGAAGGGTGTCAAGGTGGTTCATCTTGGATTGTAGGCTATCGATGTATTCGTGCATACCCACAGCCAAAACGTCGTGGACCTCATTGGTTTCTAACTCGTTACGAAGGCGATTGAAATTACGTTGGGCAGGTGTCCTAGGGTTATCTGCGGGATTATTGGTCAGGTACACCAGAGATTCTACACAGGAAGATAGGCAGAATCGAATACTCCGCGGAAAGTCGCGGTTAAAAATGAGGAACTCGATCACTTCGGCAGGAGTAATCTTACTATAAGCTTTACGATACATTTCTAGCCCCGAGACCGACTTTAAGAGGGCGGCCCATTGAATATTATCGTAGGAACTGCCGACCAGGGAGGATTCGGGAAGGAGGACAAAATACTTTACGTCCAGAATTCTCGATGTTTTGTCCGCCCTTTCTAAAAGCATGCCCATCCGGGCGAAGTGCCAGGCCCCGGATCGGTTCATAGTCGAATAAAAAAGGCCAGTAATGAGATAACTTCCCGAGAGTACGGTAGAACACAAATATCCTGGGTCAATGGCTTGGGCAGTGATATTTTGGAAGGTCTTGATTTCCAGATAGAGGGAATTGATTGCCTCCCACATTCCGCTGGAAATTATTTCCCTGATTGTGCGGGCGTTTTCCCGGGCTGCCGAAAGGCAAGAAAGGACCGAGTTTTGATTATCGAGATCGACCATGAGAAAACGGATTATTTGGTCTCTCGTATAATCAGTGTAGAGTTCTTCGAACCGTTCTTTGTCTCCCGTAGCGGCGATTAAGGAATGCCATACATTTCCGGTCAGGGAAGGATTGTCGAGGTAGTAGCTGAGGTCTGAATCGATGAACCGAACCGTATTCTGGGCCCGCTCCAAATATCGAAACATCCAGTACACCGAATAGGCGACCCGGCTTAACATGAAAGTACCCAGGTATCTTTGCTGCCGCCCCCTTGGGAAGAATTTACCACCAGGGATCCGGGTTTGAGGGCTACTCGGGTAAGGCCCCCGGGAATGATTCTGATATCTTTGCCATAAAGTACGTAGGGTCGCAGGTCTACGCGCCGCCCCTGAAAACCGTCGGGGGTGTAGGTGGGGGCCTGGGAGAGTTCAACCACCGATTGAGCGATGTACATTCGCGGATTTTTTTTGATTTTTTCCGCAAAGGCATCCCTTTGTTCCTTGGTGGCCTGGTGACCCATAAGCATGCCGTACCCCCCTGACTCGTTTACTGCCTTTACGACAAGTTTGTCGAGATTTTGGAGAACGAAATCCCGTTCGGATTCTCGGTCGCAAAGATAGGTGGGAACATTCTCGAGAATTGGATCCTGTTGGAGGTAATATCGAATAATTTCTGGCACGTAGGCGTAGACCGCTTTGTCATCGGCGATACCGGTCCCCGGGGCATTGGCCAGGCCTATATTTCCCTTCTTGTAGGCTTCCATGAGGCCTGGCACCCCGATGTACGAGTCGGGACGGAAAACGAGGGGATCCAGGAAATCATCATCGATTCTTCGGTACAACCCGTCAACTTGTTCCAGTCCGGAGATTGTCTTTACGTATACCTTGTCGTCTTCCACGACCAGATCCTGACCCTGGACCAGTTCAATTCCCATTTTTCGGGCCAAAAAGGAATGTTCAAAATAGGCGGAGTTGTAGACCCCGGGGGTCAGGACCGCCAGTCTTGGCCGATCGGCTCGGGCTGAGATGTACTCGAGGGTATCAAACAGCAGGTCGGGGTAGTTTTCCACCGGCAGTACCCCGGCGTGTTCAAACATGGTGGGAAAAGCTCGCTTTACCAGATCACGGTTCTCCAATACGTAGCTGACCCCCGACGGGCAACGCAGATTATCCTCGAGAACCAGGAAATTTCCCCTATTGTCTCGGATAAGATCGGTACCGGTGACGTGGATCCAAATCCCCTTGGGTGGGTCCAAGCCGATACACTCCTTTCGGAAGGTAGAGGAGGAAAGAATGAGCTGCCGAGGAACAATGTTGTCCCGAAGAATTTTCTGCTCGTGATACAGGTCGTCGATGAAAAGATTCAGGGCTGTTATCCGTTGAATAAGCCCTTTTTCTATTGGTGCCCATTCGGCAGCTTTTAGTATTCGGGGAATGAGATCGAAGGGCATAATTTTTTCACTGCCCTGTTCGTCACCGTAGACCAGGAAGGTAATACCACTACGGACGAGGGTGTTTACCGCCTCATTGTGGAGCCGGGTATACTCCTGGTTCGATACCCGCTGGAGATCTTTCCAAATTTGGCCCAGGTGCTCGTGGGGTATTCCAGGGCTCTTGAAGAACTCATCCCACATTCCTTTGATCGCGTAATCTGCAAACATATTCGTAGGCATACAATTAGTATAATACGAAAATGTAAGTTGAACAGGTATAAACTTCTTAAAAGTTGCCGAATGTTGCTTTTTTTCTAGAAATATCGGACTAACTCAAGATAAAAAACAGGATTTCCGTTTACAGTTCGTTTACCAATTTGAAGAGCAAAACACCTGGAGCAGAACTGAGTATGTGGGTAAAAAACACGAAGAAAGAAGACATCTTTATCGCCCTTGTAGGAACAGCTACCCGGCAACAATGAGTCGTGCATCATACCGAACCTCAAGGCCCAAAAGATCCACGACACCGCCGGTGCCCAGAGGTCCAGCAGCCAACCCAACCCCAAAGTAGCCAGGGCTATAAAGTGGGTCGAAAGAACCATTGAGTGCATACGGTCTCTATAGTCTCCCCAGGTTAAAAGAAGAAGGCTACCGAGGAGCAAGAGGGTTTGGCTCAAGAGGAAAAGAGCCCCTAGGATCTTCCAGTTTTTGGGGTTTCCATAGGTGGCGTAAAGAGAGAGCGGCGAAGGAAAGCATTCAATCCCCTCGACTTAGGAGCATTGGCAGTCGTATAATCGCAATTGGAGTCCAAAGATGGTCTACGTATTCTTCACTTTGATTGGCTTTTTCCCCCTTATTTACGGTGCAAATTTGTTGGTCGACAGCGCTTCGGCTTTGGCTGTTCGCCTGAAAATCCCGCCCCTCGTTATAGGCCTTACCATTGTGGCCTTTGGAACTTCAGCTCCCGAGATGGTAGTAAACCTAGCCGCCTCATTGGCGGGAAGCTCGGGGATTGTTATTGGTAATGTTGTAGGGAGCAATATTTTTAATGTGCTGGGAATTTTGGGTATTGCCTCAATTATTTATCCTCTGGCGGTGGAAAAGAGTACGACCTGGATCGAAATACCCCTGGCAGTGCTCTCGGCGGCCATCCTTATCTTTTTGGCCAACGATATATTCTTCGATCAAGCTTCGGTTTCTGGGGTAAGTTTTATCGATGGGGTGGTATTGCTTGGTTTTTTCGGGATTTTTTTGGCCTACACGGTCTCGCTGGCAAAATCGGGAGGAATTTCCGAGGACTTAGTCGTCAAAGGGTATTCCATTCCCCTGTCGGTGGTTCTTTTGCTCATCGGTCTTGGCTTACTAGTTTTGGGGGGGAGGTTGATTGTGGACAACGCCACCGCCCTGGCCCGGAGTTACGGAGTTTCTGAGCGGGTAATTGCCCTGACAATTATTTCGATCGGGACCTCGTTGCCCGAGTTAGCAACGTCGGTGACCGCAGCGTTAAAGAAGCGGGTCGATATTGCAATCGGAAACGTCGTGGGATCGAACATCTTTAATGTGTTCTTTATCTTGGGTCTGTCGGCCCTCGTGGCTCCTGTGCCCGGCTCAGCATCGGTAAATATCGACCTAGGGGTCAATATGGGGGCCAGTCTTCTTCTGTTTCTTTTTATCTTTACTGGTCGGGGTCGTCGAATCGAGCGTTGGGAAGGGATAGTTTTTCTTCTTGGCTATGGTAGCTATTTGGGAGTCCTGGTATTTTTCTAGTATGATGATCACAATGATCGCAGTGGTAACGACCGGCAACTCGTTTCCTACTTGGGGACCTATAAAATCTATTATTCTGGCCAAGTTGGTCATTATCGGGCCAAAAGTAGTTCGACGAACTGTCGATACTCGTCCCGGGAGAGACCCAAGTCGTGCATCGACTGTATCGTTTCTTGTATTTCTCGGGGGTTTCGAACCGGCGGGTAGGCGATTCCCAAGGGAATGTCCACCTTTCGGAAGACAGGTGCCTCATGAGGTTATCATACTCCAAAATACGACGCTTCACTTCGTCGTCCTATAGAAACGATTTATGGGGCCTGTTATGCTTCTCCAATTATGACATTCAATAAGACTATGATTGCAGTTGTTACGACCGGTGTTGGGGGATTTGATAAGTTATCGTTTCAGCAGGTTTCTGTTCCGGTTCCGAGACCCGGAGAAGTACTAGTTAAGGTCCTGGCCGCGGGAGTCAACAATACCGAAATCAACACCCGCATGGGCTGGTATTCCCAGTCGGTCAAGGCGAGTACCAATACCCTGGCCAACGAGACTTCCCAAACCGACGGAGGGCCCGAAGATGGGGGCTGGAGCGAAAAAACCCCCTTTCCTTTTATTCAAGGGACCGACTGTTGTGGTGTGGTGGTTGACCTTGCGAAATCGAGCCGGAAGGACTTGGCCGGGCGCCGAGTTCTGGTTCGGCCCTGTACCCGGGTTCGGGGTTTTGACGATTACGAGACCGTGTGGATGGGTTCCGATTTTGATGGGGCCTTTGCCCAGTATGTGGCGGTACAGGATAGCGAAGTATTTCCTGTCCAGTCGGACTGGACCGATGTCGAGTTAGCTACAATTCCCTGCGCCTACGGGACGGCCGAAAACATGATTCATCGGGGTCGCGTTGGGCAGGGCTCACGGGTTCTGGTAACCGGTGCCTCGGGGGGAGTCGGCTCGGCGGCAGTTCAATTGGCGGTTCGTCGGGGGGCGGTGGTTACCGCAATTACCAGCTCAAAGAAGGCCGACCAGGTTCGTTCCTTGGGGCCGGCCCAGGTGTTTTTGCGCGATGAAAATCCCTTTGAAAAAATTGCCGATAAGAGTTTCGATTGTGTAATAGACAACGTTGTGGGCGCAGACTTTTCCAGCCTTATTCGAGTTTTGGATAGAGGGGGGCGCTATTGTACCTCCGGGGCGGTAGCCGGGCCTATTGTCGAGTTGGACGTTCGCCGACTGTACCTAAAGGACATTACCCTGGTGGGGTGTACGGCCTGGGACGAACCGGTCTTTGGCAATTTGATTTCGTACATCGAAAAAAATGAGATTCGTCCCTTGGTTGCCCAGACCTTTCCCTTGGCTGAAATTGCCCGAGCCCAAGAAGAGTTTCTAAAGCGGCAGCACTTCGGCAATTTTGTCCTGGTTCCGCCGCAGAAATAACTATTCATCCGAGCCCTCACGTAAATATGCCCAAACGTTATACTCCTCGCTTTACTAACCGTAAGGAGGATTAGGCATGAGAAATAGTATTTGTTTGATCGTTGCATTCATCGTTGCGACCACAATCGGATGTACCAGTACCCCCGGGGTACAAATTGCCCCGCGGGGAGAAACTCCCCAGGTCACCTACGTGACGTCGGTGAAAATTGGCGGCGAAGGGGCGGCGGAAATTGTAGCCTACTCGCCGATTACCAAATCGTTATACGTGGTAAATAACAGTGAGGATTCTCGGGTGGACCAGGTCGATGTGCAAGACCTGAATAATCCCCGGGTCTCGGGAAGTATTGATATTACCCAATACGGTGGCGGAGTAAACTCGGTGGCGGTTTACGAAAACTACCTGGCCATGGCGGTAGAGGCCGATGACAAGCAGAGTCCTGGGTCTATCGTTATTTATGATATTCGAACCTTAGAAAAAATCGCAGTGGTTCCGGCGGGAGCCCTCCCTGATATGGTAACTTTTAGCCCCGATGGACGATTTGTTCTTAGCGCTAACGAAGGTGAGCCTAATAATGAATATACAAATGATCCCGAAGGCTCGGTTACGATAGTTTCCACAGCAAATTGGGAAGCTACCCAAGTAGGTTTCACCGCCTTTTCTACAAACCTAACTGAACAAGAAGCTCAAGGACTGCGGGTTTTTGGTCCTGGAGCGAGCTTTGCTCAAGACCTGGAACCCGAGTACATCGCCGTTCGAGACGATTCAAAGGTAGCCTACGTTGTATTTCAGGAAAACAACGCTTTTGGGATAATAGATTTGGAAACCAAAACGGCAACGGCAATCCATCCGTTTGGCTTCAAGGACCATAGTCTTGCCCAGAATACTTTCGATCCCAGTGATCGGGACGGGCGGGTACAATTTGGAAACTGGGCAGTTAAGGGAATGTATCTTCCCGATGCAATCGACGTCGTTACCATCAACGGTGTTAGCTACCTGTTCACCGCCAATGAGGGGGACAGTCGCGACTACGATGGTTTTAGCGAAGAAACCCGAGTAAAGGATCTTGATCTTGATGAGGAAGCTTTTCCTCAAGCCAGTTTGCTTCAAGCCGACGAAAGCCTCGGCCGTCTTAAGACAACGACAACCTTAGGCGATACCGACGGCGACGGAAAGTTTGAAGAAATTTACGCCTACGGTGGACGTTCTTTCTCGATTTGGAATGCCGATACGGGTGAACAAATTTACGATAGTGGTGATTTTATTGGACGAAAGATCTACGAAATAGCCCCTTCGGTATTTAACCTCGACGATGACACTCCCGACGGAAGAAGCGACGACAAAGGTACGGAACCGGAGGCCATCACTTTGGGACTCCATCGTGGTCATCTCTTAGCTTTTGTGGGCCTCGAGCGAACCAGCGGATTAATGGTTTTCGACGTTTCCAATCCAATTCGGCCAGATTTTAGCCAATGGCTCTATCGATCTGAGGATATTTCGCCCGAAGGTCTTTACTTCGTGCCTGCGGAGAAAAGCCATACTGGTCAGGCCCTGCTTTTTGCTGGGTACGAGGTATCGGGTACGGTAGGAATATTTACTGTCGAGTGAGTAGTTCCTACCACCGATACGATTTTTTTCATCGTAATTTCATTGAATTCGGGTGAGCATGCAGCTATGGTAATAACAGGAGGAACCTATGAAAGCAGAGATCGAAAATCGACCGGTGTTCACGACTGTCACGATGAAGTTGGAGGCTGGCGAGAGTTTCCGGGCCGAGGCTGGAGCCATGGTGTCGATGAGTACAACCGTGGAGTTGAAGTCCAAGACTGCCGCCAAGGGCCTGGGTGGAATGTTTAAGGCCGCCGTAGGTGGTGAAGGGATGTTCGCTACCGAGTTTACCGCCAATGGTGGAGCTGGCGAGGTGGTTCTTGCACCACCCACCCCCGGAGACGTGCTTGAAATAAGCCTTAGCGGCGGCACCCTGTTCGCCCAAAGTGGCGCCTATCTGGCTGGGATGAACGGTCTAGAGTTAGGAACCAAGGGTTCAATGAAGGCTTTACTTTCAGGCGAGGGTCTGTTCTTACAGACGATTTCTGGTTCAGGAACCGTATGGCTTTCGTGTTACGGTGCAATTCTTGTTCGAGAACTCGGTGCGGGTGAAACCTATACCGTCGATACTGGACATATGTTGGCTTTTGAAGAAAAAGTTACCTATACGGTAAAGAAAGCAGCAAAGGGGCTTTTTAGTACCATGGCTTCTGGCGAAGGACTGGTAGCTCAGTTCAAAGGGCCTGGGAAAGTTTGGATTCAGTCCCGCAATTTGAATGGCTTTGCTGGCCTTATTGCGAAATTGATGCCCAAAAAGAGCTAATTTTAGCCCATTATTTCAAAGTAGGCGTTTTCGTACTATCGCGGTAACCCATTCGCTTACCAAGACGGTAGCGAGAACCAAGAGAAGAATCATTGAAACCTGCCTCCAGGCCAGAATGTTTATTGAGGCCTGGAGTTGCAGGCCTATTCCACCCGCTCCTACAAGTCCTAAAACCGTGGATTCTCGAATATTGATATCCCAGCGATACATACAAATACCTACGAAGGCGGGCATGACCTGGGGCAGAATACCAATTCGTAGTATCTGCAGGGGGTGGGCCCCGGTTGCGCTTACCGCTTCTACCTGGGAGTGGTCGATTTCCTCGATTAAGCTGATGCCGAATTTGCGGCCACACCGCAAAAGCGACGGTCTTCATCCATCTCGTCCCGGTTGAACGAATCGCCTCCAGTTGGATCGAGTCGATTTCTTCGATATCTTCAGCGAGCATTTTTGCAATGAGTCCGATAGAAGAAACCGAACATAGCCACCGCGAAGATTGGGACTATTACTTCTTGAAAGGTCCGAGATAAAGCAATGATTCTTCGGACTCGGCCTTGAGCCGAGAAAGAGTTGCTCTCCAGTCTTCTTCGCCATAGATATAGGTCAAACGCTCATCGGTCAGAGCCTTAGGACTACCATCGAAGATGACAACTCCTTCCTTCAGCCCGATGATTCGGTCGCAGAAGTTCAGGGCAAGATTGACGTCGTGGAGATTGACGATTGCGGGGAGCGAGCGGCAGGGCAAACGCATATGAAGTAGAAGGGGTCAGGGACTAGACATTTAGGAGAAATACTAGTCTGCTTGGGGTGAAAGGAAGCGACCTATGACTCCGACCAGAAAGACCCGAGGAATGACCGAGCACC
>Ga0210043_1000955_pt1 | contig 27756 bp, 51 predicted proteins | sample CryGeymet201501t_FD_183990 | JGI IMG/M metagenome (GOLD analysis project Ga0210043, IMG submission 183990) | Groundwater microbial communities from Crystal Geyser aquifers in Utah, USA - Crystal Geyser metaG 2015-01t (SPAdes) (version 2) | ecosystem: Environmental > Aquatic > Deep subsurface >... | reverse complement strand
CGTGGCGCATGGCTCCCCCGCAGCCGGTGATCCGGCACGCCACGGTGTAGGGGGTCACGCCGTCCCTGGCGTTGTAGATCACCTCGCGCGCCGCGCAGCGGGCGCACACGTAGGCCATGAGCATGTGGGCCTCGCGGTAGCGAGTCACAGCGGCACAGATGCGTCGGTGTCAGGAACGCTCACGGGGTCTCCGACTCTGCCAGATACTCCTCGATGGCCGTGGCCACGTTCTGGATCTTCCGGCGCAGCGGGGCTGGCACGGCGGTGCGGTAATCCTCGCACGCCACGAGGTCGGCGTGGGCGTCCACCACCCGCTCCAACTTGCGCGGCGTCACGCGGATCGGCCTGCCGGTGTACCCCTTGGGCTTGTCACTCATCGACGCGCACTCCGTTCTCGTTCCACTCGCACGCGCGGGTTGCGCCTGCGGTCACGCACTCCATCACGCCACGCTGCACGGTGGGCTCGGGGTCGTAGCCCTCGATGGCCTCCATGACGTCCAGAACGGCCCACACGAGCGTCAGGAGGGTGATCAGGAGGATGATCCCCCAGATCACGTTCGCGGCCTTCTGGGGGCTCATCTGAGGTCCACCGACAGGTTGGTGTGGTCCCCGGGGCTCAGCACCACGGGCTTGCGCAGCGAGTACGTCTGACCCAGCGCTACCACAGATGCCACGGTGATGTCGTGAATCTCGTCATCGCCGAACGTGGTCGCGGTGTTCACCAGCGTCCCGTCGGGGTCCAGCACCACGAACTCCACGTCCTCGGGACCCAGCACGCGGTTGCCCGCCGGGTCGGCCAGGTGCACCGGGATGATGCTCACCGTGGCCACCGGAGCGGGCTCGGTGCCGGGGATCACCAGCGACGCCGCGCCCAGGGTCAGGGTCTTGATGAAGTCGGTCACCACCCTCCTCCTGCGGTGTCGCCCAAGGCGTACACCTCCTCGCGGTGCTCCATCTCCACGTTCCACATCTTGCGCTCGGAGCGGATCGCCTCGGCCAGCATGGTGCCGGTCTCGGTCAGCACCCACGCGCGACCGCCACGGGTGCGCTCGATGGTCAGCACCCCGGCCAGGGCCAGGATGTCGAGTTCGTCCTCGCGCATCCGCGTCAGGGCGTCGGGCTTGCGCAGCGACACCTGCAACGCGTCGCGGACCCTGCTCCTGCGCATGATCTCGGTCGCCTTGGTCATCGCCTGTCTCCTCGTGGTTCGAGAGCCGTGCCGGTGGGTGTTCCGGCATCACCAGCGTAGGTGGTGGAGAGACAGGTGTCAACTTTACCGACGCCGCATCGGGACCTTCTGCGGCATCCACTTCCGGCTCTGGAACGCACGAACCCCCCGGAGGCGGTTCCGGGGGGTTCGCTGCACGAGCCGCGTCATCGGCACACGAGGGGCATCGGCTGCCAAGGGCGCGCTCCTAGCGGGAGAGGTTGATGGCGAGCCGGTCGAGGGCGCTGGGCTTGCGGCTGGCCTGCATCACCCCGAGGTAGTAGGTGTACAGGCTGCTCAGCCCCACGCTGGCGGCGAACTTCGCGGGGGTGGTGTTGCTGGCCTCCGCCGCGCGGCGGAACGCCGCCAGCACCTCCCCTGCCTCCTCGGGCGAGGGCCTGCCCGACGGCAGCGCGTCCTTGAGCGCCTGGTACGCCTCAGCCGCGCTCTCGTCGGAGTCGAGGTCCATGGCCCCGATCTGGCGGGTCAACTCCTTCTGCGCGGCAGCGATGTTCGGGCCGACGTTGGGCACGTTGGTGTCCGCGCGCACGCCGTCGAGGCGACCCTGCTGCGGACCCCCGGGTCCGTTGCGGCGGCGCGCGGGCATCCGCACCTCCACGCCCTCGTTCTCCAGCATCTTGCGGGCAGCGGCCATGCGCGAGCGGTCCTGCTGGGACAGGTCCCCTGGCGGGATGCCCAGGTTGGAGCGGATCTCGCCGTCGGAGGTCCACCCGCCGCCCGTGCTGGAGCCGCCCATCTTCTTCACCCGGGCGGCGTAGTCCTTCATGCGGTCGGCGTCGGAGCGGCTGCTCGGGGAGGACTTCTTGGACTTCGGCGCGCTCGGGCGCGACGTGGTGTAGGTGTAGCCGTCCACCCGCACGGGCTTGCCGCCCTTCACGCGCACGTGGGGCGGCACGACGACCCGGCCCAGTTCGAGGCGGTCGCGGAGCCGATCCACTGCGGTGTCGTCCATGGACCCTGCATCGGCACTCACCGGGCTGCACCCTCGTGCGCCGCAGCGACGGCCTGGCGACGCAGCCGGAACTGCCCATGCACGCCCTCGGGGCCGTGCAGCCGCCACTCGTAGTACCGGGTGGGGTTGTGGACGTTGCCGTTGCGGGCGTAGGCGGTGCGCACCAGCACCTTCTCGATGGTGAACCCCTGCGGCAGCGCCGTCGCGGTGCTCATGCGACCTTCACCTCTCCCTCGACCACGCCGCGTCCCGCGCGCGCGGCGCGCTGGGCGGTCTCGTTGGCCTCGTTGATGTTCAGCGCCTGATAGGTCAAGCACACCGCGATCCCCAGCGGCAGCCCGTGGGTGAACCACCGGTCCACGATCGTCAGGTCGTTGGCGGTGGCGTACACCGCGTTGGCCTCGTCGGGTCCGTACACGATGACGGTGGCCTTGGCGGTCAGCACGGGTCCGTCCCCTCGGGGTGGGTGACCAGCCCGCACCAGCCGCAGGTGTCGGTCCGCATCACGAACACCTTCCCAGCCGCGCCCAGCACCTGCGTGGTGCCGTCGGCGTAGGTCACCTCGACGCCCCCGTTGTCGTGCCGGTAGTGCGGAGGCTGGAACTCAGTGGCGGCGACCTCGCGAAACTCCGCGTGGGCGAACACCGCCATGCGGTCTCCGGCCTTCACCTCCCACGCTTCGACGGTGATCATGTCGCTCTCCTGGGGTCCTGGCCGGGGATCATCCCCGACGCCTTGAACGATACGCGATCAGGAGACACGTGTCAACCTACTGGGACGGACTTCCTGCGATCGCGCTCGGCCTCCAGCATGGCCAGCGCTTCGTCGGGATCGGGGACCTCGGAGGGGGTGTCGATGTGGATGCCCAGCGCCCAGCACACCAGCCACCCCAGCCGATGCTGCCTGCCGGTCCAGCACGAGCGGTGGAACACGAAGGTCTTGGCGTTGGCCAGCAGCACGGTCACCTCGGCGGAGTGGATCTCCTTGTCGCAGCACGCGCACGGGATCCCCCGCCACGGTGAGGTCCACTGCCGCTCGCGACCGCTCCAGTGCGAGCGGGTGCGCTCGGTGCCCACCACGTGGCGGTTGCGCGCCTCGGCTTCCAGCCGCTTCGCCACCTCGGCTCGCCTCATCAGATACGTGTCGCGTGCCTGATTGCAGGGCGTGCACAGCGCCGGGTCGGTCGCCTCGGCCTTGCGATCGTGGTGGGTGCGCGGTGCCCCGCACTTCTCGCACGGGCTCCAGTTCGCCGTCTGCGGCTCGCGCACGATCGGACCGATGGGACGGGAGGGCTCCAGCCGAACGGCCCGCACGTGGGCTCTCAGCCACTCCTCGGGCGGGTCCAGCACCTCGGCCAGGTCGTAGCCCCCGGCGGTGTAGAACCTGCGGCGCTTCATCGCCCAGGTGCGCATCAGGATCCGGCCTCGGATGGCGGGGCGGGATCTGTCGGTCGGCTGGTCGGGGCGGGATCTGTCGGTCGGCTGGTCGGGCCGGGATCTGTCGGTCGGCTGGTCGGGCCGGGGGGGTAGCACCACTGGCACCGGGGGTTGCGGCACGGGTACGGGATGCCTGCGGTCGGCCTGGGCATCAGTCCCACATCCTCTCGCCGTCGGTCTCCCACTCGGTGCGGTCGGCGCGGGGCACGAACGTCACGACGTCCCCCGATCAGGACCCACGTCGGCGATCCACGGCAACCGCTCGGGATCCCAGCCCACGGCCTTGGCCTCGGCGAACTGCGCCTCGGTGATCGGCCACACCGTCACCACGTGGGTGTCCCCGGGCTCGCCCTCGGGCTCGATGATGCTGTGGCACCACGCGAACCGGTAGCCGCGCTCCATGATCTCGGTGTGACGAGCCAGCCCGTCGGAGCCCTCGGAGCGCTCGAACTCCTCGGCGCTGGGGATGCGCCCGAAGATCGCCAGCACCTGCTCGCCCATCGGGTACAGCCGCAGGAAGTGGTCGCCCCACGTCAGCGCGGCCTGCTCGGGCCGGACCTGGGCGTTGGCCGCATCCTCGTTCGCGCGCATCTCGGCGAACAGCGCCTCCAGCGACTCGCCAGACACGTCCATCGGGTCGGGTTCGGTCGGCGCGCCCTCCTCCACGGCGTCGGCCAGGATCTTCTCCAGCGCGCCCATGAACTTCGCTGCTGCCTCGGGGGATGCCTTGGTGGCCATGTCCTTCTCCTCGTGTCGAGAGCCGTGCCGGGCGGATCACCGCCGCAGCACTGCCCATGCTAGGGCACTAGGAGACAGGTGTCAACTATCTCCTCAGCAGCACCCGCAGCGCGATCCTGCGGTTCCACATCCACGGGTGGTCCACGTCGAGTCGGTCCCCGTAGGGCACGCCGTCACCGGGAAGCGGATCGCCGGTCGCGGCCACCTCCAGCGGCACCGCCCGTCGGTCGGCGAGCACCTGGGCTGCGGTGTCGGCGCTGTAGGGCCGCACGAGCACGTGTGAGCGCGCGAACTGCCAGTCCCTGCCCACGGCCCACACCGCCTGCCGCGCACGCCGCAGGAGGCCCTTGGTGCGTCCTGAGCCCTCGCACCCGGGGCAGGTCACGAAGTGCCAGCCGTCGTCGGTGCTCGCTGCGGCCTCGGCGATGAACCACCGCCGCAGCAACTCCGAATCCTCGTCGTCCAGCGCGTCAGGGTCCACGTACACGGGGACGTAGCCGGTCCCCTCGCACTGGTCGCGGCACACGGTGTACAGGCTCGGGGGCTTGATGCCCATGGCGCTGTAGCGGTCGGTGAACTCGATCTCGGTCATCGCTGCTCCTCGCTCGGGTGCTTGGTCTCCGCCCAGCGGTGCACGTCGCGGTTCCACCGCGCATCGTCCAGCGCATGGTGCTCGGTGTAGCCCATGGCCTCGGGCGTCGGGATGCCGCACATGTCGGCCAGCACCTCTCGCAGGTCGCGGTCCTGCATGGGCCAGGACTTCGGCATCGACAGCATCCCGCCGTACAGGAACGACAGCAGCACCCAGTCGTACGCGCCGTAGTAGGTCCAGAACTCCACCGGCCTGCGGTCGTCCACGCCCCTTCGCACGCTCTCCACGTACTCGTACAGGCTCGCGGCGATCGCGCGGTTGGTCATCCACCCGCCGCGCACCTGGGCGCGCTGTGAGCGCCACCTGCGCTCATCGTGGTCGGTCGTGCTCCACAGCGCGGGGCGCACGTTGTCCTCCAGCCACCGCAGGTTGGCGCGGTCGCGCTGCGCGTGATCGTCGGGACTCCACGCGAAGTCGAAGGACTCCGCGTAGAACGGCACGAGGTCGGGCTCCTCGGGCACCACCGCGATGCTCACCAACTCCAGCGTGTACCCCTTGGCCAGGAACTCGGTGTCGAGGTACAGCCGCTGGACGTCCCTCATCGTGCATCCCTCCGCGCGCGGACGATGTGCACGTGGCACGCGCTCTTGCAGGACACACCGTCGGACGGCACCTGGGCGTGCTCGGTCACATCGTCACCGGTCAACTCGTGGCCGCACACGGTGCGGATGGGGCGGCTCGCGCCGCGCAGCGACTGGCGGTGGCTCACCGCGTGCACCCTGCCGGTGGGCAGGGTCACGTACTCGGGCACCTCGCGCACGGCGTCGGCCACCTGCACGGTCCCCGCTGCGCGCATCCACGGGCTCACCTGGCGGGTCTCAAGCCACGCCTCGTCATAGGTCTCCTGCGCCCGGGTGAGCGCGCTCAGCGCCTCCTCGGGAGTGTCGAGGACGTCCTTGGCCCCGCTGTGGCCCAGCACGCGGTAGCGCACCCGGTACTGGAGCCCGCTCACTGCCCGTCCCCCGCTGCACGAGCACGGGCCTGGGCCACGATCGGGTCGTCGGGGTGCAGCAGGTCGTAGCCCGCGCCCTCGGGTCCGGGGATCGTCCGGGTGCGGTCGGCGGCGAACTCGTGGCCGCTCACGGTTCGGATCGCACCGGTCTCCTCGTCCACCGACTCGATCTCGGTGTCGAGGATCGCGTTGCTGATCGTGGGCCAGTGCACGATCACCGCCGGGTCGCCCGGCACGAAGGGGGTCTCGTGGCTCATGGTGCTTGTACGCCCTGGGAGCGCAGCGCGTGCAACTCCTCGGCCAGGGCCAGCACCACGGCGTTGGGCCACTCCCCCAGCGTGGTGTCGTACTCGGCCCTCGTGCGGGCCTCGGCGAGAACGGCGTCGAGGCTGATCGCCTCGGTCAGCCCCTCGCTGCCGGAGGCTTCGCGTGTGGCCTCGGGGCTGATCCTACTGGGCGTGTCAAGCCCCCCGGTGGGGTCGTCCAGCACGATCACCCGGTGGGCGGCTCGCAACACCTCGCTGTGCACCCGGGTCTCGGCTGCCTGCCACCTGATCGCGTCGAGGTGCCTGGACCCCTCCTCACCGGGGTGGGTCGCACGGGTGGCGAGGCTGCGGTAGTGCTCAGCGTCCCTCAGCGCCTCGCTGAGGCGTTCTGCGCTCGACTGGGGGGCTCGGGTCCGGTTCGTGCTCATCGTCGCTCTCAGGGCCTCTCAGTGCGTCGGCAGGTGGTACTCGGGCGCGGACATGGTGATCGACCCCACGGTGACGTCCCCCGGCATGTGCGCTGCGGCGTCGGCCATGGTCGGGAAGGTCCCGTGGCACGTGCCCTCGATCCGGTTGTCGAACACGCGCAGCGACTCCACCTCGAAGCCGCACCTGCGCAGGGCTCCCTCGATGTCGAACAGCGCAGATACCACCGGCTCGTGCTGGTCGTAGGAGCACGAGAACTGGATCTCGTAGCGCAGTCCCTGCTCCATCACTTCCACACCTTGGGCGCGTGGAACAGCCTGCGGTAGCCCGCGATCCGGTGCTCGGCTGCCTTGGCCGGGGCCGCGCGCCTCGACATCTCGGAGTCGTCCAGCCACTGCACCTCGTGGGTCCAGCGCTCGCGGCGGAAGGGGATCACCTGCACGACCGGGTACCCCGCGTCGATCACCCGGTACCCGGGATCGGCGTGCCACGTGAACGGGAAGTTCACCGGGGCGGTGTAGGCGTCGGTCTCCACCACCGCGCTCAGGGGCCGGAACGGGTTGTCGGGCGCGTTGGCGAGCGGCATGAACAGCGTCGAGTAGCCGGGGGGCGTGGTGATGCACCACGGGTTCAGCATCTTGTACACGCCACCGTGGCCGCTGTGATCGCTCAACTGCTGGGGATTGTGCGCCGGACCGATCGGCTTGAACCCCGCGCCGTCGGGCCAGGAGAACTGCACGTACCCGTCCTCGCGGGTCGTCGCCTCAAGCGCCACCGGCAGACGTAGCACATACCCCGCGCCGATGGCGTCGCCGAACGGGGCGCACTCCCGCGCGGTCCCGGTCTTGAGTCGGGACGCATGGTTGGGAACGACCACGTTCCTGGGCATGGAGCGCCACCACGCGGGGGCTGCCCGGAACGCGGGCAGCGGCTCGGGGAACGACCCCGTCATGCTCTCGTGGGACGCGAACGTCATCAGCGGTTCGGGGCGCAGCGCGTGCCGCACGCGCTCGATCGGGTTCATCGCCGGTCTCCTGTCCTGGGCTGGGCGTGCCACGGTCCCTCGACCCGGGTGCGCATCGCGTGGGTCAGCGATGCGTGGGTCTCGGGGCGGTACGCGTGGTCGCTGATCGTCACCGGGTTGCCAGACGTGTCCAGCAGCGCGTACTCGGTGCGGATGCTGCCCTCGGCGAGGGCATCCATGAGCCCCTGGGCCACGCACCCCTCGCACGCGGTGCACCGGGGCTCGCCCTCGTGGCGGTGCGGCCAGGTGATGCAGCGGGTGTCGAGGCGGGCCTGCAACGCGCTCAGCGCCTCGCTGCGGGGCTCTGTGCGCTTCTTGGGGGTCTTGGTACTGCCGTCGGGCAACAGGGCTGAGGCGGGCGCTGGTGCGTTCCTGGGTGGTATCACGGCGTCGAGGTCCCATCGAAGTCGGGATGGGTCACGTACACGGTCGCCGGGTTGCCCTTGCGAGTAGGGCGCTTGCGGTCGGAGTCGATCAACCACCCGTCCTTGGCCAGCCCGCTCACCGTGGCGCTCATCGTCTGATGGGTCTCATCGAACGCGATCTGCGCCTCCTCGCTCGTGGCCCCGTGTGCGCCCTTGGCGGCAATGTGATCCATCACCTGCAACCGCAGGGTCCCAGCGCGCGGGCGGTGGCGCTCGGCAGCAGTGCGCGAGTTCTCGTGGGATCCGGTGTGCACCACGTCGGCGGTCACCGCCGGGCGGGATGCGCGCGCCTGATCCACCAAATACTCGCGCATCTCCTCGGCGATGATGCTGGCGGCGGTCGCGGTGGACTTCCCCATCGCGCTCACCACCATGCGCCAGCGGGGGCTCGCCTCGATGGCCTCGCGCAGCGCAGCAGCGCTCGGGATGTCACGCATCACGGTCACGATCGGCTCCTGCCACCACGGCGCGCACGGCGGCGTCCTTGGCCTCCAGCAACTTGCGCAGGGCCACGGTGGTCTCGGGACCGTCAGCGGCGATGCGCAACGCGATGTCGAGGGCCAAGCCGAAGAACGGGCGGCTCACCGCGTGCAGGTGCTCGGGGAGGTGGTCGTAGGCGAAGAACCGCAGCACCCCGGCGATGCTCGGGTGCAGGTCACCCCACACGCCATCGGGGACGGTCTCGGGGAACGGGTTGGCGATCACGGAGTGCTCTCCTCGTTCAGCAGGTCGATGCGCTGCACGTTGCGGAAGCCCTCGGCGCTCAGGTAGATGTCCACGCTCTCGGCCTCGGTGATGCGTGCGGGGGTCAGGGTCTCCTGATCCACGCTCACGCGCTCCATGGGGCGCTGTGAGTCCTCCTGGGCCTCGTTGGCGCACCCGGCCATGGTCAGGGCCACAGCCACGCTCAGCGCGGCGATGACGGTGCGGGGGGTGGTGTCGCTCATGGCGATCTGCTCCTTCGTGTCGTATCAGTTGGGTGTCGGGGACGGGATGATCTCGTTGGTGCAGCGGAACTCGCGTCCGTCCCCGGTGCCGTCCAGCACCCACGACCCGCCGCTCTCCAGGCACTGGAGGTAGAACCCCCGGAGTTCGTCCACGCTCAGGGGACGCGGCTCGGGTGCACCGATCTCGCGGATGGCGAACAGCACCAGCAGGGTCAGCAGCACGCCCGTCAGCAGCACGCCCGTCAGAGCGCTCACGGTCACGAGGCGCAGTACCGACCTGCGGTTCGCCGGGTGGATCCCCTCGATGATCTCGTCATCAGACATGTCGCGTTCCCCTCGTGTGGGTGGTGCCGGGGCCATCGTCTGCCACGACGACCCCGGCGGTCCACTCCAGCATCGGCCTGGCCTAACCCCGGATGCGCCGGGCCTGCACCGGCACCGTGGTGCCGTCGTCCAGCGTCAGCATCCCGTGGCGCTGGTCAAGCCCGATCTGGGCGTCCTCGTCCTCGGGGACGAACGCGGTGGTGCCGTCGGCGTACGCACGGGGCAGGTCACCGCCCACCGTCATCAGCCGCTCGGCCATGTGGTCGGGCAGGTCCCCGCCGTTGAGTTCCACGTTGTTCGCGGCCTGGGTCACCGCCTGCATGATCCCGTACATGGTCAGGTCGTCGGAGTTCACCATCTCCTCGATCACGTGCTCGCGTGCCGCCAGCGGGACGCGGTAGCGCTCGAACACGTCGGCCAGCACATCGTTGAGGTCGTCCTCGCGCACGGCGGTGTTGGCCATGATCTCCACCTGCTCGAACTCGTGCTCCAGCCCGCCCAGGATCTCGTCCACGGCGTGGCGCGCCCACTCGTACACCTCCTCGCCCTGGCCACCCCTGCGGCGGTTCCACGACCCCGACTCCGCACGGGTGGTGATGCAGCCGTTGGTGCACCACCAGCGGAACATGTAGCCCTTGAGGCTCGTGGGGCTCGCACCGATCAGGGAGTTGGCGATCTGCACGCCTGCGGACCAATTGTCCCCCTCACGGATGCTGCGCACGTGGTCGGGGACCACGAGGCGGAGGCGGGTGCGCTCGAAGTCGTGGTGGAACTTGTAGTCCACCAGCACCTCGGAGCCCGCCCCGTACTTCTCCTCGATGGACTCGATCGCGCGGTCGAGGAAGCGCAGGTTGGAGAACGGCTCGATGCTCGCCTTGGTGAACGCGCGCACCAGCCCGGCGTGCTCACCGGTCGTGTCGGGGACCACCAGCGCCTTCACCTCGCGGTCCTCGGTGCGGCACCAGTGGTTGATGTGGGGCACCAGCAGCGGGGCGGGGCACTTCTGGGCGTACTTCTTGGTGATGTTGAGCGCGCTGGTCATCTCCAGCAGCGCGCCCTTGGTGAGGCGGTAGGTCTCGGGTCCGATGCGCACGGTGCCGTTCACCGGGGCCTCCTCGGCGAGGGAGGTGTTCGCTGCCCAGCCCTCGTCCAGTGCGAAGGTCGCGCCCACGCTCTCGGGGGAGTTCATGGCGAAGGTGACACCTGTCACCGGCTCGGTCTGGGACAGCCGCTCGCGGACGGTGTCGAGGGGCAGCAACTTGTCGCGCACCTCGTCGGCGGTGATCGTGCTCATGGGGTCCTCTCGGGGGGTCGTGGTGGCGTCGGTGGGGACGTCAGGTGCTCCCTTGTACGCCTACCGACATGGCTTCGTGCAAGTTACCTCTGAACGACGTCAAGTCGGCCCTACGGGGCGTGGCGACGGCAGGTCTGGAGCCCGTGGACGATCTCGGTGCCGCACGCCAGCGCGCTCCCGGGCAGCAGCGGCGCGGTGCAGCGGTGGGACCCGGTCTCGCACGCCACGCACTCGAAGTCCTCGCCCAGCACGCGGGCCAAGAACATCGGGTTGAACAGCACGTCGGGGCTGCGCACCTCGCGCAGGTGGGCCACGGCCTCCTCGGGATCCCACCCCAGGGCCACCATGGTCAGCGCGGTCATCAGCCCGGAGCGGTTGAGCCCGGCCTGGCAGCGGATCAGCACGCGCTCGTTCCTCGCCAAACACTCGGTCACGATCTCCAACACGGGCTCGATCCGCGCGTCGGGCGGGACGGTGGTGCCGTCGCCGAAGAACATGTGGACCTCGGCCACCTCGCGGGGCACCGGGCAGCCGTAGTTGCCGGACCGGCTCAGGCTCACCACGAGGTCGAACTGGGCCAGGTCAGCAGATGCGTTCATCAGGGACCCACCGATGAACAGCCCGGGCAGCACCTCAGCCCAGGGGGCGGAGGGGATCTGCACCGCATCGGCGTTGTGCTCGCGTTCGCGCATCACTGCTCCCTTCATCACGCTGCTGCCGCCATCTCGACCATCGCGGCCATGACGTCCTCCATCACGCAGGTGCCGCCCATGCCGCACCACGTCTTGCCCTCCCACCACCACAGTCCGGTGGTCGCGTGGCACATCGTGCACTCCATGTCGGTCTCCTCTCGCGCAGGGAGATCTCCCTGCGTGACAAGTGTAACCGACTTAGGTGTCACGTGTCAACAGACTCGACGTGCCGGGCCAACCAGTACACACTCTCCCCCAGGGCGTACACCTCGCGGTGGGTGTAGGCGGCGTCGGCCAGGGCCTCGGCCACGTCCTCCTCGATCCCCTGGCCGGGGTAGATCAGGTGGTGCATCTCGATCACCATGGTCGGCCTGCACCGCTCGATGGTCGCCATCATCCCGCGCAGCACGTCGGCCTCCGCGCCCTCGACGTCGATCTTCACGAGGTCCACGCGCGCCAGGTCCAGCGTGTCGATCCGCATGGTCCTGGCCAGCATCTCCTCGGCGACCACGTGGGCCAGCGCCACCTCATCAGATACGACTGATCCACCGCCGATGCGCCCGTTGGGGTCCAGCAGCCCCACGATGCCCGCGTCGTGGTCGCTGGCGGCGTAGGGGTGCACCTCGACGTTGTCCAGCCCGTTCAGCCCGATGTTGGTCCCCAGCACGATCAGCGTCTGCGGGTTGGGCTCCACCGCGATCACCCGCTCGGCCTTGGACGCCAAACGGATGCTCCAGTGGCCCACGTGCGCCCCGATGTCGAGGAACACGCCGCCCTCGGGCATCAGCGCGCGCATGATCGGCTCCAGCCCCCGCTCGTGGTCAGCCGGTCCCAGGTGGTCATCGGAGTCCTTGCGGATGAACCAGCGCTGGGTGCCGCGCTCGATGATCTTCTGCTCCATCACGGACCTCCCTGCGCCTGCCGCTTGATCTCGATGCACTCCGGGCACACGGGGAACCGCGACGGGTCGCGCTGCGGGATCCACTGTTTGCCGCACAGCGCGGTGATGGGCAGCCCCTCGACGCGCGCGGTCATCACGATGGCATCGGCGCGCCCGGGCTCCGGGTGCCAGAAGTAGTGCGCGAACCGCTCGTGGTCCCCCGGCTCCACGAGTCGGAGGTCAGGGCGCTGGTCGGTCTCGGTGCTCACTCCACGATCTCCCACAGATGCCACACGAGGACGCCGCCGGGTAGCGCCCCGGTGCCGATGTAGCGCCACGAGGTCGCCACGGGGTGTCCGGTGCCGGTCACGATGTAGCGCCGCTCCATCATCTCGTCGTCGGTCACCACCTCGGCCCACATCGTCACCGCCTCGGGCTCCAGCACCTCCACGCGCACCGGGTGCAGCAGCGCGGGCGTCGAGAGGCTGATCTCGCTGCCCACGGGGATCTCGAACTTCCAGATGGTCCTCATGCGATCTTCCCTCGCTCGATCAGGAGCCTGCGGCCCCACTCCGCCATCAGCGCGGCCTCGGCGCGACCGTCGTCCTTCTTGCGCGCGAACAGGTCGGCGTGGGCGGGCCACAACTCCACGGCCATGGACCGCGCGCGGTCCTTGTCGCGGGTCAGCACCATCGCCTTCTTCCACGCCGTCGGCGAGGGGAACTCGGTCGGCGCGCCGATCACGGCTGCCAGCATCTCCAGATGTCCCTTGGAGGACCCGAACTTGAACGACGAGGCGACGCCCTGCTTGGGCATCGAGTGGACGTTCTCCAGCACGGTCAGCAGCACGGGGATGTCGGCGGCGCGCTCGCGGTAGCCGCTCAGCAACAGCGTCGGCGCGGGCTTCTTCTCGATCGTGGGCATGTCCATCACCCACAGCAGGTCCCCGGTGTCGCTCACCCCTGCCAGGGCTCCGCTCGTGCTGCCGGGGTCCATGCCGACGATCTGGGCGGTCATAGGTGCCTCCAGTTCTCGCGCCTCTTGATCATCGACACGGTGCTGCGCGACACGCCGTACTCCTCGGCGATCTCACCATGCTTCCTCGGATCTTGCCGGATCTTCAGTACCTGGGAGGAGATCAGTCGCGCGCGCCCGTTTCGCTCGCCTGGGCCTGATGGCGGCGGCGGGGTGCTCGCGTAGTCACGACGGCCTTTCTGCACCATGTCGCGCATGTTGTCGGCGTCAGTCCCGTAGAACAGATGGCTCGGACGGACGCACCCTCGGTTGTCACAGCGGTGCAACACCTGCACCTCCGGAGACACCTCCTCGTCCTCCAGCGCCATGGCCACGCGATGGGCCTGCTCCATGTGTCTCCCGACCTTGAAGCGCCCGTACCCGTTGTCGGTGGATGCCTGCCACTCCCAGCAGCCCTCACCTCGCTGCACCTTGGCCTCGAACAGGTCACGACGCACTGCGTCCGCTCGAATCACCCGCTTGGCGCGCGCCCCCATCTACACACACTCCTCGTGGATCCACACACCGTACATCTTCACGATCTGAGTGATCCCGGCTCGGATGTCCCCGCCACACTCCTCGCACTCCCCTGGGTACTCAGCGGTGATCGCGCGGGGCGTTCGGTGGTGGGTCGGCCCGGGCGCGCGGGTGCCGAAGAACCTCGCACCCTTCTCGCCGCGCACCAACTTCGCGCGCTCGGCAGCCTTGGCGGACTGGCACGGCGGGCACACCTCGGGCATGTCGCCGTGCGCGCACTCCTCGTCAACAGACACCATCACGGGGTCTCCTTGGCCTCGGCCATGATCTGGGTGGCGTACTCGGTGCAGCGCTCGGTCCACTCCCGGTCGGTGATCAGGGCCTCGAAGGCGGTGTCCTCCCCCTGCACCTTGAACGACCCGTCGTCCTCCATCTTCCCGCGCACCATCATCTGCCCGTCCTCGCCCACCGTGGGCACCAGCGACGGCGGGAAGATGTGCCAGCCGCCGGTCTTGACCTTCACCACGCCGTAGGACTTGAGGACGTCCAGCACGGCCTGGGACTGGGAGAACCCCAGCCCGTAGCGCACCGTCACCTCGGCCTCGCGGTTGGGCGGGGCCAACTTGTTCTTGATCGTCTTGACCTTCACCTGGGTGGCCACGGCCTGCTTCTCGCTGGCGTTGGTGATCTCGCTCATCACCTCGGCCTTGCGGGTGGTGGTCTGCTTGTACTGCATCCGCAGCGAGGAGTAGAACTTCAACGCCTCGCCCCCGGGCGTCGTGTACTGCTTGATCCCGCGCCGGGCCATCTGCTGGCCCATCGGCGACATGTCGATCTTCTCCTGCACGTGGTTGATGAACACCAGCGCGACGTTGGCCTGCTTGATGATCCCCCGGCTCTGGCGCAGGAACTGGGCCATCAGCCGCGCGCGCTCGGCCACGCCGGAGCGGTCGCCCGTGTCCTTCTCGGCCTCGGCGTCGGTGGTCATCGCCGCGACGGAGTCCACGATGAACAGCGCGGGCGGGTCGTCGGCGCGGAACAGCGCGCGCATCAGGTTCGCGCCCTTCTCCAGCGACGGCGGCTCCACGTGGATGAACCCCGCCTCGCGGCTCGTGTCCAGCCCCAGCGCGGTGCAGTAGTCCTCATCGAGGTCGTTCTCGAAGTCGGCGTACACGATCCGGTGACCCTGGTCCTGCGCGCTCACCGCCGCCTGCAACGCGGTCGTGGTCTTGCCAGATGACGGCGGGCCGTACAACTCGCAGATGCGTCCGCGCGGGATCCCGCCCACGCCGATCAGCGAGTCGAGGATGACGTTGCCGGTGCTGAACACCGACACCTCATCGAAGGCGGTCGTGCTCACCCCGAACACCTCGGTGGCCTCGGCCAGGATGTCATCGACGGAGTGGCCGGACCCGGTCAGGAACTCCTGACGCTTGGTGTCTGCGCCCTTCTTGCTCATCGCACTCTCCTCCTACAGCAGCCCGCCCGGACCGTGTTGCTGCTCACGGTCCGGGCGGTGGGTGACCTGATTAGGCCGCTGCGGAAGGGCACCGGGGCGCACCGGTACCTCGCGGTGATGGTGACACACCTGACGCCCTCACGCAACGTGGTTGACTAGCCCAGTCCGTTCAGCAGGTCATCGAAGTCCAACTCGCCCTCGCTGGGGCGGTCGGCGTCGGTGGCTGCTGCCGGGGTCTCGGCGGCGGGGGTGTCGCCGCCCAGGATGTCGTCCAGACCGCTCCCTCCCTCAGACGCCTCGGTCGTGCTCGGCGCGGGCTGCGCCTGGGTCTCGGTCGGCTGCGGCGCGGGGTCGCCGCCCAGCATGGACTCGATGTCCACCGACGCTGCCGCTGCGTTGGCGCTCGCGGGCATCGGCGTGGACGCCATTCCCGAGGAGCCCGAGGCGATGCGCACCCGGTTCAGCACCTTGGTCACGTCCTCCTCGATCAGGTGGCGGGCCAACTTGCGCCCGATCAGGCTCGTGAGGTCGCCACGGTTGTCCTTGTACAACTTCGCGACGGTGTTCTTGCGGCTCTCGTCCATCAGCCACTCGCAGCCGCTGGCCACGTTGATGGCGTACTTCTGGAACTGCTTGGACTCGCACGGCCCCAGCAGCAGGTCGCGCTGCTCCAAGCGGCCCCACTCCTGCTGGAGGTCGATGAGGTCGTTGAACCGGCTCGGCCCGAACGACCAGCCGATGAGGGTCACGCTGAACGGGTCCTGCACGTTGAACGACCCGGGCTGGGTCGCGTAGCGCACGACGTGGGTGGCGTAGCGGGGCCAGGGGGTGCCGATCGCGGGCTCCTCCTTGCCTGCGGCGCAGGTCGGGCACGCGCCCGGGTCGGAGCCGTTGGCCTCCAGGGTCTCGAAGTCCCCCAGGCAGATGTGCTGCCCGATGAAGTCCTCCTTCGGGCGCTCCACGAGGTTGCCGGACTGGTCCTGCACCTGCTCCATGACGACGCGACCGTTGGCGACCTGCGGCGCGCGGAGGGTGTGGACGTACTCGACCATGGGCTCGCGGTCGATCACGACGATGCGAGCGCGCTCGCCGCGCTCCAACTTGAACTTCGGGTACTGACCGCCCACCTTGGCCTTGTTGGCGGAATCGAATGACGTGCGGGGCATGACGCCCTCCTTGCTCGTGTGGTAGCCGGAACGCGGCTACGGATGTGGTGACCGGGACTCGGGCACGAACCTTGTACGCGGATCGCGCCCCGTTCGTGCAACTAGATCTCAGCGTCGGCTGTATCGCGCCAGTCGTCCTCCCTGGGCTGCTCGGCGTCGATGGCTCGCTGGGCCTCCAGACCTTCCTGGCGGAGGCGCAGGAGGGCCTGCTGGCGACGCTCACGGGCGCTCAAGCGCGCGCAGCCGTAGTGGAACCTGGCCAGCACCCTGCCGTCGGCGTCGGTGGTGACCTCCATGCGATCCACCTCGTTGGCGATGATCGGCTGGCGGCACTTGTAGCACTTCATCGGGGCCTAGAACTGCCTGCCGTGCAGCGCGGGGCGTGAGCAGTTGAACGCCCACTTCTGCGCCACGGCCAGCCCCACGTCCACGCCCTCGACGTAGGCGAGGTCGAGGATGCGAATGATCACGTCGGCCAACTCCATCACGAAGCCCTCGGGCTTGCCGTCCTTCTCGCGGAACCACACCTCGCCGGGCGCGTGCCCGTCGCGGATCGCCTCCTGGGCCTCGGTGACCTCGCTCACGGCCAGCAGCAGCCTGCGGTCGATCCCCTCACCGGGGGCCATGCCGGGCGCGTCGTGGAACCCGTGGGCGGCGCTGGTGCGGCCCATGTGGTCAGTCAGGACGCGCAGGATGATGCCGCCCACCGTCACCTGCTGCGCCACGCTCATCTTCCCCAGGAGGCTCAGCACGTCGGTCATCTCGGGGGTCAGGTCGTTCACGTCGTGCTCGGCCAGGTAGGGGTCGGTCTCGGCGGTCATGTCGCTCTCCTTCGGGTCAGTGCTCAAGGCGGGTCTCCAGCGTCAACAGACGTATGCGGGTGTCGAGGTCTCGGCGCACGGTGTCCAGCCCCCGGTGGGCGAGGCGGGCCTGCTGCACGGCGGAGTCGAGGATCATCTCGATGCGCTCCAGCGCGCGCACGCGGCGGCGCTCGGCCAGGTTCTCCACATTCACGTGGGCCACGCGCTCGCGCCCGGCCATGTAGTCCAGCGCGTTGGTGCGCTTGGACGTCGCAGCGGCGTCCCACGCGTCATCAGCCGCCTCACGGGCCTCGTGCAGCAGCGCGCGGGTGCGCCCGTGGCGCTCCATCATCTGGGCGAGAATCGCCTCCACGCGGTCGTACCGGGCGCGCACGTCCAGCAGCGTGGCGTGCAGCGCCATCGGTGAGTCGTCGGCATCCCACTGCGGCACGTCGCGCAACATGCGGACCTCGGACAGGGTCTCCATGACCGCGTCGAAGGACTCCTGGGCGTTCACAGCCGCGACCGGAGGTCGGTGATGCGCTCGCGGGCGTACTCCCCACCGATCGCGCCCTCGCGCGCCATGTAGGCCACCACGAGCACGTCGGCCTCCACCTGCAACCGCTTGAAGCGCTGGATGTGGTCCCACCCCGGCCACTCCTCGGACCACATGGTCTCGCCGTCGAGAGAGGTCAACTCGACCTCGAAGTGGCGGGAGCCCATCGGGGTCTCCCAGGTCGATCCGGTCACTACGCGCATCGCGGCTCCTTCGCCCGGCGGTTGGCCTCGGCGAACACCGTCAGGAACCACGGCTTGCCGTCGAGGATCCCGTCCTCGGTGATGTCTTCCTCGCGCTCAGCGATCACCTCGTGGGCCTCGGCGTCCACCTTCTCGTGGTCGGTCACAGCGTCAACCCTCCCATCTCCTCCAGCGGTACCGACCCCTCGGGGTAGTACATGCGGCTGCCGGGCAAGCACACGCTCACGCGCGCGGCGTCGGCGGGTGTCATCGACGTGGTCAGCATCAGCATCTCCTGGCCCTCGGGGGTGTTCACCATCACCGGCACCTCGCCGGGTCGCTCATCGAGCATGGTCAGGAACCTGCGCCACTGGACCTCGAAGGGCATCTGCACCATCTCGATCACGAGGCGCGGCTCGCCAGACACTCGCACCTCGGCGATCTCGGGCGTCGCGGGGGTCTCGGACTCGGCGTCGAAGGACTCGGGCACCTCGATCTCGTCGTCCAGCGCGTCGAGATCGTCGTCATCCACATCCTTCTCCACAGGCTGTGGAGAACCGGACACGATCCAGCGCCCCAGGGACTCGCTGAACTCGAACTCCACGTCCTCGTAGTCGAACTCGGTGGCCGCACCCCACGAGGGTCCGATGTCCCACTCGCTGAGCATCCGGGGCATCCCCTCCATGGGGAACTCCACAGCGGGCACGAGCAGGTCCAGCACGGCCTTGGGGTGCACGTCGTTGCGCACCTCGAAGGTCAGCGCGTCGTGCATGTTGATCACCAACTTCACGCCGTCGCCGTACAGCCCGGCCTTCTGGAGCGCCTTCTTCGCGCGCACCATCGCGATGCGCATGTAGTCCGCAGCGCCTCCCTGGATCGGGATGTTCACGAGCATCCGCTCGCCCTTGTGGTACAGGTCGGTGGTGGCCAACTCCCACACCGTGGCCTTGCGCCCGAAGCGGTTGATCGTGCCGCCGCGCTCCTTGCCCTCGCGGGTCACCCGGGCCTGCCAGTTGGCGATCGCAGGCATGTTGCGGAAGTACTCGTCGTACAACTCCTGGGCGCGGTCCTTGCTCAGCGCGAGGCGGTCGGCCAGCGACTTCACCCCCATCTGATACAGCAGCGCGAAGTTCATGGTCTTGCCGACGGGGCGCTCGGTGTCGCGATCCACCTCCTCCAGCGGCTTGTTCAGCATCATCGCGGCGGTCAGGGAGTGGACGTCCTCGCCGTTGTTGAACGCGTCCAGCAGCGCCTTCTCGCGTGCCTCCCCGGCCATGAAGCGCAACTCGATCTGGGAGTAGTCGAACCCGAGGTAGTAGTGGCCCTCGGCAGCCACGATGAACGAGCGGTAGTTGCCCGTCCACGACTGCTCGCCCTCATCAGACACAAACGTCCAGCCCCACTTCTTGGGGATCTGCTGGATCGCGGGGTCGCTGGCGTTGAACCGGGCACTGGAGATCACGGTCTGGCCGTAGGAGGCGTGGACCCTGCCGTCGCTGGCCTCGGTGTAGTCCGTCAGCCACTTCTCGTGCCGCTTCACGAGGTTCCACACCTCGCGCAACTTGAGCAGGTCGCGGACGGCCTCGTGGTCCTGGGCCAGGGCGTTGAGCGCGATCGCGTCGGTGCTGGGCGCGCCGGAGTCGGTGTACTTCACGGGCGGGAGTTCCAGCCCCTCGGCCTCGGTGAAGAACAACTTCTGGAGTTGGTGGGTCGATCCGAGGTTGAACCGCACGTCCTTCTTGGCCTTGAACGCGTCGATGCTGGCCTCGGGGCCGTGCTTGGCGCGCACCAGCGCGTTGAGTCCGGTGCGCACGCTCTCCTCGAACGCCTCGGCGAACTGCTCGCCCTTCTGGAGGCTCGCGGCGATGGCGGTCCAGTCCGCCTGCACGCCCCAGTCCTCCATGTCGGCGAGGATCCACATGATCTCGTGGTCCACCTTGAACAGCCCGCCCCCGGCGATCGAGCGGGCCTCGTCGTAGTGCATCTCGTGCAGCGCCAAACACCACGCGGCGTCCTCGCACGCGTAGGCCACCACGTCGGGGCGGTCCGAGGGCAGGGTGTTGAACCGCATCCGCTTGAGGAACTTGGCGGTCGGCTCCTTGCCGGTCTCGGGGTCGATGAACAGCGTCTTGATCTCGGCCTGGTCGTGGTTGAAGCAGCGCTTCACCAGCGACTTGAGCCCCAGGTCGTCGGTGGGGTAGCGCGCGGTGAGGAACGCCTCCAGCATCGTGTCGCTGCGCACGCTCAACTCGATGCCCTCGGTGCGCATCGCCCGGATCTCGAACTTGCAGTTGCTCGTGTACACGCCTCCCCCGAGGGTGAAGCGCTCGGTTCCGGGGACCTCCGCGCAGAACACCTCGTGCGCTCCCGGCACATCCCGTACCGACTTCACCGACCATCCAAGGTCGTCCGCACGGCTCATCTGCACGTAGTGCACTCTCGTGCTGCCGTACGAGGACGAAGATGCGTCGTGTGCAGACCTTCCCGTCACGATCCATCCGGCCAACGCTGCGTGCTCCGCCAACCATGCTGCGGCCTCGCCGTCCACGGTGTTGACCGTGCGCACATCGCCCCCGCTGCGCGTGGTGCCGTCAAGGGACTCCCACCCGGCGATGAACTCCGCGATGTACTGCGCGTCCGCATGAACCGGGAGCGCCTTGAGGTCGATGTCGCTCGTGACGTAAGCCGTGGGGTCCCCTCCATACGAGGGGTAGTAGTTGACCTTGGTGAACCGGTCAGCGAACCGGGCCTTGTCACCGCACAGCCGGATCTGGAACCGGATCCCCGAGGTCTTTCCCTCCTGCCGCGAACAGCGCGCACCGTCGGCGAACACCAGCCCGTGCACGAACGCGGGGCTGTAGGTGTCGAGGTCCACAGCGCTTGCCTGAGCGCGGATCACGTCGCGGGGACGAAGATCGTCGGTGGTGACCACGCGACCGTCGCGAAGTTCCCAGCGGTGATCGCCCGTGGCCTGGAATGTGTGCCGGATGGATGACCTGCTGCGCCATGCCGGTGCGACCTCAATCTCCCGCACCTCATCAGACACTCCGTACGACCGGACCTTGGCCCACTCGAACCCGTGCTCGGTGACGACCTCCACGGCCTGGTCCTGCAACGCGGACAGCGTGCGGATTCCGTCACGGGTCAGGATCGGGGTGTCGGCGGTGAAGCAGTTGTGGGCCACCACGCGCTCGCCGTGGCACAGCACCGGCTCCATGATCTCCCACGCCACAGCGGGGTCCATGTTCGGCCCCTCGTCGTGGCGCAACGGGATCCAGCGCGCCCACGACGGGTCCCCGCTGATGGAGAACCCGGTGATGAACGCGCCCTCGTGGGGCCTCAGCGCACCCTTCTCGCGGTCCTCGCCCGTGTAGCCGGTCTCCACGTCGAATCCCACCGGACCCTCGCCCAGGGCCTGTACGGCGCGGCTGAGGTCGTCGGCGCTGGTGATGATCCCGTAGTTCTTCGCCTGGGTGCTCATCGCGGCCCCCTGCGGCCCGCTGCGCGGCGCTGGGCGCGGTTGGGGGCGGGGAGACCTGCGAAGCCCTCGGGGCTCCCCATCGCGGCCTCAGCCATCTTCTGGGCCATCTCGGGGTCCCGGGCCTGCGCCTCGTGGAACAGTCTCATGCTCAACTGCTGGAGTTGGCGGCTCATGTTCAGCAGCACCACGGCAGGAGCGATCTCGATGTTCTCGATCACCACGCGACCCTCGTGGCCGTGGTAGGCGATCTCGTCGGGGTCGGTGAACACCTCGACGGCGGCGCGGATCATCGTCACAGCCGCACCGTCCCGTAGCGGCCCATCTCGTGCTCGGCGGCGGAGTTGCGCTCCACCACCACACACTCAGCGATGTCCTCGCGGGCGATCAACTCCTCGGCCAGCCCCTCGGCGAGGTCGCGGGTGGTGGCCTCGGCCACCGGGCTCCAGCGGCGGGTCCACACCGTGAAGCCCATCGTGTGCACCTCGCCCTCAGCGCTCACCCACTGGTGCTCGCGCACGTCGAGGTCGTGGGGGTGCAGCCGGTCCTCGAACGCCTCGGCGGCGTCGGCCTCGGCGCGCTCGCGGGTCGGGCGCATGAACTCCATGGCCCACTGGTTGGCCATGACGCGGTAGGTGGTGGCGAGTTCGCTCATGGCTCCTTGTACGCGCGAACGCCCCTCGCTGTGCAAGGGGCGTCGGCTCTGACAGATACTTCTACGCGGTGGCCACTACCATCCCGGGGACGTAGGTCAACTCGCAGGTGGGGCAGCGCAGCATGGATCCGGTCCACATCTCGGGCTCGGAGGGGCAGGAGTTGGGGCACGGGTCGTTGCGGACGGTGGAGGAATTCCAGCAATAGTCCGTGCTGCCGTAGAACCGGACGTCGAAGTAGTCGGTCTGGATGTCGGAGCCGTCGTGGTTGTAGGCGTTGGCCACCGCGTCGATGGCCTTGCGCAGCGCGGCCCACTCGCTGCGGGTGCCCTCGAAGCCGGACACGGTGCGGTCGATGGCCTGCATCATGCTGGCGGTGCGGTACCGCACGCTGATCTTCACCTCGTTGCCTGCCGGGACGGGCAGATCCCCGGCCTTGAGCGCCGCGCGCAGCCGGGTGCGCACCACCGCCGCGATCTGCTTGACGGTCATGCTGGCGTCATACTCCGCGCCGTAGGTCCGCTCGTACATCTCGTGCTCTCCTCGTGTCGTGGGCTTGCGTGACAAGTGTAACTCTGTAGGAGTCACATGTCAACTAACACGAACGCCCTCACCGGAGTGAGGGCGTCGCGTCGAGTCGCTGGGTGCTAGGCGTTGACCACGACCTTGGTGCAGTTCGCCGGGACCGTCACCTGCGCGCCCGCGAAGCGGCGGGCCTTGGCGGTGTTCTCCATGCGCACGACGAGGCGGGTGCGGTTGGTCTCGATGACCTCGGCAGTCAGCCCGACGAGGTAGGCGGGGCGCAGACCCCCCGTGATCTCCACGGTGTCGCCCGGCTCGGTGGTGGCCACCGCGAGGCGCGCGTTGGCGGTGCGGATGTCCTTGGTGCGCTGGCGCACCATGTCGTTGATCGCGGCCAGGTCGGCGTCGTAGACCCCCTGGGCGATGTCGGCGAGCAGCGCGCGGGTCTGGGTGGTGATAGCCATTGGTGTGTCCTCCATGTCGGTGGTGAGAGCCGCCCTCGTCGGGCAACGCCCACGTTAGGGCATGAGGAGACAGATGTCAACTACCTCGTCACCACAGCGCCACGAGGGCTTCCAGCACCCCGGTGCGAGCGCCTGAGCGCGAGGCGGCGTCGGCCACGGCCAGCGCGGAGGTCGCGCGGCGCGCGCGGGTGTCGGTGTAGTGGCGGGCGACGTGGGCCACGTCGCGCACGAGGTTGATCGGCATACCCGAGGTCCGGGCCAACTCCGCGATCGCGCGCCCGGTGGTCTCGACCTGCTGCACCTCGCGGAGGCAGCGCGCCACCTCGACCTGCGCATCGAGGAGGCCGATCACGAGGGTGTGGTCCTCAGCAGACACTTCTGGGATCAAGCGGATCGCGTTGGCCTTGTCCCCGCTCAGCAACGCGGAGGAGAACTCGCCCTGGGTCTTGCGCTGGGCCAGCGACTCCACCACCGCGTCGGAGATGTCGAGGCGGGTCCCGGCAACGAGGCTGATCGCCCGGGCGGCATCGCGGGCGTCGAGTTCGTCCCCGGTGCGCTCCAGCACGCGCCACGCCTGGTTCTTGGTCAGCATCGGGGCGAAGGACCGGATCCACTCCACCGCGTCGGCCTCGTTCATCGGTGAGCACCGGACCTGCTTGCACGCGCTGCGCTTCACGAGGCGGCGCAGTTCGGCGTTGTCGGGCAGGTCGGGGGTGGCCAGGTCCAGCACCACGCGCACCTGGGGGATGTCGCGAGCATCGAGGAAGGCGTTGGCCTGCTCCCACTCGGCGGTGCCGAAGTGCTCGGCTCCGCGCACCTCGATCAGCCGCTCGGACTCCGGGCTCTGGGGGTAGGTGCTGGCCTCCAGCCACACGTTGTCGCGGGCGTCCAGCGCACGGCGGTCGCCCTCGCGGTAGGCAGTCACGCGGCGGATCCGGTCGCGCATCTCGGTGCGCAGGTGGTCGGAGGGTCCGTAGATCACGTACACGCGCTTGCGCTCGCCCGCGTCCATCTTGGTCAGCGCCTGCACGAAGGTGGCCACGGGCTACTCCGTCACGAACAGCAGCACGCTCACCACCGACAGGCTCAGCAGCGCGAACAGCGCCAGCACGCGACCGGTCTTGGTCTCGCGCCTACGGGTGCGCAGCGTCGCCAGCAGCGCGATGAGCGTGGCCACGGCGATCGCCGCCCATCCCCCGGCCAGAGCCTGCTGCACGGTGGTCAGTTCCTCGCCCACGAAGGTCACGCCTCGATCTCCTTGGCGGCGGTCCCGGCGACCACCTCGACAGGGGCATCGGCAGCCTCACCCGACCCCACCATGTTCAGCGCGTGCTCGGGGGTCTGGACCCCGGCCAGGATCGCGAAGGACCATCCCCACCAGTGCGGGGAACCCGAGGCGGTGCGCACGAACGCCACGGCGTCGTTCAGCGACTCGTACTCGCGCACCTCCGACTCGGGTCGCTTGTCGGCGCGCAGCACCACGAACACCTTCTTGCTGGGCGTGCCCCCGCCCTCGCGGGCCTCGATCACGTGGGCGCGCTGGAGGGCCTTGGCCTCCTCCTCGTCAGCGCCCCACAGCCGGGCACCGCAGGAGTGGCAGCGCACCAGCACCGCGCCCCTGTCGGGGTAGGGCACGATCTCGGCGGCGTGCGGCATCCCCCGCATCAGCCCACGCCTCCTCGCGGTGGTGGCGGGGTCGTGGGGGTCGGCGGCGTGGGGGTCACGGGGCGCATCCGCGCACGAGCCCGCGCCACGCGGGCCTTGGCGCAGCACAGCGTCATCGAGGTCCCGCCCCAGGTCTCGGTGAACGCGCGGTCGGCGTGGATCAGGGTGTAGTCGTACTGCGCGCGGTCGATCTGGACGTGGCAGTCCTTGCAGCAGCGCACCCCCGACCCCTCGGCGCGCTCGCAATCCGCCGGGACCGGCTCCGGTATTGGAATCTCGCCAAACACGTCGCTCATGTCAGCGCGTGCTCGGCGAACCGGGCGGGGTCGATGGTCATGGAGAACTCCTGGGTGCAGGTGCCGCACGTGAGGCTCACGCGCAGTCCCGCCTCGCCCACCACGTCGATGGGGCTGGCGCAGCACGGGCACCACGCGATGCCGGTCCAGCGCACGGGGGTGTCGGGGGTGGGATCCATCGCCCCTTGTACGCCTGAGCGCGCTGATGCGTTCACCTGCTGATCCCCCGGCGCGTGCGGTAGGTGTCCACCCGCTCCCACGCCAGCGCCCGCACACGCACCCGTGAGGGCCACGTGCCCTCCAGCACGCTGTGGGCGAACGCCAGCGCACCCTCGCGGGGAGGCCAGGTATCGCGCTCGAAGGAGAACCACTGCCCGCTCACGCACTCCGCCGCCCAGGTCTGGAGGCTCAGGGTCTCAGGACGCCCCCAACCGCGCAGGGACGCGCTGATCGCCCCCGCGTTGCCCTCCGCCAGCCCGCGCAGGAGGTTGGCCACCACGTTGGACGCCCGGCCCTCAGCACGCGCCTCCAGCGCCGCGCTGATGCTGCCCTGACCCAGCCTGGCCAGTGCGTGGGCCTCGTGGGCGGGCACCGCCATCGCGGTGAGGATCGCGATGACTTCGGCATCGGTGAGTGCAGGGGTGCGCACGGCGGTCACGCGGCTCAGCACCGTGGGCAGCACCTTGCCCGGCAGCCCGGTGAGCACCCACAACTTCGCGTCGTCCCGCTCCTCAAGGCTCTTGAGGAGGATGTTGGCCACGCTGTGGTGCGCCCCGTCGAGTCGGCCCACCACCGCCCGGGCACCGCGCATCCGCATGTGCTTGACCGCCTCGCGGGCCTGCTCGGCGCGCATGGCGTGGTCTCCGGTGTCCAGCACCCTCCCGCTCAGGGTGTCGAGGCGTCGCACTGCGGTGCGCACGGCGCTGAGGCGTCCGGTGCCCTTGGGGCCGATGACGACGAACCCGCCGTGGGGTTCGGTGATCGCTGCGGCGACGCGTGCGTGGACACGGGTGTCGATGAGGGTGGTCGCGGCGCGCATGGCTACAGGCTAGGCGGCGTAGGTGTCGGGGATCCGCGCAGCGGGGGCGAAGGCTGCGGGTGTGAGGCCCCTCGCGGTGAGGTGGTCGATCACGTCGGCGATGATGTTCTGGGCGGTGTTGACGCTCACGCCCATCTCGGCGGCGAGGTGACGGCGGCTGATCCTGCCCTCGGCCTCCACCTGGGCTGCCAGGATCCGCATGGCCCTGGCCAGGTCGCGCGTGCCGCGCACGGGCACGTCATCGAGGATGCGCACCACGCGGTCGTGGGCATCGCGCTCGGCGATCGCATCGGCGTGGTCGGCCACGATGGCGTCGTGGATGGGGAACTCGGTGCCCTCGTCGTCGGTGCGCACCAACGGCGTCCCCTCACGCGTGGCGTGGCGCTTCTGGCGCGTGCGGTGGTGGGGCAGGTACGCCTTGACCACCGCCGCCAACCACGTCGCGAACCGCGCGGTGCGCTGCCCCGAGGGGGTGTCGTGGCGCAACGTCGGGTCGTAGGCGGGCAACAGGTCGCGCTCGATCACGCGGCACAGGATGTCGTGGGCGACGTCACGCGCGTCCTGGGGGTCGATGCCACCGTCGATCACGGTGCGCATCACCAGCCCCATGAACTGCTCGTACAAGCCGTGGTAGTCGGCGGGCACGTCGTTGACGGTGCGGGTGGAGGTGGGGATCGCGGCAGCAAACGCGGTCATGGACATGGGCTCCTCGGAGTCTGGGAGGTGGCTATCGCACCGGCCCGTCGCGCCTGACGGGGTTCGGACAACCTAGCCACCCGGGGTGCGGTGTGTCAAGTGGAACGTCACCCTACACGACGGATACGACACCGCCGCGTAGGCGGCTCGTGCTCGGGAGCCCTACCGCTCGGGCTGGCCTTGGCCGTTCAGCCGCGTCGCGGGCTTCGCCAGATACGCCTGAGAACCATCAAGTCGCGCCCCACCGGTCCTTCTCCGCCGCGCGGTACGCCTGCTGACGACGCTCGCGCTCCGCCCACTTCCCCGAGTCGATGTCGGCTGCCTGCGCCTCGGCGTCCCCGCTGGCGATCCAGCGCTCGTGCTCCGGCTCGGGATCGAGGATGGTGGGATCATCCCGGTACGCCTTCGCGTAGGCGTCACACGCCACCACGTGGCGCTGGATCACCTTGAGGGCTCCCGCCTTCCCGCATCCCGCACATCGACCCTTCGCCGCCACGCTGGCCCTCCTCCATCGTCACCTCCTGAGCACCCCATCGGGGCGGGGGAGGGTGGTGCCTGCTGGCCCCTCCGGGGCCTGGTGGCAGGCTCTCGCTTGCCTCGGTGGAAGCCTCATCCGGTGGCCGTGGGTGTGGCCGGATCCGGTGCAGGGTTCTTCTTCCGCGACGGCGTACACGACGTAGTACGCCTCTGGAACCCCGTTCGTACTACTTCCGAGGGAACTACTTTGCGTAGCCGGAACCGAACAGGATGCGACGTTGGGTCATGCAGTTCTCGGGTACGCACACCTGCTCGACCACCCGGGAGTCCCCGCAGTGCTTGCAGGTCTGCACGTGCACGTAGCCGCCCACGCGCTTGGTGTCCCCTCCGACGCTCCACTGGTGCACGCACAGCCTCGGCGCGCGCGGGTGCTCCACCGGGTAGGTCGGGCGCTTCGCGCTGCGCAGGAGCGCGCTGAGGCGCGCGGGGTGCATGGCCTGCACGTGGCGGGTGCGGCCCGACTCGCTGGAGCCGACGAACGAGCAGTCAGCGTGCGGGCACGGGTACCTAGCGTCG
>Ga0210043_1000954_pt1 | contig 27840 bp, 41 predicted proteins | sample CryGeymet201501t_FD_183990 | JGI IMG/M metagenome (GOLD analysis project Ga0210043, IMG submission 183990) | Groundwater microbial communities from Crystal Geyser aquifers in Utah, USA - Crystal Geyser metaG 2015-01t (SPAdes) (version 2) | ecosystem: Environmental > Aquatic > Deep subsurface >... | reverse complement strand
CAGCAATCTTTGAAAAACATGGCTGCGCCGTATTTGATGCAGATCGAACTGCCAAGGCGTGTCTTAACGATCATGATGTGTTGTCTTATCTCAATAATTGGATAGGTTTCCATCCACATTGTCTTGGATATTCCCCTGCTGTTTGAAAAGGGCATCCAAGATTTTTGCGACTTGATAATCTTTGCCTATTCGCCGTATAATGTACGAGCCGCGAGGGCAAAAGACCGGGGATGGTCCCTAGAGGACTTTGAATCGAGGCAACTTTGCCAATTCCCCGTGAAACAAAAGGAACGAATGTCAGATGTGGTAGTCCCAACCTACAACGATCTTGTAGATTTGGATGCGTTCGTTCGAGAGACATTGAGGGTCAAGAAATGAAGTACCTGTTAGTAATCTTGTTAGTCAGTCTGCTCGGAATGGTCTGTAATAATGCAGTAGCGCAAGAAACACCAAACCAAGTTGAACCATTTGCACTAGGACAGGGAACGACCGAACCGCCAGCCACCGGGCCTTACTACGTAGGTCATAAGGATGCCTTTATCATCTACTATCCTGACTGTCCACTTGTCAACAATATTCCAGTAGCAGACCGAAGGTACTATACATCCGTTCCACCGTGGCATAGGTTGGACCCCTGTCGTGGTGATCTATGTGACGATGTAACCTGTCCCGATGGGCAGCATTGCGAAGAAGGTGAGTGCGTTGATGACGATCCTTGTGACGGCGTAACTTGTCCTGATGGTCAAGTTTGTCACGAAGGCAACTGCGTTGATCCATGTTCTCTAATTACCTGTCCTGATGGGCAGCATTGCGTTGATGGTGAATGTGTTGATGCCTGCGTCGGTATCAATTGTGGCGATGGATTTATCTGTTCAAATGGAGATTGCCACGCTGATGCAGTCGCGGCTCAAGAGTTTATGACCGGGACTAGTGGTTGGGGTGATAGGGTCTCAGTGCAACCAGATTTTACGATTCATCCGAAGGATTTGGATGCTGATCACGATGTTGATATGAAAGACTTCCAGATTGCCCAAATATTAGGTGAGTGGGAAGTGGAAGAACTGCCGTGGGAGACATGGCCTCACTTAACATTCTATATCAAGTCAAACTTCCGATACAACCCGGATAGCGTTGTACGCATCGACGACAAGATAGATAATACCCTTAATCCACCTTTGGTTCTTACGCGAGCCCATGTTTTGGAATTGCCTTTCGGTTGGGTTTGGCGTGGTCGGGTCACCTGTCCTGACGATGGAACTACCATTTATCGAAACTCGTTGCTGTATGGCAAACCATTTGACAACTCCGAAGACGCAAAGATTCATTATTTCGCGACAAAGGCGGAAAATTGGAACGATGCTGGTGATATGGAAACAGTTGACCGCCCAGACGTTGGGACGAATGGACTGGATGTCACAGTCAAGAATATGTACCTGTATACCTTCTATCCTGATTGGAACGTGACTTTCACTGGAACTGCTGCTGCTGATGGTTCTGTTTATGACCACTCTCCAGTCAAGGGTATATCACTTTCACAGAATGGTTATGAACTTTTGTTGAATACCGATCCGACAACCTATGTTCGTGTTTCTTACAATATGCAGGTCCATATTGAGTAGACCGGAGTGCTTCTGTAGATGGCGAGATACAATGACAGTTAGTAGCGTGGGCCGCCGTTGAACTAGACAGCTTACCTATAAAGTTCTCTGATGAGCATCGCCACAATCTGTCTGTTGCCCGCAGAAAACGTGTAGTTACTCAAGAAACACGAGACAAAGCTAGTAAGACCAGCACAGGCAAGATCAACATTAAAAAGATTTGAGGCCATTGATCCGCAGGGCTAATGGAGAAAGGCCCCACCATAAGGGTTGGTATTGCAATGAGTGAAAACGTGGTATACTTACTGTAGAAACTGAGTCTTTTACGCGAGGAGGTAGAGTATGTCACGTCCGCTGATTATCCAGTCAATTTTGGATACAGACCTTTATAAGCTAACTCAACAGCAGGCCGTCCTTCACGGTAGCGGCATGGGTATTTCTTATGAGGAAGTGAACGCCGGTTATGAGTTTATTAACCGCGCAAACACTCCATTTCCCGATGGGTTTGCCGACAAGGTTAACGAACAAGTCGAACTCATGGCGGGGTTGGCTCTCACTGACAGCGAATACTGGTGGATGCGTCGAACTCTGCCATTCCTCAATCGATCCTACCTTGACTATCTGCATGGGTATCGGTTTGATCCTGATGAGGTTCATGTTTCACAGATTGGTAGTGAGTTGAAGATCACCATCAAAGGTCCGTGGTATCGGACTATTCTGTGGGAAGTCCCGCTGATGGCAATCGTCAGTGAACTATACTCTGAAGAAACCGGGACCGTGGACTCGGAGTGGGAAGATCGTATTCACGCCAAGGCGAATTACTTCGACTTCCATCGACTGTCATTCGCTGAATTTGGAACTCGCCGCCGACGGTCTTTCTTCGTTCAAGATTCAGTTGTTCGGATCATGTCCGACGAATGCAAGTATTTCATCGGAACCAGCAATGTCTTTCTGGCGATGAAGTACGGCGTCAAGGCAATTGGAACTCATGCCCACGAATGGTTCTCTGCTCACGCTGCCCTGTTCGGGTATCGACTGGCAAACTTCCATGCGTTGCAGGCGTGGGTAGACGAGTTCCAGGGAGATTTAGGTATCGCCCTCACCGATACATTCACCACTAACGTTTTCTTCGACGCCTTCGGGACGAAGTTCGCCAAGTTGTTTGATGGCGTCCGTCACGATAGCGGTTGTCCCCTTGCTTTTGCTGATAAGGTGGTCGCCCACTATCGAAGTCTCAACATTGATCCCAAGATGAAGACGATCATCTTCAGCGACGGACTCAACCCCGAAGAATGCAAGCGTATCCGTGACCATGTTGGTGATCGGATCAAATGCGCTTTTGGCATCGGAACCAATCTCACTAACGACTGTGGGCATAAGGCGCTGAACATGGTGATCAAGCTGGTCGAAGTGAAATTCAGAAACCACAGGATCAACACTGTGAAGCTGTCCGATGTGCCGGGCAAGAATACGGGTGACCCTAACGAGATTGCCCTTTGCAAAAGCATCTACGGATTGGAGGCTTGACGTGCGCAGACGGAATCGATCTAAAAAGACTCAAAAGGTACTGGTTAAACATGCTGGATTGCGAGCAGCACAGCGATACGGAATTCACTTCGGTAACGACGAGAACTGAGAGGCTGTCAGGCAAATACAACGCGGTGAGGCCAAGTTGATTGAGAGGCAAACGAACCGAGTGTCTGTCTGGCAAGTGAAAATCGAAGACGTCGATATCCCTGTTTGTTATGATGCTACTTGTTTGCCACCCGAGTGTCTTGATTGGGAGAATTCAAATGAGCGCAATGAAAAGATTCGCTGAAGACGTGTCTGTTGACATGGGTTATGATGGCGAAATCAACGATGAGGTTCTTGCCGAGGCCCATCGCCGACTGGATGCAACTTCCGATAATACAGATAATTCGGTAGGAACTGACACAGAGTAACGTGTATAATGAATTGATGTATCGTAATGTTATAACAGCATTATGTCTACTGTTCTTGGTTACATCCTGTGTTAAAAAGACCGAGGTCGTAACAGATGGACAGTCCGCATCTGTAGTTTACGAAACTCCAGACCCAGACCCAGACCCAGACCCAGACCCAGACCCAGACCCAGACCCAGACCCAGACCCAGACCTTGATGCATCAGTTGCCCAGCGGCTCCTTGTGGTTCCTCCAGAAGTCTCCGAGGAGGATTTCCCCCACTTAGAACGATACGTGTTTCGAACTAGAATCATAGTCGAAACCGCTACCGTAACCGTGCCGCTGGGTGATGAACATCCCGGTGAAACGACAACAATGACGGTAACTGCCGTTTCCCGTTCTCAGATAGAAGAATCACTCGAAACTGCGAGACATCTATGGGAGGGATTGAACATTGATTTTGATGTTCGATCTATTACCCATAAGGAATGGCGTGGACCCGACTTCATGCACATATGGTTGGATGCAGAGCGCTATCCTGAACACCTCACTATTATTTTCTTACTTCCACGGCATGAAATTAAACTGACGGGACTTGGGTCTTTGCCTTGGCTTCGGTGGCCTCATGGTATCACAATCATGAACGAATATAACAGGTTTGTATTCGCTCATGAACTAGGTCACTATTTGGGTCTGTTTCATACCTTCCAAGAGGGTGAGGAAGGCGATTACGTAGACGATACGCCATTTCATGAAAAAGACTATTGCTCTGATTTGAACAACAATCTCATGAGCTACTGCGACCACGAAGACCCTACTCTCACGCCAGGGCAGTTAGAGCGGGCGTACCGATGCCTGCGATTCTATCGCAGAGATGAAATACTGAACCCACCACCAGATCAATCCGAAGTTCCTCTTGATATCGGCGAACTGTTGTTTGGTAGTCCAATCCAATTGAGGTTCCGGTATGTACTACCCGAACCATTGCCAGACGAAACCCCTGTTAACGAGTCATTAACCCCGTAAGATGGTGTCGTTTTCCCATGCAAGATATGACGGTCTGAGGACGTGAAGAACCTCACCATTGCTCATATGTAATAAGGCCGATTCATTAGGTCCACGATCAATCCAGCAGATTTGATCTTCGTTCACCGTGACCCATCTGGTCTGGTCGTTTTCAACGAGTTGTATTTTTACGGCTCCAGTCATAGCATAGCTTATCTTATTATACCCGCTTGACTTTGCTCTAAAATGATGTAAACTATAGGTGGCAAGGAAGATTACAGGAGACCAGAAATGCAGATTCAGACTCTTTCCGCTGTAATTGGGACGCAGGCATGTGACGCTGGCTGTCCTTTTTGCGTATCAGCAATGACGGGGTTTGATGAGCTGCCAAAGGGGTGTCCCATTGATCGTCAACCAACTCTGTATCCCTTTGAAGTGACGGAGTATCGATATCAGGACTCTTATCTTTTACGCGGATGGTGACATTACCTACGATTGGGTCCACCGGGGAGCAAGGCTGCGATGAGAACTGAACTGTGGGAAATCTTAGTCCCAACCATCAAGGATGGTAAGTCTGTTCGTACCAGATACCACCGAGTTTGGGATCAGAAAGTCCGAGCAATCGCCAATGGTTTAACCATTCTCACTCCCGCGAAAGGGCAGTGGGTTGACGCTGACGGCAATGAAATCCATGAGCGGATGATCCCTGTTCGTATTGCCTGCTCATATGGGGAGATGCGGGCGATTGCCAAGATGACGCTCGAATACTACAATCAGGAAGCAGTGATGTACTATCGGTTGAGTGAACTATGTCTTATCGAAGGGAGAAGTGATGTTCCATCTGCCTGAAAGTCGGTGGAAACTTCACCTGCTGATTGTAGCCAACGCAATCTCGGGTTGTATTTTTGGCATACTTCTAATGATCCACTTGCAACACAAGTTTCAGGTGAAAGCTAACGATAACCATCAGGTTCTAATGCAATTATGTAGCGATCCAAAAATACGAACGAGGATCGAATTGATGGCTGTCACCGGTAAGCCTTTCGACGACAAAGATGAAATGGTGATCAAGGGAATCTGTAATATGTCTTTGGTACAAATCGAGGAATACAAGATGGGAGTGTTTCATGAGTGATCACATGAGAGTTCATGAAGTGGGCAATTACTTTCGTACTCGCTTTGGCTACACTCCGCTGCGAGAGCGACTTGACGATATTCTCAAAGAGGCCATCGAGTTGAGTCGTACAGTTGGTCGCCCTTCTATGCGCGACGAGGCGGGCGACTTACTCTGTTCTCTGTTTGCTCTTCTCCATGAGGAAGAACTTGATCCCAACCAACTGATAGATCACTGCAAAGCCAAAATTGAAGCCCGCAAAGAGCAATACAATGCTCTCGGTCGGAAGGTGAAGGTTGCGCTCATGGGTGGAGCCTTTAACCCGCCCCACAAAGGGCATATTGCGGTCGCTCAGTTGGTTTTGGATTTTGCAAGAGAATTTGATGAGGTTTGGCTTGTCCCTTGTAACCAGCATCTCTATAATAAAGACGGACTCGATGTTGTCACTCCGCAACAGCGAGTCGAGATGTGCAATGTAGCCGTCCAACACGACGGTCGCATACGGGTATTTCCGTATGAGATTGAGCATGGGTTGCGGGGAGAGTGGTATAAGTTTGTTAAGATGCTCTTGGAAGACCCGAAGTATGAGAACTACAACTTCTCAACCATTATCGGGATGGACAACGCCAATTCGTTTGACAACTGGATCAATTCACAGCATCTTGAAAAGATTCAGCGCTTTGTTGTCGTCTCTCGTCAGGGCGTGGAACCCGAGGCCGACTGGTACTTGCGACCCCCACACATTTTTCTGCGGGCTGAAAGAGACATTCCTGAATGTTCCTCTACTGAAGTCAGGAACTTGATTGAAGATGTATGGGAGAATTCATCGTGGGGAACACTGCCAAAGAGACTAACAGACATTGCAGACTCATCGGTCTTGGAATATGTACGCTCGCATTCGTTGTATGTGCCTGCTCCCAAGTAACTCAACCACAGGTTCAATCTGTCCCAACGTTGTTTATTGGGTCCGGGTGTCCCGGCTCCAAATGGTTGCGTTAACAGGTGGGATTACGATGACGATGGCGACGTAGATATGGCAGACATTGCCCACTTTCAAGTACACGCAGGAGACTGGAATGATTAAGTTACCTTCGTTGTTTGTGATTAACCTCGACAGACGGCTAGATCGATGGTCTTCCATTAGGGAACATTTGTTCAAAATTGGAGAAAATTGGAGTAAACCCCACAAGGTTTACTGTAATCAACTGGCAGAGGCTAGAATAAGGGAGTTGGAGAGTGATCTAGCCGATGCTCTAAACCCTGTCTCGTCTCGAATGGGAGCATTAACCCATTTGGAAGGTGGAGTGCTTTCGTATCGTATTAACGGCATGTTCGTGCCAGTTAGTGAGATTGCAGATGCCCTCAAGAAAGTCGGGCATCCTTGCATGGAGCCCCTTGACGGAGAGAAGTCATGAAGAAAGTGTTTTCTAGTGTTATTATCCTGGCAATGTTAGCATTTCTTGTTGCAATCGGACTGGAGTGGATTAGCCTAGACCTAATTCCAGATCAAGAACAGGTTGCAGAGCAGCCAAGTCAGACTCAGGTTGAGCAACCGCCTGTAGAGACAATGGCTGTTGATCAGCAAAGGATGGTATTTCGTCCACCTACTCCACCCGATGAAAATATCAGCCCTCCGGGTCCAAATGACCCCGGCTATTGCCCCCTGGGTTTTCTCTGTTGTGAGAATGACAAGTTTCGTATCTATGTCTCTTCAGAACTTGCCTGTAACGAACAGCGTCTCGACGTGGGAGCCGCACCACTCAGTTGTTCGATTAGCCCAGCAGAGAGTTTTTATCCGAACGTCTATAAGTTTGCCACGGTGGGTGGTCAACCAGTTGATCCAATTGTCGGCGAGCACGAGACCGATCTTGCTGTTCTAACAACTCCGACTCCTGGTTCTGTCTTGTCTGGCCCTGATACAGTTTTTATGTGGAACCCTGCTACTCGTGACCGAATTCGTGATTACTATGTAGCGATTGGGACAGAGCCACGTAAGTCAGACCTGTTTTGGTTCAATACCATTGGGTCTAACCTTGCTGTCGCTGTCGAGGGTTTGCCGGTCGATGGATCGGATATTTACGTGACGCTGTATTCGGCTATTCCGACCGTGATTACAATGGAAGCTAAGGTAGTTGAAACCACCATAGCGGATACAAACGGAGTCCATGGCGGATTTAAGTGGGGTGACGTGACTTTCCCATAGGGGAGTGAATTGACTCTTCGTTAGTGTGAACCAAACTAAATGTTTGGCAGAGCTTTCTTTTACGTTGTCGGAAAATATCTGTGCCGGTGTCTGCGCTGCCTTTGCCGCTGCCGGAATAGGGGTTGCGTTTTGGGGTGCTGCTAAGGCAGATAACCATGAACCAAACGGCAAGTGGTTAATGATTGTTGGTGTTCTTATGTTTGTAACAGGCATGCCGGGTTGCTTCTGTAATCTGGAAGCGGCTGACGATATTGCCAAAGCCGAAGCATCTGCCCAACAACTTGCAGAAAAATAGGCTGACTTGCCTGAGCCGTGGTTTGGTATCTTTGATGAACTCCAGAACGCGAAATCACCACAACTCAAGGATGTATTTCTGCGGTCGCCAGCATTCAGCAGATATTGAGAGAAAAAGCAAAATTAGGCAGAAAGTATTCTGAGGCCACTAAGCAAAAAATCAGAGAAGCAAGGTTGCGGCATCTAAAAAATCTTGACAATGGACAAAAGTGAGGTATACTATAGGTATTATGAAAATCACAGAGATAGAAAGTCTATTGCGTGAAGCATCTGATGCTTATTACAACAGTGATACGGCTATCATGTCTGATGCCGAATTCGATGATCTTCGTGATCAACTCGAATCATTGGACCCCGCCAATGAGTTTCTTCAAGAGGTAGGGTCACCGACTTCAAGTATGCTGCCCAAGGTGAAACATAATATACCTATGGGCTCTCTTACCAAGATGAAAACTGTCGCAGAACTCAACACTTGGCGCAAGAGCATTCCTAAGACCAAGAATGGGATGGCGGCTGTCTCTTTGAAACTTGATGGCCTGAGCATTGAACTCGTTTACAAGAACGGGAAATTTGTTCAGGCTATTACTCGTGGTGACGGCAACGAAGGCGAAGACGTTACCCATACGATCAAGAGCGCCCAATACTACCCCAAGACCATTACAGAGAAGCGTGACGTATCTGTTCGTTGCGAAGCGATGGTCCAAATCAAAGATTGGAAGAAACACTTCAAAGACAAGGCAAACCCTCGCAACACCGCTTCTGGTCTAGTTCGTCGCAGCGATGCTGTGGGATCAGAGCATCTGGTATGCGTGGCATTTGATGTTATCTTTGATGATCACGGTTTCCAGACCGAGGAAGATCGGATTAACTGGTTGAAGGCACAGAAGTTCAAAGTCGCACCAACCGAAATGATCCATATCGACAAGGTTGAGGAAGCAATCGATCGTATCGAACAGAAGCGTGACAAACTGCCCGTCGAAATTGATGGGGCAGTTATTAAGGTTGACGACATTGCTGCCCAAGAAAAGTTGGGTGAACATGACGGACGACCCAAGTGGGCGAGGGCATGGAAATTCGCTGCAATGGGCGGATTCACCACCGTCACCGGCGTTGAATGGAGCGTTGGGACACAGGGGACTGTAACCCCCGTGGCTGTTGTTGCTCCGGTCCAAGTTGGTGGCGTAACAATCCAGAACGTTAGCCTGCATAATATTGCGAATGTTGAGCGTCTGGATGTTCGGATTAGTGACGAAGTTGAAGTAATTCGAGCAAATGACGTAATTCCGCATATTGTACGAGTTGTCAAAAAGGCTGACAACCGCCAGAGAATGTACTGCAAGGGTTGTCCTGAATGCGGCAAAAAGGTTGTAAGGGATGGCAAGCGTCTTGTATGCTCTGACCTAAGCAACTGCGCAGGCGTCGTATTCAAGCGTATCAGCAAGTGGATCAAGAAGCGTCGCATTCTGTACTTGGGTGATTCAACGCTGCGACTGCTGTTTGATGCTGATGTAGTCCGCTCAGTCCCCGATCTATACCGACTGACAGAATCCGCAATGGTTGGTGCTGGAGTCGGGGCGGGCGATGCAAAGCGTATCCTTCCACAAATTAAGCAGTCGGAAAATTGTTCACTCTCTGATCTGATCGGTTCATTTTCTCTGGACTTGGTAGGTCGATCTGAGGCGTCTAATCTGGTGAATCTAGGCGTCAATACGATGGGTGAGTGGAAGTATCTCACAGCGGATAAGATCAAGGTGTTTCCGGGTTATCAGGACACGAAGGCAAACCGTATCGCTGCAAGCGTGAAAGAGAACTGGTCTCTGATCGAAGAAACTGCTGCCTGTCTCAACGGCGGCAATCAACCACAAGCAGCGGTACAATCCGCCAAATCCAAGGGCGGCAAGTTGTCTGGTTCTTCATTCTGCTTTACCGGGACAATGAGTCAACCCCGAGCAGAATTGCAGAAGATGGCCGCAGATGCCGGTGGAGATGTTCATTCCAGCGTAAGGGGTGGTCTCACTTATCTGGTGATGGCAGACCCCAACAGCAACTCAAGCAAGGCACAAAAAGCACGAAAGTTGGGCATCACGCTGATTTCCGAAGACGATTTCCTGGCAATGCTCTGAGTTCCCCATTGACTTTGGTCCGATCCGTGGTATACTTTATGTATGGAGCCGGAAACAGGGGTAATCTGTATCGCCCTCGTGGATGGCGAGGAAGAAGGCCCGCAATACGGCATTCCCGAATTGGTGGAATTGACAGTCACCGGGATTGAGGTTCTGGACGAAACAGAACGGGTAGCAAAAGCACTGGGGAAGTGACATGAAAACCAGATGGTACGTCGTTGATGATTTTCGCAAGCGTTGGTATGGTCCCTATCCAGAGGAACAGGCTAAACGCATTCGCAAGCGTTTGAAGATCGTCTCCGATGCAGGTTTGCAGAAGGGGGAAACGAACGTTACTCTTGCTTCCGTAAAGACTGTTCATGGGCCTGATTCGTATTTTGGGGCGACAATGAAGAAAGGCGATGCACGCCTTGCTGGCAGGAAGAAAGAATGATCAACATACCCGAAGACATCTTTACTTTCGTGGACAATGGCCCGCCCGGTGAGGTTCTGGTCATTCCTTCGTATGGAGTAGGCAACCAGTCTTGGCAGGACTGGAAACATCGGTGGCTGCGTTCACTCCACCTTGCGGCGGATGACTCGGTAATCTCCGCTGGTTTTCCCAAGTTTATGAATCTTGGCGAGGGCATTGGTAAGTACAACGTCGATGAGCGTCAGCTGCTCGACCGAGCGGGTCAAGACCTGTACGCGACCCTTAAGGTAGATGGCTCACTGCTTATCCGATACGTCCAAGACGATCAAATCAAGTGGCGAACTCGCGGTTCGCTTCGAGTGGGTCTCGACAACGTAGACGAGATCGATTATTTCTGTTCGCAGTTTCCGCTGTTGGCAGACCCTCAGTTCTGTCCTGATATGTCGCTCCTGTTTGAGTGGGTATCTCCACTCAATAAGGTTGTGATTTCGTATGACCATCCTCAGTTGTTCCTGATTGGTGGCGTGGTCTACGATAAGGGCGTAAAGTGGTGGGATGCGAATCTGCGCTTGTTGACGATTAAGGAACTGGTGGTTATTGAGGCGTCTTTGGGCGTCGAAATGCCCGAATATTATGTTTTGAACAACGCCGATGAAGTCACTCGACTGATCGAAGACCTCAAGTCGGATACTTCGATTGAGGGTTTTGTTCTGCGTTTTGACCATTGTCAGCGGTTTGTCAAGATTAAGACGGAGCATTATCGTACTTTGCATGCTCTGCGGTCTTGTTTGACGACTTCGATGCTGATTGATCTGTGGTGTCAGTGGGGTAATCCCAAGTACGGAGAGTACGCGAAGTTGTTTGATGCAGCGTATGACTTCGAGTGCTGGCAGTGGGCGTTGCCTGCGGTATCCTCGATGTTTGACGGCATCAAGGTTGCTCAGCGGATCATGGAGCATATCGAGCGGTTTGTTGAGGAAAACCGCGAATTGGATCGCAAGGATTTTGCTCTACTGGCGCAGCAGAAGTACGACGGAGTGCGCTTGTCGGCCTGCTTTACGCTGCTGGATCGCAAGGAACTCAAGGATGAGTTTTGGAAGAAGCTGATCTTGCAGAACTGCAAGGATGTTGAGTTGCGCATGTTCCAGAATACGAAGATTGACGATGGGTAAGAATGGACTTCCGACAATTCCATCAGAAATGCTCGAACCGCATCTGTCTAGGTTTCTTTGGAACCGTCGTGGGGATGATTGGGGTAGAGCGAGAATCCCCGTCAATTGAAAAGTGGCGAGAATGGCATGGGAACTGATGCCACTCACGCCAATATGGCTATCGGTAATGAACTAGCTCGTATTGACCCCTATTGGCCTGGTGTTCCCGAAGGTACAAGGCTGTGCGGCGGGTTTGATGAATCTAAGGCTAGAGATATCTGGCGGATTTGTCGCGAAATCGCCGAAAATCCTCCAGTAGATGCTTGACATTGCTCCGTTTTGTGGTAGACTATAAGTGGTCGAGGATGACTGACAGATGATGGGCAAAATGAGTAAGAGTCGCGACCGCCTGTTTTCGAGTCAGTTAGGCTGCGGCGCTCGGCGGTGATCAGCGGTTGGCCTTTCGCTGACGCAGTAAAGCAATCTTCGATGGGGTTGAGGGAAGGTCAATTACCCTCAACCCCTGTCTCCGTTTATGGGAGCTGTGCGCTTGAAGTGAACGGGATTGAGTATTTCGATCCGCAGGTTACGCCTTAGACTCATGGCAGAGAATGGTGCGATGGTAGAAACGACATCAAGAGAAGTGGAACAGGAAATCGACGAAGTTGTCAAGCAGTTCTTTAACCGCCATCGTGACGAATTGCATACGTATGGTGACGCTATGGGTTTTCTTCATAATGCAGACTATGAAGACCTGCGACAAGAGGCGGGGTCTATTGGTCAGTCTCAGTTCTCGACTGAAATCATCTGGTTGACTGGTATGTTTGGGCCGCAGGCAGAGATTGATTTTGATGCTCTGAAACCTAAACATCGGAAACTGAAACCCGACTACATCCCGCCCGAACCAGAAGAACCTAAGGCGGAAGAAAAGCCCAAAGCGAAGCGGGGTCGGAAGAAATCGAAGAAATCAGGCCCCACTAATGCGTTGGGTGAAGTGGTTGCAGCAGCGAAAGAACCTCAAGAATCACCCAAGATAGAAGAACAAGAACAGGACGCTGTGGAACAGCCAAAACCGCAACCTAAACGTCCGAAGCGGCGTGGCAGGGGAATGCGGGTGCCTCCCGGCGCGTTAGGAGAAGAATGATACCCACGTACTCAAGGCACAGACTCGCCATATCGGTGAAAAGGAACGCAGGAAACAACGCGCCCAACTGGACGAAATCAAACGCAAGGCAGTAGATGACTTTGGCAATCCCCAAGTTCTTCATTTTAGTCCCGGCTTTGGTGGCGGTGATTACAACTGCTATTTTGACTTTCTCGACTGTCTTTGGGGATGAATTGACGGAAGGAGTTCGTAAACAAACGATGTATAATCAAAGGATGCCCTTGTGGCAGGGGTAATTCAAAGTTTCTACCATATCTGTGTGAGGAATGGTCTTTTTTTGGAGGATTAAAAAATGTTCCAAGTCATGAGTTTTGTTGAGTGGCTGGTTCGATTTTTTGTCGGGTTCATCGACCAGATACCCGCTTAATTGAACCTTAACACTTCAACGAAGATCGTCGCTCATTGTGGGCGGCGATCTTTTATAGGTAAGCGTCAAGAAAATCCCTTGTGGAAGGGGATTCCTTGAGGGAGTTCGTAAACAAACGTATAATGTGGTGATTGTGCTTGGAGGAAACTAATTGATTATACTACATACAAAGCGGAGAAGTGGTTTCAAAGACATTAGCAGATAGAATACACTGTTGTCCTCATTGTGGTTTAGAGGTAGATAGGGATTTGAACGCTGCTATCAATATTCGTAGCGTAGGAATTACGCAAAGTTACGCCTATGGAGATTTAACCTCTACTCAGGGATATTGTGTTCTTGAGTAAGTTGAGTCGTTGAAGTAGGAATCCCCTCCCCTTGCGGAAGGGGTAATTCAATTAGGGAAGGAGTCGCGGCAGTTCTTTCCGTATATAGTAAATCCAAGGGCAGCGTAGACTGCCTTAATTCTTATCATGCGATAAGATGTGGGGGGAATTTGAACAAGAGACCATACAATAGGAGACTTCACATGGAATCTTATCAGGACACTACTCAGGCTAACCGCGAGCGTGAGTTCCAGCGCTCTTTCAGCGAAGGTAACCCACAGAAGGGCGAGGATAATTATCAGGCTTGGTTCCAGAATGGCAAGCTAACTTATGATACTACCCTCGACCTGATCTCGACGACTGCCCGTCGTTCCCAGGATCATTACGATGCTATCGTAACTGGCGAGCGTGAGCACCGAGCCGAGTTGGAAAGGGTTTCTCTACAGGCATTGCAGAATGCTGTTGAGACCGCCAACATGGTTGGCAAGCAAGTGATCCGGCACCAGGAGAACGCAATCGAGACCGCAAATCTTCGCGGTAAGGATGCCGTTCGCCACAGCCAGATTGCAACCGACCAGCAGTGGAACTTGGAGCCATCCGAGGCCGCTGGTGAGAACTTGGTTTTGAACTCGCAGACTTCGATTGATGCTATTTCAGCAGCAATCGCAGCAGCAGTCACCAAGGCTCTCGCAGGCGCAAATGCCTAATTGCTTAAAGCACGGGGAGGGGGAAAATTCCCCCTCCCATTTTTCAATTCCAGAGTGTATAATGGTTACGTAACCCATTTTAGGAGAAACAAATGTCATACGGTCCAGTTACTATTTCTGAATTCGCAACCTCTGATGTTGTTGCTCCTGGTGCACCAACCTTTGTTCTCGTAGAGCAGATTGACAACCAGACCATTGAGGCAACTCTTGCCGTTCCGACCACGGACGCAACTGGTGGCCCATTGACTGGTTTGACTACGCTCACCGTTGCTACCGCAACTATGAGCGAGGGTATCAACCCGTTTGAGGGCCTGAGCATGAGCGAGATTTTGGCTCTGCCGGGCGCTGCATCCGTCGATGTCGAATTGACTGAGGCTGACGCAGGAACTCAGAAGGTCGTCACCCTGCCCGTCGTTAACCTTGGCGGTTTCCAGGCCCTTGCAGCAGCTTGCAAGGACGACTAATTAGGTTCAAGTATCAGGGTGGGGACACTCGTCCCCACCCTTGTATTTTCTACAGGGATTACCCCATGTACGGCCCACCAATGGTTGATCAATTCGTTACCGAAGTTATGCCCGATCAATGCGGGTGGCTTTGTGAACTGATTAAAAAGCTAATCAAGTGGCTGTTCGATCATCTTATCTCACCCTTGAATCAAATCGTCAGGTTTGTCGTCCGAATCGTTACTGCAATCACAAACGCCTTACCACTTGACAAATAACGACTTACTAACTATAATCCGTTGAATTACCCCTCCCGCAAGGGGAGGGGATTCCTACTTCATTGACTTAGCTTATAAGGATCGTTGGTTTTGAAGTGGAGTTTCTGCCTATGGCCAGTGCTACGCTCTGCGTGGTAGACATGCAGCCGTATTTCTACGCATCGCAGGAAGAATGGTTGATGGAGAACGTTCTAAGGGAAATTCGACAGTCCAAGAACAGAGATATTGGGATCATTGTGATCGAGTACGAGGGTTGCGGTGTCACTGATTCCCGCATTTTAAGGGAATGCATGGTTCATCCAAAGTTTGTCAGACTTGTCAAGAGAGAGAGCGATGCTGCTCCCCTTATTCTGGATGCCGTGATGACTAATCATTTCAGCGCTGACAAGTTTATTATCGCAGGCGTCGAAACCGATGCATGTATCACAGATACGATCAATGGGTTGTCTATGTTAAGACCGTCAAGTCAAATAGTGGTTGTAGCTGATGCAGTCAACATGCTTGGCAGGACGCATACAAAACGCGGGTTTAAGGGATTCCATTGCAAGTCCCAAGTTGTCTTTAAGAACAAAAATGTCAGGTTGCCTAGAAACCAATACGGAGCTTGAATTACCCCTCCCGCAAGGGGAGGGGATTCCTACTTCAACGACTTAGCTTGCTCAGGAACACAATATCCCTGAGTAGAGGTTAAATCTCCATAGGCGTAACTTTGCGTAATTCCTACGCTACAAATATTAATAGCAGCGTTCAAATCCCTGTCCACCTCTAAACCACAATGAGGACAACAGTGTATTCTATCTGCTAATGTTTTTGGAACTAATTCTCCACAACCTGAACATATCTGAGTTGTATTCTTAGGATTAACTAATCTAACTTCCACACCAGCTTCTTCCGCTTTGTATGTAGTATAATCAATTAGTTTCCTCCAAGCACAATCACCACATTATACGTTTGTTTACGAACTCCCTCAAGGAATCCCCTTCCACAAGGGATTTTCTTGACGCTTACCTATAAAGATGTCCGAAACCACAGATGGACAGAATGTACCTGTGTTTCCTATTGTTGTACTCATGGTCCTGGGAAGCATATTGTTTCTGTACTTTGGGGAGTGGGGCAAGAAATCGCGGACTGAAAAGATTGCTCGTGCTCTCGCTCTTAAACTCTCTACAGTTGCAGTCGAGGAAAATCTCGAACCAAACGAGCCAGAAGAAATTGTGCTCAGGGAATATCAGGATGCTTGGGACAGGAACTTTAAGGCTATTATAGATAGTCAACCTGATGTTGTTGAAGTTACCATCGTCTCTCCCGGTAACAATGGCAACTTTGATAAGAGGGAACTAATCACAGAGGGTTATCAGACAGGGAAGTGGACGAACGGTGACGATATTATTGTGGCTCATGTTGCGAAGAGGCCGGGTTTCTGGACGAAGAAAATCAAGGAAGGTCTCAAGGGTGGAACAGCGAGCGTTGCCGAGGGCTCTGTCGAAGGGACCGTTGACGGGGCCAAGAATAAACTACAGGGCCTTAAAGACGTAATCAAGGGTTTGCGCGAGAGGCCCGAAAAATAATTTGACATTCACCTGTTTTGTGGTATGCTTGATGTAGGGCAAGACGACCATTGACAGGAGGCGACTTATGAGTCACGAAACCCGCAGTCTTAAAATGCATGAAGAATTGCTGATGAAGGTCATCCGCGACCAAGCCTGTAATTTGGAAAAAGCAATCCTCGAAGGTGTCATGAACTCCATTGAGGCGGGTTCTGATGCTGTCCGCATTAAGTTTGACGAAGGCAAGGGTACGTTCAAACACGGTCTTGTAACCCTTGAAGACGATGGCTGTGGGATCGTGACCGAAGAAGAACTGATCAACCACTTCGAGACCTTCGGGACGCCGCACTCTGACGATGAATGTACCATCTGGAAGCGTTTCCGCATGGGGCGCGGACAGTTGTTTGCCTATGGCAAGAATACGTGGCGCACTGCCACGTTTGAAATGGTCGTTGATATTAAGCATGACGGCCTGACGTACAAACTCAAGCGTAATCTGCCAACGTTCAAGGGGACCACGATCAACGTAGAGTTGTACGACAACCCCTTCGTCTACTCGTATGCTTCAGTCGATGCCTTGGCCGACAAGATCAAGCATCAGATCGAGTACATGCCCGGTAAGATTCTTTTCAACGGAACGCAACTGAATACGCCTGCCGATGCAATCGATCCCGAGCGTTGGACAGAAGTGGACGAGAACGCCTATTACCTGTTTGGCGTGGGCAACAAGTTGACAGTCTACAACCTTGGTGCATACGTCATGGACCTGCCCGCGACTGATATGGGCGTGACCGGCGTTGTCGTCTCCCGCAAGAAACTGGATGTAAACTTCGCTCGCGGAGGCGTCCACAACCGCTGCGAAGTCTACCAGCAGATCAAAAAGGTAATCAAAAAGCACAAGCCTGTCCGCAAGGTTAACCGCGAGTACCTTGAAGATTGGGAAAAGATTAACATGGTGCAGGACTTGCGGGATGGTGATCCCGACCTTGACCTGTCACGGTTGATGTCTCTCAAGGTTTTCCGAACGTCATCTACTCGCTCGCTGAGTTTGAATGATATCAAGGCAATAAACTCGCCTTGGACTTTCGCTCCGCTGGGTGATCGGGCAGCAGATAAGTTGATGCAGAGTGAATCTTGCGTCTGTATTGATGATTCGATCCTCGATCAACTCAACTATACGGGCGATGAAAAGGATTTCTGGTCGTGGTTGGTCCGGCGACAGGATCACTACTTCCGCCGCCGTTTCGATCATCTTAGCAGTTTCCATACCACCTTTAGGCAAGCAACGACGGGGATGAATCTATCCTACAAGATCATTCCTGCCGACAAGTGGTCGAAGCGTGAAAAGCAGATCGTTAAGTTGCTCAATCGCTACGAATACTACTGGAAGGGCCGCCGCATCTGCATCGGCGTTTCGGGGACTGCCTTAGCGTGGACTGACGGTGATACCTACATCGCTCTTGAGCGAACATGGTTGAGGAACCTGCGTCTTAGTGGTCCGTATGGTGTCCGCGAGTTGCTGACAACCATGTGTCACGAGTTGGCGCATGATGAGCGGACGGACTGTACGCATATTCATGGTGAGGCATTCTACCGCCACTATCACGACATTACGATGGGTCGCTGTCCGCTTGACCTTTGCTCTTACTTCGCTTCTTCCTTGAAAGACCTCAAGAATGAGGAACATCATGAGAAGGCGAAGGAAAAGGAACGCAAAGCCACTGCTAAGGTTAAGGCAAAGTTGGGACTGGATCAACCCGACAGCGAACCCAAGTCAGAACCCACGAAGATTGCTGCTCGTGAAAAGGTAGCAAAAAAGGCAGCCACAAAAGTCAATCGCCGCCGCAAGGGCGTCGGTCGCATTCCTGCTGGAGCGTTGGCGACTTGACTTTGTCTGACCAGGGCCTATACTCTTTCGACAATTACGACTTACGATCCCATCTACCATACAGCGTATACGTCTCCCGGTGACCCTCCGGGTACAATGGGAGTCGATTGGCGTGGTCCTACTCATGTCCCTGCCCAAACAATCAAACGCTGGCGTCGAGTTTGCAAACTCTGTGGCAAAGTCGAGGAAACTCAGCGGACCACTAAGAAAATGGAGTCGGGGTCTATCCCTGGAACATCAGGGGAAATAGATGTACCGCAGTTTTGAAAGCCTCGCTTCAATAGCAAGGACTTCGGATAGATTTGACTTTGCTTGTATCTGTGGTATGCTATAGGTATGAGCAAGAGACTTGAAGACATCGGATTCTATCCCTTTCTGACCAGCGGAACTGCCAAGACGCCTCTGATGCGTTGCGAGTTGATTCTGACGGATGCCTGCAATTTTCGCTGCCCATATTGTCGTGGACTGCGGGACGATCTGAAAAGGGACCATGCCCCTTAGCCAAGCAATGAGCAAACACCAATGCCGCGACCCGATCTTGATGGGCACGCATCTTCGTGTTATAAGGCAGACCTAATACTTCGCAGTGAGGAGACTCGCCAAGCGATCAAACATTTCCTGGGAGCATGTAACCTGCCCTAACTGCATTATGCTGCGTGGCAGACACAAGTAAGGAAAGGATTAGCCATGTATATTCTCTGCATTGTGAAAGACGAGACGAGGGAAGGTCAACGTAAGGCGTCTGGCAAGATGATTCGTCACCGGGTTGGCATCGGTGTTGACCGATTCAATATCAGCCTTTGTGAGACGACTGCCGAAGCATTTCAGGGGAAGAAATTCAGTCCCCGGTTCGCCTTCCTCGTCAAGTACTTCGGGGACTTTGGGGTTGATCCCGAGTATGCTCGTTGTCAACTTCGTGATGCTTTGAGTCATATTTTCGGCGAGGAATTGCCGGATGATATTACGTTTGCTCAGATGGATGAGCATTTTCATCCCGGTAAGTGTGCTCCCGACTCGACAGGTGAAATCGAGTTTTACCGGGCATTGAAAGAGAAGTACGGTACAAAGCGTGGTGGTGATTCACAAGTCGATGACAAGGGAGCTATCATCCTCTTCGGCGGTGACAAGGAGGGCGACCGACTCAATAGGGCCTTAAATGTCTTCGAGGCTTTCCGTCAATATTACCCGCCTGCTTGACATCTGCTCCATTATGGGGTATACTGTATACTGTAGTAGACTGGAATGAGTGAATCAGTGGTTGTTGACCCGAGGCGCTGACTGCTTATTCTGACTAGATGTGGTAACAATCGGGTCCATCTGTGGATAAGGCGGATTTCCGAAAAAGCGTAGCCGCCAAATGTCCCCAACTTTTGGAGCTGTGCATGTTTCAGACTCGTGCTCAACTGAATAACGGTAATCCTTGTCCCAAGCGTGAGCATCGAGCATGGAATTGGGAAGATGCTGAACATAAGTCGCTCTCAGAGGCGATTGGGTGGCTTCTGGAAATTGGGGCCGCCGGTTTCATTATTACCAAGGATGGTGAAGAAGTGGCATCGAACGTGGTGACTCACTACTCATGAGTGTAACAACTTTCGAGGAATTTTGGCAGAATCATGAAGACCAAGTTCTCGAAGCCTTCGACGGCAATGAGGAACAGGTGACCATAGTCAAGATGCTTTGCGATAACGCTTGGCTACAATCTGATGTTCTTCGCCGTCAACAAATGTTAGGCATGGCTCAATCCTTTCATAGTGAGAGAGAACTGAGTCAAAAAATTATGTCGGGTATCAACGAAACGCTAGATGCCCTAATTGCGGGAATCGCAAGAAAACTGGAGTGCAACGGTGATAATCAACCTCGCAACAATGACGGGAGCGGACAATGAGACTGACATAGACCGTCTGGTTCGTATCAGTGACCACTATCCGTTTGTTGAGTGGGGCATCCTGTTCTCCCAAACCAAAGCTGGACAACCCCGATACCCTTCAAAAGAATGGTTGTATGAACTCGCCCGCATCAAAAAGGATGAACCACTTCTGAAAACCAGCGCTCACCTTTGCGGTAAGTGGTGCCGTGACTTCATTGCTGGTGGACAACTGGTAATGGATGAACTACCTCATCTGCTGTATTCATTCGACCGCATCCAGTTGAACTTCAGTTCAAAACCCGAAATTGATCTTAATGCTCTTGGACGCATCTGTCGGCAGATAGGTGCGCAGTTTATTATCCAGATCAAGGGTGACCGGAGCATTATGATAATTCGCTCGCTTCAATCATTGCGAGTGGATGCTGTAGGGTTGCATGACTTGTCTGGTGGACTTGGAAAGTTGCCCGGCGAGTGGTTGTCGCCTCTGCGTCCATACTGCGGATATGCAGGCGGATTAGGTCCAGACAATCTGAATGACGAAATCCACAACATTGCTAAAATTGTTGATTCGGACATGCAATACAGCATAGATGGATCAAACGGTGGGGTTGTTTGGGTGGACATGGAGACAAAGATTCGGACTGATGAACAGTTTGATCTTGACAAGGTGAAGGAATGTCTCGATGTTGTCTCGGAGTGGGTAGAATGAGCATACTAAGAACAGTCGGTGGATTTGCCTTGCTGTATGTTTTTGGTGCTCTATTCATATTTGGAGTAGTGTATCAAGCTATAGCAGCAGCATTACAGGCAACGATACAGTTTACTATACCTATTCTGGGCACGGTGGCAAAGATGAGTGTTACTTTTGGAGTAATGGGACTTGGATTACTAATTGTTATCCGTGCTCCGCATGTCTTCAAGTTGATTGGGCTGGTATTGGTTGCTTGTGGGTTCTTTTGGGCTTGCATAGCTGGGTTCTTCTAGGAGGGAGTGATGAACGAACTGTATGCAATATTTGCCGATCTGCCCCTGTTTGCTTACTTCGGGGCCGCTGTCGTACTGCTGCTGACTGGCGTCATTTTGAGAACCAAAACTTTTTGTGTTATTGCTGGCTTTTTAGTGGAAGTGACCTATAGCCTTATTTGGGTCTTATCACTTGCTTGCGGACTCTTTGCGTTGGGGTACGGTTTCTTCCAAGTCTACCTACGTTTCTTCGCGTAGTGGCTTGACTTTTGGCTTGACTTTTCGGTCGTTCGTGGTATGCTAAGGTGGATTAAGACAAGGAAGGTGAGTAATGTTTACCGTCGCTCGTACATCCACGATGGCGGTCCAGTCGGCATCGCCGTATCAGTAGTGATTGTGATTATCGCTGCTCTGAATCTGGTTGTACCTCGAATGTCTGCGTCTGCTTGCTAAGGCTCGTGGCAGTGGAGGGAACAACTAATGTGGATACTACTCGCCCTAGTGGCAATCTACGTGGTCGTGGGCCTTGTGGTTGTCTCGAAATTTGGTTGGGGTGGCTCATTCAGTATCAACGTTAAACTCTTTTTTCTGGGCGGCCTAGGTTGGCCTTACGTGCTGTACGACGAATGGCATAACAACCGTGATGCAGGTGACCGGGGGACCAAAGATTAAATGAGTTACCTTCACTTAGCAGCAAAGGGGTACTTGTGGAAGCAGGTTGACCACGATCCTACGCCAGAAGAACTACAAGACGTGGCAGACGGATGGATGGACATTCTGCGGTACTCCAAGGGCAGGTTCCAAAAGGTGAAACCGGACGGGAAATGGGAAGATGTTGCCGCAATTCCGATGGAGTGGGACATTAAAAACTTGACAGAAGATGGGTAACATGGTATAATTTAGGCAGGGAATCGTCAGGAAAGTTCCGAATATGGAGAGACGATGATTCAACAACGGATATATCCCGCAAATTCACGCCCCAATCACAAGCGTTGTGATTGGGGCGTCTTTCGTTCAGCCCCGACAAGGAGAACCAAATGTCGCAAGAGTTGGAATTTGTAGGCATAGCAACAGTTAAAGGTACTCGATATGCCAAGTTCCAGATGAATCTTGGAGGAGCATCAGCATCCACCTTCCAACAAACAGCCGAACAACTTCGTGACGGCATTCAAACAATGAAGAAACTCAAAAAACCCGCTGAAAGAATTGCAGCTTTTCAATCCGGGTTAGACGCCATCGAGGGAGATTAGCCTACTTGACTTTCACCTATAAAATGGTATACTACAGTTGATGAGCGACTACCGAGAAATCTTCGAGCAACTAGAGCAAATCATCGCTGATTTGCCTCCTGATCAACGCGACGAGATGCGTAATCTTGCTCGCGAAGTACATTCCAAACGAGAAAATTTGCAGGCCGCCTTAGACGATTGTCGAGATAGCATGGACGATCTACGTTTACGCCTAAAATACATAGCCTTCGATAAAGAGGCCGCCCGTCGTGAGCAGAGGGGTATTTGACTTTTGCTCAAAATGGGCTATACTCTTGCTGCTAATTGGAGTCGGCATTATCAAGATGGGAGAACGCTGATGAGGTTTCTCGCAAGTGTCTGGTTTACCAGCAAAGACAAGAGTGGGAAGGAACAGCAGTCCGTTGGTCAATACTTGGCTATCGGATTATTCTCATTTCTGTTCCTTGCCGTGATAGTCTGGATTTGGCCGTGGTCAATCGAGCCATTCACGCTGTATGAGTTTTGGGGCAAATGCGATATTATGGGCGGCGTCTATACCTCATGGCCTATTTTCTTGTGGGCAGCGTCAATGACTGGACTGGTTGCCTTCCTCACTCATAACAAACGATCTGACAACAGCAAGGCGGAAGATCACCTTGTAGGTGGTCTTGTCGTCTCTGCGTTTGCCGGTATTACAGAAGAAATCATCTTCCGCTGGATTCTTTTCCTCGACGCTATTATCTGCGTAAAGATCGTCAACTTTCTGTTCTTTGGTTGGTTGGGGTGGGGCATGCCCGAATGGTTCTTTAATCACCTTTTCGGCCCCGTCGCTAGTTTCTTTACCCTCGGTAAGATGGATTGGATTCTGTTCGGTTTTAGATCGTGGGCAATCGGGTCTGCCTGCCTTGCCGCGGCTGCGAAGTTTCGGGCGGGTCATGCCTACTTGGTGGATTGGATTCTGTTCGGTTTTAGATCGTGGGCAATCGGGTCTGCCCGCCTTGCCGCGGCTGCGAAGTTTCGGGCGGGTCATGCCTACTTGGGACTCGTGGGTTACATCAACAGTTGGTACATTGGAATGTTCCTTTTTTGGATCATGTTTCAGTACGGACTGTTGGCAGCCATTGTTGTTCACTTCCTGTATGACCTAATTATCTTCGTGATCGGTTACATCGACCGGGTACAGGAGAGGGCGCGTGGCGTAGGGACATTTGGATGAACGTAGTAAAGATCAACGAAAATGAGTGGATGGTGACAACTGCCGCTGAGTCCGTGATATGGATTCAGAAGTTTGGGGCAGGTCCAACCGGGCATGAATGGAATGTCCACGACCACATTGAAGGGTCAATACTTGGGTCCATCGGGCCAAGTGGTAGTAAAGAGTTCTCTTTCTCACCCGATATTCGGTTTTTGAACTCAATGCAGTTAACGGCTATCGGGGTTTTCTTGGATTACCTACAAGGGGATCAAACCAATGGGTAAGGCAAAAGCAAAAGCAAAAGCAAAAGCAGGTGGCAGCATCAATCCAGTTACTAAACAGATTGACGCTATTCTGGCAAAGGCGGAATTTATTCCTGATGACATAGAGTTGGAACGAGGCGACAAAGGAACGTCGCTTGAGAACTTTCTTGTGAAGGGTGAAGCGAAATACAAGGTTGACGCCAACCCGCAAATGAAAAACTCCCCGGATAAGATGTTCCTCAATCAAGAATATCTTGTCCTGATCGACGATGCGCGTGAGACCGTCCTGATCAATCGATTCGGGCAGTGTTTTTTGCTCCGCGAGTTTGATGGGGCCATTATGTATGAAGACAATTTATACCCCTCATTCCTCAAAGCGCAGCCCGAGTGGTCCTGTCCTGTCCCTGACGCTCAACTCATTCCGTCATTGTACGAGGATTGCGTCTTCGACTGCATCAACAATGCTGACGAAGAAATGGAGTATTCGAACTCAGTCGATCAAGAAGGACCGCATGCTGGCTCACACAAGATCAGTCTCAAGAACCAATCTTCGCTGAGTTTTACTTGTCTCGGTCGCTTTGCTGATGGCGGCGGTTGCAAAGGCAGCGAACTTCTCCGCGACGGACTGGTTAAGGTCGTGGACTGGTCTGCGGATGAAACTCGCAAGGTTAGCAAAGCAGACAAGCGGAAGCTAGGCAGCAAAAATACCCGTGCCTCGGTCAGACCGCCTGAGGCCGGTTTCGTCTATAACAGTGGCCAATGGCATCGTTCTGGTTTCGTCCTACTCACCTACAACGGTTCGTCCCTGCTGTTTGGCGTGGATGATGACACCTACTTCGGTTGCGAACTTCCGAAGAAAGCCAAGCCACAGACCATCAGTGAGGCGGTTGCCGCTCTCGCTCCGCCCACTCTTGAGGGCATGATCTGCACGCGACAGGGTGAGTGGTTCTTCGAGCAGGTCGAAGCCAACAAAGTTCCTTCTATTGTTGACTCGGTTGCCTACAGCCTGCCAGCCTACGTTGAAGATTGTATGATCTGTCTACCGAAGAAAGACGAGGAATCGAACACGCATGCTGTTGTCTGTGACGAATGGCGCGTCGGCAAAGATGGCTTCATTTACGCCAAATATCCTGCCGTTTTCCACAGTGAGCATCCGAAGACTGAGCAGGATGGTTGGGTACGATTCCACGAGAATACCGCTATCCGATCATTCTCGGTCGCTGGAGTGGACTAATGCAACGATGGTGGGTATCGTGGTGGAGCGATTTCCTGGATTCGAGGGCAAGACTTCACTCACAGGAGAGTAACCTTTTTTCATGCCATTCGATCCGATATTGCTTGACTTATCACTCTAATAACTCTATACTCTTGTAGTAAAGCCGTACTGGCAAGTGGTTCTTTTGTGAGGAGAGTCAAACGTGGTAGTTAACGCATTCGTCCAATCTTTGCAAAAGCGGTATCGAAGTCCATATACAATCAAGTGCTATAAGTATGATCTAGAGGATTTCGAGCGCTTTTGCGAACGGCAGGGAATCACCCACCCTGTGTCACCTATGCTGGGTGCATCTGGCGAGCATGTCAAGGCGTTCATTGAACGTCCTGACTTGAAAGAAAGCACGCAGGCTCGCAAGTTGACTTCAATCAGAACTTTCTACCGATGGGCTGCCAGCGAATACAGTATCGAGAATTCAACCACAACCGTCAAGACTCCAAAGTTTATCCCTACCAAGCGGTCATGTCTCACTCCCACTGATGTTGCTAAGTTGTTTGAGAACATCAAGGGTGATAACGTTTTGCTCACTAGCCGTGACAAGGCAATTTGCTCGTTGATCGTTAACTGCGGTATGCGAGTGAACGAAATTGAATCGCTCGACGTTGAAGACCTCGACTTGGATAATGGCCGGGTTCGGGTCAATACATTTGGAAAGCCCGAGCGATGGATGAATGTCTCGGCTGCGATCCCGCACTTGATCGATTATTTGCAGACCCGAAACGAAGCTTGTGGACACGATCCGTTGTTTGTCAACAAGCATAACGGGCGTTTGAATCCCCGATCAATCCGCCGCAAGGTCGGCAAATACGCGGAGATGGCAGGTATCAACGCTAATCCTCGTAACCTTCGCCATACCTATGTCAAAGGTCGTCTCGATGCTGGCGACGACGTGAATGAACTGACTTCTCATTTGGGCCAGCAATTGACTCCATCGCTCTCTGTCTACGAAGTTGAGCAATGCACAAGACGTGAATCTGGAGGTTGTCATGGTAGTAAAGATCAACAAGAATGAGTGGATAGTGACGACTGCCGATGAGTCCGTGATATGGATTCAGAAATTTGGGGCAGGTCCAACCGGTAGTAAAGGCGAAGGCAAAAACGAAGGCAGGTGGTCATAGCATGGTGAAATAAAAGGAAAATAACCATGAATAAAACAGAAGCAATAAAAGACTTTTTAACTAAACAAAATAATGCTAGTCCTGTAGCTAAATACTATAATAAAGATATGGAAGTAAAATTAGATGTTATTGTTGGTAAATTAGTCAGAGCTGGGATAGGGATAGGTAACCACGTTTTTTCTGATGATAAAGAAACTTGGGAATCATATCATATTCCTTGGAATGCTAATACAGACAGCCTACAAACTTTTTCTTTAAATAATTACACCCAGGCTATTGGTATGACTGGGTGGAATTGGTCTGAACAACGTAGTTGTTGGGTTGGCTTTGATTTTGATTCAATAATTAACCATAAGGGAGGGTTATCTAATGAAGAATTAAATATTATATTTAATAGTTTACTAGACATACCATGGGTTACAATTTATACTTCGACATCTGGACTCGGTTATCATATTTACGTCTTTATAGAAAACTCCCCTGTTATTACTAATAGTACAGATCATGCTGCTTTTGCTAGGGCAATTTTGAGCAAACTAGATGATTTATGTCCTTTCAAGTTGACTGAAAAGGTAGATATTTGTGGTGGGAATTTATGGGTGTGGAAACGAGGAAGGGACACGGGGTTCGCCTTACTTAAATCGGGCGTGAAACTAGATGGAAATAAAATTTATAACTGGGCAGATTTTCTTGTGGTACCTGAACCCGGAAAACTCTTTGGTCTTCAAGGTGGGCGACACTGTCTTGGTGCCATTCGTCGGAAGTGGGAGTGAGTGCGTTGCCGCTGTGTCCGAAGGTCGCGGCTTTGTAGGATTCGAACTTAATTCGCTTGACTTGTTTTCGAGTATTTCTTGATGGTCTCACTTGAGGCAGTTCGGTGCGGGAACTGCCTTGGAGAGAATGTATCCAACGATTGATGAAAGAGAACTATGATCATCAACACATTCCTTGAAGATAGAGACAAATTCCATACGGTGAGAGTTCCATTTGATGAAATGGGCAACAACCTTGAAGAAGGTGTATCTCGCCAAGTTATTAAACTTGGAGAACAGACAGGACATCAATTGTGGACCCTGTATCAGCTAACTATCGAGTGGGAAGATATGGTAATTGAAATGGTTCTTGAGAAACTAACTGAGGCAGAATTTAACAATCGCATGTACGCCTTAGAATTGAAGTAATGGACTTGCAAGTTTTAACGGAAGGAGACAAAATGATTTTTGGCATAGTCCTTCAAGCAAGACGTGTTCTAAATGTGGGCATGTCAAGGCTGAATTAGGGCTTGAAGAGAGGGTTTACAAATGCTATAATTGCGGTGAGTCTTTGGATAGGGACTTGAATGCTGCGATTAACTTAAGTTCATATACGGTGAGTTCCATCGGAATAAACAG
>Ga0210043_1000951_pt1 | contig 27921 bp, 23 predicted proteins | sample CryGeymet201501t_FD_183990 | JGI IMG/M metagenome (GOLD analysis project Ga0210043, IMG submission 183990) | Groundwater microbial communities from Crystal Geyser aquifers in Utah, USA - Crystal Geyser metaG 2015-01t (SPAdes) (version 2) | ecosystem: Environmental > Aquatic > Deep subsurface >... | reverse complement strand
GTGAATCTCTCAGGAGGGCAGCCATGGATCCTTGACGCAAACCTGCCACCCCGCTAGCCTATAATTTCTACAAAGTCAGGTGGCAGGAAACCACCGGAATCAGTGGCAGTTTTGACCGGAATACTCATCAAGATCATACCTACTTTGCATATTCATCCAAAATTCGGGACTCGTTCCAAAAAATCTGGAGAATCGGACGGCCGTGTCAGCGGTAATCTTCCTCGTTTCTTTAATAATTGCAGCGATTCTGGGAGGATCGACAAAAATCCCCTTCGCTAGGGCATAAGGAGTAATACCCAAAGGATCGAGAAACTCTTCTTTGAGTACTTCTCCAGGTGAGGAAAGTTCTATAAGGGTTTTGTCCATAATTTCCTCCTCGGATTTGCTGAACACTTCTAGTGGTAATCCTAAGTCGTTTAGCTCCAAAGCATCTTCAAGGAACCCTATTCTTCATCGTGCATTCCTATTCCCATCTCCCCACCCTCAAACCCCACGTACATCTTCCATCATGGCCTGGGGCCGGCCTTGGGCCTGGCCTAGGTAACTTTTGGCCAGCTCTTCGACCAAAACGGGCACCGAGGTCGGGCTGGAAATCCCCGTTTGGGAACCAAGTAGCTTCCATAACAGGGGGGTTTTGGGTTTGGGGCCAAAGACGACCTGCACGCTGCTGACTCCAAGTTTGGTCTTCATCCACTCGATAGCCGACGGAATTCCGCCAATTTCGTCGACCAGGCCCAGGGTCAGGGCATCTTGGCCGGAATAAATGTGCCCCTCGGCCAGCTCGGCCACCTTCGGCTCGGGAATGTTGCGGGTTTGGGCTACCTTTTGGACAAACATCGAGTACAGCTTATTGGTATAGGAGGAAATAATGTCGGTATCCCCTTCATTGGGCTCCCGGTAAGGGGATCCCAGGTCCGAATATTCGCCCCGGCGGATGACCGAGTGGGTAATCCCATGGGAGGCCAAGAATTCCTTGATGGAAAAGAGGATCGAAATAACCCCAATAGACCCGGTAATGGTGGTTCGGTGGGCAAAAATGCGAGCCGCCCCGGTAGCGATCCAGTAGCCGCCGGAGCCTGCTACCGTTCCGCGGCTATGTGAAGTGCCTGTGTCGCGCCTACGGCAGGCATTTTGTATAGCCGCTGTTTTGCGATGGGCAGAGTGCCTCTTCGGTTGTTGTCTTCGTTTCTTAACCCGCCCCTCTTCCGACAAAGCACAGGACGTGCGCAGTCGGTCTTCATTCTTAAGCATGTACTTTCTCTATTATACTCTTTATGTATGTGCTTTTATCCTCTTCTTGGAATACTACATTTCTTGCTAGAATATCTGACTTTTTTACACTCCATAACTTTGTAGTTTCATGAGATGGTGTATTAGAAATAATGAACGAATTCAAAGTAATAGCAGTATTGCCAAGCCGCTTTTCTATGTCCTTAACTGTCTGATAAAACTGTACCTTGGGATCGTTCAAGCCGATATTTCGTATGCCTTTGGGATCAAGAAAGGTTACGAACTGCTTACCATCTATGAGTAACCACAGAATAAAGTCTGGATGAAAATTGCCGGCTTCAAAAAATCCAACGCCTTTCCCTTTACTTAAGTTTCTAAGGAGATACATTTCCTTTCCGGATAAATACTCAGTGTTATTATCACAGAACACCTTAAGGTCTTCCACAAAGTCTTTTTCACCTTTGTTCAAGGGCACAGGACTAATTTCGACTATGCCTTGTTCTAGGTACAGCAATGGCTGGTAAAGGTGCTTCCCAAACCAGAGAGCCTTCATTCCACGAAATTCCCAGCTTTTCAATGTACCGCTTTCAATTATGGCTTTAAGCTCATTGAGCTTCTCCACAATTTCTTCCTGAGAATCTGCAATGCGTATGCGATAACCACCGTCACCTGGGCTTTCATGCAAAAGCAAGTTAGGGTCGCTGGCACCCAAATCAGTGTATTCAAGGTGGGGCATTTCCCATTCGCGCTTTGAGTAGCTGTAGTACCGCTCTACATATTTTTTCAGAAGTGCGATAGCAATTTCCTGCCATTGGTAGATTCTTTCAAAATCACCCAATTCGAGTTCGTTCGTTGGTATGCATAACTGATACCAGCTTTGATCCGACAAAAGTTGCAGGATAGCACCACGAGTAATATTGATATTGTACCAGCCACGCTCTGCTTTATAGCGTTCAATGTTGAAATACAGATTTTCTATATCCAGAAAAGCGATGTGCTTAGGTTGGAAGTAGGTGATATTGGGAGCCGTGTCTTCATCGCCGCCAATCATGCCCTTTGATTTGATTGCCTGAATTTTTGGATACCAGTTAAGCACAACTTTATTCTTTTGCAGATACTCGGTTGGCATACTGAGAGTCGGTATTGGAGCCAGTTGCCGGAATGCATCACCAAATTCGGTTTTTACTCCATTGATTTGCTTTTTCAGGCGGATGGTTTTTAAGGGCTGTGTGCCAAGATTTCTAATAACTGGTAAAAAGAATTCGAGCCGTTCATCATCTCCAGGAAGTCCTTCTTCTTCCAGAAAGTCACGGAATTGAGCCATGTAATCGGCATGAATGCCGAATATGGACAAGGTTTCGAGTATCTCGATATGCTTGGGACGGGTGACGCCATCAGGTAAGGCCGTTCGTGCATTGCGCTTGAGTGTTTGATTAAAACCTTTTAAACGCACCCCGCGACCAAAAAGTTGAATGATTTGCGCGCCTTCGGTTGCTCCAATATTCATAAGACCTAAGGTGCTTACCCGATAGCTGTTCCAGCCTTCTGTAAACTTCTTCGAACCAATCAGAATGTTTACGGTAGAGTCACCTTTATTGATTCCATGAAAAAGTGAACCAGAGAACTCACGCTCTCCAGTTTCGATACCATTGTCTGCACATAGTTTGACGAGCTTGACATCATCACCTACGTTGATAACACCAAACGGTTCATTATCAGCTCCAATTTTCAGCGCGATTTCACCTTGCGCGCCTTTCAGGTTTTCAACATAGAGTAGCCCTCCGCCTGCTGCATTGAACAAGGTTGCGAGGATTTCATCGAATAGGGCATTGGCCTGTAAGCCGGAAGTATTCAGAAACGAAAAACGGTTGGCAAAGAGATTTTTCCCGGTAGCAGTAACCAATCCTTGATTTAACACCTGAGTAATTCGGGCAATACTGCCTGTACGGTCTGATACAAAGCGGGCCAGATATTTTAATATTTCTACTATGTCCGAGGCGTCCTTTGTTGCCAGGGTAGCGGTTACTTTACTTCCTACAAAAATCCACAATGGGTTTTCGATGTGAAAGGTCCTAAAGGCACTTTCATTGCTTTTGAAAAGCTTCTGTTGCTGGAAAAATGCCAAAAGACAGGCGGTCAAATACACTTCCAGATGCTGGGCTTGTGTATCCGTATCCAAATTAAGGATTTGATAATCTTTTCCGAATCCGTCGTTATAGAAATAACGATAGGAATAATCAGAGAGGATACAACGGGAATACAGGCTGGTAAGACGCGCACTTCCTCTGACGGCCTGAGCGAAGGTAGCCGAGTATTCAAAAGAAAAGCCTTTTTCACATAATGCATTTCGGTATCGCATCCAGGCGCCTTCTTCGCCGGAAGCAGCACCACGGTGGCCTTCGTCAATCAGTACCAGATTATTGCCTTCAAAGGCATCGACGGCAACGGTCTTATCGCCCATTTCATCTTTGAGCTTAGTTACTTCGATAATCTCAACGCTATGCCCGGTAAAGAGACTGCCGCCGTCTTTGGTGAAGATTTCAGCTTCGATACCAGACGCCTGGAATTCTCGCAAATGTTGTTGTGACAAGCCTTCGTTGGGAGTAAGTAATATAATCCGGTTTAATTCTCTATGCTTACGGTTTTTCTCCACATAGTACCGGTACTGCAAAATATTGGCATGCATGATCAATGTCTTTCCGCCTCCGGTAGCCATCCAGAAGGCAAGCTTGTTCAAGTCTGCGGAGGCATCGGAGGAATCATCAAAGCCCTGAATCTGGTCGGCTTCCTCTTTGTCTTCGTTAAGTACTGTAATCTGGGATGCAATGGCAGAACGCAAGCTTTCAGGGTCAACGAAATATCGATCCAGATAGATTTCTGTAAAGAGCAAGGACAGATACTGGAAATACTTCCACGTTATTGGTTTTTCACCGTGGGCAATACGCCGTTCATTGAGATTGCCAGTATGCTTTACAATATTCTGATCGTATTCCAACAATACTGCTGGAGTCAATTCTGGCAAAGCCGGGAAGTAAGTAACTAACGCATGGTGGAAACGGTAGATGTTATTCTCGTCCAACCCTTCCAGGCGTTCATCACGTAAATGTAAGGCCAGGTCTTCAAACTTTCTAACGCCAAAGAGCGACAATAGCCATTGATTTAGGGCTAGTTTATAGGAAAACGGGATTGCGGTTTTTTGCTTTTTAGCTTTTGCCATTACGCATCCCCTTCTTTTTTTGTTATCTTTTTTTGAGCAGTCTTCGGCGGCAGAAAGTTCTCGCCTGTTACGACGCTTTTACCAGTCTTCTCTTCAAGTTCCATGCGGGCTTTCTTGGCAATCTTGCCACCTTTTTTACCTGCTTCTGCGTTTTCGGCCATACCGGTGGCATCGACACTTTCAGCGATTTTTCGGGTAGATAGTTCCGCAAGGGCGGTAAAGATCAATTCAGCTTCGCTCATGTGGTCGCGCAGGTTCTGGGTTTTGAGGCCCTTTATCTCCTTATGCTTTTTTACCGTTACACCAGTCCATTCCTGATGGATGATATTGGTCAAAATGGCGTACTCATCTTCTTTGGTTATTTCGTGTTCTTTCCAGTAGTCGGTGAGCTTGTTGCGGGTTTCCTGCCCCATCATCCGCTGCTGGATCCACTTTTCGCTTCTACCGTGTTTCTGCCAATATTCACGGGCACGATCTAGAGATAATGCGGGATCACTCATATCCTGGATGCGTTCATAACCGACTTTTGCCAGCCATTGTCTAAAAGGCTCGGCTTTGGGTGAGGGAATAGACTGGATAATGCGTAAAAGCCCTTGCACGTCTGCGCAATCGGTCTCTCGCAGTTTTCCATCGGGAGCTTTCATTTTCAACTGTCGACAAATTGTCGACAGTTCAATTCCATCCTCACTTTGGACGCGAGTTTTCATCTTGAACCAGTAGTCCCGGGGATTTATGCTTCCAGTCAAAACAGAAACTACATCGATCACCGAGAAGTACCATTTCTCCTCGGCCTCTTCAAAAATACGTCGAACAGCCTGATTTTCAAAGGCTACGGGGTTTAGAGCATCACTCATGCTCACACCCCTGCGTCTTCGAGCAAGTTATGAAGCTTGGCTTGAATTAGTTTTTTATCGGGTAATTGCAGGGTATATTGGGCGACCAAAGCCGTTTGCAGGTTTCTTTCGCTGTGCTCTTGGGGTAGCCCCAGGAATTCCAAAACATAATTGTCTTTAAAGTTATTATTTATAGAGGGGTGAATTTCTCTCAGCACTGCTGAGAGTTTTTGGTCTGAGAGGACAACCCTTTCAAATTGACACGAATCTATTTGTCGTTCTAATTCCCTTGATGAATATTTCTCTTTTCTGCAGAGGGTAAGATAATATTCTCGTTCTTCCTCGGTTTTACAGCGCGAAAAAATAATTGTGTTATGGGTCCAGGGCAAGTCTCTCACCAACGGTGTGAGTTTTCCATTATCCCGGTACGTCTCATAGAATTGTTTCATGCGCCAGAGGTTTTTGTCGCTAAAGCCTTTTATTTCCGGATCAGTTTTTTCAATATATTGTGCCAATTGGCTCACTACACTTTTACCCCAACTCTGAGATGCAACCTTTTCCGATATCAACTTGCCAATATCCCAGTAGAGTTCTATAAGCAGTATATTAGCTTGGATGAAGGCCTTTTGTTGAGTTGTCTTGATTCTTTGTACAACTTCCAGAAATTCCTGTTGTGGTACAAGTTGTTTTTCACTCATCCTCACACTCCCGAATCTTCAAACATCAGGCGTTTGAAGTCTTCTTCAATAAGGCGGACTTTCCATAAATCATCAGGGGTTTTGAGGTTTTCCAGGTTATTGGTACCGTTGACATAGATCAGGTCAAACTCACTGTCTTTGCTGGAATAGCCCATTTTGGTAAACCAGGTATCGAGCACGAGGTTGTCCTGTTCCACGCCTTCCGGGTTTTCCAGTCCGGGACGTTTACGCCAGATAACGAGGATTTTGCGTCCATCGAGAGTAGTGCCGGTTACGGTACGGAACCACCAGTCACCGTCTGACTTTTCCGCAATGCGGCCTTTGATCCGCAAGCGCTTTTCGCTGTCCCGTTCAAACTCGGCAGCAATGGTATGTGGAGCGGAGATATTTTTGATCTGTAAGCCAAGCAAGTAATTGAAGGTTTCCAGCAGGTCAATTTTAACTTCGCGGCTTTCGTCACTGCCGGGTATTTTGACTTTGAGGCTGTAAGCCGTAGGGTCGGTAAAAACCTCAATGTTCAAGAGTGAGCTACTACCCCGGCTTTCCACATCAAGCATATAGCGCAGAATGTAATCCTCTTTGAACTTATCTGCCCCTTCACCTTTGAAATCAAGCAAGGCGTTCTGCGCATCAGTACGGCGCAGGTCAAGGTTGTTCAGTGTGTCTTCGTAGGATTCCAGTCGAAGGTATTTGAAGCAGTGGGTAATACCGGTATCGCGGTTAGTAGGCTTGCCGTCTTTCCAGTCGGATGAGTAAATGACCTTTTGAATACGGGGTTTGAGAACGGTGTCGAAGTAATCACCCATTTCTACAAGGATGAACTTGCGCTTGCCCTGGTCTTCACGGTTTAGATTAATGACGGCATGGCCAGTGGTGCCGGAACCGGCGAAGTAGTCGAGTACTAAATTATCGCGATCTGTTAACGCATTAAAAAAAACACAAAGTAATTCTTTTGGTTTGACACTATCAATTCCATGATCATTCCCAACAATTGCAGACAATTCTGTTTTTCCAGATTCTGCTGTGCCAGTAATTTCTTCAGGCATGAATGTCCAAAGCGGAATGTGCTGTTCTTCCTCATCGCCTTCATAATGCTTCCGAAAAGGCTCGCCCTCATCATTAAAACCTATCCTATTTCTATCAAATAACTGCTGAATTTCAACTTGGCCGGCTTTCCATCTTTTATCATTAGGTGGAGTATAACCAGCAATTCCGAATCTCATGGTCTCTCTCTTATATCTACCTAAATTCGAAGTCAAAATTGTTGTATTTCTAAATTTTCCTTGCTCATCCGAATTGGGGTAGCGTCTTATTTCACCGGAAGTTAAAGGAAAGTACTTTTGAATTGAACAGTTTTGATTTTGATAAACAAATTCACCCACTATTTGTGGCCCCAACTTCGCATCGCCTGTATTAGTTGGTTTTGCTCTAGACTTCCAAATATATGGAATTGATTTATTAATAAATATGGTATCCAACAAAATACGCAAATGACCTTCTTCATCATTACCAATACTTGTGAATGTTACGCCATCATCAAAAAGCAGTCTTAGGCTTATACCAATTCGATCATTTAAAAGTGACAAAAAACTTGAATGTTGATAAGAATCCTTATACGCAAACCCATCGCTCCCCGTATTATACGGCGGGTCAATATACACACACTTCACTTGTTCCCAATACCGTGCTTGCAACAAATTCAATGCTTGAAAATTTTCACTATGAATCAGCAAGCCGTCCATCTGCTCATCAAAGTTCTCTATACCACCAATCAGCTTTGATTTAAATTCATCGCTAAAGAACCTAGTATCCAGCACCAGCTTGTCGTTGGCTTTTAGAAACTCAACCGTAAGCGGAACACTGTAACCCGGTTTGCCTGCATCAATTAAATCTCCGGCAGTCGGCCCAATCTCATCGATCGCAAAGAGCTTTACCCATTCTTCTATTTGCGCACGGTTTGCCGCTATCTCTGGGTAGAAGTCTTCCGGTACACGGGCGAGGGTAATGCAGTAATTTGTCTCTACCACAAACTTCTTTTTGAGCCAGAGTTTTTTTTGGAAATCCTCCAACTGGGAGAGAAAGTCGATAATCTTTTTGGCAACCTTGCGGATCACCTTGATCTTGGAAAGATACTGCTCCACCCGGGGCACTGTTTCGCTTTCTACATCGTCTAAGTGCATCACCTCGTTCTTGATATAAAAATCCAGCTCACGGTTGAGGAATGTGCCCAAATCCTTATGAATGAAATAATCAAAAGTATTGCGAGCCGTGTAGCGGTTCAAATGAGCAGTCAACTTGGAATAGTCTGCCGCATCGCCATCGGCCTTGGTATGTTTTTTAGCCAGATCGGAAATCCATACAGATAGAGACGCATCGCTTACCGCAAACAAACGCTTCTCGGCAATGGAAATGATATCTTTTTGAGAAGGGATTTCTCTTTTTTCTTTTCCATCCTTGTCTTTTTTTATTTTTCCAGCACGTTGTTCTTCTGGCCAATCCTCAAAACGAGCTGGACGGTATTCAAACTTGATAATCAGTTCCTTGTTTACTTCGGAAATACAGTTATCGCTTGCCAGCACAAACACCCGATTCTTGCCCTCTGCTTCCTTCACATTGCCGTGTTCACCTTCGGCCACATCGGCAAGACGGAAATGCACTCGCTTGGGATTAGCATCATCGGCAGGATTTAAACGGAAAGCGTAATCTCGCAAATACTCACTGGTTTTTATGTAATACTGGTCAGCGTTAGCCCAATGGAGTTTGACTTCTTCACCCTCGTAAGGAATGGCGTAGACACCTTCTTTGTATACCCGCTTACTGATATAATCGCCTTCGGAATAATAGCGGCGGAAAAAGCCGTATAGGTGGTCGTAGACCTCACTTTCCAAAACAGTCAGATCAGCAGCTTCAGTTATTTCGGACCTGAGTCTTTGTACTTCAGTGTTGGTATCGTAATCTACCTTGGCTTTTTTAAGGGTCGCTATCATTTCTTCCAGCTCTTTTTGAATTGCCGCCTTGTCTGCGGGTTGGTAGGCGGCAAAAGAGGCTTTCACCTGCGGGAGCAGATCAGTATCCAAAAACTGGCTTATCTCACTACTCCGGGCGTGCATGATGCGGTACAAGCCAAAGTCCAGGTCTGGTTGATCCAGTTGGAACAATTCTTTTAACAGGTTTTTTAGTTTCTCGTATTTTTGGCTCATATCACACTCCATTGTATGGTAAATAAGGTCTCTGTTTCGGTTTTCTGGGCAAGGCGTTTTTCCAGCTTTCCTATTAATTCATCCCGTTTGACGATAATTTCGTCTTCCACTTTAAATATTTCCTGCCGTTGCCGGCGTTGCTGCTTTTCCAGGGTTTGCATTTTTTGCTGAATGACATGTTGTTCATCCAGCGTTACAGCCTGCCGTGCTTCCCGCCCGAGGGCCTTTATCTGTTCCTTGGTGTCTTTAAGGGCTTTTTCGGCAGATAGCAGCATATCATCGGCCCATTTTTCCAGTTTTTCCCGGGCTTCATTGAAGTACTTGCTATTCTGCTCAAGAGACGAACTGATAGTAGCCTCAGTATGCCGTATGGCCTCAGCCTGTAAGCGCTGTGTTATATGACCGGGCAACGCAACGGTTTGCCCAGACACTCCAGTGCAGGTAAAGAGCTTTTCGCAAGTTTCCTGATCAATCGTGTGCCCCTCATGGTCAAAACCAGAAAAGAGGAGATATTCTTCCTGCTCAAAGCTTTCTATGGTCAGTTTATTCAGAGTTAGAAACCCGGACTTGCCCTTAAGCTGTTCCACTGCATGAATATGACTGGAATGACTGCTGATATTAAATGTCACATCCGCGCTTGGTGTTTCAAGCTTTTTTGCAGCTTCAATGACGTGTTCACCCAAGGGCTGACTCAAACGATACAAATAAGAATCATGGGTTTCTATCGGCTTGTCTTGTGAGCGATGTTCTTTGGTGATTAAATGATATTTGCCGAGATTAATGTTAGTGCTCGGTGATTCGATAAGTTTGAAGGACAACGTTTCATCGCTGAATTGGGCTTTGCTCTCTAAGACGGCCTTGGTTAGCAACCAGAATCGGCTCGAAAATTTGTCCAGTTGATCCCGGGTGTTATCCAGGCGTATTTTCAGGCGCTCATGCACATCTTCATCAAAGTTTTCAAAAAGCATTTTACGGGTATCGTCAATACGCTCCTTGATTGCTTCATCCATTTCATCTTGAAGAGACTTAAATGCAGCTTCTATTTCCGCGGTAGTCCGACATTCCTGATAGATGGCAAGTATCCGTTTCTCAAAATCCACGCCGGATTCTATAGTCCCCAGCACATCGTCGGAGGCACCGAATACGCCACTAAAAAGACGAAATTTCTCTGAAAGTAACTCAAGGACTCGCCGGTCGGCATCGTTTCTTTCGTTTAAGAAATTGATCACCACCACATCATGTCTTTGCCCATAGCGGTGACAACGGCCAATGCGCTGTTCCACCCTTTGCGGGTTCCAGGGCAGGTCGTAATTGATCACCAGTGAACAAAATTGCAGGTTAATACCCTCAGAAGCGGCTTCAGTGGCAATCATAATCTGTGCATGGTCACGGAAGTGCTCAACTAAGGCCGTTCGAATGTCAACATCCCGGGAACCGGATACTCGACCAGAATCTTTATTTGTTTCTAACCATTTTTGATATATAGCCGTGGTTGCAGGACTATTATTGGAACCGTTAAAAACCACTATTTGATTGGCAAATCCATTTTGTTGCAAGTAAGCAACCAGATAATCCTGAGTGCGCCTGGACTCGGTAAAGATCAATGCTTTTTCAGCACCACCGCTTGACGACATTTCCTTAAAACCGATTTCAAGGGCAGAAAGTAGGCTTCGTGTTTTTGTATCGGTTCCAATCACATTTGCCCACTGCGCCAATCGCGAGAGTTCCTGTATTTCTTCCTTGATTTTTATTCTATCGATGGCTTCTGCTGTTATTTCAGATTCTTCTTCCTCAAGTATCTCATCTAAAAGTTCATCCTCAATTTCTTCTTCAGAAAAAATGCTTTCCAAGGAATCTTCTTCGAGAGGCAATTTTTCATCAAGCAGTTTTTCGAGACGCAATTGCATGGTCTCAAGGGTTGCCGCTATGGCCTTGGACGAGGATGCCAGAAGTTTGCGTAAAATGATCTGTGTTAAATGCTTTTGGCGATTTGGAATGGCATAGCTGCTTTCGCGTTGAAGAAATAATGAAATTGCTTCATACAATTTGTGTTCGTCATCCGTTGGACGAAAAGGCCTGGTAATCGCTTTTCGTTTTGTGTATGAAATGTATTCAACGACTTGGTTGCGCAGAGTGCGTTTACAAAAGGCACGCAAGCGCAAACGCAATTCATTAATATTTGCTCCCGCATTCATGAATTGCGCCCTAAATCCATTCACTTCACCGAAGATGTTATCATCTATCAGTGTAGTCAGGCCGTACAGTTCGAGCAAAGAGTTCTGTAACGGTGTTGCTGTAAGCAATAATTTTCGACAACCTTCAGTAGCCCATCGGATTCCCTGTCCAACTTTATTACTCGTCCTGTAGGCATTGCGTAGTTTGTGAGCTTCATCGATCACAACCAAATCCCAAGGAATCAATTTTGTCTCATCCTTGATCTTATTGACGAAATTATACGAAACTATCAGCACTGCTTTTTGCTGTAGCGGATGCTTGCCTTGTCTTTTTGCATCAGAAAATGATTTTGAATCAAGAATAATAACCGGCAGATTGAATTTTTCTTCAAGCTCAAGCGCCCATTGTTTTCTAATTGACGCTGGTGTAATAATGAGTATTCGTCTGCGCCGTTCAGCCCAGTACTGACAAAGGACGATCCCTGCTTCAATAGTTTTACCAAGGCCTACTTCATCAGCTAAAATACTCCCCATTGATAAAGGGGATTGCAAGGCAAATAGGGCCGCTTCAATTTGATGGGGATTTAAGTCGACGGATGCATTGAATAAAGACATCGATAAACGATCTTGTCCGTTGACAGCCTTGCGAGTTAAATCGTTGGCTATGTATTTGCAATGGTAGTCAGTTAATTCCATTCGTGCCCTATCGACTTTATTATTATCTCATGGCTAACAGTGGCAAACTTCATCCGAATTTTACTTGGTAATGGTAGCCCAGCTTCCTTCCAACCCTTGAGAAGATAGTCGCCTATGCGATCTGATCCTGATATGTTGCTCGTGATAAAGGCACAAGAACAATATCGCCGGGTCTATAAGTCGTCATAGATCCCATCAACGTCGTTATCCCATTCTTCAAAGCTCGGTGCTGAAAGCTTCATTGCTTCCCAAGTTTCTGACGTCGATTCCTCTTGGAGGATAGTCACCAGAACCTTTGAGTAACTGATGTTGCCCGGCACTTCAGATAATTTAACTACGCCGTTTTCAAGGATACCTGGAACAGTTAGAAGCATAGTCCTTTTATTATACTTCATGTGGTTCTACGAAGGTAGCGCGCCACCCTCAAACCCCACGAACATCTTCCATCATGGCCTGGGGCCGGCCTTGGACCTGGCCCAGGTAACTTTTGGCCAGCTCTTCGACCAAAACGGGCACCGAGGCCGGGCTGGAAATCCCCGTTTGGGAACCAAGTAGCCTCCACAACAGGGGGGTTTTGGGTTTGGGGCCAAAGACAACCTGCACACTACTCACCCCAAGTTTGGTCTTCATCCACTCGATAGCCGACGGAATTCCGCCAATTTCGTCGACCAGGCCCAGGGTCAGGGCATCTTGACCGGAGTATATGTGCCCCTCGGCCAGTTCTGTCACCTTCGGCTCGGGAATGTTGCGGGTTTGGGCTACCTTTTGGACAAACATCGAGTACAGCTTATTGGTATAGGAGGAAATAATGTCGGTATCCCCTTCATTGGGCTCCCGGTAAGGGGATCCCAGGTCCGAATATTCGCCCCGGCGGATGACCGAGTGGGTAATCCCATGGGAGGCCAAGAATTCCTTGATGGAAAAGAGGATCGAAATAACCCCAATAGACCCGGTAATGGTGGTTCGGTGGGCAAAAATACGGGATGCCCCGGTAGCGATCCAGTAGCCACCCGAGCCTGCAACCTCGCTCATGGACACCACCAGGGGCTTTGCGGCCCCCAAACAGTCCAGTTCTCGGGAGATATCTTCCGATGCCAGGGCCGATCCACCTCCGGAGTTGACCCGGAAAATGACCCCCTTAATCTTTTTGTCTTTGCGAAGTTTTTGAATTAGGGGAATGAAGGTCGAACTGCCGATCATTTGGCCCATGAGGAAATCCCGGGAGTTTTCGCCGTTTTTTATTCCCCCTTCGAACTGCAAAAGTGCAATCTTCGCACCACTGCCAAAACGAGGCTTGAGTCGTCGGGGTTTGTATTCTTTGTTTTTGGATTTGGGATTTTTCCAGCCCTCCAGCAGGTCCTCCCAGGTATTGGTCTCGTTCACCCACCCGGCTTCGACGGCTTCGGCGGCGGAAAAAATTCTCCCCTCCAAAGAAAGCCCGGGGGCGATTTTTTCAGAATACTCGGCCATAACCGTATCCAGAATTGCCTCGTGTTGGGCCTGGTTGAAGGGGTCCAACTGGTCGACCCGGAAGCGATCGCCGGCTGCCTTGTACCGCCCGGCCCGGACAACTGTGGCAGTAATCTTGTGCCGATCCAGGACCTGCTTCAGAAAGGTAAAGTTTCGGGCCAGTCCCAAGGCGGCCACGGCCCCCACGGGATGAATCACCCGGCGGGTCGCCACAGACCCCAAATACAGCTGAAGTAGACCGTATTCTTTGGCAAAAAAGACCAAGTCTTTGCCCCCGGCGACCAGGAGTTGGAGTTGCTCCCGCACCGCCTCGGCCCCGGCGTAGGCTCCAGGGGCGAAGTCCGGAGCGCAGTGAACCAGTACGGTGCCTACCTTTGGTCGGCGGAGGAGGTCCTGAACCTGGAGGAGAAAAAAATCAAAATAAAAGGCCTTGCCCGAGGACACTCCTATCGAGAGGGGCGAGGTTCGGGGTGGTTGGGTTTCGTGGAAGGTTCCTTGGAGGGTGAGGGTTGAATAGTTCATACGAGAGTATACCAAACTTTGGGCCCTTTCGAGGCTTGACTAATCGATATTTTAGGTTGATTTTAGAGGTGGAGGAACCCAATGTTAAGCCCATTTAAACCCTTTCTGGATCAAAAAGACGACCTCAACGAAAATGCCCTTAAGGACCTCTTCCTTGAGCGAATGGCGAGTATTCCAGAAGCTTCGCAGATTTTCGACGATGCAGCGGAAGTATTTGTCGGTGAAGAATTGGTAGCTGTTGCCAGCGAAATTGTCGAAACCTTTCACGGGGAATGTGGAGCCGATGAGTTTCATTCTTGGAACTACGAACATCTGGAGTTTATCATTGAGTTGTCGAACAAGTTCAAGCTCATTATCCCCCGTAACCTTATAAATGGGCTCCCAGAGCAACTCATCCTGCTGATAAAGGCAAAACAACTCGGAGAACCGGGCTGCGAATAGCCCTTCTTCGGCCCCATGGTTGCTTCTCTTGATCTGACTATTCTCATACCTACCTACAAAGGTAACCAAAATCTTTCGAGGCTTCTTCCCCCTTTAGTCGCAGAATTGTCTACCCTTGGAACAGGGGAAATCCTCATCATCCTCGATAATCCAAACTCCTACGCTCTACTTGAACTGGCATCCCTTTCAAAGACCTATCGGGAAGTAAGAATTCTTCAAAACTCGGCCAACCGGGGCCAACGAATGGCCACCCTCCAAGGGATTTCCCAAGCCAGGGGCAGGTATACCATCACTATGGACGATGACGGATCTCATCCACCTACCGGGATCGGACAGCTCTACAATCGGGCCAAAGAGCTCGGTCCTCGGTCCCTGGTCTACGGTACTTGTGGTGGACCCGAAAATCGGCCGGTTCATCGAAACCTCGGTACAGTGCTAAATACGAAACTCTTCCAGCGCTACCTTGGCCTGCCATCCCCTATTCGTGTTGGAAGCTTTCGGTGCTTTGCAACCAAATTTGCCCAGGAGGCCATCGCTATACCGGTGACTTTTCCCTATCTCTCTGCCCAACTACTTTCTCGGAAACCCCAGGTGGATCAAATCTTCTATGAAGCGCCCTTTGACCAGCCAGAAAGTCGCTATACCTGGTTAGTTCTGGCCCGCCTTTTTTGCAAACTTGTCCTCCACTGGGGACCTTTCGCACCCCTGGCCCGCAGGCTTTGTGTAGCCCAAGTCCTGCCCCCTCTATTACATCCACAGGAGGACCAATGGCCCGTCTCATGATCCTCGGTGGGGGTAGTAGCCAAATCCCTGCTATCAGGCGAGCAAAAGAAAGGGGATTTACCGTTATTTTGGCCGATGTAAACCCGAACGCCCCTGGTCGAAGCCTTGCTCAGGAATTTGTCCCCGTATCGACCTTCGATCCCCAAGGTATTACCGAAGCCGCTGCCCGACTCGGAGTCCAGGCCCTCTTCACCTTGGGTTCCGATCAGCCGGTCTACACCGCAGCCTTCGCTGCCGCCCAACTGGAACTCCCAAATCCCCTTACCCCCGAACAGGCCCACACCGTAACGAACAAGGCCCCCATGAAAGAACTTTTCCAAGCTCACCACATACCTACCGCCGATTTTCGAATTCTGTCCTCTTCTTCGGACCTACCCGAACTCGAAAGTCTCGCCCTCCCCTGGGTTCTCAAACCAGTAGACAGCCAGGGCCAGCGAGGAATCTACCTCATTCGAGATCCCGCCGAGCTAAAATCTCTCATTCCCCAATCCCTCGCCTACTCCCGGGATGGTCGTCTCGTTCTGGAATCCTATTACCCTTCCCAGGAAGTAACCTTCAGTGGCTGGGCAGGACCGAATTCTCACAACCCTTCGGACACCCGGCTGTGGACCATAAGCGATCGAATCACCTTCGACCCAGAAAAGTGGCCCCAGGTTGGCCTGGGGGTGTGCCTCGCCCACCGCTACCCCTCCCAATTCGCCCAGGGGTGGGAAGAGGAAATCCTGGCCCTGGCCCACAGAATCGTGGGGGCCTTCGAGCTAGAAAATACTCCCCTCTATTTCCAGTTTCTCCTCGGTCGCCAGGGCGTAAGGGTGAATGAAATAGCCTGCCGTCTTGGAGGGGCCTACGAGGACCAGTGGATACCCCTGGTTCGAGGTATCGATATCTTGGAACACACCTTGGACTGGTACGCCGGGGCCTTGGGCTTGCCCACCGGCCAAAAGAGCACCAAAGACCCGAGAACCACGGCCAGTCATTGTTTAGTCCCCCTCCTTTTCACAAAACCCGGGCGGGTAGTAACCTACCGGGGAGATGAAAAAATCCGGAGCCTATCGGGTGTACAATGTGCCCAATTTCTTTTGCCCCCAGGAACCGACATTGGCCCAATGAAAAACTCGACCCAAAGAATTGGCTATGCCATTCTTAGTGGAACTACACCTAGGGAAGTAAACGAGTTGGCCCATCGGACCTTTGATACCCTCAGGGTAGAAAATTCTGCCGGAGAAAATCTCCTCTACGACACCCGGGTAGAAAGTCTGTTTCCCGACGGTGTACAGTAACCCATGACCCGACCAATACTCCCCCTCCTCTTGGCCATCTTCCTATTGTCTTCCTGTACCTCGGAGGCCAACACCTTGAGGGTCGCAGAGCAACACGGGCTGGCCTACATTCCCCTAGCCCTCATCCAAACCGAGAACCTCATGACCAACATTGAGTGGGTTCGGGTTTCCAACGCGACGGCTATTCGTGAAGCCATGGCGGCGGGTAGGTTAGATGTGGGATTTATGGGTATTCCACCCTTCCTTTTAGGTCAATATCGAGATGCGGGCTGGAGACTGGTCACCGGCCTCTCCCAAGCACCCTTGGGCCTGGTGACAAACCGTCCAGATATCGAGTCCCTTGGAGATATAGGTCCCGAGGATCGAATTGCCCTTCCCCAACCGGGGAGCATTCAACACATTCTCCTTTCTATGGCAGCCGAGAGGACCCTTGGAAACCCACAGATCTTTGATAACCAACTGGTCAGCCTGTCCCATCCCGACGGATTTGTGGCCCTCTCCACCGGACGAGAGATTGTCGCCCACTTTACCACCCCACCCTTTTTGGCCTCGGCTTTGGAGCTTCCGAATGCCCGACAAATCCTCTCGGGAACCGAGGCCTTTGGCGGACCATTTACTTTCTTGGTAGGAGCCGCCGCCGAAGGATGGGGAATAGAGGGTCCTTCGAAAGAGCTCTTAGACGATTTTTTACTCGCCCTCGAAAAAGCAATGGTCATTGGCAACCGGCTCCAGGGTCCGGTTTTGGACGAGGAAAACTCCCAGGTTCTGGCCCGCTTGGCCCAATACTACGACTTCGATCCCCAGACCCTTCACCACCAACTCCAAGACCCGAACCTCCGATTTACCTCCGAGGTACAAGGGCTTGAGGAATTTGGACAGGCGATGGACCGTTTTGGTTACCTGGAGTGGCCCATTGAATAAAACACCGTCGACCCGGGCAGTCCTCCTCTTACTCCTGTTCATTCCCGGCTGGGAACTGGTCCGTATCCTGACCGGGGTGTCCCCGGTGCTCATGCCCCCTTTGGTGGACATTGGACGGGCCCTGGTAGAAGGTCTCTTGGGTGGGCGACTGGTTTCCCAGACCCTCTATTCCTTGGGTCTTATCCTCTTGGGGGGATTCTTAGCCCTCCTTTTGGCCCTGGGAGCCATTTTTCTGGCCCTTCGTTCGGAGGTAGCCCAGAAGGTCGTAGACCATTTGGGGTCGATTTTTCATCCCCTACCAGGGATCGCCCTTTTGCCCCTCATTATTCTGTGGTTCGGAATTGGGCCCTCGGCGATCTTGGCGGTCATCGTCCATAGTGTCCTGTGGCCCCTGGTTACGAATCTGCAGTCCGGTGTTCGAAGTGTGCCCGAGGTATGGCGCATGAGTGCGGCGAATTACGGGGTGCGGGGCTGGCGGTACCTGTGGTTGGTGCTGTTGCCGGCCAGCGCTCCTGCAGCTTTGGCGGGGCTGCGGATTGCCTGGGCCCGGGCCTGGCGGGCTTTGCTCAGTGCGGAAATGCTCTTTGGGGCGGCGGGAGCCGGCGGGGGATTAGGCTGGTTCATCGCAACTCGGCGGTCGTTTATGGACACCCCCGGGCTTTTTGCGGGGATTATCGTCATTTCTGCTATTGGGGTTGGGGTAGAGAACTACCTTTTCCGGACCGTCGAATCCCGGACCCTGGTTCGCTGGGGTATGGCGTCATGACTGGCTCGCCGGTGTTGGTGCTTCGGGATCTGAGTTTTGCCTACTCCCAAAAGCTCGTCTTTCGAAATATTCATCTATCGGTTGGAAAAGGGGAGGTGGTAGGGGTTCTGGGTCCTTCGGGGTGTGGAAAGTCGACCCTCTTGAAGGTAGCTGGATCTTTTTTGGCTCCCTCTTCGGGGGAGGTGATTTTCCGAGACCTTCCCGTCAATATCCCCGACTACCGACGGATAATGGTATTTCAGGACACCCATCAGCTCTTTCCTTGGCGCACGGTGGAACAAAATCTGGCCTTCGCCCAAGGGGCAAAAAAAGATCCAGAACGAATTATCCGGGCCTTGAAGGAAGTACGAATGGAGGCCTACGCCCACTACTATCCCTATCAGTTGTCCGGGGGAATGGCCCAACGAACCGCCTTGGCCCGAGCATTCTTAGGGGACCCACCGCTACTTCTGTTGGATGAACCCTTTGGATCGGTCGATGCATTGCAACGAAAAGAACTACAGGCCCTCTTACAAACCCTTATTCGAGTCCACCAGACCTCGGCTCTCTTGGTAACCCACGACCTCGATGAGGTCCAAGCCCTTTCGAATCGGATTTTTGTTCTGAATGGAAACCTCATCGAGGTTCCTTCCCACCTACCCTTCGCCGAAGCCCGAGATTTTATCTCCCGAGCCCTGACACTCGAAACACCCTAACCCGACCCATTTCTGGACTCTGAAATGGGAGTACCCGAATTCCATACCAAGGCGAGCTAAACTCCCCTATCTGGGTACCATACTGGTCCAGAATTTCTACTACATCGGGATAGAATCGGTAGGGATTGCCGTATACGTCATTCCAAAGGGGACGCTCCCGATAGATCCGATCCAGCTCGTCCACGGGCCACACGACCCACCGAATATTCTGTTCTATAAAAAATCTCGTCAGTGGCCGTTCTTCCAAGGGCAGGGCTTGGGTTTCTTCGGTCCGAGGGGGGAGAGAATCGAAATCCCTCCATACCCGTAGCCGATCGGGACCAAAGGCAAACCCGGTGTTCAAATTTGCCAATACTCTTCCCTCGGTGCCCAGGAGGTCCCCGATTTTCTCCAGGTAGACCTCGTAGGTCCTATCCTGCCCGGGATACCACCGAATCAATTCACTCCCCAACAAAAACCCATTTACACCTACCAGGATAACCAGAAAAAGTGTCCAACCACGAGCGTATTTAGTAAAACGGAGTCTCCCACTTATCCACAGGCTGTATATCCAGGGCACAAGAAAAAGCCCACTGGGTGGACTATATTTTCCAATTAAAAAGATACCAAAGCCCACGCCGAGAAGCGAAAGGGTCGCAGCTCTTCCAAAGGTCCGAAATCCCCCAACTCCAAGGCCTCCGAGTCCTAACAAAAGCAGAAACTGACTCGGTGGAAGATAGTAGGTTCCCTCAATCTGGTTCCAGAGCTTGTAGAGAAAGTCCCGAAATCCCCAAAGTCGTGGCAATAATCCCGGTTGAATACCCATTTCCTCTCCCAGCGATAGGTAATTGCTCAGAAACTGTGGATCCAAGGCATAACTAAGGCCTATTCCCCCGATTGCACCGAGGGCAAGGATACCGGCGTAGATGAAGAGGACCCGCACACGTTTTTCGCTAGCGAGCCATACCCAAGGAACCAAGCCCAAGGCCACAACAAAGCTATTGGGGTGGATAAATACTCCAAGCCCAACTACTAGACCGCTCCAAATTCCTCGGGTGTCCGGCTTTACGTTTTCGAGGCTGAGAATCCAGAAACCCAAAATGAGGAGGAAAAGAATTATAATTTCTTGTCGGCCAAAGTGACTCGCGGCAAAGAACCAGGGATCTAAAGCCAGCATTCCCGTTCCCCAGGCGGCTAACGCTAACTTTCCAGTCCAGTTTCTTAGGCCGAGAAACCAGAACCCAAGGGTACCCAGCCCGGCGAGAAGGGACGGTAGACGGGCACCTACAATCGACCATTGGACCTGCAAGAAAAACCCCTGGACCAGATGGTACAAAGACTTGAGCCCGTGGGGATTCCGGGGAGTGAGGGCAAAAAAGTCCTCGGTGGCTCCAAGGTCTGGCCATTGCAGACCAAAGTTTTCGCCTACCATCGCCCTGCTCAGCCAGGCCAACCAAACTTCATCGGAGTGGGCTAGGGGATACCACGAGAGGGTAAAAAGATGGAGCAAAAGGTACGGAAGAACTATCCCAAGACCAACGAAATATTTTTTACCCGGGTGTAGCAAATTATGGAACATTTTCCTTCCCTCTCCTATACTTGGGTTGCGCTCCAAAGCTTGTGGTAAGCCTCTGTTCCCCTAGTCCGAGCATGTAGAACAACCGTTTTCTTGACACCAAAATACAGAAAACGATCGCTTTTCGCGACCAGTAGATCAAAAAAAGGAGGGACCCACAAGCTTTGGAGCACACACGATATTCAACAAGTATGGGTAACCCCACTAACTATAGAGAAAATAGAGTACTCTTAGTAGAAGACGAGGCTATCCTCGCCCTACTCACCCGCCGAATACTCGAGCGCGCAGGCTACGAAGTGGTGGTAGTGACCACCGGCGAGAAAGCGGTACGTGTAAGCCTCGATCAGCGGGACTTTGGCCTCATACTCATGGATATAGACCTGGGTAGCGGTATAGATGGAACCGAGGCGGCCCAGCAAATTCTCCAAGAATATAGACATTCCAATCCTCTTTTTATCGAGCCATACCGAACCGGAGATCGTCGCAAAAACCGAACTCATTACAAATTATGGATACGTTGTAAAAAATTCTTCCCCAACGGTCTTATTAGCTTCTATGAAAATGGCTCACAAACTCCATGGTTCGTTTCTAGAGCTTCAAAGAGCCGAAGACACCATAACCATAGAACGAGATAGTCTCTTGGCAATCCTCGATGGTTCACCAATAGCAATGGTACTTATTCGTGAGACTTGCCAGGTTCTCCAAGCGAATCCCTTGGCCTCGTCATATTGTCAGTACAATCCAGCAGATCCTTCAGACATCCGGCTAAATCCCGAATTTGCCTCGGTAGAAACCGACGTTGTTGCATGTCTGCGGTCAGGAAAATCTATACCTACTCGAGAGCTCAAACTCGGGCATTCGTCTGCGCCTTCGTATTTTCGTTATACCATTTCCCCTGTTCACCGCGACCAAGATAGTGGACCGACCGTTTTACTTACCCTCGAAAATATTTCTAATATTCGGGCCCAGCAGGAACGAATTCTCACCCTTTCTCATATCGCCGAGAACCCAGGAAGTATGGTCATAATTACCGATAAAGAGAGGCGAATCGAGTGGGTAAATGAAGCCTTTACCAATTTGACCGGTTACCAACTACCAGATATTCGTGGACTCTTTCCTGGAAAACTTCTTCAAGGTCCTGACCCCGATCCAATCCTGAACAAGTTGATCTTCGATCGCCTCAACGCAGGACTCGACTTCTCCGGAGACATACTCAACTTTACGAAAAACGGAACTCCCTATTGGATTTCTATGAATATTCAACCGGTAAAGGATTCGAGTGGCTCAATTCAGCAGTATGTTTCCATTCAGCATGACATAACCGAGCAAAAACGTAGTGAAAATCTCCTCCGAGACCAACAGGAGAAAACCTCGGCGGTACTAAATGCAATGTCCCAGGGAATAGCAATTCTGGGTAAGGATGGAGAAGTAACTTACATGAATCTTGCCTACCAGCGGGCATTTCCAGTTCCGGAAGGAGAAAAACTTCTAGGTACTACCAATTTTTTAGAGAATCTCCATCCCGACGAGAGTCCACGTCTGTTGCCCCTCATCTACAGCGCGATTCAAGAACAGGCTACCAACGCCCGATACATCTTTCGATACAAGAACCCCGACGGGGCCTACCACTGGAGAGAAGATCGGGTGACTTTTTTCTACGACGACCAAGGAAAATTGGCCGAGTCGTTCGTTATGGCGCGAAAAGTGACTCTTTTTGAGCCCAATGATATATACTTCGAGTCTGACTAAAAACATGGATAAACCCGAAGAGTTCTTAGGTAAAAAAATACTACTCGTAGAAGACGTCGCTGTCCTAGCACTACTCACCGAAAAAGTATTGGTTCATTCGGGGTACGAAGTAACGGTCGTCACTAACGGGGAAAAAGCTGTCGAACTTGCTCTTGACCGGCGAGATTTTGATCTAATTCTAATGGATATAGATTTAGGACCAGGAATCGACGGTACTCTAGCAGCCCAACGAATAGTGCGACAATTCGATGTTCCCATCCTCTTTTTGTCGAGCCACACCGAGCCCGAAGTCGTCGAAAAGACTGAGCAAATTACCAATTACGGGTATGTGGTCAAGAATTCTTCTCCCACAGTCCTGTTAGCCTCGATTAAGATGGCCTTCAAGCTCCATAATTCTTTAAGTGCCCTTCAGGAAGCCGAAAACCTTATAACAAAAGAACGAGATGACCTCTTGGCAATCCTCGATGGTTCTCCGATAGCTATGATGCTTATCATGGATGATTTGCGAATTCTTCAGGCGAACCCCTTGGCAGCTCGATATTGCTCGTACAACCCGGCAGATCCCTCGGAAACTCACCTTTCCCAGGACTTTTCCCCCCTCGAATCGGAGGTCAAAAGTTGTTTGGAGTCGGGGAAACTTCTTGCACCCCAGGAGTTTACCCTCAAAACCCACAACTCCCGTTCGTATTTTCGGTACACCGTATCTCCTGTCCACAGAGACCGTTCTAGCGGAAGGCTTGGACTGCTCACCATCGAGGACGTTACGACCATACGAGTTGAGCAAGAACGAATTCTTACCCTTTCTCATATCGCCGAGAACCCGGGGAGTATGGTTCTTATTACCGATAAAGATCGTAGAATTGAGTGGGCCAATAAGGCCTTTACCGAACTTACCGAGTATACCCTCGAAGAAATTCGAGGGCTCCAACCGGGAAAACTTCTTCAAGGGGGCCAGCCCAATATTGCCCAGAATAGAGAAATATCGACCAAACTGAACAAGGGCGAAAGTTATTCCGGTGAGCTCCTCAACTACAAAAAATCGGGACAACCTTATTGGATTAGCCTCAATATTCAACCGGTTCTTGACTCTAAAGGTCAAATTAAACAATACATTTCCATAGAACACGAAATTACCCTACGCAAAACAACGGAGAAAAGACTCCAAGACCAACGGGATAAAATCTACAGGGTCATGAACGAAATGTCCCAGGGACTCGTTATACTGGGAGCTGACGGGAAGCCAACCTACCTGAACCCTGCGTACCAACAAATGTTTCGCCGACGGAAAGATGGAACAAGGGTCGAAATCGCTGACATTCCCGAGAGACTCCATCCGGATGAAAGGTCTCGTCTCTTGTCCCTTATCTACGATGCAATCGAGGCCAAGGCTCCAGGAGCCCGGTACGTGTACCGGTACTTGAATCCCGATAATCGGTACGTGTGGAGAGAAGACCGGACTACCTTCTTCTACAATAAGCAGGGGGTTCTCGAGGAGTCATTCATCTTTGCCCAGATTATTTCTCTCTTTGAACCTCGAGACATGTCCTTTGAAATCGAGAGGTTGGGGGGAAACAATTCTTAAATCTGTAGAGCTTTTGCACCGTAGAGACCTGGCACTTCAAGGTCGGTTAATTCCCATCGAAGTCCTTCCCAGTTCACAAAAAAATCCCCGGATCCATCGCCTAAAACCGGGCAAATATCCGCATGGCTACCAATGCTCACCCCGAAGGCTTTAACCAAAGCCTCTTTACGGCACCAGAGGGTATAAAAACTATCGACAAAGGTGGACCAGCCACCTTTGTCTTCTTGGTTAACGAGCCACTTGCGTTCCTCGGGGGAAAAAAACCGTTCGGCCACCGCCCAATACCTATCGGCTTTGCGGGAACTGGGAACTTCTAGGTCGATTCCAAGAGATTTACCCTTCGGGCCCCAGATATACCCCACTCGGTCTCCCGAAAACGCCAGGTTAAAACCCAATTGGGGGTTAGAAGGTTTTCCAAGGGTCCCAAGATCTACCACAACTTCTGGGGGTTCACATCCAATCACCTTTGCAAGAAGAAATCGCAAGATTATCCGACGCCACCGATATTGGTTTGCATGTACTTCCCGAGAGTAAGCGTCGGAGGCCGATTGTTCGTAATCCGAGAGTACCCTCTGGATGTCCTTCGGCGGTTCGCCGGAAGGTAGGGTAAGCACTATGACCCTATCGGAAGGGAGGGCCTTGAGACTATGTAAAATTAATTCCCAGGTCGGCTTGGGTGAATTGAGCACGAGCATAGATTTTCCTGAAAAAGTATAGTACTATTCCCTCACTCAAAACCAGTGGAGGAACCTGTGTTCAACCCCCTAGAACGTCGCGTAGTTATTACCGGCATCGGGACTATTAATCCCCTCGGTCACTCGGTACAAGAATTCTGGAACAATATTAGCCAAGGAAAAAGTGGAATCCGCAATATCCGGAATCGAGACCTACCGGACTTTCCAATCCAAATCGCGGGGGAAATTGATATCCGCGACGAGGTGAAAGAATACTACCGCTCAAAAAAACTGTTTAAACGCCTCGACCGATACATTACCTTCGGGTACGTTGCGGGGGCCCAGGCCTACATTGATTCGGGTATCGACAGTTCGTCAAATCCTGAGCGGTACGGGGCAATTATTGGCTCGGGTGAGGGTGGTTTACACACCCAGTGGGATCAGTTAGTTCGAATCCACGAAAAAGGGTTAGATACTATTTCTCCTTACTACATAACCAATGTCATTCCAAATACCGCTACCGCCCTCCTGTGCCAAGAACGGAACCTTCAAGGTGTAAGCTTTTCGGTCAACTCGGCCTGTGCTTCGAGTAACCACGCCCTGGGCATGGCGGTGAACTTTATTAAGATGGGTATGGCCGATGCCATTTTTGCCGGAGGGGCCGAGGCGGTGGCTGTAGAGCCCGGGTTGGCCGCCTTCGCGGGAATCGGCGCACTTAGCCGGAGAAACGAGACCCCCCAAACTGCTAGTCGGCCCTTCGACCGGGACCGGGACGGTTTTGTAATGGGTGAGGGAGCGGGAGTTCTGTGTGTCGAAGAGCTCGACCACGCCCGCCGTCGGGGTGCAAAAATTTACGCCGAGATTACGGGTTTTGGTTTTACCAGCGACGCCCACGACCTGGTTGCCCCCCACCCCGAGGGTGATGGAGCGGCTCGGGCAATGACCACGGCCTTGCACATGGCGGGTCTAAACACCGAAGACATCGATCTCATTAACTGCCACGGAACTTCCACCCCTGCTGGGGATGCGGCGGAGGCGATGGCAATTCATAGGGCCTTTGGATCGGAAATCGCCCGAAAAATCCCCGTTCACTCCACCAAGTCGATGATTGGTCACCTTATTGGGGCTGCTGGGGGAGTAGAGGCGATTGCAGTCATTTTGGCTCTGACCCAAGGAGTCATCCATCCTTCGATCAACGTAGAAAACCAAGATCCTACGATCGACCTCTCGGTGGTACAACAAACCCGGGACGGGCAGAATGTACTCCACGCCCTTTCGAACACCTTTGGATTTGGTGGTCACAATGCTTCGGTTGTTCTAAGTAAGTTTTTGGGTTGATTTGGTTGTCATAGTTGTTTTGCTCCAGAAAGTATGATATTTTTGTACTTACTGGAGCAAAGCGTGATCTATTCCCACTCAGATCTAATGTACCAACTCGACAATTACGCCTCACCTCGGTCAAAGTTAATTCAACTTATAAAAGAGGGTACCTATATTCAAGTACGACGGGGTCTTTTCGTCGACGATCCGGCAACCCCCAGGCAAGTCCTTGCCCCAATAATCTATAGCCCGTCGTATATATCCTTTCAGTATGTCTTATCCCAAGCCGGACTTATTCCCGAAGGGGTCAAAAACCTGACCTCTGCAAGTTTTGGCAAAAACAAAAATAAAGTGTTTAGGACACCTTTTGGCGAGTACCACTACTGGCCTGTCCCCCGAACCACCTATCCCCATGGGATACGGATCGAGGAAGAAGGGGGCATTTCTTACTTAGTTGCGACACCGGAAAAGGCCCTATGTGATAGTGTCTATAAAGTCCGCTCGGTGACCAGCATAAACGCGATGGAAAACCTACTACTCTACGATTGGCGAATCGAGAGGTCGGATCTAATAACCTTAGACTGGGAGTTTATCGCTTGGTTAGCGCCCTACTATGGCACAAAGTCTCTGAGGGCCCTTTCTGCATGGCTAAATAAGGAAGTAGACAATGGCTAACATCGGTCCGGTAAAACAGATGATGTCTCAATTTCCTTGCCGGACCCACGAGGAAACCCGAGAAGCCCTCCGACAAGTGACCCAAGAACTGACGCTTTTGGCCCTCTCCCGAACAAAGTTTTTCGATCTCGCTGCCTTCTATGGGGGTACCGCCCTTAGAATTTTTCACGAACTGCCTAGGTTTTCGGAGGATCTCGATTTCAGTCTTATGCTTCCCGATCGCAATTTTAACCTGACCGATTTTTTGCCTAAAATAGAGGAAGAGTTGGCATCCTTTGGTCTGGAAATGCACGTAACCCGAAAAGAAAAACGAGAATTGAGCCCAGTTCAGTCTGCATTTATAAAAGGTAACACCCTTGTGCATTTGGTAAAGGTCACTTCCGTGGGACTCCCAGTACGAGGAATACCATCAAACGAGGTCATTAAGATTAAGCTCGAAATCGACGTGGACCCTCCCAAAGGTGCCGGGTACGAACTCAAATTCCGCTTACTTCCAGTCCCCTTTTCGGTACGCCTCTACGACAAACCTTCGCTTTTTGCAGGCAAGGTCCATGCCTTGCTCTGCCGTGGTTGGAAAAATCGGGTAAAAGGCAGAGATTTTTACGATTATCTTTGGTATCTGGCAAACAACGTTCCTGTGAATATGGTCCATCTCAAAGAGAGAATGGTCCAATCGGGCCACTGGAATACAAAAAAAACACTCACGATCGACGACATTCTACAGATCCTAGAAAATCGTATAGACCCAAGGATTATTGAACTGGCGAAGGTAGATGTTTCACCATTCATCGCCAATACCCAAGAACTGGATCTCTGGTCGAAAGATTTTTTTCTTGCCGTCTCTGAGGATAGGTTAAGGTCTTCTACTTAATCACGACCCAAATTCCCGAAGGATCGATCAGCTCTCGGGTAGGCCCCGAACTTTTGGTCCCAAGATTGAACTGTATCTCCGCCAGACCAGGACCGTGACCTTGGTCCGGACGAGCCATACCCAGGGTCGAAGGTATTAGGGTCTATTTGACCTGCGGCAAACACCTCGTCCAGGTCCAGGGCCCGGGTCGCAGGAACCAAAACTCCATCGGCCCGACGAGCAACAAAACCCGGCTGGTCGGTGAACATCTGTCCCCGTTCGGGGGTGTCCAGATAAAACTCTAGCCCGTTCCCCTCGGGGTCTGAAAAATAAGTGGCTATCGTTTGGGTGTGGTCGGTAGGACTTTGTCCGATTTTTTGGGCTGCCAGATTCAGAATAAAGGCACCAAAATCCTTATACTCCGAGAACAAAAATGCCAAGTGGTAGAGCCCTTGACGCCTCGGCTCGTCGGTCGCTTGGCGTAGAAACAGCAAGGGCTCAGACGAGCCCACAACTACAAAGTCGGGCCCCGAATCAAAAACTCGAAACCCGAGCTTGGAAATATAAAAGTCCCTAAGCCCCAGCAAATC
>Ga0210043_1000950_pt1 | contig 27957 bp, 58 predicted proteins | sample CryGeymet201501t_FD_183990 | JGI IMG/M metagenome (GOLD analysis project Ga0210043, IMG submission 183990) | Groundwater microbial communities from Crystal Geyser aquifers in Utah, USA - Crystal Geyser metaG 2015-01t (SPAdes) (version 2) | ecosystem: Environmental > Aquatic > Deep subsurface >... | reverse complement strand
CTCGCCTCGATCTGACGATCTCGGCAAGCAGAACTCGCCTCGATCTGACGATCTCGGCAAGCAGAACTCGCCTCGATCTGACGATCTCGGCAAGCAGAACTCGCCTCGATCTGACGATCCGACGATCTCGTCAGTCTCGATGACGTCTGATGATGTGAAGCGGGAGATCATCTGGAGGGCGAAGCTCTCCGCCGAGCTTTACGGAAATTGTGTCGTGAGCCAGTCTGACGGCGAGGCGGATCCAGAGAAAGCGAATTTTGAGATCTACTCGTTGCGGTTGGTCAAACCAGACAGTCACTACCGGATTTTCTGGGTCAAAAGCGCCGAGAACCTTCGGATCAGACTCACCGTGCCATCAATGGGGCATATTGGCAGTTTCTCAATCGTAGACACCCACGTCGGACGGGAGACCTGGCACCACACAGACCACAACAACGAGTTGCTCACCGAGCTTCAACGCTTGATGGTGCTGGACGACTTGGCAGGGATCTAATGAGAGAGAGAGCACGCCGGCCTTTGTAGATCTCGGTAGAACAACTACATGAACAAGCATCGCGGTCAGCCAGCCGTGCGGGTCACCCTGGAGTTCCGTCCTGTAGACGGCGAGGGTCTCTGTTTCGACAACGCGCACGGTGACTACGGACCTTCGGCCCTGTCGAACGTCGAGAACATGCTGAAGGGCATGCTCCATCACATTCAGGAGATGAAAATGATCTCGACCGTGGGCAAGTCGGCGCGGGCAGGCAAACCGTCGCAGGACAACGCTAGGCTTGATCAACTGCACGGCTACGCAATGCGCAGCTACGAAAACCAAGAGAAGATCATTCGAAACGCACTCAAGACGGCCAGGTACGACGTCATCACCAACTGGAATTGGGACGACGACACGGAGACCCCCAATTGAACCGTCTGACCCGTCTAGTTGATGAGATCTACGGCATAGGCGTCGTGGCTTACTATGTGGCCTACTATCGACGCATGCCGATCGAGAAGCTTCGTCGTCTACTTCTCCAAGTGATGTCCTCAACACCTCGTAGAAGACGAGATCTGCCCTCAACCCCTTACAGAAGAGTAAACCGGCGCTTGATCGACGAGATGATGATGGATTTGAATCCGTCATCAGCTCAGTTGGCCGTGAGGTCGGCCAAGGCCGTGGTCTGTACAGCCCAGGACCTGGATGGCTTGACGCTTGGGGAACTCAAACGCGTCCGCGACGAGGTCCAGGCCGCCTACGATGCTCTCTGCGAGCATTACCCTCTCGACGCCCTAGCGGTGGGTTAGCTGGGCCGCGTACCACCCGCGTCGTTGAATCTGCATCGAAGAGTTTTCAGACCTTTGCAGAAAAAAACGACGATTAGCTTTTCGCTGAGCCGAGATCGAACCCCAAACAAACCCACCTCACACCCGTCACCACATCGGTCGGCCGCTCGTTCCACCACCACCATCCGCGTACCACCCGCGTCGTTGAATCTGCATCGTTCAATTCCGCATCTCAGATCCTCTGACCAAGGTCCTGCGCCCCCCTCTGAGCGAGCGCGTTCCCGACAACGCAGGGTCGCCCTGGCGCGTTCCCCCATGGGGGGGGGGTCCGGTTGTGCAGGGGCCCGAGAAGGGCCCTATGGGGCCCTCAGAGGGCCTCTGAGTTGTGCAGGGCCCGTGAGGCCCTGCCATCGGTGCGCCTCACCTGTGAGCCCCTGTGAGCCCCTGTGAGCCCCTGTGAGCCCCTGTGAGCCCACAGGCCCCGTCCTGTGAGGGCTCATGGTGCCTCACGTGGCAGGCCCCTGAGAGGTGGCCTATGCGAGCCCTGCTGAGTTGTGCAGGGCCTAGGCCCTTGGGCCTGTGGTGGGCCCCTGTGAGGGGCCTTCGCTGAGAGGGCCCTGTGAGGGGCCTTCGCTGAGAGGGCCCTGAGTTGTGCAGGCCCACGGGACGCCTCACCTGAGGCCCTAGGAGGGCCCTAGGAGGGCCCTGAGTTGTGCAGGGCCGTGGGCCTAGGGCCACGATCAAGCCTCACTGTGAGGCCCATATGAGCCCCGAGGGGGTGGGCCTATAGGGCGCCTCATGAGAGGGCCCTAGAAGAGCCCCCATGAGAGGGCCCATGAGGGGGGCCCTCTCATGGGGGCTACGTTGTGCAGCCCCACGGGAGGTCCCCCATGGGCAGAGTTGTGCAGGGCCCTGCGAACCCTTCTGAGGGTCCATGAGAGGGGCCCTTGTGAGCCGCCGCGTTGTGCAGGTGGGCCGCAATTGTGCAGGCCCTAGAGGGACAGGGACTCGCTCTCAGCGACGGCAGCCGGATCGTTCAGCTTCACGAGGGCATCCAGCAAGTAGCACTTGGCCTCAAAGAGCTTTTCGGTAGCCCTGTCCACATCACCCCAGGCTCCCCCCTCAAGGGGGATCCCCTCAAGGGCGGTCACGAGGACCTCAATGGTGTTGCGGACTGCTTGCAGGGCGTCGTTTGTGCAGGGCATGGGATTGATTCTTTCCGGGCCGCGTTGTGCAGCCCTTGAGGTGAGGGGTGAGGGGCCGCGTTGTGCAGCCCCTGGGGGGGGTTGTGCAGGCCCCCTCTAGAGGCTCAGGGAGCGCGCGAGCTCGATCCCCTCGCGCACGAGGGCGGCCGTGGGGACGGTCCGCGAGTCGCAGTGCAGCGAGCGCGCCGAGCCGAGGGGCCCCTTGTTCGGGGCCGCGTACACCGCCTGGGGCTTGAAGTAGAGGCGCGTGCCGTCGGGCCCCGTCGCGTGGGGCACCTTCAGGGTGGTGGGGCTGACGGCCCACCCGAGCGAGGCGAGTGAGGCGAGGTGGGCGGCGGTAGCTTGCTTGAAGGTCATTGGGGAAGGGTCCTTTCTGGGCTTACCTTGAACGCGGGCCGCGTCTGATGCATCGATCACCCAGGCGAGAGCCTGGCGTACATGAAGCCACCCCTTGCACAACGCAAGGGGTGGCAGGGTAGGCCGACTCGCTGTTAGAGCGGCTCGCCGTCCGCGTTGACGACCACCTCGCCCATACGGGTCGCGATGTAGCGATAGGGGCCGTTGGGGAGCCCCTGGCAGGGGCTGAGGTCGACCGCCTCCACGGTCACCACCACCTCGGCCTCGGCGCGGTACGCGGCCCGCACGGCCTTCTGAGCCGTGCGCACGGTCGCGACGGAGTGAGCCGCACAGAGTCCCGTGGGCTGGAAGCTCCCATCGTCGATCAGGGAGACATCGCCGCAGGAGCGGCAGACATCCTTGGAGCGGGAGCGGCGGGCCATGGGTGGTTCCTTTCTCTCGGGTTCACTCCCAACGCGGGCCGCGTCTGATGCATCGAACATCAGTCGCAAGGAGAGCGCGACCCCAGCTCGCTAATAGCGGGCTTCCGTGTAGTACAAGAACGAACCCCCGGGGGTTCGCTCCCGGGGGTTCGCTCGACTGACGGACCGCGCCCAGCCCCTACCGGGGCCCGAGCCCCGACGCGGGGGGCTTTGCGGGCGACGGGCGACCAGCCCCGCCGCCCTGCCGCCCGCGCGAGCGCCGAGGGGGTTTCGACGGGCGACCAGGCGCGCGTTGACATCGCGCTCCGTCGGGGTCGGGGCGAGGGTCGGGTAGTTCTGGCTCATGGGAGACATCCTTTCTCTCGGGGTTCTCTTTCTAGGGGTGGGAACACCAATGCATCGAATCCGGGCCGCAGGCACGCCCATCCCACTAATAGCGGGCTATCCTCGGGTACAAGGCGAAGCCCCGGGGGCGAACCCCCGGGGCTTGGTCGACCTAGAACCCAGCCCGGACGGGGCCCGCCTCGGGCCGCGCTCCGCGCGCCGCGACCCACGCCGCGATCAACGCGCGAGCTCCGCTCTCCGTCTCGGCGCGAACCGTGACGAACTCGCGCCGAACGTTGACAACGTTCGGGTAGGCGTACGAGACGAGGGCAGTGAAGTAGCTCATGGGGTGGGTTCCTTTCTGCGGGTTCGCTTTGAACGTGGACCGCGACTGATGCATCGAACCCCCGGGAAAGCTCCCGGGGGTTCGGTCGACTAGGCCAGGGGCCTAGTAGTCTGCGCCGCGCTCGCACGCGTCGGCGCACGCGTCGCAGCGGTATTACTCGCCGCACGCGTCGCAGGTGTAGGGGTCGACGGGGTTCGGCAACGCGAGCCCCCGGGCGACCTTGAGCGCGTGGGCCGCGCTCGCGACCTTGGGGGCGAAAATGGTCTCGCGCCCGAGCGACACGGCGTATCCCCAGTCGACGCGACCCGTGGGAGCGCCCATCGCCGGATAGGTGACGCACTCGCCCGAGCGCGTGTAGAAGTAGCTCACAATCATTCGCTCGCCGATCATGGTGGGATCCTTTCTCGCGGGTTCACTCCCAACGCGGGCGAGCATCAATGCATCGAACCCCCGGGGGCGGGCCGGGGGTTCAAAGGGGGGGGGCTGAGACTAGGTCGACTAGGTCGACTTGGACATCGCCGAGCGCCTCGCCCGAGCCATCCACCGGCCCGAGCGCTTGCGCTCCTCGCAGGCTCGCTCCCACCGGTCGAAGCGGGTCCAGGTATCGAGCGCGGCCCGAACCGCCCCAACGGTGATCGCCTCGCCCACGCCATCCATCGGGGAGATCTTGAGGCCATCCAGCGCGGGCGAGTCGAGCAGCATGATCATGGTCCCGTGCAGGGTCGCACGGTCCATCCAGGCGGGGAGGTCGCCCATCGCGAGGTCGACCCCCGCGACGGTCCAAGGCGTGGACACCGTGTAGGTGTCGGACGCGGGGCCTGCCGTGAACATGTAGAGGTCGGACATTTTGAAAGGGCCTTTCTCTCGGGTTCGCTTTGAACGTGGACCGCGATCAATGCATCGATCGCCAGGCGGGTGGGCCGCAGACTCTGCGAGTGGAGCTCGCTAATAGCGGGCTCGCCTAGGCGTCAAGAGTGAGCCCCCGGAGACTCGCTCCGGGGGCTGGGTCGGTCGACTAGGTGAGCCGCGCCTGAAGGACGCGCCAGGACCGCCGCTTGGTGACACTCTCGGCGATCCGAGCGCGGGCCGCATCGAACACGCTCGCGGGCGGAGTGAGCGTGTCGACTATCTCCGCAGGCACCCCTTTCTCGATCAAGTCGCTCCGCCAATCGTCCGCCTCAGACTCGGTATCGAGCCCGTACGCGATCGCCTGCTCCTCGCACAAGGCGCGAAACGCCTCAGCGCTATCGTGCATCAGCGCCACAGCGCGGATTGTCTCCGTCTCCAGATGCGAGTCGTACTCCACGATCACGTACGCGTGAGCCATCGGGGGTCTCCTCTCTCGGGGGTCGCCTTCAACGCGAAACATCACCGGATGCATCGATGGTCCGCAAACATCACATCGATGCATCCGAAGCGGAGCGCGTTGGGAGTATCTCACGCAAGGAGCCGACAGTGAACTATCAGACGATCAAGGCTATGGTGCTCGCGGGCGAGTCGCCCAGCGTCGACTCGATCGACGCGGCGATCCGGGCCCAGATTGTGGCCGTGGCGACCTACGCCAACAGCGTGGCGAAGCATTCGGCCAAGCTCCTCGCGGCCGACGCGCACCCCTTTCCTCTGCCCGACGACCAGGCGGGCCGCGCTGCGCGAAGGGTTCTCGCCTTCGACGCGGAGATGTCCCGGCTCCTGCGCCTCCACGTCTGGCGCGAGCTGGCCGTCAACAGCTTCGCCACGGCGCCGGCCGGTTCGGCCTGAGCCGCGAAGCCTGGGCCCCGCAAGGGGCCCTGAGCCCTGAAGAGTCTAATAGCGGGCTCCGCCCTGGGGCGCCCTCGGGCGGGCGGCGGATCGATGCATCTGATGTGGGCCGCGTTAGTGTAAGAAGGGAGTCGACCATGACGAGCGAGGGTTTCACGGTCCTGTTCTGGGGTTCGCACCCCGACGAGGACAATGACGACTGCTGGGAGGGGCTGGATTTCGCGCGTCTCGACGAAGCTCGGGAGATGTTCGCGAAGGCGACCGTCGAGGCTGGCTACGCCACGGCGTACATTGAGCTGGATGGGCCGGGGGTCTACGAGATTGCCCGCAACCAGAACCACGACCCGGCGCGGGTCGCTCGCGAGGAGGCGGCGGCCCGCCGGGCCTGGCAGCGTGAGATCGCGACCGAGGCTGGGATGCTCGGGGGCTGCGACGGCTACAACGAGGTCATGGGCTACTAGCCCATGGCCTTCGGGCCCTTGGGTCTAATAGCGGGCTCACTGCTTACGGCTCGCAGTGGTGTAACTATCGATGCATTGTTACCGATCAGCGTTACGGGTAACAACAAGGGAGTCGACTGTGAAAGCGAACGGATTCGTCAGCCCCTGCGGGCGCTTCGCCGTCACGAGGACAAACCTGGGCAAGTGGCGGCTCTGGGAGGTCGCCGACCTGGGGCAGACGCCCTGCGGCGTGACTGTGACGGGCTGCAAGGGCCGCAAGCCGATCGGGACCTTCGCGAGCATGGCCGCCGCGATAAAGGCGACCAAGGCGACCAAGTAGCCTAGACCCATTCGATGCATCCGAGGCGGTCCGCGTCGATAACAGGTAACAACGCCGAACTAGAAAGGCGACCGCAATGCGCTATCACGAATTGTCCTAGCCCAGTCCGGCCAAGCCCCGCGAGTCGACCGCGAGGCAAACGTCAGGCGGCCGAGTCTTCCCATGGGGCAGCGAGGGGAAGGCGAGGATACGGGCCAAAGACTCGCACGGGGGTTCTGATCAAACCCCTGGCCATGGGTTCGAAGGTTTCAGCCCCGGGGTTCAGCCCCGGGGCTTTGGCCTTTAAGGGCCTAATAGCGGGCTCTACCCGATGAGGGGCCCGAAGGCCGATTATTCGATGCATCCGATACGGGCTGCGTTAGAGACGAACCCAAGGAAGCGACAATGATCTTCACTCACGCGAACATTCTCCAAGCCTTCAACGCGAGCGCGGTCGGCACGCGGGTGCTCAACCCCGCCGCCTTCAACGCAATCCTCGCGAGCGCCTGCGAGTCCTTCGACTTCGCGGGTCAGACGACCCCGGGCCAGGGGTTCGTCATGCTGCCCGAGGCGGCCCGCGAGGCCGTCTCGGCCGGGGTCGGGCTCCACGTCGACAACCCCGAGGCGTACGTCCTCCGCTCCTGGCGTGGGAGCGTCAACGCCTACCTCAAGCGCGAGCACGCGGCCCCAGTCGAGGGGGTCGCGGCCGTGGTCTACACGGTCGGCGCCTACCTGAGCGACCCCGATGTCGCTGGCGACTCGGGCGAGGTCGCCCGAGTCCGCGAGTCGGGCGCGACTCACGTGATCGTGGCGGTCCTCGCCTTCGCGGGTCCCAAGGCTCCCCTCAGCCCCGGTCGACTCGTGTCGAACCTCGCGGGCGGTAACAAGGACGCCCTGGCGTGGTCCGCCGACACGATCCGCGAGAAGGCTCGCGAGTCGGCGGAGTACTCGAACACCTGGGGAGTGGTCGCGGACTAGACAACTCAACCCGGTCGCTGCCCGCGACCACTATGAGCCCGGGGGTTCGCCCTCGGGCTCATAGTCTTTCCTGCCTAATAGCGGGCTCTGGTTGCACCGAGGTCCTGGCGGTCCTGAAACCCTGGTGACGTCACCAGGGTTTCGGTCGACTCGATGCACCACTACACCTCTACGTTAGAGGAGAACCCAGGAGACTGACGTATGAGCTTCCTCGTAAAGATCATGTCGACCGGCGCTGTCCACTACTACATCAACGGGCGGCGTGTTACGCGGGACCGTCAGGACCAGGCCAAGTTCGGGCGTCAGCTGAGTAGCTTCCGAACCATCATTCGGGGCGGGACGGTCCGCCACTACTGCAAGGGCTCGGAGCGCTAAGGCCCCTTGCCGGAGCGGAAGCTCCGGCAACCCCCAGAGGGTCTAATAGCGGGCTCTGCGCGCAGCACTGCGGACTAAACCTATTGATGCATCACTCCGCCCCTACGTTAGGGGAGAACCCAGGAGAAGTAAAAATGAAGCTCGACGGGCACTATATCGGCGTCTTCAAGCGTGGCGAGGCCCCCTCCATCCTCAACATCGCGGCCGGGCCGTCCGCCGTGCCGTCCGCCGTGGCGGACCCGGAGAACCCCCCGCCGGGGCTCGGGCTGGCTGCGGCGGTCGACGTGGCTTTCAAGCTGCGCAAGCCCCTCCGCCGCCTCCGGCTCAAGGCGGTGGTCCTGTCGCGCCAGTCGACTGGGGCCTATGTGCCGGTCGCCGTGGTCTCGGGCCAGAAGGCCGTTACCCTTCTCTTCGATCCCGGTAACCCCCGCCTCACGATCACCCGCGAGGGTCTGGAGATCCTGAGCCGGATGGGGATGGCCGGGATGGCCGAGATGGCCTAGGCGGGCCGGGCCGCCTGCCGGGCCGCCTGCCGGAGCGAAAGCTCCGGCATGGCCCTTCGGACCAAATAGCGGGCTCACTCACACCTGTTGTGGGTGAGCGAGTCCACTCATATCCGTTATGAGTGAGTCGATGCATCAGTGATGTGCCGCGTAAGGATTGAAGGGAGTCGACCATGAACGCGAAGCACTGGACCCAAGACTTGAAGGCCGAGAACGCCGCGCTGCGGGCGATCCTCGCGGACGCGATCCTCGCCCTCGGAACGATCGGTCAGTCCCGTTTGGACAAGGAGCGAACCTTCCCGCACCAGGACCCGAACGATGGCCTGGTCTACACCACCTGCGCGCGCGAGGTCACGCACCTCTGCGACGCGGCTCGGAGTCAGGCGATGGACCGCCTGGCGGAGCTTGGGATCACCCTCTAAGGGGCCTTCGGGCCGCAAATCGTAATAGCGGGCTCAGCCTGAGCTCGCGGGATCCTCGACATCACATCGATGCATTCGAAGCGGCCCGCGTTGTAGTTGAACGGAGCGAATACCATGAGCGTCGACTTCAGCGTTGCGAACACCCCCCACACCATGAACGTGGCCAACGGTTCGGCCGCAAAGATCCTGTTCGATCTCCTCGGCTACAGCCGTTCGGAGTTCGATGGGCTCTGGGGCGACCTGGACCCCGCCGATGTCCAGAGGCGCCTCGCGCTGCACGAGGTCCGCGTCGTGGGCGCTGTCGAGCCCTCCCGCGAGTCGCGGGGCGTCTTCGTCGACGCCAACGGCGTGGGCGTGGGCTGCCGCGTGTTCGAGGCCGGTTACGACCGGGAGCGTCTAATGAGCTACGTCACGCGCCTGGAGTTCCTCGCGGAGGTCGCCCTGGCTTGGGGCGAGGTTATCAGCTTCGGCTGATAGCCAATGGGAACTCGGGTTCCCATTGGCTTCGGCCATTGGGCCGCAATAGCGGGCTCTGTGTACTGGTCCAGCGGAGTTCTCCTGGTCGGCATCACATCGATGTATCCGCATCGGCCTGCGTTGTGGGTAGAAAGGTAGGCCACGATGCAGAACAACACTCTCTACAGGACCCTGGTTCGCTCGGTCTACGCCCTCGACGGGGCCGACGGTGAGTTCCTGGGCGACCTGGCTCGCCCGATTCAGCTTCCCGAGCGCCAGACCCAAGGTTGTCTGGCCGTGATCCCGGCGGGCCGCGCTCGATACCTCCGCGACTCCATCCGGTGGGTGAGCGAGGCCCGGGAGGACCTGATCGCCGACATCCTCGACGCGGGCGAGGATGTCTGCTGGGAGCAGGAGCGGCTCCTGGATCAACCCAGCGAGACTACCAAGCTGATCCTGGGCCTGGAGGCCGAGCTGATCGAGCTGGAGGCCGAGCTGGAGGCCCTCTAAGGGCTTCGGTCCTGAGCTCTGAATAGCGGGCTCTGAGGATGTCAGGGCCCGTCGCCAGCAGTCGATGCATTGATGTTGGCTCGCGTTGACAGTGACAAGGGAGAGCAACATGTTCGGTCGAAGCGTTTACCAGATTGGGGCGGCGATGAGCAAGCGGACGCGGCGAGTCAAGATGACCAAGGCCGAGGCTCTGGCGGAGTGGCGAAGCGCCTACCTGCCGAGCGTGCGGGACTGCTACGAGCGGGACGGGATCCCCGACTTCCCCGCTCGTTCGGAGTCGTGGAGCGAGTTCACCGACTCGCTCTGTAAGGCCGGAGAGATCACTCTCAAGCAGTACGAGTCATGGATGGCCCCGCCGGAGTGCGGCGCGTAATCCAGGCCCTACCCTGAAAGGGGTGGGGCCTAGAGCCCAGAGCCTAATAGCGGGCTTGTGGGTGCTGGCACGCCTGCACCGCAGCCGTCGCATTGATGCATTCGCTCGCCGTTGCGTTGAAGGTGAACGGAGAACGGAGAACACCATGCACTTCATGACCGCTGACCCCGCCGCCGTCCGCGAACACTACAAGGGCCTGCGTGCCCTGGCCTACAACAACGGGAAGCTCGCCCAGTCGGCTCCCAAGTCGCGCCGCAAGCTCGCGGCCCAGATGGGCCGGCTCATGCGTGAGATCGAGTTCATTGAGCGCTGCGCCGACAAGCGAGGAATCAGCCTCGCCTAGTCGATGCATGAGTGTCGACCCGCGTAGAAAACACTAAGGCCCTACGGGGCTAGAAAGGTTAAATGGAACGATCCTAGAGCCGTCCCCCGGCTCAGAACGGCTCCCCGCAACCTAGACGAGAGACGGGCGAAGCGACAGAGAGACGTAGGGGCCGAGGCCGGGAGTGATCCCGGCCTTGGGCGTTTGGGGTTTATAGCGGGCTTAGCTCTCCGGGTCGGGTATCGATGCATTGTCCGCGTCCCGCGTTGTAGTCAGAAGGAGGCGACCATGCCCACGACGCCCGAGATGACCGAGACCGAGACCGACCCCCAGGCTCCCGTGCGAATCCTGACCACCGCCTTGCACTGGCCTTACTGGGGCGTTGCCCCCCAGGGAGTCGTCAAGGCCTACGTGATTCGGTGTCTCTCCAAGGTGGGAGGACACCACCCCCTGATCGCCTGGGTCCACATCGCCAACTGCGGGATGATGGGGTTCGCCCCCAACGCGTACTGGGCCACCCCCCACGACACTCTGGAGGACGCCCAGGCCCACGCCCGCCTCCTGGCGGAGCACCATGCGGACTGCGGTGAGATGCTCATGGAGGTGTTCGAGCTCGACATCCCGTCGGGTGTTCTGACCAAGGTGTGGTAAGCGGTCCGCGAGCCGACCCTCAAAGGGGTTGGCTCGGGCCCTTACACCTACATAGCGGGCTCGTGTAGAACGACGCTGGTTGGGTCGGGCCAGGCCGGCTGCGGCTATCGATGCATTTGACGCGTGCCGCGTTGAGGGGGCAGGGGAAGAGCCATGAACACCACGACCGAGACGGTGCTGGAGAAGCTGGCAAGCGTGCCCTGGGAGAGCCGGGTCGACCTGCGCGACAGCCGGGCCTGGGTGTCGGCCTATCAGGCTATGATTCGGCCCGATCTGGAGTCCGTGGTCTGCACGATCATTCACGAGATTCAACTGGACATCGAGTCCGGACTGGAGAAGCCATGACCGATCCGTGGGACGTGACGACCTGGACCGACGCGGAGCTTCGCGAGTATGCGGGCCGCAAATACACCTGCGACATCGAGCGCACGATGATCCCAGTGGCTCAGGAGGAGCTGAGGCGACGCATGGCGCTCGCCGGGCCGGACCAAGGGGTCTGCTCGGGCTAGCCCGAGGGCCCAGAATAGCGGGCTCTGTGTACCGCTGTGCATCCGCTCGTCGGCCCGATGTCTATCGATGCATTGATGCGGTCGTGCGTTGGAGTCAGAAGGGAGTCGAGATGAACAAGCTCAACAAGGTCAAGCAGAAGATTCGGAAGGACAAGAAGTGGGGGTTCCTCGCCGAGATGGTCGGCGAGACCGCGATCAACACGCCCGTGATGGGCGTGGACTACAAGGGCGTGCTGCGGGTGAACCCCACGCTCGCCCTCCCGCTCAGCACCGAGGTGCTGGTCGGCCGCGTGCGCGCGGAGTTCAAGACCGCGCAGGAGCTTCGCCAGGTGCGAGGCTTCAACTAGTCAACAGACGGGCAACCAACCAAACGGAGGCGACAGTGGACCCCGAGAGTAACATGCGTGAGCAACTGGAGCTGGCCGAGGCGATCCTCGCGGGCACCTGCGAGGCGGATGAGCTGGTCAGCTCGGCCGAGCGGCTGGCCGAGCTGGTGGTGGCGCTGGCGGAGTGGCGCAAGCGAGGAGGTTTCGCAGGCTAGACGAGACAGGCCGCCGATCTTCGGCGGTCCTAGTCTCCTAAAGCCTGATAGCGGGCTCTGTTGTTGTGGTACACAGAGTTACACGCGGGCATCGATGCATGGATGATGCGGCCCGTAGGGTATGAGGTATCGATGAGTCGACTGTTCATTGTTGGAGACGTACACGGCATGGCCGAGGAGCTTGCGGCGCTCCACGCCAAGCTGGGGCCTGAGCCGGGCGACCGTTGGGCGTTCCTCGGCGATGTGGTCGACAAGGGGCCCAAGAGCGTCGAGACCATGCAGATGGTCCGCGATCTCGTAAACGACTTTCCTGGCTCGCTTTGCCTCTGCGGCAACCATGAGGAGTCGGCCATCCGTGCGTGGGAGCTACACCTCAAGAACGGTAGCTGGGACGCGGTCCGCCGGATCGAGCGCGAGCCCTGGCTTCCCGAGTTGACCCAGGAGATGGTCGACTGGCTCAAGGGCCTGCCCTTGTTCGCCCGTCCGAGGCCCGATGTCCTGCTCGTCCACGGTGGGCTCTTCCCCGCCTTTTACGATCACTATGGCTCGCTGCCGAGCGGTTCGCCCGAGGACTGGCACCGTGGGGGCGGACGAGTCATGGACCGAATGCGTCGGATCCTGAGGGTCCGTCACGTCTACAAGCCCGGAGTCCTGAGCCCGAAGGGGAAGGATATGGGCGGTCAGATGGTCGAGCTGGGTCACGAAGGGGAGAACACCCTTCGCTGGGCCGACTGGTACGACGGCCGTGAGGGCCATGTGTTCTACGGGCACGATCCCAACCGGGCCGCGATCCCGTGGATCAACGATCACGCTACGGGCATGGACACCTGGGCCGTGGGCGGCGGCACGCTCACCGCCGCTGTCCTGGAGGACGGCCGGGCGCCCAAGGCGGCCGAGTTCGTCTCGGTCCCGAGCCGAACGTTCGCAAGCTGGCTGGCGAGCTCGGCGGAGTGATCCCCGAGCTCCAAGCTCTCAGCTCGGAATAGCGGCCTCACTCACAACAATGGTGGGTGAGGCAGCCCCACATCGATGCATCTGGTCCGGTCCGCGTTGCGGGTAGAAAGGTGGGCACCATGAGCGACATCGTCGAGAATTACCGGACCGCTGCAATGGAGCTGTTCGGGGCCAACCGGATCGAGGCCGAGAACTACATCAGGTCCCCCGAGGACGATCCCGGCGAGTGGGCGCCCGAGTCTCTGGTCGTGATCTACCTGGAGCGAGACGGCCGGTTTCCCGATGATCAGGGCAAGATCCCCGATGCCCTGGGCTACTTCAGCCGAAACGGGTTCGACAACTGCTATAAGCTCGCCGACAAGGCCGGGGCCGGCTTCATCGAGTACATCAACGCGGCGGTCGCGGCGGTCTACCCAGCGTGAGCCAGGATGTCGTCGGCCCGTTGATTCGCTTCACGCCCGTCCAGACCCAACAGCTTTGGGCGTCGTTCATCTACGGATTCATCAACGACGAGACCACCATCAATCACAAGTGGGTTGCTACTTGGCTCTACAGCGGACAGCGAAGGGAGGATTACGCCGGAGGGCATACCTTCTACGTCAAGGTGTGGGCGATGAAGCGAGAGAGCGCAGTAATCCTCTGGAGGGTCATTAGCGCGACATTGCGCAATCGACTCGACCTCACGAAAGCGCAGCGCGAGGCTTACCTCAAGCGCCAGAGGTTCATCGAGGAGCATCTCAACATCAACACACTGGAGCTGATGGCCCGGATCTGACCCGGGCCATTCGCCTTGGGGCTCTGAGCCCGCTATACAGGCTCTGTGTAAGGAAACCTTGTGTAAAGGGTCGATGCATTGGGCGCGGCCCGCGTGGTAGTAGTCAAAGGAGGGGATCATGCCCACGGCGCAATACACCTGTAAGCTGGATGCCAGCGGGTGGCAGCTCTACACCTTCGAGCCCGACGAGATCGCGAACGGCAAGCCGGATCACAACAAGGTCGCCAAGACCCTGAGCGATACGCTCACATCCCTGGTGAGAATAGCCAAGGACCGTCTGCGCGCAGAGCCGTGCTTGTCCGAGCACAAGCTGGCGACCCAGATCCGTGATGTGATGTACAAGCTCATGGCGACCTACGCCAACGCCGGGGCCTCCGACACCGAGCCGCAGTGCGTGCTCGTGGACGAGCTGGAGACCGCGTTTGGTCTGGAGACCTACAGCCTGGACCGATAACCCGCTTCGATGCATTCGATGCGGGCCGCGTTTCGGGTAGAAAGGACGGTAGATACCATGCGACTGCGCGAGATTCTGAAAGACAAGGACCTCCTGAAGTTGGCCGAGGAGGCTCACGATGTCGTGGACCTCTGCGAGCGAGTGAGCCGGCGGCACGGGCTGGAGATGACGCTGGAGCAGGGTCGACGCCTGCTGGTCGCGGGCCAGACCCAGGAGTCGGACGACGAGGAGGAGAGCAAGTGATCGCCATCGCGTGTGTCGACGGAGGGTTGGTCTGCGGCCCGATTGCCGTGGTGTTCGGGCTGGGCGCCTTCCTCGCCTGGCTCAAGTGCCGGGCCGGGGTCTGCGAGGACCACGACCACTAGAAACAAAGGGGAGGGGAGCGGAGCAGCCCCCGGGAACAAAACCGGTGGTCATGCCGTGTGCCACCGGGGTTGGAGGTAGGTGTGGTGCCGAGCCCAACCCCGCTCCTCCCTTTCTCTTACATAGCGGGCTCTGGTCTGTGTACACCCGGTTAGGTCCGGGCCGTATATCCGGGCCGTATATCCGGGCCGTATATCCGGGCCGTAGGTTCGATGCATTGAGACGGGCCGCCGTTGGAGTCGAGAGGAGAAACGCTATGAGCATCGACACTGCCGCTCGGCCTTGCGACTGTGAGGGGAAGGGCTGGGACCTCTACAACGAGGATGAGAACGGCTGGGGCGAGGTGCAGCGGTGCGACACCTGCAAGCGCTTCAAGACCGACGAGGACGCACTAGAGGCGGCGCTCGCGTCGGGGGCGCTGCACGTCAGCTATCGCCTGGTCGAGCTTGAGGCCGACGACAACGCCGAGCTTCGGGCCGAGCGTGACCGGCTTCTGGAGATCCTGGACGCCTGCGGGGGCCGCAACATCGAGGTCGCCGAGGAGATCGATGAGATCAATCGCCAGCTTGGCGAGGACGAGGACTAACACTCGGGCCTCGGCCCTGAGTCTGACATAGCGGGCTCTGTGTACAGGGGGTCAAACCCCGAACATCGTGGTCCATAAAGATCGATGCATCTGATGCGCTCGGCGTAAGGGTTGGAGGTGGACCATGACGATCAACGCTCACGGCATTCGACTGTTCGAGGTTGGTGGAGCGGTGCGGGACTCGATCCTTGGGGTCGAGTCGAAGGATGTCGACTTCGCGGTCGAGGCGCCCAGCTTCGAGCAGATGGAGCGACACATCGAGCGCATGAACCTCAAGATTTTCCTCAGCAAGCCCGAGTTCCTCACGATTCGGGCCGGCGTCCCCAACGGTCACCCGTTGCGTGCGCGGTGCAAGGATGCCGATTTCGTGCTCTGCCGTAAGGACGGGCCGAGCTTCGATGGTCGCCGCCCCGAGTTCGTCGAGGCCGGTACGATCTTCGACGACCTGGCCCGTCGCGACTTCACCGTCAACGCCATTGCGCGGTGCGTCGAGACCGGCACGCTACTCGACCCCCACGGCGGGGCCGACGACCTGCGTGATCGCCTGCTCCGGTTCGTCGGAGATGGTGAGGAGCGCATCAAGGAGGACGCGCTCCGCATCCTCCGAGGCGTGCGGTTCTCGATCACGAAGGGCCTGACCATCGATGAGCCCTGGCTGTTCAACGACGACATCCCTGACTCGGTGAGTACGGAGCGTGTGCGGGAGGAGCTAAACAAGATGCTCGCCTTCAACACGCTGGCCACGCTGGGCACGCTGGCGGAGTTTCCCATACTCCAAGAGTCGGTGTTCAGGCGGACCAACCTCAGCCTTGAGGCCACCATGAAGGCCCGGAGATAGCTCCGGGCCTTCGGCCCTTGAGCCCGTAATAGCGGGCTCTACGAGCTCCGGCCATCCAGTCGGATCCCCCATCGTTCGATGCATCCGTAGTGGTCCGCGTTGCAGTCAGAAGGGAACCCACTATGAACGCAGCCGCCATCAAGCTCGTCGTCAAGCTCTGGCCCGACCACATGCCCGAGCATCCCAACGAGATGGACGGATGGAAGGCTTATTCCTTCTCCCGTCGTCACGGTAACTACAAGCACCCGACCGACATCAGGTTCATCGAGGAGGACGGCACGGTCGAGCCCGACGAGGACCTGAAGGTCAAGCTCGACTCCGGCCTGGCGTTCCTGCTCAGCTACTACGAGCACGGTAACTGCCTCTGGGCCCTGTCCGGTGAGGCCCCCAGGGATCGATGGGACTCGGTCGACTTCGCCGGACTCCTCATCTGGGAGCACGCTGAGGAGGACATCGGGGCCAAGTCCTACGAGGACCGGGAGAAGGACGCGCGGGCGTTCATCGAGCGCTTCACCGCCTGGTGCAACGGCCACATCTACGGCTTCACCATCGAGGCGTTCTCCAAGTGCCCGACCTGCGATCAGCACAAGGAGCTTGACCAGGAGGATGTCGACGGTCCGACCCTGGACTCCTGCGGTGGCTACTACGGCGATGACGTGAAGGCCATGGTCGAGAACATCCGCGAGGCCATCGGCTCCGACCCGGAGACGTACGAGATCGTGTTCAAGGACGAGATGGGCGGGTTCCTCGCGGACGAGTGCGAGCGGCTCTGGAAGGAGGGCTAGCCCAAGGGGAGCAATCCCCGGAGCCCCCTACATAGCGGGCCCTAACGATGGTCGGCGCATCAGTCGATGCATTCGAACCGCCGTCCGTTGGTGTCGAAGGTGGACGGTCCGGCGAGGTCGCTGAGGGATCAGGCTGAGTAACGCGGGGCTGAGGGGTGACGCCCTCTGTCAAGGCCACGCGGGAATACTCTCGCCCGACTCCGCAGCAAACGACCAAGCTCGGGGTTCGAACCCCCGGCCTTCTCTCTCGGAGCGGGACGATCGATGCATTGATGGTCCGCCGCGTTGTAACTGAAAGGTGAGGTGAGTCATGCGCGACAAGTGCTGCCGTTCGTGCGACGGTCGAGGCCACCGCGTCACGGAGGACCGTGAGAACGTCCTGCGACGGATAAAGTCGGTCTGCGGACCGTGCTCGGGCACGGGCCGCACCCCCGAGCCCTCGCAGGGCAAGCGTCGTCGCTTCGCGAAGCGAACCCCCGAGGAGGAGGAGGACAACAACCTCGGGCGGGCCGCCGACAGGTTCCTCGCACGCCACGGGTTCGGTCGCAGTGGTCGATAACGACCCACGGCCTCCGGCGGATACGATCAAGCGCTTACGAGCACTGCTCAAAGAAGCAGCCGATACGGTTCGGGCGGCCCAGGCCGAGGACGGTATCACATCCGCGCGACGCGACTATCGCGCCGATCTTGAGCGGCGAATCAGAGAGGAGTTAGCCAAGTGAGAACCTCTCGCCCACAGGTGGGATAGCGGGCTCCGGCGTATCGATGCATCCGATGCGGGCTACGTTAGGACCAGAAGGAGCGAGCCACAGATGAACTCGAAGGTGAACGCTGTGAGCGTCAACGCATACCATGACTATGCGTTCATCCCGACGCTGGTTCAGGGCCAGGACAAGCGCGTGACCCTCTACGTAAAGGTGGATGCGTCTGTCGCCTTCGTGTTCTGCCCAAGGTGTGAGGCACCAGTAGGCAAGCGCTGTGTGGCGGACACCTCTCCCACCAGGACAAAGAACTCGGTCTGCCAGGTGCGCCGGATGCTGTTCGATAGGCTTCGGCCCCGACTACCCAACCTCATCCCCGCCAAGGTGGAGCCGGTGGCGGTCTAAGACTCCTGGGTATCGATGCATTGATGGGCCGCAGCGTTGTAGGTGAAAGGTGAGGGACGAACGTGACGTACAAAACAATAGTCTGCTTGATGGCGAGCGAGCTGGTCCTGGGCGACCGAGTGCTCCTGTTCGATGACGCCTACGGGTGGGGGACGGTGGTCAAGATCGCCGACGAGGAGGTCCACGTGTTCCGCCCCTACGTCCACATCGGGGATTTCAGCTACACCGGCGGGGTGCTCCACTACATTGGTAGTGAGGTCGTGAAGCTCTACAAGGGCAAGGACACCCGCCAGACCTACAACGTGGACTCGGTGAACCACGACCGCATGAGCCAGCCCGGAGCTTTGAAGTAGCTCAGGGCTTCGGCCCTGGGCTCGTAATAGCGGGCTTTCTTGTGTACCCCTGTAATGGACTCCTGGTTCGCGCGTCTGGGCCGCAATTCGATGCATTGATGCGCTCCCCCGTTAGGGTCGAAGGGAGTCACCAATGAAGCGGATCAAGGTCAAGTTTCACGAGGACCGGATGGGGTGCCTGCACCTCACCCCCCTGAACGAGCGGCTCCAGGGCCGTATCCGGCGGCACCTCGCGGAGTTCAAGGTGTCCTGGGACGGCTCGGTGCTCATTCAGGAGGACTACAACGCCGAGCAGGCGTTGGAGGACTACCTCACGCCGGCCCAGCGTCGGGACGTCAAGCAGGGGTGGGATGTGGTGGTCCTGATGGACCCCTGGACCTTCCTGCACTACGTGGGGTGGGACGCCCACGAGGGGGTGGCCGCGTGAGCCGTTTCCTGATCTTCAGCCCGACGGAGCGTCTGTTCTGGAGCAACGTCGACGGCTGGGTCGATCCAGCGTCGGCCACGCGGTTTTCTCGCGAGGAGGTCGACTCGCTGGCCCACATCCCGGGCCCCTCGTCACGATGGGTCGAGGACGGCGGGCCCGAGGTCGCGAGCTGGACTGACCCCGACGATGAGCTGCCGGACGATGAGCTGCCGGACGATGAGCTGCCGGACGACCAATCCGCCTAGGTTTGAACCCGGATCTAGCCCCCGGCGCGCTGGATCCGGGTAGAACCCTAACCGTCGTATAGCGGGCTCTTTCTCGTGGCCCACAGCCGCCCGACCCCTGGTCGATATATCGCGTCGAGGGCACGTTGTGGCCAGAGCAAGGAGGGCTCAATGAGAGCGAGCTACCCCGAGGGCACGCCCAACCGCAACGCACTAGAGCGGCTGCTATCGCTCAGCGAGCAGCGGCTCGTGAAGCTCTCGGCCATGAAGGCGCCCGAGATGATCCTGGTGAACGAGCGCAAGCTCGTAGCCCAGCGTAAGGCTTGGATCGAGGCGTGGGATAAGGAGCACGGGCCGCAACCGAGATGATGCCCGAGCGAGGGGAGCACCGGGTTCCAGCCCAGCACCCTCTCTCATTACCGAGACCAGCCCGCTATGTGGGCCCTTTTTCGGCGAGGTCGATGCATAAGCCGTTGTCTGCGTGGAAGGCATGAAGCGGGTTGACATCAGGGCCATCTTGGCCGACGCCGAGAAGCGTCGCGAGTTGATCGTGGGGACCATCGTGGCCATGCAGGCCAGGGAGGGGATAACCACAACCCGGGAGCAGGCCGAGCAGGCGTACGATCGGGTGCGACTCGATGCATCTGATGCGGGCCGCGTTAGGACCAGAAGGAGCGAGCCATGCAGATAAACGCGAAGATCGGGAAGATACGCACGGCTCAATCGTGGACAGTTTACCCGCCCCAGAAGGATGGCCGGATCATCATCCAGTCGAGCCACTACATCGCGGTGTTCAACCGCAACGGTGAGGGGCTGCTGTCCAAGCGTCAGCCCAACGGGGCGTACTTCGTTCACCTGTCGCCGCTCTGCGGAGCCGAGCCGGTCCGGGTGGACACGACCACTGTGGAGGCCGCGCTCGCGGTCCAGCCCCAGCCCGGCGACGTGGTGATGGGCGGCATGGTGAGGATCGCATGAGCGTGGATGACAAGATCACGCTGGAGATTATCCAGCGAGTGCTGGAGGCGGCGAACGAGGTCGGGCCGCTTCCCGCGTGGACCCAAGATGAGCACGAGGCCGCCGATGTGCTCGGACAGATCCAGCAGGAGCAGATGGACCGGGAGGCTGGACTGCGATGACCCAAACCATCAACCTGGACGGCCTGGAGGTCGCGCTGTTCCGTGGAGAGGACGGTAAGCTCGTGGTCGAGCTTTCGACCGGCGAGCTGGGGGAGAAGGACGTTCACCCCGGAGGTCACGAGATCCCCAACATCCGCATCTGGCTCAACGAGCAGAAGATCGAGATCGCCCCGAGTGGTAACCTCGTGGTCGACAGCGAGGAGATGCCGGCCTAGGGCCCCGGTGCTAGCGTAGCTCCGGGGCTCGGCCCTAATCGGTCTCATAGCGGGCCTACTCACGGGCCGCCGGTTCTTCCGACCTGGGATCGATGCATCTTGCATGGGCCGCGTTGCGACTGAGGTATCCGATGCGCTACGACGACGACCATTACGCCGACGCCCTGGCTGATGCTTACGCGGACGCCGCCGCCGACGCTTACGCGGAGCGTCTAGCCCCCTACCTCAACGCCCTGGTCGAGCCGATCATGGCTGAGGTCGAGGCCGTCGAGGAGGACCAGCCCCACCCCTGGACCTACCACCGCGCTCTCCTCGCCATCTGGCTGGAGGAGGGCGACGACGCTCTACGGGATTACCTGACCGAGAAGCACCGGGAGCAGGCCGAGGCCGAGATGGAGGACGATCTCCGAGAGGGTCCGTGCTGTAATGACTACCACTGTCCGTGCGGGAACCGTAACAACTACCGAGGGTTCTAGTGGACGACGAGCAGGCGGAGCTTCAGGCGGACCACGAGGAGGGGCACCACTTCGGCACCCCGCACCCTAACTGCTGGATCTGCTGGGATGAGGACGATGAGCCAGAGTGCCCGGACCCCTACTATGAGGGATAGCGATAGGTCTCTCACCAACACCTGGAGGACCTTCACAGATGTCTGCGGATGGCTATCCGCGCGATCTAAACTCGGCGATCAACTTCTTCAAATCCGCTGCGCGCTTCGCCTCGCGCTCAGCGTAGTAGGCCCCCATAGCGGCCATGATCGGGTCCGGCGTATCCAGCGGATTTGATCCTGCGGCTCCTCGTCGAAACGACTCTAGACACGGCTCGGATGGGGCCGGCTTGATGGTTGTCTGGGGACGGGGGGCTGGCATAAGGCTCATCATCGTTTTCCTCATACATGAAGAAGCCCCGACTTAGTCGGGGCCGTTGCGTTTGCGAACTCGTGCTCTTGGCCCTAAGACCATGACCAATGACCGTAACCTGAACGGAGATGGTGAGCACGTTCTATAGACTCGGCTGGAGCTCATCGAGGTCATCGAATAATACGGCCTGCTCATCGTTGAGCATAATCAGACGATCCACAGCGGAGTTGAAGGCGTCGGCCTTCTCTTTCTTGACTTTAGCCGCATACTTGGCGTCGTAGTAGTGACACTCCTTGTTCAGACAGTGTATCCACTGGAGTCCGACGTAAGCGCCGCCCTTCTTGCAACCTGGACAGTCCATAGACCTCAAGAATAGCGGGCCGCTTTCCTTAAGGGAGAGTATTGATGCATTTCCGCTGGTCCGCGTAAGGCTTGAAAGGGTAGGACACAATGCCAGACAGCATGAGCGAGATGATCGCGGCGGTAAGGGCCCACGCTCAGGACAACTACGAGTCCGAGGGTTGGGACTACGTGGTGGAGTGCTGGAGCGATCTCGACATCACTCGGGCGATCGAGGACGCCGGCGCCCAGAACAAGACCGAGGCGATCGACGTGGTGCGCTGCGAGGTTTCGGTCCGAGATGAGATGCGCCGCGACGTGCAGGGTTGGGCCGACGAGCCGGACTACTACGGGTCCTAGTCAGACCCCGGCGGTAGAATCAACGAACAAGGAGTGGTCCGTGAACGAGCGAGTGAAGGTCAAGGAGCCTCCCCGGGATGGTGATGCGCGGCGTGCTCGCTACCACCTCAAGGACGATTGGGAGGTCGTCGGGTGGACCGACGACGCGAAGGAGGCCCAGGACTGGCTCGATGGCTTCGGTCCGGTCACCTCGGCGAACGTCGAGGACCGCCGAAGCTGGGTAGCCAAGTGAGCTGGGCTGATGGTGACGGCCCGGCACCTAGCTGGTGGCCCTGCGGCGAGGTCACCGACGCGCTCGCAGATGCGGTGCTTGAGGGTGACTGGGACAAAGCCAAGCAACTCTCGCGCGAGTTCAAAGAGCTGTCCACCATGCGCGTCGAGTATGACGCGCTTGTCAGCAAGCTCTGCGATCAGATCGATGAGTGCAGGTGGGACGACGCCGACGTATCTCTGGAGCAGATGGCGTTGTTTCCAGACATGGTCTCCTGCGACCTGGTCTATTACCATACGGTGGTCTGCATCGAGCGACGTCACACCGTCCTAGACCGTATCGTCCAGGCCACCGAGGACTAGGTCCTCGGTCTCTCCCGAGAGGGAGCCCGCTATTAGCACGTACAAGGGCGTAGCCCACCGGATTCAACCGGCGGGCTACGGGTGTTTGGCAGACTGTAGTGGATCTCGATAGGCCCCTCCCTGGCTTGTGTTGCGGCGGTCGTCTCTGCGTTTAGTTGCCCACGGTGACTCCCTTCGATCTCAAGGGGCGGGCCGCGCGATACATCGAGTATTCGATGCATTCGACGGGCCGCCCCTTGTGGCTGAAGGAGACGACCATGGACACCTGCGACGTTTGCAAGATGGAGTTCTCGGCTGCGGAGCCGAACGTCGCGGTGGCCGACACCAAGCTCAAGGGCTTGGGTCTCTGGGGTTTCGTCTGCGAGGCCCACCTGGACTACGGAGTCCCGCACTACACGACCCGCCTGGAGGTGCCGACCGACTCGATGCATTCGCCCAGCCCCGCGTAGTCAATGAACTAGTGATCCCAACTACTAATATCATGGGAGGAGTGATCAATGGGGTTCGAACGAACCTAGCCCGTCGGCGAAAGCCGTAGACCTCCGGGGATGGGCTCCTGGTCGCCGCAAGGTGCGTCATACGAGAGAGTAACAAGGGTCGTCAGCAGGCCGGGGAGGAGTCTCACCCCGGCCATGACCCTTTAGGGGTCAATAGCGGGCTCCCTCGCGGGTAGAAGCAAGACGGCCCGCAAGTTCGATGCATTTGATGCTACTCGCGTAGTAATTGAGGCCAGCCAGCCTCGATCGATGCATTCACCAGCACGCCCCCGTGAGGGGTGAAAGGTAGACAACACAATGAGAACGATGGCCCCCATGCCCCAGTCGCCCAGGATCGTGTGCCCCAACCTGACCGACAACGAGCGGATCAAGCTCCAGGCGTGCATCGACCGCGTGCGCTCCGGTGAGCGCGAGTTCTTCGTGCGGGTGACCAACCACAAGGTCACCAGGTCCCGCAAGCGCGTGGACGGCGAGGACTACAACGCCAAGCGCGCCCTGGCCCCGCACGCTCACGAGGGCTGGCTCGTCGCCGCCCCGACGAACAAGAAGGGCGAGGTCTACATCCACATCTTCGACGAGGCCCGCGCGAAGGATCCCAACGAGTTCGGGCATACGCGCATCACCATGATGGGGATCCAGTCCTTCGAGGTGGTCCGCGACCCCCTTACCGGCCAGGACATCACGCGGCCCGGTCCTCTCGGCATCGAGGACGCCCGGCAGCCGGCGCCCAAGCAGGCCCAGGCGCAGCAGGCCCAGGCGCAGCAGCCGCAACTCGGTGACCCCCGCCTGCTCATGGCTCAGGCCATGTTCTTCCAGGCCCAGGCGCTCATGCAGATGGGCCAGGCGATGCTCGCCCAATACAACCAGCAGCCCCAGGGTATCGTGACGCCGCGAGACTGGGACGCCGTTGGGAGGGCGGCGCAGGCCGCCCGAGAGGCGGTGCAGCCGTAAGGCCAGGCAACCGGAGCCCCACGCGGGGCTCCGGTTTCCGCCGCAGGCGGAGATAGCGGGCCAATGGAGTCGATGGCTGACCCAGGCAGACTTCTCCACTCATCACGCGATGAGGTCGAGCCCGCTATTCACGAACCTGGTCGGTGGTAGTGAGAGAGGAATTCTTTTTCGTGGTGTCAGCCTCGGAATAGTGGGGCGTCTCTGGGGTATGAACATGCCCGACGAGACTATCCTGGCGATCCTCACCACCCGACTGGGCGCGTCTGTGGACGCGAGTGTCCCTCGGGCTCTCCTGGTCAAGATCCGGGCCGCCGAGCGGCGGTTGAGCCGCCCCGTCCTCACGGGCTACGTGGTGGCTGTGGCCCGCAACTACCTCGCGGACGTGGCCCGCAGGAAGGTTGCTGCCGCGAACGCGGTGGCTAAGGCTGCGGTGGCTAAGGCCCGTGAGCTGGAGAACGAGCGAAAGGCGTGCGTGTTCGTGCAGGCCGCCGATGAGTTCGAGCGGCTCGCCGGTATGGACTGGGTCGCACGGCTGACGAACGTGCAGCAGCAGCAACTCGCCTGCCTGCGCCTCGCGGTGTTCGACGGCATCTCGACCGCTGAGCTTGCCGTCAAGTTCGGTATCACCACAGCGAACGCCTGGCAGCGCATCTGCCGTGGTCGAAACCGGCTGCGGCCCGTCGCCACGGCTATGGGCTTTCACGCTCTCCTGGAGGTCGTGGTCAACTCCACAATAAGCAAGGACGGCGGGGTCGTGGGCTTCTAGCCCACGGCCTCGAAGCTCGAAATAGCGGGCCAGCTCGACGACATTGGCCTATCGATGCATCCGACCTGGGCCGCGTAGTAGATAACGAGCCGGGGACAGGTTCGTAGCTTTCCGGAAGCCGGTTGCAAACGGTGAATGGGCTCTGGGCTGGTCAGCGCGCGTAACGACCCCTGGAGTAGCTGAGGGTTCGAGTCCCTCCCCCGGTTATTTACACCCCTACGGAGAACATCATGGCCGATGAGCACAACGAGAACATCAGCCCACTGACCATCCAGTGTCAGGGGGACATCATGCGGGCCACGGGCCGCCGTTACCACGATCTGATGAAGGCCGTGGAGTCCATGCCGGCCGTGGCTGTCAACGATCTGATCCGCCTCATCCGGGATCTCAAGGACGAGACCCAGACGGAGAAGAACAAGCGTCGTCGTGGGATGTTCTGGGGCTAACCATGAACGAGAAGAACATGAACGAGAACATCGAGTTCAGCGAGGCCGCGCAGGGGTTGGCCCGCGCGCTTCTGAAGCGTAGTCATGCTACACCAGAGGTGGTGGTCACATCCCTTAACCACTTCGCCGCATTCGACGACATCACCGGTGCGTGCCTGGTCCTGGAGGCGTGGCGACGAGTACCGGGGTTCAACTTGACCCAGGTCTGCCGTTTTGCGCATACCTCGCGACGCGACAGCGTTGACGCCACGACACTAGTCTGGCTCCGCGACTCTGTGCTTGATCTGGCCGACAGAGCCAAGCGCTACACCGAGGCGGCGAACGCTTGGCTCGACTCCGCCGGGAGTGAGCCGGAGGCGTAGCCTCTAACCACCCCTTAGCCCGCTATTGTGTTGGGCGTCGATGCATCCGGCCGTGGCCGCCTAGTAGCCGAATGGCTGGACACCTACGACCTCAACCCGAGGAGCACGAGATGGACGCCATCGTCGCGGCCCTCGTGCTTCGCCCTCTCGTCCAGGGTATCCCCGCCCTGGCCGGCAGCTAAACGCTGCCTCGCCCGGCTTATAGCGGGCTGTCCCGTCCGGGCGGATCCCTCCCCTCAATCGATGCATCGGTGATGGGGCCCGTTGGGACTGAAAAGGGGGATCAATGCAGACTAGGACCGCTCCCGTGACGGCCATGTGGACCGTCTCGACGGGAAATCAAAAGACCGGCCCGATTCCGACCCAGTACGTCGGCATCACTCGCGACGAGACCTGGGCCTCGTGCGAGGGTTGCAGCCTTCGGCCAGATGCTGATGGTGGCTGCTACGCCTGGTCGGGCCGCAGCTCACGGGCCGCAAACTCGGTCCGCAAGGCCGTCGCGCTCGGCAAGCCAGCCAAGCTCACAGATGCGCTGGCGCGTACGCCCCGCTCCGCGAAGGCCGTTCGGTTCGGCGCTATCGGGGACCCCGCCCGCGTCAAGCGCGAGCTCGTGCTGGGCGACATCGCCAAGGCGCGCGAGCTGGGCATGAAGGTGCTGGGTTACACGCATCACTGGAAGGGCGAGCCGCGCACGGGCGTGCTGCGTCGCAACTTCCTGGCCTCGTGCGAGACGCTGGAGCAAGCCAAGGAGGCTCAGGATCGCGGGTGGCTCGTCGCGCTCGCTGGGCCGGACTCGGCGCCCGGGATGGTGACGTGTCCGCACTACGCGCGGCCCGAGATTCAGTGCAACCGCTGCGGTCTCTGCGACGTCCCGACCCTCCGCAAGACGGGATACACGGGCGTCGTGTTTCCGGCCCACGGGGGCGCGCGGAAGCGGCTCCCGCTCGCGCCTCGGACTGTGATCGCCCTGGTCGAGTAGTCGCGGCAGAGACGGGGAGGGGTTGCCCTCCCCGTTCTTCTGTACCGAGATCAGCCCGCTATTCGCCCGGCCCTCGGGCGAGGGGGCGCATCGCATCGATGCATTGAGAACGGGCTGCGTTGGGGGTGAAAGGAATTTCACCATGAGCCAGAAGATCACCATTCAGAACGCCGGTCGGTTCGCGCTCGCGGGTGACGCGATCCTCACCATGGTCCGTCCCCAGCGGTGGATCGACGGCGACCTCGACGATGAGAAGCGGTTCACCTACCGCATTCAGCGAGCGAAGGCGGAGAGCGCGGAGAACGCGGACCCGAACCGTCCCTGGTTCGTGAAGGTTCTCGCGGGGCCGAACAATCTCCGCGACTACAGTTACCTCGGGACCATCTTCCCCAACCGCCAGGGGGATGGCGTGACCTATCGTCACGGCAAGAAGTCCCGCGTCAGCGAGGACGCCCCCTCGGCCAAGGGTATCGCCTGGTTCGTCCGGCACCTCAGCTCGTTGATCGAGCTGCGGAAGGAGCTGGAGCAGGCCGACATGTTCGGCAAGGCGTTCGTGCAGGAGAAGATCGACAAGGTCGAGGCGACCCTCAACCGGCTGAGCTTCTACCACGAGGGCCGGTGCGGCAAGTGCGCCAAGGTCCTGACCGTGCCCGAGTCGATCATGGTCGGATTGGGACCGGTTTGCCTCTCCCGAGAGGGAGGTGGTCCGGGAATCCTAGACCTTCTCGCCCGGATCTAACCTCGAAAGAGAGCCTGTCAGGCTCTCTTTCTTGGCGCAAGTATGGCCGCTATGCGCCCAATTGATGCATTTCTTTGCGGTGCCGTTCTAGATAGTCGGCGGCGGCGCGGAGTCGATCTGGGTCGTCGTAGAACTTACCGATACCGTGGTTGCAGGCTTCGCAGACGAGCCCCCTAAAGGTTCTTGTTGTGTGACAGTGCTCAACGTGTAAGGTCCCGGCATCGTCTCGTTTGCAAATATCACAGGCTGACGTTGTCTTGAATCGCTCTATGACGAGAGTGATTACTCCCTCGGAGAGCCCCATCCTTTTGCACGATGAGCGGAGCGCAGAAAGCTTGACGCTCATCGGGTTTTTAGACGCCCACTTTCGCTTCGTGGCTCGTCTCTGTTCAGGGTTATCTCGCGAGCGTGTTCGTTGCTCGATGCATTCGCATTTCTTGCACGTAGACCTTGGTCTGGGGTTTCTACGAGTACGGATCCTGAAAGCTCCTACGGGCAGTAGCTTCGCACACTTAGTGCACCGTTTAGATTCAGGACAAGCACCGACCCAACAAGTTCGGCAACGTGTCGCGCGTGTATCCTTCTCCGATCCGCAGAGAGGACAGGTGTCATGATAAGACGGCATGTAATGATCTTAGCAGACCGGACCAAGATCATCAACGGCTTGGGACCCGTCTGCGCCGCGAAGGCTGGCGGCGGGCTCGACCTCCTGGACTTTCTGGCGAGGCTCTAATGCCGAAGCCGTGCGGCGAGTGCGAGGACGAGGGCGGGACTTGTTCCCGCTGCGGTCCGCTGCGA
>Ga0210043_1000946_pt1 | contig 28072 bp, 29 predicted proteins | sample CryGeymet201501t_FD_183990 | JGI IMG/M metagenome (GOLD analysis project Ga0210043, IMG submission 183990) | Groundwater microbial communities from Crystal Geyser aquifers in Utah, USA - Crystal Geyser metaG 2015-01t (SPAdes) (version 2) | ecosystem: Environmental > Aquatic > Deep subsurface >... | reverse complement strand
GGCCACGAATATGTCGGTCCTTCGAAGAATCGCCATGAATGTGGTACGGCGTGACGCCACCTCAAAGAAATCTCTGAAGCTCAGAAGAAAAATAGCCTTCATGCGCGACGACTATTTGGAACAACTCTTGTTTTTTCCTGATCCTGTTACCTAAGAGGTCATATGCGTTTGCCCTGCAGAGGAGGTTAACCAATTGAAGGGTTTTCGGTAGACTGATCGCCAGCATGAAACACTACTTCTCGAAGCCTCGGCTCTCCATTTTGGTGGTTGCCCTTGTATTATTCCTGGTTTTTGTGGGTGGCTGTAACGACTCCAATTCCCAAACCCAGGTACCAACAGATCGATGGGACATTTTCGCCGAGACGGAAGACAGCAAAACTCAATTTTCAAATGGTGCTCTTCCGGTGGTGGTGCCCCGGAAGGTAACTGGAGACCTTCGGATTGCCGGATCTTCCACCGCTGAACCCTTAATTCTCTTCGCCGCCGAGCGATTTCGTGCCCTTGGTTACGAGGGTACTATAACTATAGAAAGTCCAGGGTCCTTAGGAGCCCTTCGGGGTTGGCAAGAGGGCGAGGACTACGACCTGGTTTTTGTTTCAGTTCCCGTCGATGCAGGAATAGATGCCGTTATTCTACCGCTGGTTCAGGATGCCTTGGGTGTTGCCGTACCTCGATCGAATACCTTTGTCCAAGATCTAAGCCTGGATTCGTTGGCCCTGCTTTTTTCAACCGCCCGAACCTGGAACCAGGTAGAATCCACCTGGCCCGAACTTCGGGTAACCAAAATGAGCCCCGGTCCCGATTCGGGAACCTATCAACGGTTTGCCCAGACCGTATTTGGGGGGGAATCGAGGCTTTTGCATTCACCGTTCGTTCAGATGAGCGAAGACGACTCTATCTTGGTGCGGGGAATTGCCCAAGGAGCCGGCACCGTTGGGTACCTTGGTTACTCGTACCTCAAGGACCGACAGGAAGAACTCCGCCTTCTTTCGATCGACGGGGTGAGTATTTCCCCCGAGACTATCGAAAACGGCGAGTATCCGTTGAACCGGACCCTTTCGGTTATCGTCGACCGCCGAACCTTGGCGGCGAATCCCGCAGCTCTCGGTTTTCTTTCGTACCTCTTGTCTGTGGGCACCGAAGATCTGGAAGACCTGGGGTTTTTCTCCCTTAGTTCTACCGACAGGGCTTTTGCCGAAACTACCCTCAGGGAGTTATACCGTGGAATTCCGTAAGGTTCCCCGGTCCGGGGACGGGTTTAGCGATCGGTTGGCCTCTCGTTTTCTGGCTATATGTGCCGGCGTCTCCGTTTCTCTTTTGGGGGCGATTTTTCTTGTGCTCCTGGTTCGATCGTTTCCTATCCTGGTTTCATGGTCATCCCTCGAAGTGTTGTTGCCCTACGCAGGGGTAACAATTCTAACCGGAGCCTTGGGTACATTTTTTGGGTTTGGTCCGGCTTTAGGTTTAAGCTTGTACCTTTTTGAGTATCCCCAATCGCTCTTTGCCCGGTTCATGATGCGAGTACTTCATATTGCGGCCCGGGTGCCAACGGTGGTCTACGGATTTTTTGCCCTGACCGTAGTTACCCCCCTCCTTTCTACTATTCTTGGAGATTACCGGTTACTTGGTTACAACACCCTTTCACCGAGCTTGGCTACTGGTTTGCTCATTATCCCACTCATGACAAAAGCAATGTTGGAAAGTCTCGGACGGGCCGATCGGAACCTGCGGCTAACGGGAATGAGCTTGGGAATTTCTTCCTTTACGGGTTTGGTAACTCTAGTGGTTCCAGCTGCCCGTTGGGGAATAGGCGCTGGAGTACTCATAGGGTTTTCTCGGGGAATTGGACAAACGATGATTTCCGCCCTGGCCGGAGGGAGTGGGGAGTTTGTTTCGCTCTTGCAACCTGCCCAATCCTTGGCAGGCTTCATCGTAAGCTCTTCAACCGGAGTCTTGAGCCCCGGTACTCCTGAGTATTCGGGGGTCTTTTTTGCCGGATTGCTGCTGTTTACCCTTTCGTTTGGGGCGGCTGCGGGGGCAAAAATTTTGGAGAATAAAGAATGACCCTGGTGCTTCGGTTTCTTGGGCTTGGAGTGCTTGGGGCTCTTCTCGTTCTGGGTTTCTCCGTTGTCGATTCCAGTCTTGGGTTCGTCTCCTACGAAATTGATGAACGAGTGACTTGGCCGATTCCTACCTCGCGCGACGACCTCCTTATCGGTCTCGAGTCCCTATTGTCGTCCGAAGAACTTACTCAAGCTGGAGGATTTGGAACCTTACAAACCCTTTCGACAAGCGATCTGAGGACCCTCTACGGGACTTTTGGACGGGCACCCAGAATTCGAAGGGCCTGGACAGGTTCTGAAAGCTTTTTTTCTTCAACAGCAATTCGAGAGTGGCACCAAGAATATAATCCCCAAGGGTTGCTCGAATTTAAAGTCTGGTTAGCCCAAATTCTTACTCCCCAAAACCGGGGATTTTTTGTTCTTTCCGAGGGGATATGGCCGGCGATTTGGGGGTCCCTATTCATTTTGCTCCTTGCTACATCCTTAAGTTTTCTCCTGGGATTTGGAACTGGCCTTTACTTGGGCGAACTGGGACAGGGTAACCGTTGGTCGAAGTTTGTAGAACGAAATGTGTTCTTCTTGGCCGGGGTTCCGCCGGTTGTATTTGGAATTTTCGGATTTGCTCTTTTTCAGGGGAACATGAGCCTTTTGGCCGGAGGAGTCGCGGTGGCTCTGTACCTTTTGCCCGGAGCTATTGTCGCGACCTACGATGGAATACGCTCGGTTCCAATCGAGATTCGCCTGACCGGACGTTCGCTGGGTCTTGGGTGGTGGAGAGTAACCCAGGACTGGGTTATTCCCCAGGCCTGGCCCCATATTCTTTCCGATTATCTGGGGTATTTGGTCCGAGCCTTGGGCGACGCAGCGGCCTTGTTGATGGTAAGTGGAATGGTTCTGGTCAATCAATCGCCCCGGGGGTTGAACGATCCTTTTACAACTATCCCGATTCAGATTTTCCATTGGGCTGTACACCCCGAGCCAGGGTTTCGGAATTTAGCGGCTTCAGGAATACTCGTCCTTTTCATTGTTATGGGGGGACTTTATAGTATTTCTGGATTTGGCACTCGAAAAAGGAAAAAATACAATGAATTCTAGTCCCGAACTCGAATGTATAGATGTTCATATTTCTTTTGATCATTCGCTTGTGGTGGACCAGTTTTCGTTGGCCTTCCCAAGGGGACAGATTACCGCAATTCTTGGACCTCTGGGGGTCGGAAAGTCGAGCATACTTGGGGCGCTGAATCGTCTTAACGAACTTGTTGAAGAATATACTGTCGAGGGAAGAATCCTCTTTCAAGGTCAGGATATATATGATCCGAAGGTGGACCCACTAAAAATACGACAAAGCATCGTTACCCTTTTTACGGCTCCCCACCTTTTTCCTAAATCAATTTTTGAGAATATTGCCTGGGCTCCCCGTATTCTTTTTCCCCAGAACGACCTCGAGGCCGTCGTTCAACAGAGTTTGGAAAAGGTAAATCTTTGGAGCGAAATAAAAGACAGACTTCGCCATCCTGCAGTCCGGCTTTCGGCGGGACAACAGCAAAGGCTCTGCCTTGCCAGGGCCCTGGCAGTTAAGCCCTCGGTGGTCCTTATGGACGAACCAACCAGCACCCTGGACCCCATTTCGACCCAGAAGTTCGAAGAAATTCTGCGGACTCTTACCGCCGAATATACCCTCGTTTTGGCGAGCTCAAATCTCCAACAGGTGGGGCGGGTGAGCGATAACACCGCACTTTTTTTGCCCGGTCCCGAGCGTCGGGGAACTTTGATAGAAAGTGGGGCAACCCAAGAACTCTTTTTAAATCCCCAGCAACGACTAACCGAGGAGTATTTTTCTGGGCGATTTACCCGATAGGTTTTGGGAAAAAGTGTATACTTGCACCGAGATGACAAACATACTTTTAGTTGAAGACGATCCGATGATTAGTTTGATAGAGAAGAAAATTATCGAACGAAAAGGATACGTGGTAAGTATTTCTTCTACCGGCGAAGACGCTCTTGAGAGATGTAAAGCCGAGGATTTTGACCTGATACTGATGGATATAGACCTTGGTGCCGGTATCAATGGAATTGATGCTGCAGAGAAAATTTTAGAAGACAAAGACATTCCCTTGGTATTTCTATCTTCCAACACCGAGGATGAAATCCTCGAGACTACGGAGAAAATTACACCCTACGGCTATATTGTAAAAAGCTCGGGAGCCTACGTGCTCTTGACCTCGATAAAAATGGCCCTAAAACTCCATCGGTCGAATGTAAAGCTTCAAGAACGGGAAGGTGAGTATAAGTATCTGTTTATGTCGAATCCCCATCCAATGTGGATCTATGAAATCGAAAGCCTCGCTTTTTTAGAAGTAAACGATGCTGCTATCTACCACTACGGCTATACCTATGATGAGTTTCTTTCCATGAAGATTTCTGACATTAGACCACTCGAGGACGTTGAACCTCTCCTGAGAAACATTGAAAATCTCAGCGAAGGTATGGATGATGCTGGGGTCTGGACCCACCTTACCAAGAGTGGACAACCCATCCAGGTGCAAATTTATTCTCATACGATTACTTGGAACGACAAAAGAGCAGAAGTAGTTATTGCGTATAAAATTTAAGGGGCGCTTTTAAGAACTGCAAAAAAGTACCGTTGGTATGCCCTCGGTAACAGCCTGACCCTGGACATTTGCCAGATTATCCCTCACAGCCGTGTTTGGTTTGTTGGGCAGTTTGTTACTAGTCTACCTCAAATTGCTCATCGGTCGAAAGAAGAGCCCCGGAGACATTTTCTGGTGGGCTTCGGATTAAGGGAAACAATTTGGGGTTTCCTGGGTATTTATCTGAATCGTTCGGGTAGAGAAATGCCCCCAAGTTCTTCCTTCGGCGGGCTCCGGTGGTAGTGAAAAGTGGAAACTGAGCAGGAAGAGTGGTAAATAGTTTGGTGATACGCCGTGGGATCATTTCCAAAGTACAATCTTGGAATTGCACCTATTTCGCGGTGCTCATCTCATGGCCCCAAGGAGTTCGCTCATATCCACCGTCGCAATGCCTGAGGTTATGTCAGACATAGCGTAGGGAAGAATGAGTTTGTTATTATTAATTAGCGAACCGCACGAGTAGACCACATTGGGAACATACCCCTCTCGTTCTTCCTCATTCGGGGTTATAAGCGGTTCCTCGAGCCGGGCAATTATTTTGGAGGGGTCGTTGAGGTCCAGGAGCATTGCACCTATACAATACTGGCGCATGGGTCCAACCCCGTGGGTCAGTACCAGCCATCCTTCTTCTATTTCGATCGGTGAACCACAGTTTCCCACCTGAATGAACTCCCAGGGCCTTTGGGGCTCTTGGAGTAATTGGGCCTCATCCCAGAAGTGAACGTTATCCGAGTACATGAGGTAGTTATTTACCCCATCCTGACGGGATAACATGGCATATTGACCGTTTATCTTCCTGGGAAAGAGGGCCATACCTTTATTTTGCACCGCCTTGCCGTTGAGGGTCATTATATCAAAATTGATAAAGTCCTTCGTTACCAGGAGTTGGGGGAGGATACAGATCCCGTTGTACGCCGTATAGGTGGCGAAATAGGTAACTTCACCATCTTCGTCGAAAAATTGGACAAATCTTGCGTCTTCTATTCCCTTACTTTCGTTTTCGGAAACAGGAAAAATTACCCGCTCAGAAATCTCATTTTTTCCATCAAATTCAATAAAGTAGTTCGAGTCTGCTAACCATCGAATTATTCTTAAGGCGGTTTCGTCTTTATTCGGTTCGGACGAAGTCTGGAAGTCGACGATTTCGTGGACCAATCTTTTGAAGGTAAATTGTTCGGGAAGTTTATCGAATATTCGAATACTGGTCTCGTTCCAGGCCTTCATATCTTTTAGCTTTCGTCGAAAAAGATGACGGTCGTAGGATTGGTCGTGGCGAATTTTTGGTGTGCCTACGAACTCACTAGCCGGATTCAGAAGAATCGAACCATCCTCTTGAATGAGGCCGCTACGAAACACGATCGAAGAGATATGTCCCTCTCCCGTCGCTCGAAGGCTCATTATAAACCGGAGGCTGCCCGGGGGTACGTCTTTTTGATTCGGGTGGGGTACAATAGAGGGGTTAAAGAGAGCCGCAGATTCCACCGAGTATTCCATGGTGAAGTAGGCGCCCAGTAACAGTTCCTTTGTCCTACTAAATTCCAGATCCCTGGGAATGTAGTGAACTATCTTTTCGAAATTGTGCTGAAGAATGGTCTCGATATTCTTATGTCGATCGGAGAAATTCTCGTAGACCTGCTGCAAAAGAAGGGTGGCCTGTTCCTCGGGCAAACTTAGGACCCGTTCAATAATGAGAGGCAGCCGCTCGGCCGAAGGAATGTGGGAGCGGGTAATTACCCTGGCTGTGTCCCGAAGAATTTTGGTTCGGTTGCGCTTTACTAACGATTTTTTCATAGGGGTGGTTCCTTTTCACTAACTGACTTGGAGGATCGAGCGATAGACCTGTATATAGGCTTCGGTCATTGTTTCTTTGCTGAATTTTGACTCGGCCCAACGGCGACATTGGTGTCGGTCGATGGACCCCAGGGCCGAGAGGGCTTCGACAGCTTGGCCGATACTGGAGACCAAAAATCCGGTGGTTCCGTCGACGATGAGCTCGGCCATGGACCCCCGGCGAAAGGCGATGACCGGTGTTCCGCATAGCATCGCTTCGGCTACACTCAAACCGAAGGGTTCTTCGAAGCTAATAGGGTGGAGCAGGGCTGCTGCTCCACCCAAAAGGGTATTGCGTGCCTGGGGTCCCGAATTGCCCAGGTAGGTTATGTCGTCGTCATTCACGAAAGGGAGTACCTTCTGGTCGAAGTATTCTTGATCTTGGATCAACCCAGAAATTAACAGCCTTCGCCCTGCGGCCTTGGCAATCTGAATTGCCTCGTAGGTTCCCTTTTCTGGATGAATTCTTCCGAAGAACAGCAGGTAGTCCTCGGGGCAATCCTGAAAAGTAAATTCGTCGGTATTCAGGCCGTTGTATACCGTTGCCCTGTAGGTGAGCTCAGGTATGCGGTTTGCCTCGCTAATGGAAACGTAGGATGTGGTGCCATTATACTTTTGGTATACCGGCAGAATCGACGGTGAAGAAAATCCGTGGATCGTAGTAACCATAGGAGTTCGGACAAGCTTCGAATAGGTGAGGGGTAAAAAATCAAAATGATTATGAATAACGTCGAATTCCCCGGCCTGTTCCATGACATTGCTAATATGCAGGCACTCCCACACCTTGGGGTTTATTTGAGAATTCTCCCCATATCCCTCCTTGGTTACATGCTGGAGTTTTCCCTTGGTCAGGGAGTTTCCTGTGGCGAAGAGAGTGACCTCGTGCCCCCGGTCGACCAGCCCCTCGGCCATATTCGACGCAACCTGTTCCCAGGGTCCATATTTCTCCGGTGGAGTTCTCCAGGCAATTGGTGACAGGACCGCAATTTTCATATTTCGGGGCTATTTCTCCAACTTTTCAAAGGCCTGTAACACTATCAGATAGGATATGAGGTAGGCCAAGGAGCTTTCCGCCCCCTGGTTCCGATTCACGCCGGTTTTTTCGAAACCGTCACAACAGCCCTTCGTTTCAAAATCGAACAGGTTCATGCGAAGGTCATTCTCGCCAAGGTACCACATAAAACAAGAAAACAGCTTGGTCAAATAGTCTTTCTCGTTGGTGAGTTGATAAGCCTGGTAATACATCAAAATCATTGCCAGGGCATCGATCGGTTGTTGGGCGAACATGGAACGTTCCCCGTCTTTTTTGTACCACTTTTCGTTTCCGATAATCGAAAGGTACCCATCTTTGAGGGTGATTTTTGTCAAGAAGTCCATGGCTTCGGTCGCGACTTCGGTAATCTCGGGGTCTTTGAGAATTTCCGCCGCGTGCAATAGGGCCAGGGGCAACATTCCATTGTCGTAGGCGAACAAGGATTCGAACCATTTCCAATGGGCCGAACTATTCTCTCGGTAATTATACACCAGCGTTCCCGCAAGATTTCTCAGGACACTCACCATTCCTTCATCGTTGGGACTGGCTTTGAGGTAATAAGAAATACCAACCATCGTATTCGCAATAGCTCGAATGGATTGAAGTTTTTCGAAGTTCGGCGCAGCGTTAAAAAACACGAGCCTTCCGGCGTGGTAGTAGGAATCGTTAGGAGCATTTCCCAGGAGGTACCCCAAGGCCCAGATAGTCCGGCCAAAGGAATCTTCTGACCCCACAGTATCGAGGAAGTTCCGGCTAAAACTAAGGAAGTTTCGAAAGGTACCATCGGGATTCTGCATGTAGTGGATATAACTCAAATAGATAGGAGCCAGGTTGAGGGCAAGGGCATCCTTGTTTTGCCGATAGGCCATGAGCACCATGAGCAGTGCTCGGGCGTTGTCATCCAGGCAATAGCCCTCTTTGAGGTTCGGAATTCCAAATTTTGCATGTTGAATAATGCCCGTGTCGTCGGTTAACCGTCGTATATGGTCGAGAGAAAAGGGGGGCATTAAGAGGGGATCTATGAGGGTTTCTTTATTGGCGACTACCGTCGACGGGTCTGAAAGTATACCTCGGATGAGTTCCACGTATTTCCCGCCAGATATTGGCCAGGTTGTAGTCTTGCCGTAGTCCGATGCCCTCTTTCGAATATCTTTTAACTGCTCCGGGTCATCTAATAGCTGCATGAGAATTCGGGCCAGTTCCTCGGAGTCGTTAAAGTCGAAGAACCTGCCCCGGCCCTCGGCCAAGAGTTCGGTGGCGTGCCAATAGGGGGTCGAAATAACCGCCGAACCGGCTCCTACGGCGTAAGATAGGGTGCCACTGGTTATTTGAGCCTCGTTGAGGTAGGGAGTAATATAAATGTCCGAAGCCGATAAATACTTAAAGAGGGTGTTTTGGTCGATGAACTCATTCAAAAAAAGTACATGCTTCTGCAGTTTGAGGGTCTTTACCAGGAGTTGGAGATAATTTCGGTATTCTTCCCCCGAGTGACGCAGCACATTTGGATGGGTTCTTCCCAAGACCATATAAATGACCTCGGGATACTTTTCGATAACCCGGGGTAGGGCCTTGAGGACCGTTTCTATACCCTTATTTCGGCTGAGGATTCCAAAGGTCAAAAGAAACTTCTTGTGTTCGAGTTTGAATTCCTTTTTGGTTTGGTCCTGATTAAATTGAATGTCCGGAACGCCGTGTTCGATAAAAACGATCTTCTCGGGTTCAATGGCGTAGATCGTTGTCAGAAAACCGATGGCCTTGTTACTCATGACAATGATCTTTTGAGCCATTTTACAAATTTGCTGTAATACGGCCTTTTGGGTGAACGAAGGGGTCTTAATTATTGTATGGAGGGTTACAATGAGGGGGATTTCGAGCCGGTAGAGCAGGGGAAGGATATAGATTCCATCCTGGCCACCAAAGATGCCAAACTCATGTTCCAGCACACATCCATCGGCGCCACTGATGTTGATAAACTTGACCGCTTCTAGGTAATCTCTTTGCTGTTCTTGCCGAATTGTCAGTTTTACCTCTTCGGGATAGGCGTAGGTTTGGTCCGGATCATTGAGGGCGACAACAAAGCCTTCCTTCATACCGGAGTTGGCGACCATGGACTCGAACAGGTTTTGGGTAAAAGTACCAATACCACATTGGCGGGGGGGATAGGTTCCGATATAGGCAAGTTTCATGCCTTTCATTATAGAGGAATCGGAATATATTGATAGGGTGTTGAAGTACCTCGAAACTCAAGGGAGAAAAAATGAAAAAAGCACCAAAATTGCGCCCCGGCGATACTGTTGCGGTGGTATCTCCCTCCTGGGGTGGTCCATCTCGATTTCCTCAGGTTCACGAGAATGGAATTCGGGTCCTGGAAGAAAAACTCGGACTAAGGGTAAAGGAGTTCCCCACTGCGCGGATGGATGCCCAGGAACTCTACCAGAATCCCCAAAAACGGGCAGAAGACATGAATAATGCCTTTGCCGACCCCGAGGTAAAGGGGATTATCGCCTCTATAGGGGGGAACGATTCGATTCGGATTTTGCCCTACCTCAATAGTGAACTCATTTTGAATAATCCAAAATTGATTATGGGCTATTCCGACTCCACGGCCTTTCTTGGGTACTTGAATTTGCAGGGCCTGGGCACTTTTTATGGACCCTGTACTATGGCGGGGTTTTCGTACCTGGATAATTTTCCCGAGGCCCTGGCGGAGTATAAGAGATTCTTATTTGAGGATAGCCGAATTGTTCTTGAGCCCTTCCCCACCTGGGCCGACGCCTATCGGGATTGGGGAAAACCCGAGACCATCGGCAAGATCGATCGAATCCACACCGACGGCATTGGCCACCATTGGATCAACAAGGGCCTTCCGTCCCTCGGCCGGTTGTGGGGTGGGTGTTTTGAGGTTCTGGAAATGATGAAGGCAACCCTGGCCTGGCCAACTCCCGACTTTTGGGAGAATAGAATTCTGTTTCTGGAGACCTCGGAAGAAAAGCCAACCCCCGAGCAGGTCGGGTACGGGTTGCGAAATTACGGAATTCAGGGAACCCTCTCGAAAATTACCGGCCTCATTGTAGGCAGGCCAAAATCCTATACCGAAGACGAAAAAATCAAACTCGAACAAGAAATTCTCAAGATTGTCATTGGTGAGTTTGGCCGAAAGGACCTAACTATCGTCACGAACCTCGACATGGGGCACACCGATCCCCGGCATATTTTTCCCTATGGAATCGAGATGGAGCTAGACCCCGGGGCCGAAACAATACAATTAGTCGAGGAAGCCTTTGGGCCCTAATCGACCCCATCAAGCCCCTAGGGACCCTCGCCGCCAGACTCACACCCACCGATGGTTGCATTTTCTCTTAAAAAAAACCTTAGGACGGTACTTTTGTTGGTACTACCGAATCCGGGTATCGGGACTGGATGCCCTAGCCAAAGAGCCTAGTCCCTGGTTGATCTTACCAAACCACGTCACCACCTGGGACCCAATTCTGATCAGCCTTTTTCTGAAGGACCCGGTGTACTTTATTGCCTCGGACGCTAATTTCCGTAGGCCCATGGCCTCCTGGTGGCTTCGGCAAGTAGGTGCTATTCCAACCAGTAAGCTAGCCACGGACATGACGACGGTGCGGCAGATGGTCGATTTATTGCGACAGGGAAAAACTGTGGGTCTTTTTCCCGAGGGTGAGCGCACCTGGGACGGGGCAACTCTGCCCATAATTCCGGCTACAGCCAAATTGGCTCGGTTGGCCAAGGTGTCGGTGGTTGTACCGGTTTTAAAAGGGGGATTTTTTGCTTTGCCCCGGTGGGCCTACAAGAGTCGAAGGGGCCCACTTTTTATCGAGTATAAGGTAGCGATTTCTGCCGGCGAAATACGCTCGTTGACCTTGGAAGAAATCGAGGACCGTATTACCTCTGCCATCTCCCACGACGACCACATTTGGTTGCGATCCCAGCCTTGGCGGTACTCCAGCCCGAAACCTGCCGAACCCTTACAATTGACCCTGTTTTGTTGTCCCCATTGTCAGAGCCTCAACACCCTGCGGGGTCAGGGCTCTCGGTTCGGATGTACCGAGAGTGGTTGGCAAACCACCTATACCAGCCGGGGTCTGTTTAAAAATCACTCCAAAAACCTCCATTACTTTGATACTATTCGTCAGTGGTCTTTGTGGCAGGATGGGGAGCTTACCAAAGCCGTGGCGAATCTCGGTTCCCATGCCCATACCACGGTACTTTTTGCCGATTCCGGAGCCGTGTACTCGGTTGGATATAAGTTTTCTCGACTGAAAAAGAAAGGATTTGGACGACTAAGCTTGGAGTCCCGAGGTCTGACGTTCTACTGGGATAGTGAGAATGAGGTTGTCTTTCGCTTCCAAGATATACGAGGGGTTAACGTTGTGTATCAATCTCAACTTGAGTTTTACTACAACGGAGAACTCCGGGTTTTTCGATTTCCGGACAAGCAGACCTCGGGGTATAAGTATTTGCTAGCCTTACGAAGGATTCCATAGTAGTGCTAAAATCCGGGGGGCACGACGGTCCGTCTTCCGTGCCCCCAGGTTGCCATACTACAGGTTCAAATGAATCAAATTAGGAAATATCGGTCATGACCTCGGCGTTCTTGGCGGCCTTTTGAAGCTTCTTAGAATTCCGCAGGATAGAGAACATCCACTTGTTGAGGGCTATCATCGGTTTTGGAAGGCCTTTTTCCCGAAGGACGTCGATAAAAAGAACAACCCGTCGACTGTCGGTTTTGTTCCAGACCTCGTGTTTATAGGTGTCGTCGAAAAGAACGTCCTCACCTTCTTTCCAGGAGTACTTCTCGCCTCCGACCAAAATAAAACACTCACCCTCGGGGACAATGAGCCCCAAATGGTACCGGAGGACACTCTTAAAAAAGCCGATGTGGGGAGGGATGTGTTTGCCCCCTTCGAGGATGCTAAACATTGCCATCGAGACCCGGGGTAGCTGCCGCAGGAGTTCGGTGGTTTTTGGTACCTGTTCACAGTTATGGTCGAGCCACTCGTTAAATCCCTTAATAATAAAAGTACGCCAGGCTTTGTCGTCCTTGTCCGAAATGAAGCGCTGAAGATTATCGACCTCATGAAACTTCGGAATGTTTTCGATATTCTGGAGGACTGTTTCGAGTTCTTCCCGAATAACCTTCCAATTTTCTTTGAGGATTTTTCCTTCGGGAAACTCCTCATCCATCGAAACGTATGGTGGGTTTTTTGCAAATAGGCTAAGCACCCAGGAAAAGACCAGGGCGTAAATGAAGGGCTCAATAAAGTAGATGGCGATTGCCAGGACTACCAGGGAAACCAGCACAATAAGGAATATTTCCATTTCTTTCTCCTTTAGACTTCTTATTTAATCATACATCGAAATAGGTTTTTCACCCAGGGGTAGCTCCTTCGTCGATCTCTTGAAACTGTGAACCTTGAACCCTGCCGACATGTTCAGTGAGCCCAAGCCTCAGGCGGGCCAGATCTTGCGGCCACCTTTGGGGGGGACGATTTTGTCGATAGCCTTCATTTCCTCTTTACTCAAGGGTGGCATGTCCAGTACTGCCAGGTTTGAGGTCAATTGGCGGGCATTTTTGCCCCCGGGAATGACAGTGGTTACCCCTGGATTGGCCAAGAGAAATCGAATGGCTAACTGACCCATGGTTTGCCCCGGGGGGCCGAGGGAAAGGACTGCTCGTAGTTGTTCTACGGTTTTTAGGTCCTGAAGGAAAATTCGGTTCTGGTCGGGGTCGGAAATCCAGGCCTTACGAAAATCGTTGTCTTCGAAGGTGGTTTGGGGAGTGAACTTATCGGTCAAAATGCCCATGGCCAAGCCACCCCGGATAATTGTTTCTATTCCATGCTCCTGGCAGTAGGGCAGACAATCGGCCTCGGGGGTTCGGTTGAGAATACTATAGTCGACTTGAAGGGTTGAGCAACCCTTGTTTTGATTGAAGGCTTGAAGGTAATCAAAATCGCTGGTGCTTACCCCATAGGCACGAATTTTTCCTTGTTTTTTGAGGATTTCGAAACCTTCGAGGAAGACTTCCATCGTGGGGTCGCGAAAATTAATGTGGCTTTGCAGGAGGTCGATGTAATCGGTCTTCAGACGTCTAAGGTTTGATTCGACCCCCTCGATCAGAAGGGCGGTGGTGGTGTAGGCCGAAGAACCGATATCTCCCTGGAATCCTACCCATCCGATCTTCGTGCCGACCAAGAATTTTTCTCGGCGGCCGACCATGGCCCTACCTAAGAGCTCTTCGCTGTGGCCGTCTCCGTAGACATCGGCGGTGTCAAAAAACCGCACTCCTTTTTCCAGGGCCGAGTCGATCATGTGTAAGGTCTCTCCGTCGTCGGTTGACCCCCATTGACTACCCCCGATGGCCCATAGGCCAATTCCGATCCGTGGCATTTGGAATTTCATTGTTTCTACTCCAATCTTTTCTTTTGAACAGTATCAGCGAGTCCCCTAGGGCGTCCATAGGGGTGTTTCTTCAACCCTATTTCGGCCATTTGTTTTTGCCCGGTAGAGGGCCTGGTCGGCCATTTCTAGTGCCTTCGAAAGTTTTTGTTCACCGTGAACCGTAGCAATCCCGATACTAATGGTTATTGTATCGGTAGTTCCACAGAAGTCGAGGTTTTCGGCGGCAATACGAATCCGTTCCATTATCGAGTACGCTGTGGGTTCGCCGGTGTTGGGTAAAACCGCGACAAATTCTTCCCCCCCGTAGCGTCCAAGGGTATCCTCTTTTCGGAGACTTGCTTTCAACAACTCCCCCAGGCGCCGAATAACCTCGTCACCTATGGCGTGCCCCCAGGTGTCGTTCACCTGCTTGAAGTGGTCGATGTCGATCATTGCGACCGAATTGGACGAAAAATGTTCCAGGTAATCTGGCCACCGGTGTTGAAGGTTTCGGTCGAAACTTCTTCGAGTCAAGAATCCCGTAAGGCCATCGAGTTCGAGATCGGCCATGGTTTGACGAATCGATTTATATAAGTTTAACGCTACGCTCATGCTTTCGCCAAAAGCAATAACCGGATAGAGGTCGGTTCCGTGAAAGAAGCCAGGGCTTTGATGCCAAAGAAGTACTGCTCCGAGCAATGTCCCTCGGGCTCGCAGGGGAACCGCCAAAAGTGAGCAGGCTGGAAACTCTTTGGCCAAGTTGTCGTGAATTTCTGGGGAGAAACTGTCCTTAACCAGCGGGAGGATTTGTTCCATTCGAGAATTTGGGGCGATACGTTCTTGGCCTCTGTCCTGGGCGAGGATTTCCACGGTCCAAGAATCGTTGTCTTGGTGAAAGGCGATAATTTGTGCAAATGCGAAGGAAAGAAGGGTGTGCAGTTGCCGAAGGGCAAACTCCAGATTCTCGCTTAATTCTAAGTTGGAGGCTACAACCGTGGTGGTCTGCCTCAAGGATTCGGCAATTTCAAACTTCCGTCGGGTGTACTCTTCTGCTTGCTTTCTTGCTTGAATAGAGCGATCTACCCCAACGAGGGACTCAATTTTGCCAGATTCGCTTCTTTCGATAATTACTGCGTGGGTGGAAATCCAGTGCCAGTTACCTTTTGGGTCTAGTAGTCTGTATTCGCAATAGAATTCTTCTTCCCATCCTTCTTCGACCCGTTTCCATAAGGAATGGTAGACCGGTCGGTCTTCAGGATGAATTCGTTGCTGATACTGTCCGGATCGCATTTCTTCATCGGTAAACCCCAACTTTTTAAGGGGACGGCTTGTGAGCCCTTTGCCTCGATTGATTTCGCTGAAGAAAAAACCGGCGTCAAAGAAAACGGAAGATAGATGTTTGTCGCCGGTTATTTTATCGATAGGATTCACTATTTTGACACTATATTCTAAAGGAATGTTTATATACAACAGGTCTCCACAACAGGGCCTGGGGACCTCAGGGGCCCAGGACTGTAAACCGAAAAATTAGCATGGTTACTAGGATCGACAGGACGATGAGCCCGGCGCTCACGCCGAGGATCTTGTTCGTGAGATTGGATTTTTTCATTGTGGGGTCTCCTTGGTTTCTTGGTCAATTTCGTCTCGAAGTTTCTGAAGGTCGCTGACCTTCATGTCTAGAAGGTCGAGCATTCGAAACAGCGGCGGAAGTTCTTCTTTGACGAACTGCTGGCGCAGGTATTTTCGGGCGATTTCTCGGGCTCCCCTGGCCACGAAGTAGCCGATACCTCGTTTGTTATGGATGATATTCAAGTCCTGCAGATAGGTATAACTTCGGGCTATCGTGTTTGGATTAACCTCCGTTTCTATCGACATTTCTCTTACCGAAGGGATTCGCATCTCTTCATCCCACTCTCTACGAATAATGAGCTCAACGACTCGGTCGCAGATCTGAAGGTAGATGGGGCTGTTTTGGGCAAAGGCCATATCATACCTCCGTTTCTCGTAGCCGAAGAACACCGAGAATCAAGAAAAACGGCGCCATAAGCCAATTCCCCACAAATTCACCCACAAAAACAAGTTGCTCAAAGAAGTTTTCGACCCGGAGACTAAAGGCCCCATTCATGTTGTCTCCGAGGGTGAACTGCCAGCCGTCGAATTGATCGAAAAATACCAAGCGGGCGAAAATAAAGGTGATTATGGCCATGAGGAATACAAAAACCACGAAGGACAGGAGGGTCTTAATAAGGCTGTGGCGGCGAAAGTAAACCGAACCAAACAAGAACCAGGTTTGCATTACCAGAAAGCTCTGAATCACCTCTAGATTGGCGAGGGTAAAGGGATTCACCAAATCAGGACGAAAACCTCCGCCGAATACCAGAACGATGAGGGCTGCTACTATTGCGGCCGCTTCATATATGAGGGTTGCCCCCAGGAACACTCCGAAGGTCGAAACGAGGAATCTGCTTCCGTACTTCTCTACACTCGAGGCGGGAAGGGTGAGAAAACTTATAGCGCTCCGAGGGTCGTTGAGGGGTGCAAACATTGCTGATGCAATGAAGATTCCTCCCAGTACGAAGGTGACCGTGTAGAGGACGAAATGAGCTTCCGGGTCACTTCCTGGAAAACTCAATCCAATAAGAGCGATTACCAGAACACCAAACACAGCGCCAAGGGCGATGAGGCTAGTACGCAGATTAAGGTACAAATCGCTCAGAAGCAGAGAAGAGAATCGTTTTATATCAAAATACCGGTTCATTTTGTTACCTCCGAGTTGGGTCTGGAAAACAGCCGTTGCATTTCCGCGGGTTTCCGGGTTACGGCGTTGAAGAGGATTTCTAGATCCACCTGAGATTCCTTTTCGTCGGTATTTTCCGACAGGCAAGCGTACCCGAGGGGCACTTTTTCGCTATAGAGTTGATCGTCGCCCGGCTGGGTTTGTCGGTGTTCCACGGATACTTTTGATGAGATTTCGTTGCTATCGGCACTAAAGACGATTTTTCCTTGGTCAAGAATCACCACCGGATCGATGAGATTCTGCATGTCCCGGACCTGGTGGGTTGAGATGAGAAATATTCGGTCCTCACTTATTGAACCGGCCATCAGTTTTCGAAACTGACTCTTTGCCGGTATATCCAAACCGTTGGTTGGTTCGTCGAGAATGAGTATCCGACTGCGACAAGCGAGACCAAAGGCAATAAGAAACTTTTTCATTTGCCCGTAGGACATCTTATTCAGGGGTCCCTGTTCCTTAAACTCAAACTCGTCGAGGGCTGTATTCAGTAGGTTTCGATCAAACTCCGGGTAGAACGGCGAGTAGAATCGTACGTAGTTCTCGGCCCGCATGAGTGGGAGTACGAACTCCTCCCCAATAAAAAACAACTGGGATAACAGCTGGGGTGACCGGTTTCCAGGTTCTACACCGTTTACCAGACATTGGCCCTGCTTGGGGAACAATAACCCGGAAATAATTTTGAGCAAGGTAGTTTTTCCAGCTCCGTTTTTTCCGAGAAGACCGTAGATGTTTCCGTCCTCGAGCTCTAAGTCGAGAGAACTGAACAAGGGTGGTTTTCGCCGATAGGCGAAATCTAAATCCTTTACTTGTATCATAACTAAACTCCTAGTATACTATTTAACTAGTACACTAGTAATGTAAAACAAAAATTCCACTAGTGCAAGGAGAAAGGGAAAAAAATGACTAAATCGTCGAAGATACTGGGAGTGGCCTTCCTATTTCAGTTCATCACCTCGTTGAGCGCCGGGGTTTTTTTGAAGACAGCTTGGTTTGTGTCCGGGGATATGAGCCAAACGCTCGTAAATATCGCCGGTAATCCTGCACTTTTTAGGGTGTATATTCTTTTCGACATGCTCACGGTAGTTGGTGTCTTATTCCTAGGGGTTGTACTGTACCTACGGTTGCGAAAACTCAACGAATATGTGGCCTTAACGGCTTTAGGTCTCTATTTTCTTGAGGTCGTCTCTATGGGAGTAAGTAGAATCGATGCCTTCTCGCTTCTTCGCATTAGCCAGGAGTATGTAGCCAGCGGAATGCCCCAATCGTTACTGAGTTTGGGAACCATAACCTATTGGTCTATGGACTTTGGGGGTACTACCCTACACATGCTTGCCTTCTGCCTTGGGGCAATCCTCTTTTACTATTTACTCTACAAGTCGGGTTTTGTACCCCGCTGGCTGTCCCTTTGGGGGTTTGTCGCCGTATTCCCGATGTTGGCAGGCACGGTCGTTCAGGTATTGGGATACTCTCTACCCTTCGAATTGGTAATTGGTATATGGATACTGGTCAAAGGGATTCGAGATCCTCAACCTTCAGTCTAAATTACTGTCAGAGTCAACTACTCCAGTTGGTATTTTCCGACCACCTGCTGGAGTTGGGTCATAACCCGGTCGGTTTCGGTATTCTGGTTTTCTAGCTGATTGCCGACTTCCTTTATCGAAGAGGTACTGGCGGCCATGAGGTCAATGGCCTGGGATACGTGGGTCGAAATATCTTTTAGGTTGATTATGGCCTTGAGCATTTCTCCGTTACCCTGGCGCATTTCCTGGGACCCGGTTTCAATAGCCCCCGAGACCTGTAGCACCTCGGATAACGAAGACGATACCTGGTTGTTCATTCGGTCGACCTTGTCCAAGAATTGCCGCAGCTGGCCAATGAGGCTATCGACCCCTTCGATATCTTTTTGTATAGCCCGAAATCCCCCTTGGACAACTTCGGAATCATTGCTAATAGATCGAATGATTCCTACTACCGTTTTAAGGTTACCGGATATGCTCTTGGATTGGGAGGCACTTTCCTCGGCGAGTTTTCGAATTTCGTCGGCCACGACACTGAACCCTTGTCCATATTCCCCAGCGTGGGCCGCTTCTATAGCGGCGTTCATGGCTAGCAGATTGGTTTGGGCAGCAATTCCCGAAATAAGGCGGTTGGCCTCCATAAGGTGCTCACTATCTGCCACAACCGCATGGATTCGGGTAACCATTTCTTCTAGTTTCTGGCTACCCTCTTGGGCAGTGGTCGTTAGACTAGCTACTTGCAGAGAACTGGTTGAACTAATGGTGCTTAGTTCGGTGTTGGCCGAGACCAGCTCGTTTACGGCCCGGTTGGAGTTTTCCACCGACCGGTGTTGGGTAGAAATGGAGTCACCCAAGGCATCGATATTTCGAGCCAATTGCTCTACGGCGGCGGTGGTCTGACTGACGTTGGCGGTCTGTTCGCCCATTTCGTCCCGGGTTCGTTGGGCGTTGGTGTCTATTTCCCCCAGACTGGTCCCCAAGGCCCGAATATGGTTGGCCAGTTCCTGGCGATTTTGGGATAGGCGGCCAATAACCCTTTGGATGTCGAGAAGATCGGTTCGCATGCGAGAGAAGAACGAATTTGCGGTGTTCGAAAGTTGGCCAACATCGTCCAGGGTCTGGGCCCGGATGATGACCCGAAAATCACCCTCGGTAGCCTTTTGAAAGGCGTCCATCATCCTGGTTAAGGGCGAGAGGATCGATCGGCCAATTTGGTTTAGGGCCACAAAGAGGAAAACCCCGGCGATGGCCCCAACGCTAAGGTTAACAACAAGTATACTTACCGGAGCTGTTCGCCCAACCTCGGGTAAGGTGACATAGACGAAGGTCGAAACACTGTACATTGCCACGACTCCCGCGACCGTGCCGGCGAGGGTTATGACCAGACGACGAGATAAGGAAATAGGTCGCCCCGGCATATTGGGGTTCTGGGCACGAATAATCCCTTCAAAGGAGGAGGTAAGGGCCAGGTGAAGAGTAGGGAGAATGAGCAGATCAAATGCGCCGATGAATAAGCCAGTCATGAGGGGCTGTCGGGGAAAATCAAAATCAAAAAATACCGAAAGGATGAGGGTTGCGGTTATCCAGAAGGAAAGTGCCGAACCCAAAACGATACGGTTGACCGAAGTAAGGGTCGCCTGAGCATTGGGAGCGTTGGACTTTTGTACCCGGTCGGTGGTTCGGGAAATGAGCCCGGCGGCAATAGTGACGTGCACAAGAACGTTCCCTAGGGTAGGGATGTTGGTAAAGAGTCCCAAGAGACTCTCTAAGGTAAGGTATCCGGTCAGGTAGGCCGTAGGAGCCAAAACAGTTAGAGGGACCAAGAAAATTGCCGATGTGAATACGCCGTGAATGATTTTTCGGTTTTGCTGGAGCATGGGGTATCCTTGAGTAAAAAGATAAGAATTCTCGTGGGTCTTGTAAAGCTCGCCCGGGGAGAGAGCTTTTTTAGGATGCTGAATAAAGTAGGGGAGCCGAATACCCCAGGGGAGTCGAGGGCGGGTTCCTTCGCTGACCAATCTCCGAACCGCCGGACTGGGATCTGTCGTCCAATATAGCAGATGGTTCAGTACCGTCTCGGGATTTTCCCGAAGGATTGAGCGAAGGGCAAATTCCGCACCAAAAAATTTCGTCAAAGTTCGAAGGGTTTCCAGGCAGAAATCGATGGAGACGTCTTTTTGACCTAACCAAAATTCTGGGACACAATCGATCATAGCCATAATCCAGAAGGCCGATAGACTCTCCCCAGATCCAGATTTGGGTCCGTTGGTCATGAAAAAAACAGTCTTCTGTCTTCTGGATAGTAAGAAAACGGAAGTTTTACAGGCCTAAACTTTGTAAACTAAGGCTTCCCACAAGCTTTGTTGCACTATACTTATGCTTAACCAGACGGTTATTACTCCGCAATGACTTCCGACCGCGGGTCGATCGGGCTTGAGGGTTTTTTGAGGTACCCAATACTATGATATTTTTAAATGGGGCGTTGATTGTTTTCGGGGTTTTGGAACTTCTGAATGTACTACTGTTGTATAAGGCACCGGGTTTGAGAAAAGGAAATAGCCTGGGGTTTTTTAATGCCTACGAAAAGACGAAAGAGGACCCGGAAATCTTCGCCCTTGTTTCTTATCTCACCAACTGGGTGGCCGGCACTAAGCTGATTTTTATTGTGCTTCTCATCGGAATAATTATTACGGGTAATGCGGCGACCAAGGTATTTTCGGTGATCGCCCTTATTTTTTCGATACTTACCTTTTTCTCCCGGCTCTATCCAGCTATTAAGATAATGGATGAAAACGGCCAAATAACACCTCGGGGGTATTCACGGACCCTGGCAACAATGATCGCAAGCTTTGTCGTCGTTTTTGCCTTAACCTTGATGATTTACTTGTTTTGGTTTCATCCCTAGGGTTGTGGGAACCCTTCGGTTTACCCGGGGCAAATGGTATGGAAAAACGAAAGGAGGGCTGAATGAATCTTCACAGCAAAAAGATGATCGCCCCAATTATCATCGTTGGTCTACTCGTAACCTACTACCTGGGGATGGGTGTGTTTTTGTTTTTTTTCGATTTGCCTGGCATAATTCGAGTAGTTGTTTTCGTACTTTCATTAGCAATTACCCTAGTCCTTTTGTATGTGTTGGGGGAGAGGATAAAGGAAATTCGAAAAGGAGAGGAAGATGATCTTAGTCAATACTGATTACATTTCGGGTAAAGAAATTGAAACCATCGCCTTGGTCAAAGGGAGCACGATCCAATCGAAAAATGTCGGAAAAGATATTCTCCAAGGATTAAAATCTTTGGTTGGCGGCGAGTTGACGTCTTACAACGAAATGATGAACGAGGCCAGGGCCCTGGCTACGAAGAGAATGGTTCAAGAGGCAGAAAACCTAAAGGCCGATGCCATAGTAAATATCCGATACGCTTCTTCGGCAATAATGCAAAACGCCGCGGAAGTAATTACCTACGGTACCGCCGTCAGATTTATTCGCTAAAGCGTCTCTGGAATCTACTATTTCCACGAGTCTGACGTCCGTAAGTCATTGCTTCGCAATGACCAACTTGCATAAGAGCCAAGATTCCAGAGGCGCCCATTAGTCAGTTGTTCAACAACCTATTCCGGATGCTCGGCCAGTTTGTCTCGGCGCGAAGAATATTCTCATCGAGGTTTGAGAGAAAACGTCGGTTTATTCGAGGATTTAGGTTAAGATACAGTCGACTATTTTCGATGAGCCACGCCTGTGGATCTATAGCTGCGGTACTACCTCGGGACACCGCCCACGAGCAATAGCCCCCGAATTGAGGCGCATAAAGGTCCGGATTTTCGGCAAATCGGTCACGATGACTCGTGTTGGCAAAAAGCCATGTAGCCCCCATCCACTGGTAGGAAATTGTCGATAGTCCAGGCGTTGGCCGACCCAAGAGGTGGTAGGCGACGGGATCGTACCCTTCGATGGCGACCCCATTTCGGTTTACGTTTATTTCTGTCCGATTTGTCTGGGAGTAAATCCCAGTGATGACGATGAGAATCATGACAATGACTGGGACGACTCTTAACCTATCTTGCAACATTATCTCAAATTCTATCCCATGGAGCTAGTTATTTCCGCATGCCATCCAGGAATCTATTATTCTGGCCAAGTTGGTCATTGCACCCCAATGACTTAAGAACGCGGGATAGACTAGAATTAAGGTTTTTAGCGGTCCCCGAGTATATGATGCACTGAAATGTTGACATTAAAATAAAATGATGTAATGATGTCAAAAAGGAAGTGCAAAATTGCCAAAAAAAAGCCCAAGCGAAAAACATGAGAAAAAAAACACCTCACTACGTTTAGATAAAAAAGTATTGAAACGTCTAAAGATAATTGCGATCCAAGAAGACACCTCGGTACAAGCTCTGATCGAGGGGCTCATAGACTCTTATCTAGACAACCGAACGGACATATCTATCGATGAATCGACTTAGCTTTTTTTCTGGCGTAAATGTGCCAAATCCCGTTGGATACCTCGAGTATCTGTTTTTACGTCACCCCGGACAGGTAAGCGGAAGAACTACCGAACAAGTTCGGCTTCTAGATACCTATGAATACACATTCGCTCGAAAAGGGCTTTCGCTTAGACTGGAAGAAAAGGCCATGGTCGTGAGCCCTCCGAGTGTTCAGCCTCAGGAGTCACTCGAGATTAAAAATAGTTGGTATGGGCGATGGCGCCTACTCCCCATTTGGAGTGGCACCGTGTCAACTTGGAATATAGCTTTTTCTCGAGATAGGGGCCCTGAGATCATTGGACAACTCGTAAGGTTTTCAGGGGAGTTTTTCCTGTGTTTACCCGTGGGCGAAGGGGAGACGAATCCGTTAGTTGGAACACTCCTGAAAGACCAGTGGTTGCCCGTGGAAGCCTCTTGGTTTAGATCGTTTTTGAATTCTCGAAAAAGTTCGGGTTTTCTGTCGACCCTTTCGTCGTCCGCGAATGTAGAGAGTGGCAATTTCAACCAGGGGGTCTTGGTCCTCTTGCGAACCGTTTTACAAGAGGCACGATTGTATGAATCCGGAATCTTGTCCGACTGTGAACCTGAACCCCTACACCAATACCGAGTTCTCATACGAAAAGCCCGTTCATTAGTTTCCCTTTCAAGTCCATTCTTGACTCGTGAATGGGTCCTGACCTTGAAACCGTTGCTTTCCCAACTGCATACTCGAACAAGTAGGCTCAGGGATCTGGATGTGGCGTTAGAAAACCTCCCCGGGTCGAGCAACATTATCCGGACCCAAGGAGGAGACCCAACATTTCTTGAGGACTACCTCAAAAGTGAGCGCCGAAAGGAAGCGAAACAGGCCAAGTCCTGGTTCAATAGTTCTGAGTATACAGAAGTTTGGATTGAGATCGAATACCTCATTTCAGGTGTTGATTCGCCTTCAATTGAATTCCAGGATGGAGCCGCAAAGATTCTACAAAACGGTAGAAAAGGCTTTCTACGGAGGCTGAAGGCCTTAGAAGAATTTCACGAAGACGAGATGATTCACGAATTGAGAATTTCAGTTAAGAAGCTCCGATATGTTCAGGAGTTTTTTCTGGTTCGAAGTCGAGATCAGGTAACAGAGAATGCTTTCGATAATCTCAAAAACGTACAGGAACTGTTAGGGAAATTTCAGGATGTATGTACGGAAATTGATCGCTTTTCCCAGATGAGGACCGTAAAGACCCTTAGTGATGCTGTAAGAACCTATCCCTTTGGTTACCTCGTTGGAAAGCTGGATAGCGAAAAGGCCCACCTCAAGAATCAGGTGCTTAGCGCTCTCAAGGAGGTGAACTAGTGGCCCAGGAAATTGAACGTAAGTTCCTTCTGGGTTCCCACTATCCATGGAAGAACCAGGTTAGGGGAACTGCTCAGCGCCAGGGTTATCTCAAGGTGGAGCACGATGAAGAAATAAGAATCAGGCGAGAAGGGAGAAAAGCCACCCTCACTATGAAGTCCGGGTCGGGAATAGCCCGAAGGGAACTTGAGGTATCCCTTTCACTCAAAGATTTCGAAAGACTTTGGCCCGAAACTGAAGGCCAAAGGGTAGAAAAAATTCGTTACCGGGGTAAGAGGGTTTCTCACACCTGGGAAGTCGACGTCTATCAGGGGGCATTGGTTGGGCTTCGAACGATTGAAGTTGAGTTTGACAAATTAGATACTGCTCGCCTTTTCAAGCCCGATGTTTGGATAGGTCCAGAGTTGACCTGGGACCCCCGTTACAAAAATGCCTCTCTGGCCCGGGGACAGAACAACGTGCTTTTGGTCCTCTCCGAAGTTGCTCAACCGGAGGAATTCGTTATTGGGGTTATTCCCTACATTCGGGAAAAAAATACCTTTAGCCTGGTAACCGTTTCTACCCTTCGTGGGGATCGATTTATAGTACCAAAGGGGCAACCTCAGGTAGGCGCAACTCGCGAAGCGGTAGCCCTCAACGAGGCCGAAGAGGAGGCCGGCATTCATGGCAAACTTGTCGGACATCCTTTACTTTTGCCCTACGAAAAAAACTCCAAAGTGCAGAATCTCTGGCTGCAACCCATGGAGGTTTCCTCGATGAAGAATCGGTGGAAGGAGTCTTCGGTCAGAAAGAGAGTAATTGTACCTGGCAGGGAGGCATTACTCATGAACGACAATTTTCTTGTCTCCACGAGTGCCAAGATCATCCAGGCCCTTTACGCCTAGAAGCTATCAGACAATAAAGTAAAAGTTTTAAGGGTCAAGAACCCGAAGGAGAAATGTATGGGAAAGAAGAATGGAGAACTGTTGGAGCGAGTACGACTAATTCTCACCAAAACAGAGGGCGATGGGGTAGGTTTCGAAAAAAGTGTCCAAAACCTTACAGAAGCCATGGCCGAAAAAGAGAAAGCCGAGAAAGACCTTTTGGCCAAAAAAGACAGAGTGAAAACTCTGAAGTCAGCACTTTCCGATGAGCTTAAAGCTTTCAAGAAAGAGAAGAAAGAAAGGCAACGAGCCGAAAAAGCGATAAAAAAAGTTGTCGCTGACGAATCGCCTAAGTCATGAAAGTAATAGCCCTTTATAACAGCAAGGGGGGCGTAGGAAAGACAACTTCCTGCGTCAACCTTGCCTGGGTAGCGGCGAGTCAGGGGGGCAAAGTGCTTCTGTGGGACCTTGATCCCCAAGGAGCAGCGAGTTTTACTCTCAGTGTCGATAAGAGTCTGGATCAAAAAGCCAAGAAATTGATTTCTGGCAAAGCCGATTGGGCCGAAGAAATTCAGGACACTCCCTGGCAGAACCTAAAGCTTATCCCTGCTGATCTCAGGTTAAGAGACTCAGAAATTCTCATGGAAGAAGAGAAACGGTCGAAGAAACTTCTCGGGGATTGGATTAAGAAGCTCCGACTCAATTTCGATGTGATATTCCTGGATTGTCCTCCGGGTCTTTCATTACTGACCGAGAATATACTCCGGGCCGCGGACGTCATTATTGTTCCGGTTGTCCCTACTCCCTTAGCGGTTCGAAGTTTGGGACATATGGACGAATTCCTTACCGAATCTGGAAAGTATTCGTCGAAGATTCATCCTTTTTTGTCTATGGCCGATCGAAGAAAGAAAGTGCATAAAAATCTGGCCACCTATCTCCTGAATCGGTCAGATAGCCTGAAGACGGTTATTCCGCCTTTGGCTGAAATCGAAAGGATGGGTGTGACGAGAAAACCATCTGCCTCAGTGCTAAGTTCGCGTTCCTCGGAACTCTACGCAAGTCTGTGGCGGGAAATTGAGCCCTTATCGTAGAAAGATTAAAAAGGGTACATATAAACTTTAGAGGACCTCTATAATCTGGTTTCCTGGCGAAGTTGGTCATTGCAACGCAATGACTTAAGAATCTAAGCCGATTAAAAATAGGGGTTTAGAGAGGTCCCCCTTTAATAAAATGAACCTCTTCACTCGTCAGAACGTCAAAATAGAATAACAAGGAGTTGCAAATGAAAACCATGTATTCTATTGCTTTATGGTGTCTGGGGCTGATGCTATTCTTCGTCCCGATCTTGGATGTTGGCGCCCAAGATATGGACCTGTCTAGACTACTGGGGGGACTTTCGATAGACGAACATGAAGCCACCGAAATCGGAAGAATCCAAGGGGAATACCGAGAACAGTCTCGGCTGCCCCACGCTGAACTCGACGTGGTTCGCGCAAGTATCACCCGAGAACTGGTTCGCAAAAATCCATCGCTCCAGAAAATAGAAGAAATGATTCGGTCGGGGCTTGAGTTTGAAGTAAGTTTACGTTTAGCCGAAATCCGACGGGAGTTGGCAATGCAAGAGTTGTTGGGTCCTCAGGGTTGGAGCCGATTTAAACAGATAGCCCGAGCAATGCAAGAACGGTCGTTGGACTACGACGCCCTCGTAGCTCGGCTCCAACAGTCTCGTCCCGAAGCAGTCAGAATTCTCCGATTAATTCAACAATATGCCCAATGAGTCGAGGGCGAACCAAGAGCCGCTCGAGGGAATATTGCCGGGCCTCGAGCGATATCTTTATACTCTTTGTCGAGGAAACTACGAAGCAGTTCACGATTGTTTACAAGAGACAGTCATAAGGGTACTCAAATCGTCTGAGGGTTATCGCGGTGAGGCTTCGTATCGGACCTGGGTCTACCAAATTGGCCGAAATGTTGCCATAGACTCCTTTCGAAGGTGGAAAAGGCGTCGGGAACGGGAATTTTCGACCGAAACCGATGGCTTTTCTGAGCTTCCTTTTCGTACTGGTCAGAACCCGGAAGACCTTATGCTTCGAAATTTCGAACAGAAACTTGTCCTGGATGCGCTGATGGGACTACCGGGAAAATATCGAAGTTGCCTTTATTTGAAAGAGATAGAAGGATTAGGGTTGAAAGAGATTGGCCAACTTTTGGGGGTTCCTGAAGGGACGATAAAGTCACGACTCTTTCACGCCCGATCCAAATTCGCTCGTAATTATTCTCGCTTGGCCAATGGAAAACCCCGAGGAGGAAAAAGTGAAAATTAGTCGAATTGGGAGGAGAACCCATAAAGTGGAGTCGGATACACTTTCTATCCACGATGAAGAATCACTTGAGTTGCTTCGGAAATTTGGAGCCCAAGAAATCGACCGGCGTTTAAGGGGGGGGCGGATATCTGCCCAGACGTCTGTACCTACCGGGGTCGTGATAAGCCGTTGGGTAGGAAAGGCCGCAATAATTTTCTTAGTTTTCGGTACTCTTAGTTGGGGGATTGGGGAAGTAATAATTAGTCAACATAAGAGAAGTCAATTTTATTCTGAGGTATCTTTTTTCGTCGATGACCTCTATTCGAGAGGAGACGAGCTTGAGATTGCCGAAGTTCCAAGTCTCGTTGGGCTTGAAGGTTCGGATTTCGTAGATCGACTTTATGAATTGGGACGGAACTGAGTGTGAACATATTTCGTTCGACTAGTCTTCTAAATCGGCCCACCGTTCTTAAGTCATTGAGGTGCAATGACCAACTTGGCCAGAAAAGTAGATTTTAGAGATGGTATGATTTACGTGGTTGGGCGGAAGGGGTTATCCTCAATCTGACGGGATTGGGGAGCCGGTAGTAGGTTGAGGGGACCGAGAGGCACACGACCTCGCTTTAGAGATTAACTAAAACCTGCCACCGAACACCATAGAGCGGCGCACCGACTGACCGGTGCAACCGCGAATAGGAGTACGGTGTAACTCGCGTCTGACCAAAGACTCCCAGTCCTTTTTATATCCAAAAGGAGGGAGAAATGGAAGAGAAGATTCGGTATGTAGGTATCGACCTGAGT
>Ga0210043_1000939_pt1 | contig 28320 bp, 36 predicted proteins | sample CryGeymet201501t_FD_183990 | JGI IMG/M metagenome (GOLD analysis project Ga0210043, IMG submission 183990) | Groundwater microbial communities from Crystal Geyser aquifers in Utah, USA - Crystal Geyser metaG 2015-01t (SPAdes) (version 2) | ecosystem: Environmental > Aquatic > Deep subsurface >... | reverse complement strand
CAGGTCGGGCTGCCACACATCCGCGTGCGCCGCATCATCGCCGATGATCGCCTGCTATTTTACCAGGGCAAAAGCATCGACCACCAAACCGGCAACGAAATCAGCGCCCAATGGCCCGCCGTCATCGACGCAAAAACCGCCGAGACCATCATCAAGAACCGCAAGACCGGACACCACAGCCCCCGGCGCGAGATCACCGGCATGCTCAGCGCCTGCGGCTTGATGGTCTGCCAATACTGCGGACGCTCTGTCCGTACCTGGGCCAACGGCAAACCCCGCAAAAGCGACGGCCTCAAACTGCAATACTACGGGTGCCGACACCTCGACAAAAAAGGCGGCTGCGGATCCGCGCGCATGATCCCCCAGAGCGTCATCGACCAGCTCGTGCTCACCAACGTCGCCAACACCCTCGAGCGCCTCGATCAGATCAAGACCTACTGGATCGATCGCAATACCGGCAGCACCACCGCCCAGCAGATCACTGCCAGCCGCGCCGAGATCGAAACCCTGCAAAAACAAAAACAGCGCCTTATCACCGCCATCACCGAAGGCATCATCAGTTTCGCCGACGCCAAAGAAAAGCGGCAGCAGATAGAAAGCAGCACCAACGCTTGCAAAAAGCGCTTGGCTGAACTCACCAGCCAAACCACCGAACCACCTAACTGGGATGACATTACACTCACCCGGGCAGAGATCGGCCAACTCACCAAATCCGAACAACGCGAACTGCTGATAGCCATTTTAAAAACCATCACCATCGGCACCACAACCATGGTGATGGTTTACAAATTCCCCCGGTACCCGGACGGCCGAACCACCGCCGAGGTAAAACTCCCGGCGCCCGGGAAAACCAACCCAAAAGGCCACTGGAAACCATAAAAGAAAAGCCGCAAGCCCTTGCGGGCTGCGGCTTTGAAAGTCATTACTATGTAGATCATACGCTCTACCGAACTGAGCTAGGGCGGCAATGAGTAGAACTCTAAGTCTTTAATATTTAAAACAAAAAAGACATTTTCCTGATCTTGGCGGGTTTTACGGACCGCATAAACAGGGGGTTGAGTGCCGGGATTATGCTGGCATCGTCCTTATTTGTCAACGGCCAATTCCCCAACCCTCTCCGGTATCGCGCGGATACATAGGGGTTGGCAAGGCAATAGTTAACCCCCTGGCCAACACAATATTACGGTGACAAACGTCGCTCCCGCTATCGTTGCCGCAGCGTCGAGAAGCTCGGGAGTTCCCCTGCTTAGCAACTTATCCCAAATAATTTCCTTGCTAATGCCAATCGCAACTGCAATGCCGCAGGCGATTAGCGGGGCAAAAATCAGCGATAACAGCAGAGTCAAATACACCCCGAGATTAAAATGCCCTTGTTTGTCTGCTGGGATTCTGTCCAGCAAGGGCATACTCACAAACCCAACCCCGCACGTTGATCCCGCCCCCATTGCCGCACCTCTTCGACAAACGCGCCGAACGCCAGCAACTCCTCCTGTTCGCCGGGTTGAAAAACATAAACTCCCAGCGCCGCGCCGACGCCGATCCGCGCAAAATACTGTTCCTCCGACAAGCTGTATTTTGCGCGGATGCGCTCCTCCATCCGCACGCTGATCAATTTAACGTGTGGGCTGGCGGCCTTGATTGCTGTTTTAATCTCGTCGGTTACATCCGCCACAGCAACGCTGATCTGTTCCGGTTGCGCGGGCAACTCATACGGGCCGCTGATATAGGTGGTGCCATCATCCAGCGTGCAGAGTTCGGTCACCTCGTCGCCCTGCGCGGTGTATGTCGTGTATGCGTCTGACGTTTTGCGGTAGCTGTAAATTTTGGCCATGGTCGATCTCCTTAATAATACGCACAAGGTGCGGTAGTGAGGCGGTTTTTTTTTGCATGTCCGAGAATCGATATTACGGCGAGATGATCGCCTTTTTTGACGGCGCTGCGGAATTTATACAAACTGTGCTTGCGGATCAGGCGACGGTTGCGCCAGGTGCGATAACCGACGAAATTGACGCCGCGTTTCACCCGCTGGATGGTGGTGTGCGAATATTCCAGATGCAGATTGTCGGCGATAAACTCACCGATGCGGGTGCGCAGCTGCAGCGCGTCATCGCGACTGACTCCCATAACGTCAAGTCCTCGCTATCGCTCAGACCGCAGGGTAACAGGCGGCACGGAACCCGGTGCTGGCGCTCGAGGACGACCGGTGGCTGGACAAATAGAGCGCCCAGACCCCCGCGCGCGTCGTGAAGCCCCAATGGAACGACGAAAGCAGGGACAGCTCGTGGAGGATATATTGATAATAATAGTCGGTGCCGAATAGGTTAGTGCCAGCCACTGATACCCCGGTGTCATCCGCTGGTAGTCCCAAGCCAGCCAGCTCCCAGGGGGCGCCGTTGATTCCGTTTGCCACGACCTGCGCTGCGGCGTTGCCGAAAAACTGAGCAAATCCATTATTGGGATAAACTGTAGCGAACTCTGGCGTGATCGGCGTCATCATCGCCGCAACACCGGCGGCACCCCAATGATCAGTTGCCAGAGTATTGCCGGCAGTAAACTGCCGCATCTCGGTGTTGTCGGCAGCGCGGTAAAAGGTGCCGACGGTGGCCGTGCCTCCCGAAATATAGGCGGCGAATGCGTTGGAGTCGACGCCATCCAAAGTGAAATTGTCTGCGTCCAGTACCGTAATCGTAAATATTTTATAGTTGATCTCTGTCATGCCGACAACGGCGGCGAGTTGCGCGTAGTCTCCCGTCGTCAGGCCATGGCCCACGGCGGTAATCTGGCAGGGGTTAGCATTGGATGCTGCTGTGATCGCTTTGGTAGTGGCGATGCAGGTCATGCCGATATTGATTTCGTACATCAGGCCGTTTAAATCCGCGACGCCGCAGGCCTGACCGTTATGAGTGGTTTTGGCAAAGGGTGTGCCGCTGCCGGTTTTTCCGCAGTTAATGTAGCCGTCGCTGGTGTAGGCGATGGTGGCATCGTTTGAGTCCCCCAGTGCGTTATTGTTGCACCCTTTCGGGAAATTATAGGTGGCATCAAACCACGCACAGTTGGTGGCATTGATCGCGGCCTGGCCATGGGCGAGAGATAACAGCGCCAACGCGCCGTGGATCTGACGGGAGTTGCAGAAAAAAATCGAGTCGGGATTAACCGCACCATCCACCCCGTCGCGGCCATGGGCGGCGTTGAGCGCCTCGTAGTAATAGTTAGTCGTGCAGGCGGTCAGGTCGCTAAACGGATTGTGGTCAGCGGCGGCGGAAAGTGGCAGGCCATTTTGGATTGAGCTGGCAACAAAGCCGCTGCCAAGGGGGGTTTTACTGGCCTGGTATTTATCAACAAAAAAACCATCCTTTTCCACTCCGCCATCGATAAAGGCGCGGTGCAGGGCGTAGCCTGCGGCGTTGGCATCCGCGGTTGTATCAAAATCTGTCGCGGATTTTACATCGACGGAGTTAAGCAAAAATGGTGCGTAGGTCGGATTATCGACATGCCCGGCCCGATAGTAAAATTTGGGCACCCAGCACATGATCGAACCATCGGTATACTGATAGTTGCCGTAATGGTCATGGGTCGGGTCAACATACCCGTAGAGCGGTTGCATGCCGGGGGGTAGGGCGCTGCCGGGGGCGATGCCGACGCCAAAACCGGCGGCTCCAGGGGTGCCGATTTGGTTGGCCGCGCTGCTGGTGCCGTTAAGTACCGACTCAAGGCCGTCATTGAGATTAGTCAGATTAAGATCCATCTCGGCATGGGTCAGGGCGGCGCCTTTAGTGGCGCGGGTAATAATCGTGGGCATGGATGATCTCCTTTTTTTACTGTTAAACCACGACCACCAGGCCGATGGTGTCAATTTTATTGATATCGCCGGGGCTGTGGCGCGCCTCGCTGATTTGCCCGATTTTATCGCCATCCCAGGCGAGGGTGACCGCGTCGCCAAATTCAAGGGCAGAATGATCTAAAAAAACCTCGAACTCGTGGATCCAGCGGCGGGTGGCGTAGTGCGCGAGATAAAAATCCCGCAGGCTATCCGCCAGGGCTGGATCGGTGACAAAATCGAACAGGAACAGCTCGGGTTGTTCGCGCTCACCATATTTGCTGATGCTGTCCAGGTCGCTGGCCTTACTGATCCCCTGATAGGCGCTGTCGCTGCGGGCCTGCCGCCAATCGCGATTAAACAACAAGTGGATTTTGTTAAGGATCTCGCTCCGCTCGACCTTGCGGCGACTCCAGATCTTTTTGCCGGCGGCGGCTTTAGGCATGGTGATGGTCTGACTGCTGGTCAGGCTGTCAGGCCGCAGGATCAGGCGCGGCTGGCCATTCGTGATTTTAAACCAGCAGCGCAACTGAAATGCCCAGGCATCGAGCCAGTTAAGCGCGGTCTGATATTCGGTGATGGCACCGTTTAGGGCGTAGCCGACAGGCAGACTACCGGTGATCTGCAGTGGCGGGAAGCCGAGGGGGGAAAGCAGATCATCAAAGGCTTGATGTATAGATACGGTGCGGGTCAGATTAACCAGGACGCTGTCGCCGACCAGGGTGTTTGCGGTGCTGTTGCCAGAGAGGGTAACAGCACCGGTCTTGGTGACGCTGCCGCTGAGTGTTACCGTGCCGGTTTTATCGACGGTGCCGGTGCTGGTGATAGTGCCGCTGCGGTCGACGGTGCCGGTCTGGGTGACGTCGCCGGTGCTGGTGATAGTGCCGCTGCGGTCGACGGTGCCGGTCTGGGTGACGTCGCCGGTGCTGGTGATAGTGCCGCTGCGGTCGACGGTGCCGGTACTATACGCCGCGCCTGCCTTGGTAACATTGGTCGCAGAGATCGAGCCTGAAACCGACACTGTACGTCGGGCAGCAGCCACGGTAATAATTAAACTGCCCGTTCCGCTGACCGTGCCTGTAATCGCTGGGGTTGTTGACCCCGACACGCTCCCAATCCATGAGCTTCCCGACTGAACCGCACCGTTAACCCGGATAGTTACCGTTCCGGAACCCCCGGACAGCTTCCAGGACCAACTATACTCATAAGTGCCATCAATGACAGTTCCTCCTGGATAAGAAAAAGTCGGGGTGACAGATACGTTTGAACCTGAATTGCTTGTCTGGGGGATGGCGCTGCCGTATTGTTCCTTTGTGTTATACAGGGTGGTGGTGTGTGAGTGGTTGCCATTGGCTAAACTGATGTTATCACCAACAACAATGCCGTTACTGATGGCGATGGTGTCGTAAACGCTGATGGTGTCGCTGATGCCGAGCGTGTTCAGAATCGTCATTAGGTCGCTCACCCCGATGGTGTCGCTAATTTCGAGCGTGTTCAGAATCGTCATTAGGTCGCTCACCCCGATGGTGTCGCTAACCCCGATACTGTCAGCCAGCGACAGGGTGTCGAGAATGCTGAGGCCGTCAGACAGCAGGAGATCAACAGCTTGGCCAATTGTGATATATCCAGGCAACACCACCACAGCATAACCCGCATAGCCTGGTAGCTCGTCGCCGGGTTGACCCGTGTAGCAAGTGGCAATGGCAGTGATATCAACCTCAGCGTCGCCAACCCGACCATAGATTTTATTCAGCGAGTCGACCGGCAGCGCACTGGCGATATAAACAAACTGATTTTTAATTTGCCAGGCGATGGCACCGCGCTGGTGAACCACCGCGACCGTCAAATCATGCCCACGGCTACAGGTGAGCTGATCGCCGACAATAGCCCCGATCAATAGCCTTTCCTCATCGACCTGCAAAATATCCCCAACCGTTAGACCCGCCGCATCCGATACTGCAAAGTCGGTCATTATTGCATTAATGCTGTTGGGGAGGTTGGTCATGACCCCGGCATCAACCGCCAACGCGGGGAGTTTGTTGACCGTGCCGAAAGGGATGGGGATAACCTTTCCGACATCATCCGGGTCGGCTTCAGGGTAAAGCTCAAGGTCGACTTTACTGCCAACGTAACCATCCAATTTAATGGTTTCGTCCTGCAACACCAGCCGCACTTCGGTTTCGTCGGGCAGTTCCACCGCGTCGACGTAAAAGCGGCGCATCTCCTGCGGCGGATCAGTGGCGGGGTTCAGGCCGCGAAACCATAGATATAAACTGACCGGCGACGTTTCGAGCGCGGTATCGGTCGCCAAATCTGCCATACTGGGGCTGGCATCCGGATCAACCAGCAGCGTCAAATCCAGATCGGTAACGCGGATCTCATTCAGGGCTCCGCTGAGCGCTTCGCGCACCTCACCCCAGGTGGAGATCCAGGGCAGGGTAGTGATGCCGCCGTTCCAGACCGGGATGCTAAAGGCATCATCGCTGATATAGTAATCGCTGCCGGAGGCCGTCAACTTGATCAGCCAAACCGGGGCGATGCCGGTCTGTTTGGCGAGCTCCGCCGCAAAGGCTGAGGGGAAAGTTTTCATGCGCTGTCCTCAGTTAAGGAGATATCAACGGCATAATGCTCAGCACCGACCGCGACGATTTTAAGGCGCGGGTCGGAAAATCTGACCTGGCGGGCAATATCCTGATGGTCGAACCAATAAAAGGTATTTTTCGTGCCCTGGGCCTGATCTTTAAAAAAAACCAGCAGCGCCGCGCGGGTTTCGGTGTTGATCCGCGGCAGGTGTAAACGGTGCGTGGTGCGCTGCAGGCTGCTCTTGCTGTACACATACAGCGCACCGTCTCCGGCGCGACCGCTGGCCTGGAATAGTTTCGGGCTCTCGCCGCCGGCGCGGGTCGGATCACAATTAAAAATGAGGCTGCTGGTGCCCAGGACAAAGCGGGTCATGAGATCACCAACAGCGCGATCTCGACCTGATAACGCTGGTCAGCCACCTCGCGGATTTCGGGGAGTTGCGAGGTGGCCAGGCGCACGGTGTAGAGCTGATCATCCGCCGCGCGGTAGCTGAAGCTGTGCATCTGCCCCTGGGCGACATTAAAAAACCAGTCGAGCAGTTGGGCGCGATAGTAGGCATAGAGGCGCGGCCAGCGGAGCAGCAATATCTGCTCCTCGCCGATCTGGGGCAGGGCAAAACTGCGCCCGCCTGAACTGGTAAATTCGGCCTGCAGCAAGGTTAAATCCAGCGGCGGACGCAACGGGGCCTGCTCAAAGTTGAGGATTTTATCCCCCAACTGGAACATCGCCCGCGAACCGGGCGGGCCGAAATATCCCGCCTCTACATAACCCGCTGCGACGTAGCTCATGCGATACTAAAATCCTTGCAGGCGATCACCAGAATGCCATCACCGGGGCCATCAACAAACTCTGGCTCAGTATTAAGGCGGGTGGCTAAGGGCGACAGGGTCGAGATCAGCTCTTTACGATCGGCGCAGCTCGCTTTTTTGCTGCAGCTGGGGCAGCGGGTGTCAATGGTCCACATGGTTTAAGCTCCTTAACTGGCGCTCCGGTAACGGCCGCGCATCAGGTTTGAAAGTTCTGGCAGCAGCTCTTTGGCTAACTGCCGGGCAGTTGTCTGGTTGGTAACATTAGGCAGGCTGAGATTGACATCGCCGATGCTGATGCTGGTGGTAGAGGCTGATTGTTGATCGCGGGCCACTTCGCCGCGGTTTTTTACCTGCTCGCCCTGGTGGAGCTGATAAAGTCCGGTACGCGGGATGTAGCTGGTGCCGACGGCATTAGAGCCGAGGGAGTAACTACCGAAGGGGGCGCTGGGGTCAGACCCGCCGCCAATAGTCGAGGGCGCGGACGAGGCGGCGCCGGGAACATTGCTGATATAATCGGCGGTGATCGTGATGGTTTTATCCCGCAGTTGATCGAGGGCGTTTTTGATACTGGCGATCGGGCTGCTGGCCTGGTCGTTGAGTGCCAGGGTGACGGTTTTGTTGAGCGCAAAAATCTGCTCATCAAGGGTGCTTATTTGGGACTGCAGGTCTGACATCGCCTGATTAGCCCGGTCCATCTCGGTTTGCAGGAAGGCCGCCGCCTGTTGCGCCTGGCCCAGCTCGGCCTGTTTAGCCGACTCTGAAGCGGCCTGCATCTCGTTAAAACGTGACAGCGCTTGATCATAAATTGCCAGTGAGCTGATCACCACCTGGTCGCCCGCTTTAACCTCGGTCGGCAACGCCTTCAGTTTGTTCATGGCTGCCTGCAGCAGCTCAACCCGCTTTTGGCCGGTGGCAGCCATGGCCCGCACTTGATCGGCGTCAATCTGGTCCAGCGCGGTAAAATACTGCTCCATGGGGCCAAGAGCCTCGGCGGGGTTAAATTTCTCGGTCAGGGCCGCCTGCAGATCGGCCCCGAACTTCTTGACGGCGAGCAGCTCTTCCTGCTTTTTTTGCATATCAGCAAGGGTGGTGGTGTGCATTGCCCTGAGCTTGTCGTAATACGACTGCCAGCCCTTGAGGCGCGCTTCGGCGGCAAGTTTCTCAACATTGGCAATATTAAGCTGTTGTTGCAGCTGCGCGGCCTGATCGGCGCCCATATCTTTAAGGGTGTCTGCAATCGCGCGCTGCGCGCTGAGCTGCTGGCCATAAACCTGGCTGAGGACGCTTAAATAGCTGCGGATCGGCGCGGCCAGGTTGGCGGCGGCGGTACCGGTTTTTTTTAAAAACTGCTCCTGGCGTTCGAGGTCGCTGCTGAATTTTGAATCGGAAAGTTTCAGCTGCTCACGGCCGAGCTCGGCCAGGCTTTTGCTGTATTTGTCGATGGCGGTTGCGGCCAGTTTGGTGGCCTCTTCCTGTTTTTTGGCGGTCTCTTCGGCGATTTTGGTGGCCTCTTCGGATTGCTTGGCGGCGAGCTGTTTCGCCGCTAGGGCCTTGCCTGCAGCGGTTACCGTGGCGTCTAAGTTGGTGGCCTGCATTTTTTTGAGTTTTTCGCTGGCGCTATCGGCGCCGGTGAACATCCACTCAATAAATCCGATCCGGCCCGACTGGTAGGCATCCAGCCAGCCGGTGGTGGCGCTGAGCTCTTGAGCCAAACCGGACATCGGCCCGGAAAGCAGAGCGCCCAACGATTGCTTGGCATTGTCGACATTGGCACTAAACTCGGCAAATTTTTCAGCCTCAGTCTTTGCATTGGCACCGACGCTCTCGATTATTTTCTGACCGGCGGCGAGTGTGGCATTGAGGAACGCCTGTTTTTTTTCGACATCATTTAAAGCGGCGGCGGTTTTTCCGAGGGTGGCGGCATAGGCCGCATTGGCTTTATCAACCGGCACGATGATCCCCAAGTTATCAAGAATCATTTTTGATTGCCGACCGACGGCCAGCGAAAGATCACCGAAGCTCTTAGTGATGGTGGCGCCGGTAATTCTTGACGAGGCGCGGGCTATCTCCATTAATTTGGGCAGCACTTTCGCATCGATCCCAAGCAACATCGAGGTTCCGGCGTTGGTCACCAGGTCCTGCACCGAAATTGTTTCGGCGCTGACGCGGCGCAGATCGGCAATGATCTGATCGGCAGATGCCCCCTGGCTGGCAGCCAGATTAGCAAACGCCTGACCGCCCTGCCGAGATTGCGCGCTCGATTCCACCAACGCCCAGGCGCGAGTCACCGCTAAATATGCGGCACCCATGGCAGCGGTCGCGCCGAGCCAGTTGGCTTTAAATTTTTGCAACAATCCTTCGCGTTTACTAAACTGCTCGGTATCTATCGCGATCAATCGGCTGGCCAGGGCTTTTTGTGACCGGCCGAGCTCATCCGCCGTCGCTGACCCGCTGGATTTGATTTTGTCATAAGCCGACTGGGCGGCTTTGCGCTTATTGTCAAACGCCTGCGACGAGACGATCCCGAGCTGCTTGAAGTCGCGCTCGAGCCGATCAGTGACATCGTGGCCGGTGCGTTGCAGCTCGCGAATCGCCGCTTCAGCTTTGGCGGCGCTGGCGCCGATCAGCAATTTAATGTCCTTGGCCATCAGCATCCCTTTCTGGTTTTAACTCGGTTTCAACCAGCGCCAACAGGCGCAGGTCATCCAGGTCAGCATCAAATAACCGGCAGATGGTGCCGGGGTCGATCAGGCGCTGCAGCTGCACGATCCGGCTACGGATTTCAAGCACCCTCTGCCCCGCGGGGCGGAGGGACGGGATCAGGCAGCCGCTCTCGGTTTGACAATTCGGGGTGAGTCCGTCCATCTCCTGCGCGGTTGCACAGTCGTCGCAATTTACGCCGGGGTAATCGGCGACGGCGCGGAGATGGTCGATAAGTTTTTTTCCGTTACCGCGCGCTCGGCGGCGAGCATCCGCTCGAAACTGAGCGGCGTACCGATAACCAGCAGCCGGAACTCCGTCAATTTTTCCATCAGGTAATCGATGTTTTCCGGGCTGCAGGGGAAAGGTTGACCGGCGTCGTCCAGCCCTTGCCAATCCAGCACCACCGCGCGCGCCAGGAGTGAGTTAAACCGCTGCTCGTCGCGCTCTTCCTGTTTTAAGTGAGTTTTGGGGTTGAACGTGGTCTTGACCGATTGTTTTAAAATGGCATCATATTCGTCCTGGGCCAGATGCCGACACAAAACCTCAACTCCGTCCATCAACGGCAGCCAGACCTGGATTTGTTTTTTGCTGATGCGCGAGATATCCATACTTTTAAACCTCGTGAGGTGTGAGGGGTGAGAAGTGAGGTGTAAAGACAAGGCCTTGCGGCTCACTCCTTACGCCTCACTCCTCACCGGGCCTAAGCCAGCGGGTTGGTGGCGCGCTGGTTGATGCCGCTGATGCGGAAAGGCTTGGTGATCCCGGTCATACCGGCAGGCGCGACCGAGGCGGCATGGACCAGAAACTCAACCGGTTCCTTGATTATTCCGGTTTCATCGACCACATCGACCGTTTTAAGCTGCAGATGCGGAAACTCGAGCTTGAACTGGCGGTAATAGGTCGAGGCGATCAGCGCGCCGGTAAAGGTGATATCCATTTTTTTACGGGTATCGGCGCCCAGGTCAGTGAGACGGGTCTTGCCGGTGTGCTTTGGAAATTGCAGCTTGAGGGTCACTTCGGGCATGCCGTCGTTGACCGGCTCGTCGATCAGGTCCTGGCTGTTGGCGCCGCCGGTAACAAAGCTGCCGTAGGTGCCGGTTAGCTTGCGCTTGGCGCTGAGCTCAAAGCTGCTGGGGCCGATCTTGTCGCCGACCGCCAACGCAATACCGCTCTGATCGTTCATGCGGAACACGCCCTGGGCAAACTGGATGCGGTTAGCGACCTCGGCAATGGTCACGTTTAAGAAACTGGTGGCGTTGTTGGTGCCGTCCTCCGCCATGTTATCGCCGATACCGGTGGCAATAAGCTGCAGCGGCTTGCCCTGCTCACCTTTAATCGTCAGGCCGGAAATCTTGAGGCTCGGCACCTCGGCGACATAGGTTTTCAAATGTTTGGCAAAGGTCGCAAACAGGCCGTCGGTGTTGTCGGCCAGATCATAGCTGTAAGCGTAAGCGGCGGTGGCGGCCTGCTGCACCGGCGCGCCGGTGATCCCCATAAACAGCGCGATCAGCAGATCCATGCCGTCATAGCGCAGGTAACTGGGGAGATCGCCCTCGACCTTAATCGCGCCGGGCGTACCGTCTTTGGCCCAGAACTGGCCGAGGGAGTCATCGACATCAACCCCGGCATCGCGCTTGATGCCGGTCGGCAACAGCAGCAGGCCATCACTGGCCCCGCAGGCAACAGGCGTGCCCCAGGTGGCGGCTTTTTTAAGCCCAAATTTTAACTCTGTCCCGGCAACTGCGCTCATGGCTTAGATCTCCTTTTTGTGAGTAGCGGCGGATTTTTGCTCCCAGGGCGCCAGCCAGCCTTTGCTGGGACGCTCGAACAGCTGCTCGCCAAAATGATTAGGGTCGATGGTGTAGGTTTTACCGGCGATGATCTGCCCGTAGAGCGGGTGATGTCCGCCGTTGATCCTGGCTTTAACGTTGATAAATTTGCTCATAGGGATATGGCCTCCATTAGCGTGCGGCTAGATTTTTTTTGTCGACCGAGCGCGCGATGCTGTACCCGGTGTAGCCGATTCCGAAAGTTGCCCAGAGCCCGTCCGGGATCGCCGCCAGCCAGGCTTGCATACCGGCGGCAACCGCCGTGGCGGCCTCGGGTTTGAGATACGCCAGACCCCCCATCGGGATGCTGAATAAAATCATGATATAGATCACATACATAAATGAGGGGCGCGCGCGACTGGTATAAGGGTCAGCGCTTTTGGCCTCGGCGATGATCGCCGACATCCTTATTTCGAGCTCCTTAAGTTCACCGGCCTGCTGCAGGCTGATTAATTTGGCTTGGGCGGCGGCCTTTTCGGTCGGGTCGGGAAAAAGCTTATCGAGCACCTTGGCCCCAAAATCAAACGCCGAGCCTAGTCCGGTCAGATCCATCAGCGTGCCTTTCGCCAGTCGGCCAGTTCGAAATGCGGAAAATCATCAAAACGGTTGTCCGAGAGATGGGTGTCGCGGTTCCAGTCGCCGCCCCATTTTAGTTCAATCCCCATCGCCTGCGCGGTCGCCATGACGAACCCGGCGAAGTAGATCATGCGCTCGGTGTCCTGCCAGTCGACCGGATAGGGGATGACATCAATTGCTAAAGCGGGTGAAAAATTATGCGGGCTCTCCCCGAAGCGCGCCTTGCTCTTGCCGGTCTCAAACGCCAGCTGCTGAGCGGCCCTATCGCGCTGGCCACAAATCACACTGCAATCGAAGGTTTTCACCACCTCCAGAAACACCCGCTGCAACAGCGGCTGGCAGGTCTGCAATTTCGTCCGTGAGCTTTTCCCAAACTCAGCCATGCGCTGCACCGTTTTTGACCAGCCAGACCAGCAGACCAAAGATTGACCCGACACCGCTGGTGTACAGTACGACCCAGGCGCGGCTAGCTGCGGAGCCTGGGGCTTTTTCGAGTTCCTGAATTCTGGTTTCGTGTTTGATCATCCAGTTCCTGAGATCGGCAATCGATTTATCGAGATGCTCAATGTCGTTTCTTTGCACGGCAATCTGCGCGACCACGTTGCCGATACTGTCAATTTTGTGTTCGATGCGGACAAAAGCCGGGCCTTGTGTACATGGGTCTGACATCAATAAGCTCCCCAGATCGTCGCATAGAAAAGGGTAAAATGGATTTCAACAAAACTTAAAAAACCACCCTCGCCGGCTGGCTCAACCGTGGTTGAGGATTTGATAGCGCCTTCGACCCCTTCGACCAGACCGCCAAAGGTGCGATCCTGATTGATAGCGTGGATAAAGTCCTGACGCAGCTTCTGCCCTTCGCTACCCGCAGCGCTGTCATTGATAAACCCCTCAACCTTGATTTCAAAAAAATGATTCTCTTCGCCGAGCGAGGGCGGGGTATCGCCATCCAGGGTGTCGGTGACGTCGCCCGTATAGACGATGGTGCAGGGCTTTTCAGGGGGAGCCGTCTGATACTCCAGATTTAAAAAACTGTTGGCGCCGGCATCGGTCTGAAAAATATTATCGACATAATCACCCAGCGAATAACCGACCTCAATGTACGGGGTAACCCGGATCTGGCTGAACCTCAGCTGCAGCGCGGCGATGATGTCATCGTAGCGGCTCATCTATTTAACCAATACAAAACGGGTTAAGGCGCCGGTGTTTTTCGGTTCGCCAAACTGGCGGTAGTCGATACCGTCGAGCGTCAGCGTGTGGCGTCGATCAAGACCTGAGACCTCTGGCGTTTTACACCAGACCTCGGGTCGACTTATCAGGGTCTCGGCCTCGTAGGGAGAGACCACCTCACTGGATGGATTAAACAAACAGTTGAGCGTGGCGACGCTGCTGCCATCCAGTTTAAAGGTGACAGGCTGCCCGAAGGCGCTAAAAATGGCGGTGGTCGGCACGTCGATCATGATCATCCACTACAAATAAAGGCTAAAAAAATGCGGGGCAGTCAGAGAGTTAACCGCCCCGCTATGGGGCTATTTTTATGCGTTGAGATTGACCCTTACGGTTGACGACCCGGCGAGCTCCGCCTCGGTGGCATAGCCGGCCAGGGTTTGCGCGGTCGCGGTTTTGTCGAGCTCGGTGGCGGCGCTGTTGCAGTAGAGCAGGTCGCCCTGGGCGACAACCAGGGCTGCTTCCTTGGTGACTTCAAACACGCCCTTGACCGCTACTGGACCGGTGGCCCCGATGGCGATATCTGCGCAGGCGACGCCGACCCGCACGCCGACTTTGACCAGGGCACCACTGGCGATGGCGCTGCCGGTGGCGTTGGTGTAGGTGATGCGCTCACCTTTTTGGATATAGTTTTTCATGGTTAATCTCCTGTTTTTAAAGGGTTAAGGCTGCCAGCCGGGTTTATGCTCCGGCTGGCAGGTTGTTATTAATCGGCCGATCAGGCACCGGAGTTTTTGGCCATGCCGCGCCAGTCGACTGCTTTAGCCGCGGCGTCGATGCGGGTTTTAAATTCAACCCCGTCGATACTCCAGCCCTGCTTGGTCTCCAGGTAGGGCGTGCGGTTGCCGTTGAGGTAGAAGATTTTGATGGTCTTACCCTTTGGCCCCAGGGCATACCAGGCGGTTACGCTGTCATCATCGAGACGCGCATCATAAACCCGGCCGTATTTGGTGCCGGCGAAGGGGTTGGTGCGGGTGGTGGCGGTATCGGCCCCGGCAAACTGGTTGCTGTTGAAGAAAACCTCAGCAGCACCTTTGACCGACAGCGGCGCCAGGATGGTGCGCACCGGGAGATTCAGACGGCGCTTGCCGCTGATATCCTTTTGCAAGCCGAGCAGCTCCTCCATTTGCGCCATGGTGGTTTCGCTGATCGCGCCGGTGGTGCCAAGATTGCCGTGGGTGGAATGGAACAGGGCAACGCCATCGCCCATGGCGGCGTTGGCGGTGAGCACGGCGTAAGCGATGTCGCCGACCTTGCGCGCGGCGGACTCACCGCGGCGCTGGAACGCGGTGGTAATCGCGCCGAGCTCATCGTTGATGATCGCCTGGCGGCCGATGCGGTTCAGTTTGCCGTAGGTGGCAAGTTTGAATTGCTCCGACTGCTCACCGAGACTGCCGTATTTGTACTCGTTGTCATCGTCGATCTCGTCGAGATCATCGGTTTCACCGGCGCGGGCCAGGGTGTGGATTTTGAAATCTGATACACTGCCGGAGGCGTCGGCCCACTGCTCAAAGGTCTCCTCGGCGGCATCCCAGCCGGCCATCAGGCTGAGGTTGGCGACGTTGCCGAGCAGGATTGGGAAATCAGAGGTGGTCAGCGCACGGCCGACCATCTGCATGGCAGCGCCGGTGTGTTGCCGACCGGCCATGCGCAATGACTCGCGGGCCATCTCCACCAGCGAGTAGCCGCGCAGATCGAGGGCACCGGGTGCGGCCTTGCTGTGGTCGGTGATCAGACCGGCGCGTAACAGGATCGCGTCTTGACCGGCGGCGCGGAATTTGTCGGTGGCATCGGCACCGATGACGATTTCGCCGCGATGCCCGACGTTTTGCCCGCTGGTCTCTTCGCCCATGTGCTTTTTCATGACGGCGGCACGGGCTTCATCCTCGGATTTTCCGCCGGTGATCAGTTCACTGGCCAGATCGGCATAGCCGTAATGGTCGCACATGCTGCGGATGTTTTCGCGGCGGTCAACCTCGGCGCGGGTCGCATCGGTCGCCATCTTGCGAGCTTCATCGACGGTCATGGTGTCGCCAGCTTCTTCGCTGCGGACGTCAAGGGTTTCAAGGAAGCGCAAGGCCTCCTCTTCGGTGGCTGTTTTGGACAGGCCACGGCTTTCCAGAAATGCTCTGATTTTCTGATCCATTGCGTTCTCCTTTTTTGAATGGATATGTGGTTGTGGCAACCCCGTGGCCGCCCGTGCTTTAGCAATTTCGTCAGCCCCGATGGGACAGGCGGATAATTCGCGGATCTTCCAGCTGGTCGCGACCTTGACCGGGCCTTCGAAGCTGCGACCGTCGATCACGGCTTTTTCCCCGTCGGGGATATATGTTGCCGCGAGGACGCGATAGCCGATGCTGTAATCGGTCAGGTGCCCTTCGCAGGTTTTTTGCCAGATATCGCCGACTGCTTCAACCTCGCTGTAGTGCGCGCGGCCGACCAGCTGCCCCTTCTCGACCTGCAGTTCGCGGCAAGAACCGATCACCGTGCTGGTGTCGTACCGGCTATGGCTGTCGAGCAGCGGCACCTGGCGGCTGGCTGGCATGATGCAGCCGGACATCAACAGCACCTCGGGGATAACCTCCCGGCGGTCATAGTCATAAACATCAACCGGGGTTTCGGTGGCGGCGATCACCCCGACCGAGCGGGTTTTTTCGTCGAGCGTCGCCGGGGTGCCGGTATCGAGCAGCCGCAAACTCAGGCTGCGCGTGGTTAAATTGTGTTGCTCGGCGTCCGTTTTTTTAGGTGGCATATCTACTCCTCTTTTAATCCCTGCACCTGATCCAGGATTTCGATCAGCGCAGCGTTTATCGATCTGTCGTCAGCGGCATCCAGCGCCGCCGGGTTGTTGGCCAGCGCGGTACTGCCCTGCTCAAAGGTCAGACCGCGATCGGCGCACATCTGCTTGAAATCTTCGATCTCGTTGAGCACATCTTCGATATCGCGGCCGCGCTTGGCGACGATCTCTTGCGGAGAGCGCAGGCCGGAGGCGATATCGTCGCGGTTGGCTTTGGATTCTTTGAGCGGATCGATCGGCTCCATGCCGTCGGGGATCCAGACGGCGCGGCGGTAGTGGTGCGGGTTATTGTAATACCCCGGCAGATCGAGTTTGCCGTGCAAAACAGCCAGGTCGATAACATCGCGGGTGATGACCATCGGCAGTTGGCGGATATGGCGGGCGATGGGCGCGCGCAGGATTTTAGCAAAATCGTTACGCTCGCCGCGCAGCACGGTATAGTTGAGGCCGGAATAATCACCGGAAATCAGCGAGTAGGGCACACCCGACGACACGCAAAACATGCGCAGGATTAATTTCGTAACCGGATCGAAGGCATCGCTGACGGTGCTGGCGTTGGCAAACTGCATGGTTTCGCCAGGGCGCAGATATTCGACGATGGCGTTTTCGAGGTGGTCGAGTTTTTTTCCGGTCTCGGCATCGGTCTGCATGCCAGCGCCGAGTTGGCGACCGGCGGGATCGGCGGTGGTGACCAGGGCCAGATATTTGCTCGCCATTTTGGCGGTGTCAAAGGTCGAATCCATGTAATCGCTCAGATCGTGCGCGACCAGGACGCCGCTGACCAGATCCGAGATGCCGCGCAGTTGACCGGGGCGCTTGGTGTCGAAGCCGTGGATAACGTCGGCGGCCAGCACGCGCAGGGTGCGGCCCCAGCCATCGGGATCGGTAAAATGATAGGCGACGGTTTTGCCAGTGACCAAGTTGTATTCGATCCCCTGATCAAGCTTGTTGCCGGCCGCGACCTTGGCGCCGAAATCGGTCAGCCAGTCAGCCTCAACCGCCTGCAGCGCATAGGGGAGATAGCGCCCAGGGGTGCGGTCCCATTTTTTGATAAACAGAAACTCGCCACACTCGACATCTTGGCGTTTGCTGAGGCGTTCCAGCTCTCTGCCGTGCTGGCGCCCGGTGATATCGAGCTCGTCATAGGCCCAGGACACCGCATCCTCAATTTTTTGCTGGGATTTTTTATCAAACTTGTTTTGGCTTTTTTTAGCAGGATCGTAGTCCGGATTGCGCACCCGGCTCTGAAAGGTCATGCCGGTGCCGACGATAAAATCAACCAGGTTGTTTTGGGCGCGGGTGAAATAGGGGAAGTCGCGGACCAGCTGGCGAACTTTGGCGCGCACCGGCACTGCCGATGAGCGGATGAGATCATTAATCGATTTATTGACCGGCGACCAGTCGGCGGCGCTGCCGTATGACTTGGCGGCGGCGTACTGGCGACCCTGGACAGCCGGCAGGTTATGGCGCAGATGCTGCGGCACCGGATATGAGCGTCCAACGCGCGCCATCAGCCGCGCCCGCCGTTTTTGGCATAGACCCGCAGACAAGCTGCGCCAGACTCAGCGTCTACTTTTTGCCTGATCCGCTCGAGCGCAGCTTCAAGGTCGGCCAGCGAGCGATACTCCACCGACCGGCTACCGCTGCCGGTGTCAATGCTGGCCTTGACTGTCTCAAAGCCGCCGGTCAGCAGTGCATCTGTGTATCTGTCGAGGAGGGCGGCGTAGAGAGCCGACCAGCTGGTGAAGGGGGTTGCCATGCGCGCTCCTTGGGATAGTATGGCGATATTATAGGGGCGCTTTTTGGGGGGTATGGGAATTTAAGGATATTTAAGGGTTTTTATGGGTATTTAAGGATATTTAAGGGTTTTTAGGGGTTGACAGGGGTTGGGAAACCCACAACATGTAGCGATCAATCTTAAATGATGGCGCTACATGTTGTGGGTTTTTCGTTAAGCGATGCGTGTTATGCCGCCGGTGTGGCTGGGTAATGATGGTTAGCTTCTGATTTTAGCACCTGATTCGCGCAGCAGGTCGGCGGCGGACAGCTCGGTGAGTTTTGGCGATCTCCAGAATTTGGCGACGACCTCAAGGATGGCGATCTGCTCGGGTAGGCGCATGGTACGAACCCGCTGGCTAAGAGCGTCGGTGTCAACGCTCCATTTTTCGGCCAGCCCGTCGAGGCGACCGGCCTCAGCGATGTCGGCCCACAAAAACCGGGCCGGATCGGTGTCACGGTGATCAGTGTCGATGACCGTGGCGTTGAGCAGATCGCAGATCAGCGACCACTCAGATTCTGCCATTTCCGGGCACTCGGCGGCGGTGATTGCACCGTAGCGTCTGACGATGTTGTTGATGCGGCCGGAGAGGCTTTCGACCTCGCCGATAATAACTTCGGTGGCGTCGGTCAAATAGATGGATTTTCGGCTGGACATAGGGGTCTCCTTGGTTGGGGCCGGTTTCCCGGCCCCGATAGTTGTTATTATATGGTAACGCTGGCGATGATCTCGAGCGGTTTAATCCGGGTGACACAACGCTTGCCGGTGGAGCATGGTCCAATCTCGTTGCCCGACACTTCAACACGGGCGATGACCAGGCTCTGGTGCTCGCTGGCGTCGCCGAAAATATTATTCTGATGCGCAGCGGACAGAACCTCATCGAGGCTGCGGTAGTAATAAAATCCGCCGGTGTGATCGTCTGTAGCTTTCTCGGTGCGGGTTTTGCCCAGCGGCCAGGGCGACCCATCCCAGACGGAGACGGGATTGCCGGACTCGTCGAGGGTCAGGGCTTTGTAGCCGTGGCGGTGTTCCTGGCCCTTGACCTTGAGGCGGCTTTTGCCTTCGATAACTTCGATGGCGTAGCCGATGACCTGGCCGGAGGACTTGGCTGCCTTGGCAGCAACAGCCTTCTGTGCTTCGGCGACTTTGACGCCTTTTCCGCATTTGGCGATGAGGTAGTAGGTTTTTGAAAGAGTTTTGACGCCGTACTTGCTGCCTTCAACCTCGCGGCAGCAGAGCAGCGCTTTTGTCGCGGCGGGGTTAATGTCATAAAGCTCGTGATGCAGGGCGGAGCCATCCCAGCGGCCCTTGCGGTCACGGCTGAGGGTGTCATGGCTGGCCGGGAGTTTCTTCCCGGCCAGTTTGACCAGATTCCAGGCGGTGGCGAGAAGGGCGCGATGCTCGGGTTCGGTGGTGTGGCTGGTGATGAGTTCGCCATAGCTGCTGCGGGTCAGTGTGGTTTGAGTGGTCATGGTGGGTCTCCTTTCGCCTTCCCTGTCGGGTGGCGTGTTAAGTGGGGGTTTTGTTGCCCTCTTGTTGTTAAGATAATACTATAGTAATACTATGGTGTCAACAAGAAAAGCGAAGAAATCTAAATTAAAAAAACTCATCACTCTGCCGATACCATGTCATGGTTCCACCGGTCGATGGCCTTCTTAGATCCCATCCATGACCCCCTGGCTTTTTTGATCGGAAGCCCGAATTCCCGGTGGTAATTGATCACGGTCACCTCACTACGGCCCAGGTAGCCACAAATTGCTTTCATCCCATTTAAAATATCATCGCTGCGGGTCATGGCTACCATCTCCTCGATTTGCGGTTTTGGGGTTGTTGTGCTGGATTATTTTCAGGTTTTGTTTTTTGTTCCGGTTGAATTTCGCGGGGCATATTTAGTCTGCCCTGCTGCTTGAGCAGCTCGATGTGGTACATGCGATAGGTGGCGCAGTCGGCATAGTCATTCCGACCGGCGCTTTTGTCGTGCTCCCAGATCCCGAGCTCGTTACGGTATTCGGCGCATAAATGCTTGGCATAATCTTCGAGATCGTTGGCGAGCAGCAAGCTGCCCTTTTGTTGCTGCTCCAGCTGCCCCTGGGTGTATCCGCTATAGAGCACAAACGCGCCGGGGTCTTCAGGGTTGATGGCGATGCGCCGGGCGAGTTCATCTTTAAAATAATGGACATCCAAGGTCACCAGGATCAGCCCGCCGGGGATCGGCTTGCTGGTGCCGGGCCAGCGGTCGAGGGTGGTGTATTTGACCGGGGTATCTTTGCGACCGGTCCCCTTGACCGGAATAAACATCGGGTTGGCCTTGCAAAATTCATAAACTTCTTTAGTTCGCGAATGTTTGGGCGGCATCCCGGCTTTGCGCGTACCGCCGGAATCGATGAGTGCCGACTGGATGCGGTACTCCCGTTGCTCGGCATCGGTCCAGGTGCGCGCGCTCAGGGTGAGGAGGTCGGCGAAGTTGAGCAAAAAACCCTTACTGACCAGGTGCGAGGTTCCGGCGTCTCCGTAGGCGATGGCGGCCAGCTCATAATAAAATCCGCTCTGCTGGGTATCGACCTGCAGGGCGAGGCAGGCGCTGCCGGTCGGGACCAGATCGCGCGGGCGATCATCACACAGGGATAAAAGTACCTTGTGGTCGGCAGCCGCTTTGGGTGGGTCGTAGTTTTCGACGGCGTAGCCGTTGGCCCAGGCGATCTTTGCGGCGGTGTCGCCGATTTCGGCCTTGGCCTTGGCGGCGCAAATCTCGCTCATTTTGATCTGGGGCAGATACCATGCCGGCAGGTGGTAGCCGATACTGACCGGGGCGCTGATCTCGCCGCCCTTGATAGCGACATCGCGGCCATTGACGTAACTGCTTTTGCGGTCCTGCTCATCCCAGTCAGCACCGCAGGCGTTGCAGGAGTAGGCGAGCTTAACAGTGCCGTTTTTGATGTCCTCTTCCCGTGCGTCGGCCGGAATGACAAAACCATCAGGGCTCATGCGGATCTGTTCATCACAATGTGGACATTTGGCGGTGCGGCTCCAGACCTGCTGGCAGGCCATGGTTTTTTTGTAGATAAAGCCCTGCGCCGGGGTGCTGGCGTAGATCAGCATACTGCTGTCATCATCGCGCCCGCGCTTTTCGAACAGGGTGAGAATGTCGGTCTCTTTGCCGACTCCTTTGGTGTCCATTTTGTCGATTTCATCGGCGATATTGAGCTTGCCGAACCAGCCGGCGACAGATCCGGGGCTTCCGGCCCAGGCGGGCTTTAAGCCGGTGCCGTTTTTGAACTTGATTTTTTTGCGGGTGGTGTCATCTGCATAACTGCTCAGCAGCCTGGCGCTGCGCGGGCTGGCTTTCAGCACCGGGATGATGCGATCACCAACTTCTTCTTTAGCTTTTTCCTCGGAGGGCATCAGCCAGAAGACATTGCCCGACTCAAAACCGCGGTCGATTTTATACATGGCGGTATTTAACAAAATGTTGGTCTTGCCGCCGCGCTCGGTCATACACAGGCAGACGGTGCGCACGCTGGGCAGGCCGATCAGGTCCATGATCTTTTTTGCGTGGGGGATCAGCTCATTGCGCCAGGGGCCGGGGTGGGCATCGATCGGCGTGACGCGGCGGTATTTTTCGGCGTAGTCGCTGATGCTGATATCTTCCGGCACTTCCATCGCTTTTTTGAGCGAGCGATGAAAGCTGAACTCAACCACCTGGCCGGAACAGGCGGCGCGCAAATGCGCGGGCAAAAAATCCGGGATGGCGGTGGTTTGCCTGATATCGAGGGCCAGGTTGACCATTATTCGTCCTCATCCTCATCAAATTCAATACTGAAATCACCGGCCGCATAGACCACCGAAAAGGTGGTGTGGAGCGCCTGTTGGGTGATGGCGCGGATCTGCATTTCCCGCGTCGGGTCACCATTACAGGCATTGATCAGCACCGGCGTGGCTTTTTTGAGCTGATGCAGCGCTTCCTCCATAATCCGTACCGCTAACGCCGCTTCGCGCTCGTAAACGACGGTGCGCTCAATCCAGTTATGGCTTTCTTTGCGCCCTTCGCGCTCGCGCTTTTCGACCTCAAGCACGAGTTTTCTTTCTTCGAGCGCGCTGATCCGCTCGGCGCGGTCATCGTCATAGGATACCCGTGCAGGTTGCTCCAGATGCTCCTTGGCGTAGCGCATCAGATCGCTCAGCAGGATGCGCTTGCCGACGCCGGTGAATAGATGGCTGTCCTGGCTGAATTTCCCGCCGCTGACCTTGTAGCCAAGTTCGAGCAAATATTCGCGCGCCTCGGCCTGTTTATCAAAACTGCGCTCGGTGGTGACAACTTTTTTAGGCAGATAAACCGGCAACAGTCTGGCTATACACTCGGACAATCCTTCACGGGCAGCGTCAAGATCGCGTTTATTTGTGGCCGTCGGGGACACTTGATAAGCTTTGAGAGTCTGCTCTTTGGCCGCTCGCAGGATGTTCAGTTCGGCTTTGTCGCTGTCACTGGCTTTACTGAGAAGTTTTTTAAATTCAGGCATGGCTTTAACCCCGTGAGGTGTGAAGCGTGAGGGGTGAGGTGTAATAGCCACGCGCGGCGTTTTTTGCGATGGTTTCGGCGATCAGCTGATCGACATAGGCCGGACCTTTTTCTAAAATTTTCCGTCGCCAGTAGGTCTCTGAACTGTGCATCAGATCTACCATTTCGAGTTCTTCTTCGCGCTGGTCTTTTGCGTTGGAGACCTCGACAGCTTCGCTCAGCACATGATCTAGCTGGATCTCTGAGTCGTTTAGCACAACAAATTTGGCGGCGGGAAAATTAAAGTTGATCATAGCGTAGCTCCTAGGCGACCAGGTCAAGCGGGCTGATGACTCCGCTGGCCTTGCCGGTGACGTGTGTATAAATCTGCGTGGTGCGCACGTCGGCATGGCCGAGCAGTTCTTGCAGGGTGCGGATATCAGTTCCGGATTCGAGCAGGTGGGTTGAGAAGCTGTGGCGGAATGTGTGGCAGCCGCCGGGCTGTGATATTCCGGCGCGCCGCACTGCGGCTTTTACGGATTTTTGCAGGGCCGATGGGTGCAGGTGGTGGCGGCACAGGCTACTTTCTTCGCCAGATCTGTTCCAGGCGGTTGGAGCGGAGGCCGGAAAAACGTACTGCCAACCCCATTGCAACGGTGCCTGGGGATATTTGCGGACCAGCGCTGGCGGCATACTGCAACCGATGCTGGCGGCCTGGTCGCTGTCGTGGATCTGGCGCAAATCAGCGAGATGCTGCTGCAGGGCTATGACGATGGAGCCGGGCAAACAAGTGACACGATCCTTATCACCCTTTCCACAGCGGACAATGATTTTTCGGCGGTCAAAATCGAGGTCCTTGACGCGCAGCCGCAGAACTTCGGAGAGCCGCAGACCCGCACCGTAAAGCAGCGATGCCATCAACCAGGGGCCATCGGCCAGTTGATCGAGGATGGCGGTGACTTCCTGTCGAGTCCAAACTGAAGGCAGGCGGCGGCTTTTTTTGGCGCGCAGCGCGTCGATGGCGCCGAGTTCCTGGCCGAGGACCTGGGTGTAAAAAAATAGCAGGGCATTGAATGCCTGATTTTGCGTAGCGGCCGAAACACGCCGCTGCTTAGCCAGCCAGGTGAGAAAGGCTTCGACCTCTGGGGCGCCGGTTTGCGCTTTATTGGAGGCGACCCGGGAGGCATGAAAGGAGATGTAGCGGCGCACCCATCCGACATAACTTTTTTCCGTGGCGAGCGAGTAATGTTTCAGCCGTATTTTCTCGCGCATTTTGTTGATAATCTCACTGTTTTTCATGGGTTGCGCTCCTTTCTGTGCGTGTTATGCCGCCGGGGTGGCGGGGTAATGATGGTTATGGCCTAAACCTGCATTTTCCGCTGGCCAGAAGAATGGCTTCAAGCTCCTCCACTCCCCTCTTCCCAAAATTCTGGATATTCATCAGTTCTTTTCTACTTTTCTTTTCCAATTCTTCCCATGTGCTGATCCGTGCATTTTTTAAACAGTTGCTAATTCTAACGGAGAGAAAGGTTGTGTCTATTACACCTGTAGCCCCCATCTCAATAGCTTTTCCAAGGTTTTTTTCTGCTCTTTCTTCTCTCTCAGCCTTGAGAATCATTTGCCGCGCAAAGTCCTTCGATCTTCCGAGTTCGTCTCCAATCTGCTGCAATGTTTTTCCTTCGCGCCTCAAACTAAGTGCTCTCAGTCTTCTTTCTTTGTGATCCACTGGCATTTCTCCTTTAAAAGGCCATAACCAATCTATCCAGCGGACCGGCTATACGCTTCGCGTCCGCCGGTCCGCTGATCTCAAGCGTTACCACGGTGCCCGGTCAACTCTCACGCTCGCAGAGCGCTTGACGTAAATAAACTGCCAGATCTAAGGCTTCCTGATAGGCATCAACCAAGGGATCGCGGCCATTATGGGCCTGGAGCGGTGTTCCGTATTTTTTGCGGCCTATCTGGTCGCGCTCTTTCATATCGGCGATGACCAGTTTCCAGATGGGGGTTGAGGTATTTTTGATAGGGGCTGATTCTGGTTTATTCATTTTGTGACCTCTGCGAGAGCAAATCCGATAGCGACCAGGGCGACGCTGAAACAAATTATGGAGATAATGAGCGATACGGTACGTTTTTTCATTTCTAAATCTCCTCGATGGATTCGATCTAGCAGCCACTAAAAACCTGTTTAGTGATCAGGTGTAACTCGGCGGCGTCCATGAACCGATTATTTTTTTAGGCAGTCATAATGATTACGCCTAGTAGCTATTTATTACGCTTGATTACGGTTGTGATTACGGTTTAAGTCTTTAATATTGTTGAATGATTACTATTATTACGGTTTAAAATAGTTATATATGCGCGCGCGCGTGTGTGTTGTTTATATATTGGCGCGTGTTATTTCTCGCGCGTATACGCATAAGTTTTGCCGTAATAAGCGTAATAAGTGAATAAAAACGAGTAGTTAAACCGTAATCATAAGCGTAATCAGGCGTAATAAGCGTAATCATTCGATAAAGTCTCCTGCGGTTTTGAAGTTTTCGTGGCATTCTGCGAGCCATTGCTCCTGATTAATCCCTTCATTTTTTGCATATTCTCCCGATGCCAACAGATCAATTGCAGGAATAACCATTTTTCTGGTAGTTCTATCCGGTGAGTTTGGGTATGTACGTACCGGAAATGGACCTATTCGCCAGCCGGGCTGCATATTAAGCTCTGCGGTAAATTGCTTGAGATTGCGCGGTGATTTTTCGCAGGTGGTGGCGCAGTATTTTTGATATGTGGTGAAAAGATGTGTGGTTTTACAGGGGCAAAATGGCGCTTTCTTAATTTCTCCTGAGTACCAATCGCGCAAAAAACTGCTAACGCTGTCAAGGCTGGCTTCGATGAGTTGCAGTTTTGCCCTGGTGCGCAGCGGTTTGGTATAAACATCAAATTCATCAAGATTATGATTTTTAAGATAATAGTGCAGGGCGGCGATCCCACCGTTGTCCAGTTCGGCGCGTACTTCACCATAAAACTCAGCGGGGAGCTTTTCCGGGGTATGGATAACCATATAGCGCCGGTCATCATGTTCCAGGACTAGTGGTGTTGATTCGTTGCTGAGAAAAACGAGGTTTACGTGGTTTCGCTCGTCGTGGGCAGTGACGTTTTTGGGGTTGATCCGAATCCATTCGCCAGTAACGAAGCTTTTGAGCTTATTTTTGACGTGAAACAGTTCTGTTCTGGCAACAACTTCATCTGCGATGAGAAATAGTTTGCGGCTGGCCCAGTCGTTGAATTTATCTTCTATGGCGGACTGGTCAACGATACGCCCATATTCTCCATAAATTGCCATAATCGCTTCAAAAAAAAGATTTTTCCCAGTGCCTTGCGGGCCGTGAAAAACGAGGGCGGTTTGTAGTTTGGCACCTGGGTGTTGAATGGGGTAGGCAATCCAGGAGAGAACCCATTTGTATACCTCTTCGGGGTTTACTTCGTTGCTGCAAAGGTAGCGGAGCAACTGCAGGAGTTTGTCGCAGTTCCCTTTTTTTGGTTCGGTGGGCCACCCGCCATAAAGATTACAAAGAATCCGCGGATCCGCGCCGGCCGGATCAAAACCGACCTCATCAAGCCTCACGACGGCTTTGTGAGCGCGCATATCGCGCCAGCCATGCTCCGGAAGAATGTCGAGAACATCGGTTTTAGGGATAAGACAATGTTCCTGCCGGTCAAACATGGTGCCTTTACCGCCATAAACAAACGCGAAGCGCTCAATAGCCTCATCGATGCTGAGCATCGATTTAAGAGAGGCTCGCAATACCCCGCCCCCCTGTGACGATAAAGGCGCAGCTTCCAAGACAGGTTTAATCCATCCCAGCTCTGACAGTTTGGCGTTGACCTGAGCTCCAACGATACGCAGCCCCTCGCTGACATGGAGGTCGTTGAAGTCTGTCGGCCCTTTTTTATCCGTTAATCTATTGGCAAAAACGGGGATAGTCCAGGCAGCTGAGATGGTAAGTGAGGCGGCCTGAGCGCAGATAATCCCAGCGTTTTGCTTTTTGTGGGGCTGCCCGCAGTGTTGGCACTCGGTGGTGGTGACGGTGGTTGTTTTACCGCAGCTGGCACAGGATTGAAGATGATCATCATCGGCACAGATGAGTAGATTGGCGCGCGGGTATTTTTTGTGCAGGGCCTTGCAGCCGACCAGGAGGTTGTTGGCGCTCCAGAGTGTAGCGACTGGATAGCCGGTGGCTTGGTGGAGGCTGGCGGCGGTGGCATACCCCTCGGTGATCAGGAGGATATCGCGGGGATGATCTCCGATGAGGTGCCAGGTCCCGGACATGCCAAGACCTGCTGGGAAAAATTCTTTGTTGCGGCCGATCTTTTCAATGCGTTTATGGCCAGTAGGCAGGATAATTTGCAAGCCACGAATAGTGTTGGTTTCGTTGCTCATGGGAATAACGACTTCACCGTTATCGCCGAAGCGGATACCGAAGGCCTTAACCTGTTTGGCGTCTAGGTAGGGGCTCGATCCAGTTGTTGTGAGTTTATCCCATGAATTTTTAGCCCTGGTAGCCGCCTTGTTTTGCTGGCGCTGGCGCTCGATTTCGGCTTTTTTGCGGGCGGCGTGTTGCTGGGCTACTAAGGCTTTTTTCTGGTCAGCGCTGAGGTTGTCGGTTTGGCTACGCTGCAGGGTTATTTTCTGTTTTCCGTTATCGTTTCCAACGTAAATCCCATAAGCCCCGACGATATAAGATTCTCCATTGATACTAATGGAGCTTAGCCAGTACCACCCACTTTTTTCGCGTGGGTTGTCTTCGGTTTTGCAGCGCCGTACACGATCCGTATCGACCTCAAGATTTTCGACCAATAGGCCGTAGCCGCGCAGCTGATCAACAACATCTGTGTAATTGGCGTGGTAGCTCATCCCTGGTCACCCTTTGAAAGGATTTGCTGCACGGTGCAGCCAGGGAATTCAAGTTTTACTTTCATGATTTGTTCGACCATCTCAGGCAGACAGTCGCGCATTATGGCGATTTCTCCGCCGTTAAAAAGAGGTAGGCCCTTGGCACAGGCTTCATCAATTACGGATTGCGGTGTTATTTGGGCGGTGCAGACCATAATTTTTCGACCGGAGCGGGTAGGCTTGATTGTGACAATATATTCAGGTCTCTTCAGCGGTTTCGTGACCGGTTCGGTTTCTATCGGCATGAGGTCAAACAGGCTCATGATTTCACCTCGGTCTGATCCGCAAGCCGCTTACTCCAGCTACTGACGGTTTCCGTGGTAATACTGAGGGTTGAGGCGATCTGACCGTTTGATGCGCCGAGGCCAACAAATAGGCAAAACAGAAAAAGGTCGCGCGGGGTCAGGTGGGCACCTTCAAGGATAGTCCCTTTAGTGGCGCGCGGTTGCTGGCCACAACCAGGGCAGGTAAAACGAGACAAATTATGGAAACTTTGCAGTGTGCGCTCGTGGGTGATTGCGGCGCCGCAATCCGGGCACTGCGGCCCTGACGGGTAACAGCGCTCCAGCCACCAGCGCGTGCATTCAGCAGCATCGAAAAATTTGGCATCAACCAACCTCAACACCTCGGCGGGTAGATCATGCGGGTTTTTATTACTCATCGGTAACACCAATCAACTAGGCAAAAAAAACTAAAAATAATCATTTTTTCATTCTGCGTTCATCTTTTAAACGGACGCAGATATTGCGCGCTTGCTCACCT
>Ga0210043_1000937_pt1 | contig 28391 bp, 44 predicted proteins | sample CryGeymet201501t_FD_183990 | JGI IMG/M metagenome (GOLD analysis project Ga0210043, IMG submission 183990) | Groundwater microbial communities from Crystal Geyser aquifers in Utah, USA - Crystal Geyser metaG 2015-01t (SPAdes) (version 2) | ecosystem: Environmental > Aquatic > Deep subsurface >... | reverse complement strand
TTTGACAACTTCACTGATGATGCACTGCACACACTGCCTGCTGACCTCAGTGACTTTGCTGAGAGACTGTGCGTCAAGCTGTACAACAAACGCAGCATCGAGGGTCAAAGCACATCGAACTTTGCTGAATCAAACATCACATGGGAATCACTCATCACGACTGCTGAGTGGGCTCTCATTGCACCTTACAAGCGAAACCATGCTCTCGGCTTATGAGCGTAGCAATCAAAATCGAGCTCAGGAATGAGTCGGCTGTCAAAGCTGCACTCAAGACTGCACCCGTGAAAGCTGCTGAGTATCTGACAAAGGGATTGCATGGTGCAATTTTCAGACTGCATGAGGAATCTCAAAAGGCTGAAAACCTACAATTCAAAAAGCCGACTCACACGACTCGAGCATCGTTCGGGAAAGGTATCGAGCTCAAATACTTGTATGGCTCAATCAGACCGACGACATACTACTCGGTGTTTGTGCATGAGGGGACTCGATTCATCAAATCAAACCCGTTCATGAAACGAATCGCTGACTCAGGTGAAAAGAACGTGAACAAGGAAATCAACAATGCAATGGACGCATTTATAAAAAATATATGACAGCTGCAAACCTCAGAACTAAAATCAAAGCAATTCTCGACACCCTCGTCACGAGCGGTGACCTTTCGCTTGTGCTCAACCGCTCATTCAAGGTTCACCCACTCGCTGACCCGAATCTGACCTCATTCCCTGCTGTGATACTGCAACCCCCGTCATTCGAGAGCATCGAGCTCGACACAGCGACGAATGAGAGAACGTATACCTTTGACATGGTGGTCATCATGAAAGGTGACGACATCACGAGCATCGACCAAATCGAGAGCCTCGCTGAGACAATCTCAAATGCTTTCGATGACGACTTCACTCTCGGTGGTGTTGCTGAGGGCGGTGTATCACCTGCGGTCTCACCGATTGAGCAAGATGAATTCAACGGTGCACAGCTTGTGACATTCGTTGTCACAATCAAACCACGGGTCTGTTATACTATTACTAGCTAATCAAAGAGCTAAAAAAACATTATGAAAACAGGATATAAAAACAAACAAATCACGTCTGAGAGCAAAGGTGTTGAAAACAAGAGCTCAAAGAATGTGTACAACTTCACACCCTCAATCAATGCCCCTGCGATGAGCATTGAGGCGAGCTCAGCTCGTGAGGCTGAGGAAATTTATCAAAAGAAAGTCGCAGCATTATCAAAAAATAAATAACAACAATTATCATGTCAAAATCAACAGGACGCACAGCAGCTTTCGGGCTTGCAAAAGAGGGGACACGGGGAACGGCTGAGACAGCAGCTGACGTGTGGATTCCACGATTATCAGTGAATCTCGACGATAAAACAGAATCAATCAACGATGAATCTGCTCTCGGGGTACTTGAGGACGCACCAAACGCTGACAATGTGAAAACATCAGCTGAAATGAGCCTTGAGGGGAACGTGAGAGACAAGTCAATCGGGTATCTGTTGCTCGCTCTTTTCGGTGGTGTAACTACTGAAACGGCAACGCCTGCTGTGGGTTCAAACACTCACACATTCAACCTCGTTCAATCAGCTCAGCAACAAGCATTCACACTGTTTTCAAAAGACAATGTGCAATCTTACAAGCACGCTCTCGGGGTACTGACATCATTCGGCATCAGTGCTGAAATCGGTCAGTATGTGAAATTCACATCAGGGTTCAAAGCAAAGGCAGGTGAGACAATGTCTGACCCGACACCGTCATACTTGACTGAGAATCTATTTTTGCCGAAAAACATCACAGTGAAATACGCAACAGCTCAATCAGGGCTCGATGCAGGTACTGAGGTGAAAGTGCAAAACTTCAATCTCACATTCGACAAAGCAACTGACGAGGACATTGCACTCGGGGATTCAACACCTCAAGACTTTCTCACAAAGATGTTCTCATGTGAGGGGGAAATCGAAATGCTCTTTGACGCTGAGACATTCAAAACTCAGCAACTCGCAAACTCAAAAATCGCACTGCGACTTGATATGCTCAACGACACAACTGACCTCGGCTCAGGAAACTACCCACAACTGACTCTCGACGTGTACAAAGCTCACATCAGTGACTTCACTCGAAACTACGGGAACGGTGACCTCATCAGTGCATCAGTATCATTCAAGGCATTGTACTCAGTGAGTGATGCAAAGATGATTCACGCAATCCTCATCAACGGGCAAACTGCCTACTAGTCGCAAAATTATTCAAAACCATAACATCAAAACAACATGCCAATTCTAAAAGACCAACGAAAAACAAAGACACTCAAGCTCGAATCATACGAGGGGGCTGAGGTCGAAATGTACACCTCATTGCTAGTCGGTGAGATTGAAAACTTTGACTCAAACGCAGCACCGATGACTCAGGCACTGTTCATGCTGCCGATTCTCATCAAGTCGTGGAACTTCACCGACGAGAATGAGCAACCGCTGCCAATCAATGCCGAAAACATCAAAAAGCTCGACGTGTCAGCACTCGAGGAAATGACAGCTGTCATTGAGCAAAACAAATTCGAGGCAAAAAAAGCATAGCCCCGTATGCGAACTTGTGTCTCGATATGGGGTGGACTGAGTCAGAGCTGAAAAGCAACTCACAGGCTTATCTCGAGGCACTCGGTGACGCTCTCAAAAAACGCAATCAAGAGTACGCAAAGATGAACAAAAAATAACTCATGGCATCAGACAACACAAAAAAAATCGCAGTCGTCATCACAGGTGAGAATAAAACTCAGCAAGCCTTTCGAGGTGCATCTGACTCACTCGAGGGACTCAAGGGAAAACTGCAAGGAATGTCTGCGACGTTCACGAAAATGGCTGCTGTTGGTACAGCAGCTTTTGCGGGTATTGCATACGGGGCAAAGCAAGCAATCGACGCAGCTGCTGAGGGTCAGCGTGCTGCTCAGACCTTTGACGCATTGAACAAATCAATCGGGGCAATCTCAACTGATTCACTCGACAAATTGCGTGCATCGACTCGAGGCATGGTGCAAGACACTGACCTCATGCTCGCAGGCAATAAATTCATGGCAATGGGTCTCGCAACGTCTCAAGAGGAAATGCAAAAACTCGCTCAAATCTCAACTCGTCTCGGTACTGCTATGGGGAACGGTGCGACTGAATCAATGGAAAACTTCGCATTGATGATGGCGAATCAGTCAATCTTGCGTCTCGACTCATTCGGTATCTCATCAGGAAAAGTGCGTGAACGAATCGAGGAATTGATGCTCTCAACTGAGGGCATGACTCGAGAGGTGGCTTTCAACACTGCCGTCATGGAACAAGCCGAGGTGACGATGACAAAACTCGGTGACCCTGTCGACACTGTGGCTGACCGCATGGATAGAATGAAAGCGAGCTCAGAAAACCTCAAGGGGCAAATCGGTAACGCTCTTTTGCCTGTGGTTGAACGACTACTCATTGCGGTGACACCTATCATCGAAAAATTCGCTGCATGGGCTCAAGAAAACCCGAAACTGCTCGGGCAAATCATCATCGTTGCGGGTGCTCTCGCAGGTCTTGTTGCTGTGCTCGGTATCATCGGGCTTGTATTGCCGACAATCATCACAGGTGTGCAACTGCTCGCTCTCGGGTTCGCTTTCTTGCTTTCACCTATCGGTCTCATCATTGCTGCAGTCGTGGCAATCGTGGCGGTGGTGATATGGTTCGTTGCAAACTGGTCTGAGAATCTCGAGACAATCAAATGGGCATGGCAAAACTTTCTCGACTTTCTTGCCCCGATGCTCTCATGGTTCTCAAACCTATTCACTGCAATCGGTACAGCGGTGGTGAGTGCATTCACAACAATGTTCACATTCGTGTCAGGTATTTTCACAAAAATGGGTGAGCTCATCTCGGGTGTGTGGAATAACATCAAAGAGGGTGCAATCATCGTGGCAAAGGCAATCTCGTCGGCATTCGCAACCTACATCAACGGCATCATCGGGCTGTTTGAATCAATGGCGAACGGTGTCATCAGTGCACTCAACTTTTTGATTCGAGGCATGAACAAAATTCAGGTCTCGATTCCCGACTGGGTGCCAAAAATCGGTGGTCGCACATTCGGTGTGAACGTACAGGAAATTGCAAAGGTCGACATTCCTCGACTTGCTGAGGGTGGTATCGTGACTCAAAGCACACTCGCAAACATCGGTGAGGCAGGTGCTGAGGCGGTGATTCCACTCGACAAGCTCAAGAACTTCGGAATCGGCAACGGTGGCGGGGTGACAATCAACATCAACACAATGGTCGGTGAGCGAGAATTCGCTGAGAGAATGGGTGACCGCATCATTCGTGAGTACCAACTCAACACCCGATTCGCTAAATAAAACGCACAATGTCAACAACTCTCACAATCAATGCTGTCGACCGAACATCAAGTGTTGTGTCGACATCAATCAGAAAAAAAGACAACCTCAATGAACGAGTCGACTCGTTGTCTTTTGAGGTGACCACTCACGCAGCAAAAACATTCGTGCCGACAATCAATCAAGAGGTGACACTCAATGAGGGTGGCACAAAGGTGTTCGGTGGGGTGATTGTTGCAATCTCTCAAACCACTGAGCGAAAAATTGTGCGATACGACATCACCTGCAAAGACTTTTCACAATATCTTGACCGAAAAATGGTCACTGAGCGATACGAGAATCAAACCGTGTATGAAATCATCGACGACCTCATCACCACATACGCAGCTGCTGATTCATTCACAATCACAAACGTGGGCGGGGCAACACTCAACATTGTCTCAATCGCATTCAATCGAATACCGCTCTCAGAGTGTCTCAAAAAATTGAGCAAGCTCACAAATTATTCGTGGTATGTCGACTACAACAAAGACATTCACTTTTTCAGTAAAAACACCGAGCCTGCACCTTTCTCACTGACTGACACCTCAAAAAATTATATATACGACTCACTCACTATCACTGAGGACTTGAGTCAAATCAGGAACTCAATCACTGTCGAGGGTGGTACAAAAATCGGTGACTCTCGGGTCATCTATGCGAACGGTGACGGTGTCATCGACGTGTTCGATACTATCGTGAAATTCAGCAGCGAGCCTGTTGTCGAGGTGGGCGGTATTGCTCAGACTGTCGGGGTCGACGGGTTGAATGACGATGCTGACTTCGATTGCATGTGGTCATACGCTGAAAAGACAATCAGGTTCACAGCGGGCAACATTCCCGCAGCAGGTACTCGCAACATCGAAATGACAGGTACCCCACTCGTGCCGATTCTCGTGAAAGTACCGAGTGCCGTTTCAATCTCTCAATACGGGCTGTATGAGGCAATCGTCAAAGACAAATCAATCGTCTCAAATGAGCAAGCAATCGAACGAGCGAAAGCTGAGCTCAGTGCCTATGCAGCGACAATCAATGACGGGTCATTCAAAACGTACACAGCAGGCTTGAGAGCGGGTCAGGTGCTCAATATCAACAGCTCAGCACGCTCAAAAACGCTCAGTGTGCTCATTCAGTCGGTATCAATGCAGTATCGTGACCATGAGGGGCTCAAACCCGAGTATACGGTCAATTTTGCGTCACTGAGGTCACTCGGCATCATCGACTACTTGCTCGGGCAGCTTGATTCTGACGACCTGCGTGACGGTGAGTCTGAGACCTTGCTCAACTATCTGCAATCAGCTGAGGCAATCGGTGTCACTGATTCAATGGACGCACCGACAACAACATCAGCACCGTACCTGTATGACGACGAGGCTGAGAGTGTCGTCGGGGCAGGTGTATACAATTATTCGACATACGAATGATGAAATTGTTGTTATAATAAATTTATGAAAAAAGAGCTCGAATACATCACACAAAAAAATGTTCTCAACCCGTTAGAAAACGAGGTGATTGAGGTGACAAAACAGGTCGTCGAAACGACTGATGACCTTGTCGTGACAAAACGAAAGCTCGACCGCACCGTGCTTGAAAAGCAACTCTCACAAATTGATGCAGGAATCACGAAACTCACTGAGCGACGTGATAAAATACTCAAAGACCTCGAGGCATTCAAGCGAGAATCAAAAAAAGAGCCGACGATTGTCATCGACCCGAAACCTGTCAAAAAATAGCATGAAAAATCTCAACACAGTACAACAAAATGCGGGCATGAAAATCAAGGGTGAATACACACTCAAGGTTTTCAAAGCGGGCACAAAAGAACTTTTGCGTGAGACTCATCACACAAACCTTGTCGTGTCGACTACGAATGCAGGTCTCGACCTCATCACTCAGCATCTTGCGGGGCTCACCACATACCCGCTCAACATCGACAAAGCTGCAATCGGAACGGGCACGACCGCACCGACTGCAACTGACACAGGTCTTGAGACAGCGGTGCTCACAGGCATCGACCGTGCTGACGTTGTGAATCGTGATGCGACATCAATCGAAATGGACTTTTTCATCACTGACGCTGAGCTTGCAAATGGCTCGTATTCTGAATTCGGTATTTTTTGCGGGGCACAACTTTTTGCTCGGTCAATCATCGACCCTGCATTCACAAAAGCGAGTGGCGAGGACACTCTCATCAATTATCAAATAACTTTCTCATCAACATAATATGTCAATAAAAAGCGGGAATACAATCAAGGCAGCAAACTACAATCCACTGGGTGACTTTGTTGCAAACGAATCAATCACTGAGGGTGATGCTGTTGCACTTACGATTGCAGGGTGGGACACACTCGAGCTCGACCAAATAGTCAACGATACTCAGAAAAACATCAAAACCACATGGTATGCACAATCTTTTGTCGTACCCGCTGATGCAACTGGACTCACTGAGATGAAACTCAAAATCAACGTCAAGTCGAACGATTATACATATTTCAAAATCAAAACGGGAATCACAGGCTCACCGACGACTCTCTACTCAGCACAACTTGCTGAGAACACAAACGGGGTGAGGACATTCACAATGGCTGTCGACATGAGTGCCTATCAAGGGCAAACTCTCTACATCATTGCGGGTTGTGGTGCGAACAACGTCGACCACTATATATACACCGACTCAGGTGCTGCGTATGGTGCGGGCACGACCTATTCAGCATCATCAGAGACTGGCACATATACTGCACTCGGTTCTCAAGAGAGTTTTTATTTTGAGTTTACTTTCTCAGGCGGTGAGGCTGACCGCGTTGTGCAAGCAAGTGCTGCTGCATTCAACTCTCGACTCAACTTTGTCGGGTTCGCAATGGCTGATGCTGCTGCTGCTGAGGCAGTGCAAATCGACTGGCAAACAATCACTGACTCTCACGGTCTCACACTGACCGACGGGGCTGAGTATTTTCTCAGCGACACAGCAGGTGCGATTGCTACATCAGCAGGCACAATCGAACGAGTCATCGGTGTTGCTCGCAGCACATCTCGATTGATTCGCTCTCGAGGTATTGTCTCAGCACCGTTCTCAATCTCAGCAAACCAATATGCACCGACTCAGGGCATCATGTTCAGTGATGCAGGTTCAACGACTGACCAATACTCAGTGGACGGTGTGAACGCAAAGGCTGACCGAGGAATGTCTCGAGCTGTGAGACGTGGTGCATATTTCAACAAAGCGGGGTATTTCAACATTCTCGACTTCGGGGGTTATAACTAGGACACCCGCCTCGGCTGCTGTATAATGTTGAGGCTGACTTCGGTCAGCATGGTGTGTTGGTATGGTCTTGATAATCTCGAGACACATTCAATACTGAAAGGCACTCACTTCGGTGGGTGCTTTTCTATTGTCTGAGTTATCCCCACATTGTGTTTGCATGGTCTTGTCATCTCATCATAAATCAATTATGATATAAAGAGATGAGGAAAGGGGTCGACCTCATCAATTATCAAAATCATTCAACACACCAAAACATGACAAAAAAAAACAACAATCAAAAAGCAAAAGCCGAAAACAATGATGCAGGAAATGGGCGAGTATCTCGACATGAAAATGTCAAAGGTCACCACGTTTGAGGAATCAGTCGACGTGCTGAATCGAACTCTCAATCACATTGATGACTATGAACGAGCAAATGCCTAGCTACACAATCGCTCTCGAGCACCCTCAGTCGTATTGCTACGACCGACACGGGTTCTGCGAGCACGATGAGGTGTGCTACTGCAACCGACAGCTGTGCCCGAATCCAAACTGCGAGCAACTGCTCACATCGGGACTGACTGAGGGAATTATCAACTGTCACCATTGTGGTGCACAAATAACTATCAAAAAATAATCATGAAAAAAATCATACAAAATTTTGTGGGTATAGTGCTCGGTCTCGCTCTCGTCTGTCTGTTTTTCTTTGCCATGCTTACCGCTCTTGAAAAACAATCTGAGGTGAATTGCTACAAACTGCAATCTCAGTCTCGAGAGTATCAAGGCTTTTTTCTCACTGAGTCTGAAAAGACAACGTGCGACGCACTCGGTATCAAAATCAATGCCGTGGTGCGAGGTGGCAACGGTGAAATTATCCAATAATCCAATTTATGAAACATAGCAAATCAAAGAGACGGTCAAGGTTCATCACCTTTGTACTTGTTGCAGCAGTCGTCATCGGTGGGTACTTTGTACTCAACAACAGCGACATTCTCTCAACAACATACACAGCTGAGCGAATCGCAACATCAACCATTGAAAAGCAAATCGACAGCGTGTCAGCTGACGAAAAAGAGCGACAAAAAGCTCTCGCTCAAATCATGACTCGTGAGGAATTCCAAAAGCAACAAGAACTGCTCGCTGAGGAAATCTACATCAACGAGCAAGTGAATGAGCTCAAAGCTCAACACGCTCAAGAGATTGAAAAGCTCGACGCTGAGCGTGCTGAAATGATAGCGAAACTCGATGCACAAAAGGCAGCACAAATCGAAAAATTCAATGCTGAAAAGGCAGCTCTCGATTCTCAGGTTGAGGACGTGCGTCATGAACTCGTGTCTTTCGGGTCAGCCCCGCAGCTCAGCGAATAGCAGCTGCAATCAAACGTCATGAGAGTGAGGGCGACTGCTCAGCTCAAGGGCTCTCAGGTGAAAAAGGGGCGTACCAATTCATGAGGTCAACGTGGGAACTATACGCAAAACAAATGCTCGGTGAGATACCGAAACAAACGTGCAAGAATGAGGAAACTGTGGCAATTCTCAAGATTCAACAATTACTCGACAGGGGGTTCACTGAGCGTCAAATTGCTCATGTGTGGAATGGGGGGACGGTAACATGCTCAAGCGGGGTCAATCGGTACGGTGTACCATTCGACTCATGTGCCTACGGTGACGCAATCTTGCGAGAACTAGCATTGAATCAGTAGCACCATTACACAACGCAATTCACACACAGCTCATTGTACTTTCATCATAAACCATTTATAATGAACAGGCATGACTAAAAACGAAAAAAAACAGGTAGTAAAGAAAAAACTGTGGCAATCAGGCTACACGGTGCGAGACATGGGTCATGTATATCGCAAAGAGCCGTTTGACCTGTTGGTTGAGGGGAATCACAAAGTGGTTTTCGATTCAGCACCCACAAAAAAACAAATTCGTGCTCACGTTGAGTCAAGTGATTCAATCGAGTATGAGTATTACAAATCGAACGGGGCACTTTGTCGGACGAATTCACACATGGTGGCATTCGGTCGACCCGAGTCTCGTTCAAAATAATCAACACACCATATATGGAAATTACCAACACATCAAACTATCCGAAAAACGCATCAATCATGATGATTGTGTACGGCATGGGCGGGGTGGGCAAGACAACTTTTGCCTCAACATTCCCTCGACCGCTACTCATCGACTTTGAGAACGGTGCAAAATACTTCGGGGAACGTGGCATCAAAATTGATGTTGCACAACAAAAAGAATGGTTCACACAAGAGGACTTCAATCAGCTCAAGGTTGCAATCGCAAACTATGACACGATTGTGATTGACCCTATCGGTGAGGCAATGCAAAAGCTCATCGAGTCACCGTCAATCAATGGGGCAAAGTATCGTCAAGGCGGTACGGGTGACCTGTCGATTGCAGGGTGGGGCGAGGTGAAAAAGAAAATGCGAAACTTCATCAAGTGGCTGCGAGACACAAACAAGAACATCGTCATCGTTGCTCACGTCGATGAAAAGACTGACGGTGAAACTATCGTGCGACGACCAATGATTGCAACAAAGCTCTCAGACGAGCTCGTCACAATGGTCGACATCGTTGCATACATGGGGACTGTTACAAACAAGAATGCTGAGTCAGGTGAGAATGAGACAAAGCGTGTGCTATTCCTCGACCCGAGTGATGAGTCACGCACCTCAAAAGACCGAACGGGCAAACTCGGCAAATACATCAAGCCCGAATACGAATATATTGCAGCTCAACTCGGGTATGACACTGCAACGCCTGCTGATGAGGTCAAAACACCTGCTCAAACAAGCCAAAATGCACCACAGTCAACCGAAACTGCTCAACCCGACACAAAGGTCGATTCAGTAGCAAATGACGCTGAAAACGCATCACAGGACGTTGAACTCGGTGACATGAGTCTGATTGAGCTCAAGGAAATGGCAAAATCACTCGGCTTGCCTGTATCGGGCACAAAGATGCAGCTGATTGTTGCAATCTCTAATGCTCAAGCAAACTAGTCATGGCAAAAACAATCACTGAGCGATTCACGCTCTACGACGACACAATCGTCATCGACTTTTATCCAACATCACACCGATACAAACTCATCAGCATTGACGGTGTTGAAAAAAACGAATGGATTGCATCACCCTCATCAGTGGTCGGCAAACTCGACAAATCGAATCAGCTCATGTCATGGGCGGTGAGAATGTTTGAGGAACGAATGCTCGAGCACATGCGAGACGGTGCACAATTCACCCGTGACGACGTGGTCTCAATGCTCAACATCGCACGAGGTGCGTACACTGAGCGAAAGCAAGAGGCTGCCGATGTTGGTACAGTGGTGCACGACTTTGCCGAGCACAATCGAACTGACATCAATGAGGTTGAAAAATTCGCTGAGCTCTCAGACACCGACAAGGTGCTTGCTCAGCAGGGGGTCGACGCATTCAATGGGTGGAAATCTGAGGTCAACCCGAAATTCATCTCGAGTGAATTCAGAATCTACTCAAAGCGTCACAACTTTGTCGGTCAATGCGATGCTCTCGCTGAAATCGACGGCAAGCTGTACATCATCGACTATAAAACATCAAAGGGCGTGTACACGTCTCAGGTGTATCAAATCGCTGCGTACATGAAAGCGTATGAGGAAATGACAGGCATCAAGGTGCACGGTGCGAAAATTGTGAACTTCACAAAAGACGACGTGCTCGACAAAGACCTCAACGTCATTCGCAAAGCGGGGTCATACATGACACACACTGTGAGTCGTGGTGAACTCGTCACATCATTCAAGGTGTTCAAAGCCTTGCTCGACGTGTACCGCATTGACCCTGTCATTGCAAAAACATTGAAATAATCAAAATACTAATTCAAAAACACACCATGAAAAAAGCACAAAAAAAGGAACTCGACACAATTCTTGAGACACTCTCAACCGTTCACGACCTCATCAAAGAATATCAAAATGAGTATGGTGACAGTGCACTCACACTGCAATCATCAATGCTCATCAGCGACGGGGTGGGGTACACAGTCAAGAGTGCAAACATCGGGGAAATCGGGAATCTGCTCGTCGCAAATGAATACAACAAAGCGAAATTCGTTGCATCATTCGCTGAGCCTACAAACCCGCTCGAGAGCATTATCAACTCACTGGGGCATGACTGTGAGAATGACGAGTGCCCGATTCACGGGTCGAAAAAATAGTCATGACTCAATACGAATATATGACCGAGACACCGAAAATGAAAAAGGGTCTCACAGGTCGGTCAATCGACAAAGAGGCAACTGAGGGAATGTTGAATGCTCACGGTGCGAACGGGTGGGAACTCGTCGCAGTCGTACCAATCAGCGGGAACACAGGGGTCTCATGGGGTGGCACAACTGCCTCAATCATTTATCACTTCAAGCGAGCAATCGCATAACCAACACAACACATCATGCAAGTCAAAAGATTCAACATCACAAACCCAAAAAAGTACACATCAGGAAATGAGGAAAAAACTTTCTGGGCGAACGTCGGCACAATGACCGAATTCCACAAAGAGGACGGCTCAATCAGTCGAATCATCGAGATGAATGACAGCAACGTCACATTCTCAGTATTCGAGCAAGAGCAAAAAGACAACAACAATGGGGGCGGTCAGCAATCACGACCTGCTGCACCTGCTGCACAAAACAACAGTGCCTCAGTGTTGCCCGACTACCCGAGCGAGGACATCAACCCCGATGACATTCCTTTCTAGTCATGAGACTTTCTGAAATTGACATCAAGCACCGCATCGCTCAGCAAATCAGCAAAAAATGCTGCGTCAATGCAGCGTATGCGAGCTCTGAGGTCAAAATATCTGATGACGGTGAGTCATACCAAATCATCGACATCAAGCTCTCAGGCTGCGAGGGTGAAAAGCGAAACGGCTCAAAGTTTTGTCAAAAGTGTGCCGACGAGCATCACTCAAAACAGTAGTATGTTTTTACTTTTCGCACTGATTGCACTCATTATCGGTTCATCGTGGAAATGGGTCGTCGGGTGGCTCATTCTGCACTTCTTATTCAAAGACTAACCACTCAACAAAATGGCATCAAAAACAAAAAAGGAATTCACTATCAAAGACCTCAAGGAAATCAAACTCGACCCTGCGGTCGACCCGAAAACAAAAAAGCCCGTGAAAGGGGCAAAGACTGAGATTCGGTACGCATTCCCGAACTCACCTCAGACGTACAACAAACTCGATGCTGAGAACATTCTCATCATCGCAAACTACATCGGCATTCTGACCGACGGGTTGCGGTCTGAGATTCTCGTCAACCTCATTGCTGACATCAAAGCAATCAAGGCAAATCTCGGGTTGAAATAATTATCAACACAGCTCAAGGGCTGTGTGAGGGTCATCAAAAAATGACTACTCTCTCACAGCTCTTGAGAATAATCATCAACACACCATGAACGAATCAAAGAAAATCGACGAGCGGTGCGAATGCTGCTCACAAAGACTCTACAAACCCGCTGTGCTGTCAAAAGGATATGCAAGAATGCTAGTCATCATCTCAGAATTCATCGAGAAAAAAGGCGTGAATGTAGTGCACCCACAAAAAGAACTATTCGCTCAAGGACTTTTCACCGTCGCACAACGTGTCAACATGACAGTGCTCGGTGACCACGGTCTCGTCGCAAAACACACTGAGCACGGCAACTGGGTTCTCACTCGAAGGGGGGTTGAATTCCTCAACGGCTCAATAATATGGAAAGTCGTCGCAGTGGAAAAAGCGACAAAGAAAACGCTCGGTCACATCGAATCTGAGGGCAAGACCACACTCAAGGAATTACTCGGCAAAGATGCACCCTACTGGCAAGGTCTCGGCTACACAATCGAGTCAGGTCGAGTCGTGAGAGCATCTGAATTCAACTGAAATGCAGGGTGAAATTCTGTCTCAATGCAAACAATGCCTGTCGATTGAGATACTCACTGATGAAAAAAAGAAAACGAAAAAATATCAGCACAGCATCTGCGAGCTGCCGAAAGTGCCCTCAAAAGATTGCTATTCATGCAAACAAAAACCAAAAATGACAACACAACTATCAGACTGCTGCAAAGCAACAATCAACTCAAACAACGACTGGGCTCACCGTCACGAATGCAGTGAATGCGGTCGTCACATCGGTACACCGCTCGATGAGCCCGAAAAGCAAAAACCAACAACATCAGACCAACAACGAAAATCGCTGCACCTGCTGTTTGACTTCACTGCAAAAGAATACGACGCAGCGGGGTACGGTCTCATGAAACTACTCGAGGAATTCCCGATGATTGATGTACCCCTCACAGGCAAGCACATCAAAGAGATATGGCGAATCGCTCAAATCGAACACACGGGCAAAGAATCGACTCAAGACCTCACAACCGATGAAATCAATCAGGTGTATGACATTTTCAATCGGTACATCGCACTCGCAGGCATTCACGTACCATTCCCGAGCCTCGAGTCGCTGTACAATAAAACTCGAAAAGAGCTCGGGCTATGATTGAGGAAATAAACGACGACCACATCAAGGTCATCATTCATGAAAAGGTGAGCACGAATGCGTACTACCGTATGCACTACAAATCACGGTCACCACTGCACGAGTCATTCTACTGGGCAGCTCGAGAGGCGGTTGACGACATCAAATTCGAGATTGCTGAATTCCCTGTCATCATCAAATACACATTCGCTCTTGAGGGCAATCTGCTCGACTCATCGAATCTCTCAGCAATGGTCAAGATGATTGAGGACGGGTTCGTGCACGCAGGACTCATGCCCGATGACTCGAATCAGTATGTGAAATATACAATGCAAGGCTGTCGAAAATGCAAAAAAGGCGAGGACGCTCACTGCATTGTCGAGATATTCACAGGAAATGCACAGCTCATCGAGCCCGAGTGAAAATCTCAAAATCATTCATGATACAATCAAGGGACACTCGACCCTTGCACTCGTCGAGTGACTCATCACACTTGCAAGGGGTGATGACTCACTCAATGAGCCGATTCTCGAGTACATTATCAGCTATCAACACACCAAAAAACAATGGCACACAAAAGAATGTTCACAATGGACATCGTCGACAGTGACGCTTTTCTCGACATGCCCGACTCAACACAAAATCTGTACTTTCACATGAACATGCGGGCTGACGATGACGGGTTCATCTCAAACCCGAAACGCATCATGAGAATGCTCGGTGCATCAGACGATGACATGAAAATTCTCATCGCAAAAAGATTCATCATCACCTTTGATGACGGGGTATGTGTCGTCAAACACTGGCAAATGCACAACGGCATTCGCAAAGACCGATACACACCGACGAGATACCTTGCTCATCGTCAAACCCTCGCTCTCAAAGAAAACAAAGCGTACACTGAGAACAAAGAAAATGCGGTTGCTGAATTGCCGTCAGCTGACCGTCCCGACTGGCAAAAAACTCGAGAGGAAAAAATGAAATCGAGCTCACTGCCGTACTCATTCACCTACAAAATCAGGCAAGCATTCGAGGGTGAGCACTGCCCGATATGTGATGCTGAGATGCGGTCAGCGTCAAAAAAGGACTCAGCAGGAATAAGCACAGGGGTGAACAAACCCACAATTCAGCACAACACACCACTCTCAGACGGTGGCGAGCACGAACTCGACAACATCTCAGTGATATGCAAAAAATGCAACATATCAATCAAGCACGAAAAGACTGAAAAACTCAACAACGACAAGGTCAAATCAGTGTGGCAAGAGTTATCACAACCAAACAAAAACCAATCGGCAACCAATCGTCAACGCAGTATAGGAAAGGATAGAATAGGAAAGGATAGAAAAGACCTTGCATCTGACGATGCGGGTGATGACACTCAACAACTCACTGATTCAATCGTCGATGATTCAAAGAAAATTCTGAATCAACAAATCGTCGACGTGATTGACTCATTCGTTGTCGTCAACTCATCGAACACTCGGTGGTATGGCAACAAAACTCAACGCTCAGCGATTGAGCACCTCATCAAGACTCACACATTCGAGCAAGTGATGAAAGTCGTCACATTACTGCCAAAATCAAACGTGCTGCCCTACTTCCCGCAAATCACTACACCTCACCAACTGGCTGACAAATGGGACGCACTGAGCAACGCATTTATTCGCAAAAAGAATGAACACGTCGGCAAGACTGCAAACGTGATTCTCTAAAAACCAACACCATGAACAACACACCAAACAACACACATTTTTTCAAAGTAAAAATCGGCTACAAACCACACGAGTACATCATCGCTGATGAGCTCGAGGTTGAGAAAGCGTACTTTGTCTTTTTATTCGACGGCAAAACAATCATCAACGGTCGACCACTCAAAGGCTCTCAAATTCTCGACATACTGCCTCACTACGGCAAGCATCTCGGGTTCAATGATGACTATGTGTTCGGGTCTGACCCCGATGACCACAATCATGCAAAGCGTGAGGGGGTACTCGACCACTATCGAGGTGTGCAAGGTCTCATTCAACGACGAGTGACATACCTCGTCGAAAACAATCAGCAGCAAATGCTCGGCAAAGGTGTCGACATTCCTCAGTTATCAGCACCTGCAGGCAAACCAATCGAGGGGCTTGATGCACTCACTAAAAAAATGAGCTATGGCAAAAGATAACAGCGAACGACACGAACGCATCATCAAAGCTCTCATCAGCAAGATTGAGGCTGACAATGGTCACGAATCTGAGGCTGCTCGACGGGTGCTGCAAAACCTTTGCAAAAAACACAATCTCGACATTGATGAGGTGATGAATGCAAAAACAAAACGCACTCAACGTGAGTATTCGTACAAAAGCATCAATCAGGACATCTTGCATCAAATCATGCTGCGATACGGTGGCAATGATTCAGTGTTCATCAACAAGCGATTCAAAATTCTCATCACTGACCTTACTGACTCAGAACATCTCGAGGTGACTCACGCAATCGACGTGCTCGTGCCGATGTACAAAAAGGAACTCAAGCGAATTCAGACACTGGCACTCAACGCATTCGTGCAAAAACATGACCTGTTTTTCAAGGGTGAGACTGAGGACTCAGGCAAGCAAATCGGTGACGGCAAAAAAGAATCGCTCGAGGAATATGAGGCGAGAATGCGACGGCAAATTCAAATCGCTCAAATGGCTGAGGCAATGGACGACGCACCGATTCACAAACGATTGACATCATGAGCAAGAACATTCACATCGACTGCCCTTTCTGTGATTCACCTGCTGAGTGGGTATCTCACGCTGAGATATATGGTAAAATATACAATGAAAAAGCTCACATGATATGGCTGTGCCGTCAGTGTGACGCATACGTCGGTTGTCACAACAATACTCGAAAACCACTCGGGCAAATGGCAAACGCTCACATGCGAAAAGCTCGGAAATTGACAAAGGAATTATTCATCAACAAATGCCTCATGGGTGTGTGGAAATGCGACAAACATCTCAAAGAGTCGGCATACTGTTGGCTCGCTCGTGAAATGGACATCACTCGAGCTGAGTGTCACTTCGGTGACTTCACAGTCGAGCAATGTCGTGAGGCATATAGAATCTTGCTCAAGGTATGAAAAAACAATGCAAAAAGTGCGGTCGAACTCTCATCGTGCCCTCGTGGACAACCTGCAATGATTGCGATGATGTACTGAGTCGAACACCTCGACCAACACCACAACCGAAACCACTCAAAGAATCAGACGAGCCTGTCACTGACTATGCAAGGCGACGTATGGATGGGGTGAGTAGATACATGGACGACCGAACGACCATTGCTGAATTGCAAAAATCAAACCCCGCACAACCTCGAAAGCGAAAGTGATATACTACTCTCATGAAAGCAAGATATACCCACAACAATACTCATCTCGAATTCTTTTGTGTTGGTTGTGATGAGACACACTCAGTGCGTGTCGAAAAGCCGACTGACTGGCAATTCAATGGTGACCTAGAATCACCGACACTCAACCCGTCAGTGCTTATTCGCTCAGGTCACTACATGAACGAGCACAAACAGGGTGACCCGTGTTGGTGCACTGCTGAAATCGACACTGCTTTTCATTGCAAACGCTGTCACACATTCGTTCGCAATGGCATGATTGAATTCTTGAGTGATTGCTCACACTCTTTTGCAGGTCAAACAATCGAACTGCCCGAACTTGAAAAAGAGGAAAAGCAAGAGGAATCACTCGACGACTTTTTTGACAAGGTTGAGCCTACACAAACAAAGCCTCGCATTCACAACAACGGTGAGAGCACATGCGTCAGCTGTGAGGGGTGATACAATGTGAGAGGAAAGGAGAACAAAATGCAGCTTGAACTTTTCTTTGAATTTTTCGGTGAGTATCACTACACACCGACAACCATTGAGAGGGGGTGACCAAATCTTGACGGCTCGGAATAGACGAGCAAAGCCCTGCGTGAAAACGTGGGGCTTTTCTACTGTTGACATTCACGTTGTCTGTTATACTAAATGCAATATATGGCAACCAACAAAGGAAAAAAGAAAGCAACTCGAAAAAAGACACCCGAATCAAACACGGGGGCTGCTACTCGTGCAAAAGCAACAAAGTCGACAAAGAGTCAAAAGAGTGCTGATGTGGCTGAAACTGTCGCAAACCGTACAACCGCAAAAAGTGAGGAACGCACAAAGACTCGTCTCGACTGGGAAACGAATCAGGTGATGATTCAAGAGGCATTCATCAAGCTGTTGAAAAAGAAAAAACGAAAGCCGACTGCTGTTGAACTCGCTGAGGAAACGGGACTCTCAACTCGCTCAATCGACCGTCACATCAAGCAAATGAAATTCGACATGCAAAACGATACATGGCGGGCACTGACACCTGCCGTCATGCACTCGATATTCAAGGGTGCGACTCGAGGTGGTGTCTTTGCTCAAAAGCTATGGCTGCAAGTGGTCGAGTCGTGGTCAGAGGACATCAACGTGAATCACGGGGCTCAGGAATCACTCGCTGACATGATTGCTGAGTCGACAGGTATCAAGATGAGAAAAAATATCGAAAAAAATGCAAAGCACACAAGATAGAAAATCAATCGGCACTGAGTATCAGCAAAACATCAAGGCTGACCCGAATCTCTTTTTTGAGAAAACTCTCGGTGTCTCACTGTGGGAAAAGCAGCTCGAGATTGTCGAGAGTATTCGTGATAACAAACGAACGACAGTGCGGTCATGTAACTCAGCAGGCAAAACAAAGGTCATGGGTGATGCTGTGCTGTGGTATCTCTACGCATACGCACCGTGCATCGTCATCACTACTGCACCCACTTTCAAGCAGGTAAAAAATCAGCTGTGGAAAAACATCAAACGCTCTCATGCTCATGCAAAGGTGAATCTCGGGGGGTACGTCAAACAGACTGAGCTCGAATTCGCTGATGACTGGTATGCAATCGGTGTCGCTACAAAAGACGGTGAGTCAGGAATGGAATCAATGCAGGGGTGGCACTCACCGAACATTCTTTTTGTGGTCGATGAATCATCGGGTGTCGGTCGTCATGTCAAAGAGGCAATCGAGGGTGGTCTCATCAGTGAGGGCTCTCGACTCGTTGAAATCGGCAACCCGACAAAGCCGTCAGGTGACTTTTTCGACACGTTCTCATCACCGCTGTACAACAAAATTCACATCAGTGCATTCGACACACCGAACGTGATTGCGGGTGAGACTGTGATTCATGGTCTCGTGACAAAAGAGTGGATTGAGGACGTGAAAACAAAATACGGTGAGGATTCAGACGTGTACCGTGTGCGTGTGCTCGGGGAATTCCCGAAAAAGGACACTGACACACTCATCTCATTCGACCTCGTTGAGAATGCGATTGATGCTGAGCGTGAGGAATATGGCGAGGACGAATTCATCGGTCTTGACCCGAGTCGAAAGGGTCACGACGTTGCTGCATTCATTTATCGCAAAGGCAACAAAGCAAAGGTGCTCGAGACGATTGAGAAAACTGACACAATGGTACTGGCAGGGAAATCAATCAAATATCTCAAAGAGTACCCGAACGCTCGATTGCGAATCGACATCATCGGTCTCGGTGCGGGTACGTTTGACCGACTGCGTGAGCAACCGTCGGTGAGTGACCGTGTCGAGGGGGTGAATGTCGCAGTGGCTGCAACTGAGCCCGAGCAATTCATCAACCTGCGTGCTGAGGGGTGGCAGGACATGCGAGAATGGTTGAGAGATGCGATACTTGAGGAACACCCCGACTGGTACGAACTCGCAGCACCGAAATACAAGCTGACCTCAAAAGGTCAGGTGCAACTCGAGAGCAAGGACGACATGGCGAAACGTGGTGTGAAATCACCGAACGTCGGTGACGCTCTTGCACTCACGTTTCAAAAACCCACAGAGGGGGGAATCCTCGCACCGATGTGGATATGAGTCTGTTATAATAATTTTAGCAAAAAAACAATATGTCATTATTTTCAAAAATCAAATCAGCTGTCTCAACGACCGTGAAATCAGCGGGTGATATTTTCAACAACCAAACGTGGACACCTTTCAGTCTCGGTCGGGCTGATTCAAACACTGCCACTCTCATGAACGCAAACAAAAACTGGGTTTTCGTTTGTGTTGACACAATCTCATCATCACTGTCAGGTATCGAGCTCAAGCTCATGCGACAAACAGCTGACGACAAAGCTGATGAGCAACTATTCTCACACCCGATTCTCGACTTGCTGTCTGAGCCGAACTCTTTTCTTGACGGTCGTGAGCTCATGTACCACACACACGGTCACTCAGAGCTAGTCGGCAACGCTTACTGGCGAAAGGTCGACAAGCAACTCATTCCCGTACCGCCTCAAAACGTCACAGTGAAAATCGCTGCTGACGGGCTTTCTGTATCAGGCTATGAAATCAAAACCAACACAGGGGGCAAAATCAACGTGCCTGCTGAGGAAATTTATCACTACCGATACCCGAATCTCGACAACCCGTTTGTCGGTGTCGGAACTGCTGCAAAGATTGCTGACTGGATTGATGTTGAAAAATTCGCAACTGAATTCAATCGAAACTTCTTTGAGAATGGTGGTGAGGTGGGTGACGTACTTGAGACTCAAGCAACAACTCGAGAGGAAATCGAGCTCATTCGCAAAGGGTGGGAAATGAAACATCGAGGCATGAGCAATGCTCACAATGCTGCAATCTTGCCGAACGGCACAAAGCTCAACAAGGGTGGTCAGAGTATGCGTGACATGCAATTCAGTGAGCTTGACAATCGGTATCGTGACAAGATTCTTGCTGCATTCGGTGTGCCGAAATCAATCCTCGGTATCACTGAGAGTGGAATGTCACGAGCTGATGCTGAGGCGAAAAACTACTCATTCGCATTTTTCACACTCGAGCCTAAAATGAGACGATTCGTTGAGTGGTTGAACAACACAGTCATCAAAGACCTCGACCCGACAGGCTTGCTGTACATCGACTTTGATTCAATCGTGCCCGCTGACAAGACTCATGAGCTTGAATCAATCAAGGCAGGTGTCGCAAATCAGGCATACATGACATTGAACGAGGCTCGAGAGCGTGACGGTCTCTCACCTGTTGACGGTGGTGACATCATTCCTCAACCTCAGACGTTTGCCCCATTCGGTACACCCTCAAAGGCAATCAACAAGAAAAAGCGAATCACTCGCTCATCAGTAGCAACAAAGAACTCAACCGCTGATGACATCGCAGCACTCGTCAAAGACGTTGCTGTCATCTCTCAAAAAGCATTCACTGACGATGAGGACAAGGAATATCACAAGTCGTGGACAAAGAAAGTGAATCGGGCTGAGCCTATCGCTGAACAACTCACTGCTGACTTGATTGACTTCAATGCTCAACAGGCTCGCAGGGCTCGAAAATGGGCTCGTGAGAACATCAAAGAGGGCAAAGGTATCGAAACAAAGAAAGCTCTCAATGTACTCAACAAGAGCGACGAAATGGCTCTCACAATCGAACTCATGTCACCTGCACTGACTGACTTGCTGCAACGTGAGGGTGATGCTGCAATCATGTCGGTCAATCCTATGGTGAAATTCGATGTGAACGCTGATGCAACTCAAGAACGATTCGACAAGTACGTCGGTGCTGCATCAGGCAGCTACACCGAGACCACAATCGCAGCTCTCAATGACACAATCAAAGAGGGAATCGCAGCAGGTGAGAACGTCAAGGAAATCGAAAAGCGAATCAATGAGGTGTACGACTACACTGACAAAGTGCGAGCCGAACTCATGGCAAAAACAACCACATTCGACATCTCGAATCAGGCGACAAATGACGCATTCGTGCAATCAGGTGTGGTCAAGACAAAAAAGTGGTACACAGCTCAAGACGAGCGGGTGTGCCCGATGTGTGCACCACTTCACGCAAAAGAGGTGAGTGTCGAGGCAACTTTCTACAAAGAGGGTGACCACATTGCAGGGGGCTCACCGAGTGCCTCAGCATTCCTCGATATGCCGTGGGCACCGCTGCACCCACGTTGTCGCTGCACAGTGGTGGCAGGTGAGATTGACTACGGCAAGGCTCAGACCGAGGTCAGTGAAAAAGAGCTTGACGGTGAGGAAAAATTCCTCACTGAAATGCTCAGTGTACTTGAGCAAAACGATTATGAAAAATAACGAGCTACAAAAAAACATCAGTCTGATTGTGAAAAACAAAAGACTGAGCCCCGAGGTTGCAGCTGTCATCAAGTCAGCTGTGGTCGCACGCCTCGCTGCATTACAAGGCAACAAGGTCAGCGAAAAATTGCATGACTCATTCATCGAGCAAAGTACACAAACTCGAGAGAATGAGAGTGCAATCGCTCGCAAAACTCACTATCACCTCAAAGGTATTGAGTCATCACTGCATACGCTCATTGAGATAGTAAAAACAAAATAAATCATGGACGCATTCACCACACAAATCTTGATATTCGTTGCGGGTCTCATCGTCGGGTTCGTTCTCGGCTATGGATTCAGACACGTCATCAGGCATGAAAAATTCGAGGGCAGCGAACGAACAATCATCTCGTTTGTTGTTTTGATTGTATGGGTACTCTCAGTGCTGTATGACATCGGGTCAGCTGACTATCAGACACCGTTTGCAATTCACGGTATATTCGGGGCGATTGTCGGGTTCTTTTATGACAAAAACCCTGCTGACTTTATAAAAGGATTGCGAAAATAAAACCATGAAAAAAATGAAACTATCAAAACGACATCGACTCATCAACATGGCAATCTTTGCCTCACTGTTCATGCTCGTGCCTTTCTTTTTCACCACGTTGGTTGAAAAATTCACACCTGTCGAATACTTCGTTGATGTGCAAGGGGTTGAGGTGGGCAACCCCGTCACAGGTGAACACACTCGTGAGCCTCGAATACCTCAAGATGTGCTCGACTCGCTTGTCGTCGGTGAGCGATATTACTGGACATGGGTTTTTGAATTCGACGTGACAAAGAATCGAACTGAGATTGTGACAAAAGACTCAAACTCATTCGAGCTGCTGCCGTCACTTGAGAGTCAAACAATACAGCTCGAGCTGCTGCCGTCACTTGAGAGTCAAACAATACAGCTCGAGCTTGAGCAACCGTTGCAAGTGAAACTCAAACAAATATGACCGACATCACAGCTCTCACAATCCTTTTGATACTACTCGCAGCAATCGGTTTTCTGATTGCACCGATTCACACCGATGAATCAGTGAGCGAGTGTCTCGGGACGCTGTCGACGCTTGAGAGCTGTCGGAATTATCAACACACTAATCAATAAATTTATTATGGCAAACAAAAAAACATTCAAACTGGCAATCGTGTGGCATCAGGTGCGTGACGACTGGCGAAAGGAAATCGAGGAATATGTACAAAAGATGTGGGACAAAAACATCGAGAATGTTGCTGACACTGACCTCGAAATCACTGCAATCAATTCAGTGACAAACGAGCAAGTACGACTCAAGGTGTTCAAAAACTACTCAGACGGTACACCTGCATTCGGTACTGAGAACGGCAAACAAATTGCACGTCAAGCAATACCACTCAAGAGCCTGTATGACCTCGGGCAATATCACATGGTGCTCTTTGCGTATGATGCTGAAAAAGCTGACCTGTGGAATTCGATATATGACTCTCGAGGCAGGCAAAAGGGAATCGGTGAGGTGACCTCATGGTCATTTTTCAATGAATTCTATCTCGACACTGAATATACTGAGCTCGAGGTGAACAACAGACCTGCTGAGGGGCTCAAAAAGGCTCAGACATCGACGATTCACGAGCTAGTGCACGCAATGGTCAAAAGGTGTCATCGAAACGGTCTGAGCGAGGTTGTTGACCACATGGACAGCACAATCATCGACGGCAAGGTCGTGGAATACTACAAAAACAGCACACCGTTCGCAAAAGACGGCAACTATATGCGAACACTCGCATCAATCACTGAGCATGACGGGTGGGACGTGTTCACAACATTCAATCGTTCACAGGCAATCATCGCTCAATACGAAAAGAACATTGCACCTCAACCGCCTGTCGTGACACCGCCTGTTGCTGCAACAAACGTGCCTGCTCGAATTATCGTGCACCACACTGGGGGCACTGACAAAGACCCACTGCTCGACACTTCACATCACACTGCTGCAATCATCAAAGACTGGCATGTGAACGGGCTCGGGTGGTCTGACATCGGGTATCACTGGGTGATTGAAAAAGACGGCAAGATTGTGGCGGGTCGAGCTGAGAATCAAGAGGGTGCTCACACTATCGGTCAGAACAAATCATCAATCGGCATCTGTCTCTCAGGAAACTTTGATGCAACACTACCGACAGCAGCTCAAGAAAAGTCACTCGCTCACCTACTTGAGCAAGTGATGCAGCGATACAACATCGCAGTCAATGAGATTCACCCGCATCGTCACTACTCAGGCAAGTCATGCTATGGCAACCGATTGAGTGACACATGGGCTCGAGACTTGATGACACCTGCTGTCGTTGAGCCTGCTCGACCACTGGCGGGCATCTCGACAATCGACATGATTGATGAGCTCAAGCATAGGATAAAAACAAACACTTTATAAAAAATAACTGATATAATAAAAATCATGAATACGTCAAACACATTCACAGCAAAAATCAAAGACCTTTTCAGCTCGGTTCGATTCTGGGTTGTGACACTCACAGCGATTGTCGCAATACTCGAGGCTCAAACTGGCGGGGCAGGTCTGACCGACATGCTTGAGATAGTGAAAATCTACCTCATCACGGTCGCAGGTATCGGAACGGTTGACAGTGTTGCTCGAAAAATCGGGGGCACAACAAAACCCGATATGACGAGTGAACAACTCATCGAACTGCTCAAGGCTGACAGTAAATAAAAAGCCTACTTACTACCCACACACCACTCACAACATTATTCAAAAACTAATTCATAAACTATGGAAAAGACAAAACAAAATCACATCAAATATACTGATGAAATGGCAGCTGAATTGCTCAAGGCAATCACTGGCAAAAGTGCAACCGATGCTGTGAGTGGTCTTGAAAAGCTCGCTGAATCAAACGGGACTTTCGACGTTGTCATCTCAACTGATGACATTGACCGTCACGGTGAGATTGTACGACAATCAGGTCTCAACACTGAGTCATTCATGAAAAACCCTGTCGTGCTTTTCGGACACAACTCATGGGGGCTGCCTATCGGTGTATGTACTGAAATCAGCAAAGAGGAACGAGACGGCAAAATGGTGACTCGAGCAAAGGGTGTTTTCGCATCACACGCTCAGGCACAAGGTCAACGTGAACTGTACGACATGGGTGTCGCTGCAACTTCAATCGGGTTCATCGAAAAAGAACGAGAGGGCAACATGATAACTGAATCAGAATTGCTCGAATTCTCTTTTGTGCCGATTCCCGCAAACCCTCATGTGCACGCTATTCGTGAGGCAGGTCTCGACATTGCTGAGCTCGCTGCAAAAGGCTTGCTAGTAGCTGACCTCAAGACAGGTGACGACGTTGCTGTGAATCAAGACGATGACAAAGAGAACGACGATGCTATACTGGACAATGAAAACGACGACAATGCTGATGACGCTGAAAATGCTGATGACGCAGCTGCCGACGAGAACATTGACAGTGAAAGTGATGACGAGGAATCAGACACTGAGCCGACTGACGTTGAGAAAATTCTCAGTGCAATCGGTGGCATCGACTCACGTCTCTCAGCTTTAGAGAATAGCAAGAACAGCGACACCGCTGATGTTGCAGGTTCGGACAGCGAGGGGGGTGACGACAATGATTCAGCTGATGATTCAGACGACTCAAGTGATGAGCCGACTGATGATGAAACTGATGACGCTGTCAAATTCCTGCGAAACCGTCGCAAAGCTCAGAAAGCTGCAAAACTCATCAATGAGGTGCTCGCTGACATGGCGGTGGACGCAAAAAAGCATTACTAAACTATCAATAACTTTACAAAGCTATGAATTCAGACGAAATCAAAGCTGCTATTGATGCAAGTATCGAAAAGAATCTTGCAACAATCGCAGGTGAAAAAACTGCTCAGGTCGTGAAAGAGACAGTACGCAAAATGCGTCTCGACCGTGAACTTTTCGGACGTGACAAGTCAGGTCTCGATGAGGAACAAAAGACAGCTTTTGCATCAGACATGATTGCAATCGCAAAGGGTCAATTCGGTGGTGCAAACTACAAAGCTGCATTGCTTGAAACGACTGACTCAGCAGGTGGGTACACAGTACCTGTCGAGGTTCACCGAGGTATCATGCGAATCGCTGCATCAAACGGCTACGTGCTACGAGATGCGATGAAATTCCCAATGAGCACCGACGAAATGAACGTGCCTCGATACGCAGGCTCAGACCTTGAGGGTGCGTACTACACCAACGATGACACTGTGGGAACTGAAACTGATGTGACATTCGGGACTGCAACACTTGCAGCAAAAACATGGTACACAATCTTTCGTGTATCAAATCCGTTGCTTGCTGATGCGTCAGCTGACATCGGTGACTTCTTGCTTGCTCTTGCATCTGAGGGTCTATCAAACATGGTCGACAAACAAGCATTCGCAGGGACTGGGTCACCGTTCACAGGTCTGCTTGCTGATGCAAACGTGACACAATACGCAATGGCAACAGCTGCTGATTCACATGCCGACTTCACAATCGACGATGCTGAAATGGTGGTTGCAAACTTGCCTGCGTCACTGCATCAAGGTGCTGCATGGTACATGCACCCTACAATGTGGGCTCACCTCAAGACTCTTGAGGACACAGCAGGTCAAAAACTGCTAGGGCAAAACAGCAACGCTTTCGCTGCTGCTTATCAGGTGGACGGAATCAAGCCGTCAGGTGTGCTTGCTGAGTACCCTGTGTACTTGTCTGCTCACTTCCCTGCATACGATGCGGGAACATCACCAAATGAATCATTCATCGTGTTCGCTAATCTGAACAAGGCGGTATTCTTTGGTGACCGAGAACGACTATCATTCGCAAAATCTGATTCTGCGACTGTCGGGGGCAAGAACGTGTTTGCTGCAAATCAAACTGCGTTTCGAGTCACTCACCGTCACGCAATCACAGTGGGCTTGCCTGCTGCTGCGGTGGTGGTATCAACTGGGGCGACTTTATAGTCAACCCGTTACTGAGAGCATCACGCTCTCGGTCATGAGCATCAAACATGGTGACTGTGACTGAGGGCGTGAGTCTCGAGGCATTATCAATCAAAAAAAACACATCAATCATGAAAAACTACAAAACACTTGCTGCGATTGCATCATCATACGGTCGAGTACCGAAAGGTGCGGTCATTGCCTTGTCAAAGGCTGAGGCAAAGCGGTTCGCACGTTTTCTTGAGGCAACTGACGCAAAGGTGAGCGATGAAAAGTATCTCGGCTCAACAAACGCTGACCTCGAGGCGACATCAACACTTTCAGGTGATGCAGCTGCATCAACAGGAACTGACGACGATTCAAACGACGATGACTCATCTGACGATGATTCAGACGGTCTTGATGAAATGTCAGCTGCTGACCTCAAAGCAAAGGCTGCTGAAATGGAATTGCCGACATCAGGTTCAAAGGCTGCTCTCATCGAGCGAATTCGACTTGCTGCTGCAACTGATGAGGACGAATCAACTGACAGCGAATAATCTCGTTGCATAACTATACCCACGAAATATGTCTACAAAAAACTATGCACTCACAACAAAAGAACGTGTGAAAGCTCGGCTCGGAATCACGAATGCTGACGTTGATGACATCATCGTGGGTATGACTTACGCAGTGACTGACCTCATCGAAAAGCACCTCGGTCGACGATTCAAAGAGACGACATACACAAACGAGATATTCAGCGGGTTGAATCAAAGTCACCCTGTTGACTTTCTTTTGCTGCCGAATGCACCTGTGACAGCTCTCACCACGTTTGAGAGCAATCAAGGGTCACTCACAAGCCCCTCATGGGCTGCTGTGGACGCAAACAGCTACTATCTCGACGAATTACTCAACGGCATTCAAATGGTCGGTGGGTTTTTACCTCGTGGGCATCGAAACCTGCGAGTGACATACACGGGCGGGTACAAAATCGACTTTGACAACTTCACTGATGATGCACTGCACACACTGCCTGCTGACCTCAGTGACTTTGCTGAGAGACTGTGCGTCAAGCTGTACAACAAACGCAGCATCGAGGGTCAAAGCACATCGAACTTTGCTG